>Ga0207684_10002434_pt1 | contig 18765 bp, 17 predicted proteins | sample KBSK5501metaG_FD_184342 | JGI IMG/M metagenome (GOLD analysis project Ga0207684, IMG submission 184342) | Corn, switchgrass and miscanthus rhizosphere microbial communities from Kellogg Biological Station, Michigan, USA - KBS K5-50-1 metaG... | ecosystem: Host-associated > Plants > Roots >...
ATTCTGTGACGTTTGCCCAAGGGAGTTCTAACACCGAGCCGGGTCTGACGCCCAAACACGAACTCACCCTTTCCTGGGCCACTTTCACGGATGCCGCAAACCAGGCTGGAATATCACGTCGCTATGGCGGAATCCATTTCGAGATTGCGGATCTAAGACCGAATCAACGGTCGCGACTAAGGCTCTTTCCGCGCTGCTTGCCATGCCTGGGAGGTCGGCTTCATCTCAAATGTGCGCCGTCGTAGAAGTGGCCGCACTCGGCATTTCCATTCGAACCACCACGCGACTCCCGGATGGTTGGCAAACCCGAAGTTAACTGCGGCGCACCGGGCTTCGGGGGTGGCTTGCGAGTCTCGCAAGGGTTTTGTTACACGCTCTTAGACCGTATCGAACGTCCTCTCTACAATCGTTACGCCTATTTCACAGGTAAAGATCACAGGTAGGAATCGCAGGTACGAGTCGGGTGACCTCAGGTCTCAGCTCTCGCTTTGCCCGTGCTCCATACGCGACGCCGAGAAGCCTGCGTAAATCGAAGACTTTCACTTCTACTGTACAACTCCACTAATAGCTCAGAGCAGAGGACGAAGAGCCGCAAGTTACCGGGAGAGCCGTCAACCTCCAAAGGCTGAGGGATGTTTACGGTGGAATGCGGTCGCGTCCTGATAGGCCTTGGCCAATGCGAGCAGTTTGCCTTCGTCATAAAGATTGCCGATGAACGTAATTCCCGTAGGCTTGTCACCCCTTGCGAAACCATTCGGAACTACAACGGCGGGATGGCCGGTCAGATTAGTTAACCAGAGATTTAGGTGGATGCTGGAAGGCTCATCAATCCTACTTTGCGGTGCCACATAAACGTCGAGATTGGCCATAACTTCGGCCATGGCCTTCATCAGAAGCGTACGTATCCTGTTCGCTTGAATGTATTCGATGGCAGGCATGATTTGTGTGGTTCGGCATAAATTCCCGATGTGATCTGGGTCTTGCCGTGTCAGTTGAATGTCCTGTCCATTGCGGACCATCTCATCCCAAACGGCACTAATTTCAGCGAACGCCGACACCAGATTCGTGGCATTAATAGGGAGCTTCGGGAGATCCATTTCGCGAGGTTGCACACCAAGGGAGCGCAGAACGCCCAGCGTTGCTTCATCGTTAATCTGCTCCTCATGGACAGGCCGCTGCTGCTGGAATCCCGACTTCAGATATCCAACCCGCAGCTTTTTAATATCTAGAGTCGCATCCCAGTTGAATGGCAAATCCACAACTGTCAAATCCATCCCATCGGGTCCATGGATAGAATTGAGCACCAAGGCACAGTCTTCAACGCTGCGACACATAGGTCCGACCTTGTCAAAGCTCCAGGCGCCTGGCATCACACCGTTACGGCTAACCCGCCCGAATGTAGGACGCAGAGCCGTCACCCCACAGCGGACCGCAGGATCAATCATCGAACCTCCGGTTTCAGTACCGATAGCGAAACCGACCAAACCTGCCGCAGTCGCCGAGCCCGGCCCGGCCGACGAGCCACCCGAGCCTTCCGTTGTGTCCCACGGGTTTTTTGTCTGGCCGCCAAACCACACATCGTCGTGTGCCAATTCCCCTGTTGCTAGCTTTGCCACAAGCACGGCTCCTGCCTTGTCCAGGCGCTCGACTACTGTGGCATCAGTCGGAATAAGCTGCTGTTTGAAAGGCGGCGCGCCCCACGTCGTTGGATATCCGCTTTTAGCAATGAGGTCTTTTGCTCCCCACGGGATGCCATGCAGTGGTCCGCGATATCGGCCTGCCTTGATGTCCGCGTCAGCTCGCTTCGCCTGCTTTAGCGCTAAATCGTCCGTCAGGGTAACGACGCATTTCAAAACACCGTCGAATCTCCTCAACCTGTCGAGATACAACTCTGTCAGTTCCTGGGAGGACAGCTGACGAGATCGAAGCAAAGCGGACAGATGTGTCACGGGCCAAAATGAGAGAGACTCCAAGTCAGACGGCTTCTTCAATGTGCCTATCTCGCTCATGCGGAATGGTCGCCTCACGGTATCAAAGCGCATGCCCGGAAGAATTGGACTGAAGCGGTAGGCCGGTGGAACACTGACATCTAAATGAATCTGCCGAAGTTCTTCGTATATGTCTCGGTTTTGGTTCACTCCCTCTAGCATCATTTCTCTCTGAGCATCGGTGAAATGCAAGCCCGAGATTGCTTCCGCATCACGTAACATCTCACGCGTGATTTTCTGAGCCTTTTTTTCATACAATTTGGCCCACAAGACACCCGGCAGGAGTGAAGTTGACAGGCCCATGGAAGCAAAGTACTGAATGAATTGACGGCGCTGGTTCGGCAGATAATTTGATGCAAGTTCGTCTGCCATTTTGCTCCTCCGGTTGTTGACTTGGCGCCAGGCTTTTAACGCTGACTCTCTTCTAAGCTGGCCCCCTCTGCTCAGGGATTTTTCTTCAACAAAGGGTTCGGTCCCAACTCAGTATAAGAAATCTTCTGACCGGGGAGCACTGCGATGAGCCGGAAGACTCTGTCACCGGTATTCATGAACGTGTGTGGCACGCTGGCAGGAATCCGGACCACATACGGGGCCTGCGCGGTGAAGGTCCTCTTCCCGATGATGTAGCGGGCCGATCCCTCCAGCAAAACGTGCGCCTCTTCACATCCATGCCTGTGAAGCGGGGGACCACCTCCCGGATGCGTTTCGGTGAGAATGAACGAGAGCGACTCGAAACCATGATTGCCTCCTTCCAGCACGTAACCGTATTCGCCGAAAACATCATAGAACGTGCCCATCTGCTTCAAGTGAATGACATAACTGGAAGGGTCTGGGGGCTGCTCGGGATCATGCACCCATGACCCTGTCTCCCGGGAGGGATCTCCCAGGAGAACCAACTGTTGACTCCGGGCTTCTGGGACACTTGTTCCGGTTCGCTTACAGCCGAATTGCGGAAGAAATAGTCCTAGCAAGAGAAGCACAAACCATTTTGTCGCGTTGCGCATGGGACACCTCGCACTCAGGAACTACTTATCGCGCCGATTGTACTCGCCCCCCCTCCCCCGTGGTTTTTCTACTTGACGTTCACTCCGTCCGGTCGAGTGACCACGAAAGCGCTTCATCGGTCGCCTGATTTAAAGCACTAAGACTTCTGGCGCGGAATAACTTCCGGTAGGTCCGTCGGGCCGAACCTTCAGAGGCGCGCGGATGTATCGACCGTCTTTATGCATAGCCGACCGCTGTATCGCCGCCTCAACCAAGCAGGTATACAATAGCCGCCATTGGTTGGGCCACTCCAGGTTCCCTACCCATTTCTCGTACATATGTTGCTTGATGCGGGAAGGCACATGGCAAATATTCCTCGCAGGCAATTCCTGGCGAACGCCGTCTTGACCACGGCGGCGCTCACGTTGCGTCCCAATATCGTCTTTGGCCGACAGTTGGAGCGACGCGGCCCCGCCAAGAAGATCATCGTCGTCGGTGCGGGACTTGCGGGGCTGTGCGCAGCGTACGAACTGACGCAGGCCGGCCATGACGTGAAGGTGCTTGAAGCGCAGTTGCGTCCCGGCGGGCGGGTGTGTACCTTTCGCGCTCCGTTTTCCGATGGGATGTATGCCGAAGTCGGCGCGATGCACGTTCCCGATACACATGATCTGACATTGCACTACACGCAGCTTTTCAATCTTTCACTCGACCTTGAACCGCCTTTCAATCAGGCTTCCCTCAGCTATGTGCGTGGTAAGCGGATCGTTGAACGCCCCGGCGAAATGGCGGAGTGGCCTTTTGCGCTCAGCGAGGAGGACAAGAAGCTCAACAGAGCGGGGGAGCTAATCGACAAATATGAGACCGCCAAAGCCTACGAGGAGATCGGGGACCCCTCAGCGCCCGGATGGTCCGCAACCGCGCTCAAAAAGTATGATGATGTGTCATATCTGGAGTTTCTGAAACGAAACGGCGCTACCGCGGACGTCACCACGTTGATAACCTTGGGTTGGTCTCATTTGTGGGGCGAAGGACTGGAAACTGTCTCCGCACTCACAGTTCTGCGCGATACTGCAAGCTGGTACAAGGCCAAAAATCACTTCAGGATCCACGGTGGCAATGATCTGCTCCCGAAGGCATTCGCTGAGCGCCTCAAAGAGCAGATTCACTACGGCAGCCCGGTTGTTCGCATGGAACAAACAGGACGCGGCGTTCGCGTTTTTTTTCAGAGTGGTGGCACCCGCAATAGCTTGATGGCGGATCGCTTGGTTTGCGCAATTCCATTTTCCGTGCTGCGCAATATGGAGGTTTCGCCGCCTTTCTCACCTGCCAAGAAGAAAGCTGTTACCGATCTTTCGTATTTTTCGGGTGCGCGCGTATCCATTCAGTGCCGCCGGAGGTTTTGGCGAGACGAGGGATTGAATGGTTCCGTGTTCACAGATTTGCCCGTGGAATGGGTATTTGATGCCACCGTCACGCAGCCCGGTCCGCGCGGCATCCTTCAATGTTACGCAGGTGGAGGCAATGCGCGCCAGATCATGGCTCTGGATGAAGAGAAACGCATTGCGTTGGTGAAAGACCAGATCGCCCGGTTCTACCCATTGATCGGAGACTACTTTGAAGGTGGAGTGTCCAAGTGTTGGGAGGAGGATCCTTGGGAGCGTGGGGCGTCGTCCTGGTACAAACCGGGGCAAATGGCAGAGCTCTGGCCTAACATCGCGCCCCCAGAAGGCCGCATCCATTTTGCCGGTGACCATACCTCGCCGTACATCCGGTGGATGCAGGGCGCGCTGCACTCCGGAAATCGAGTCGCTGCGGAAATAAATGACGCGGCAGACTAACGGATACGCTGACGCGTTCTAAAACAGTGAAGCTCACTGACGTTCGCGAAAGCGAAAGACGAGATCGATCCTACGAGGAGGAGGACATGAAACAGTACATTGGACTCGTCCTCTCTCGTCCACTGATTCTGCTTTTCCTTTCGGAGTGCCTTGCATGGTCACAAACAAAGCAGGAGCATACGCTGATTATCGACATGCACCTGTATGCACCCAAAGTTGCGGAGTTTGGTGCTGGCTCTGGTCCAACGCCAAGGATGTGTTCGACCAACGAGGGCACCATCTGGTCGGCTGGGATCCGCGGAAGGCATTCAAGGTGGAAGACGCAAGCTCCTGCACAGGCACCATGGTTGCTGGAGCCAGCACAGACGACGACCTGATGCGACAGACGTTTACGGTCCTTGAGCGCTATGACATTCAGGCCGTAACCTCGTCGGGAACAGAAGGTGATCTGGAGCAGGTGAGTAGGTGGCGCGCCGCTGCGCCTGACCGAATCATTCCGGCTGCAAGTTTTCTCAGATCGGGCAATCAACCTAGAGGCCGATTGCGCTCCTGTATTCATACCCACAGGTCTATGTAGACGTGGCGGGAGACGATTGGCAATCTCCGCGAAAACAGTTTCACAGCCAACTCAGACGCCTGGTAGATGCAGGCTTTGGAAAACGGATCATGTTCGGTTCGGATCAAATGATCTGGCCGGACACTATCCGCATCGCAATCGAAACGATCGAGTCGGCGGATTTTCTTTCCGCCGATCAGAAGCGCGACATTTTCTATAACAACGCAGCGCGTTTCCTGCGGCTTGACGAGACGGGCCATCCTTAAAATAAGCCGCCGGTGGCAGGACGATTGCTTGCCAATCACCCCTGGCCTAAGGTGTGCCGAAGGCACGCCGCCGAAGAGATTTGAACGAAGAACAGAGACTACTTGGTTGGTGTATGTCAGGCACGTGGTTAACGCGCCTGGTCAACGTTTCGGCATCTGCAGGAGAAATGGTCGCGAGCAGGACGAGAGAGCCGTCTCCAGACAATATGGACCACGACCGGCCCTTTCCACCAGAAAAACGAGAGAGTCCGTATCCAAGGAAGAGGAAAGGCTCCGAAGCAATGTAAGCCTGTTCGTCTTTTGCAAAATGCAAAAGACGCCTGCCCTCGGTTGGCACCTTCACAGTCTTTATACCTGTTGCACAGGTAGAGATCACAGGTAGGAATCGCAGGTTATGTCAAAGTGCTGAACTCTCCGCCGCCAACCTGATTTTCCCCAGACTGAACTAACTCGTCTTCTGTTCTGAGGCAGCGTTGGCGCCAACCTCCTGGTGTACCCCATCAAAATGGCGGCTATCGGTGTCCATCTCGCCGCATGGGGCACACGCTGACCATCCTCTTGCCACCGCATGCGCTTAGAGGTGCGACCGATCCCTGGGTTGAAGCAGTTGCAGGGATCAAGCTTCTTGTAGAGATTGATCAGTGCCGGCTTCGCGTGGTACAGATGGCCGAAGTTGTGCTCAGCCGGGAATTGCGCGCCACGCGCGTCCAGCAATCTCCACATCTGGCGTTCTAGTTCGAGGGTGTTGTGTCTTTTCTCACCATGTAATCCTTATGGCAGACATGACAAAAAAAGTGCCCGTAATACAGCTTATGGAGAATCGGACTCGCGATTCCATCGGGTAAGGTCTCGAACCAGTCTCGGTCGTTGCGTTTGAGCGCCACGTCCAGCGCGATCATGTCCTCGACCTCGCGGCTGTGGACGGCACGGAAGCGTACCCCAGCACCGGCAGCGGCGAAACGGTGCAGGAATGCCTTTTCGCCTTCGTCATCCGTGCATTCGAAGAAGTCTCCCTGTGCCATTCGCCATTGCTCGCTCCTGAAATTCATTACTGTCTTCTTCTCAGGAGCAGCGATTTAGGCCGCCAAAATCGTAACCGCTTCCGTAACCGGAGCAGCAAACGGAGCCGGAACGCCTCTGTTTACAATGTGATGGAAAAATTCTGGCGGAGAGGGGGGGATTCGAACCCCCGTTAGGGTGTTTAGTCCCTAAAACGGTTTAGCAAACCTAACCACGCTTCTGACTCGTTTTGAAAATCTTGGACTTTGCTATATTCCTCAAGCAGTTACAACGCCGTCGACTTGTGCCGTTTGCACTCGTTTTGATTGGATATGAACGGTAAACTACTACATTTTTACTACACCGAAATCTTCGAGGTTGACACCGCATACATACTTAGAGATTTCGGAACCCGCCAAAAGAGCGCTCCGTCGCCCTGCCACTAGACTCATGTCTCCGAAAAGTTGAGCAGTTGCGAAATCCGACGACCCTGACCCAGAAGAGAAAAGAACGTAGTTGAAGACAGAATCCGTTAGCGCTCAGAATCCATCGCGTCAATAGAGTTCGCGCCCTTTAGCTCAAAGATGATGCCGATTTCCGAAATCTTCTCCGTTTTGGAATGAGCCTTTTGCGTAACCACGCGACCTTGAATGATCGCCCCCGAGCGCAAATCACATTCCGGACTCTTCCAGGGCAATGCGAGCTTCGGCAGAATCGGGTCTCCGACTTTGACTTTTCTGGCGTTTAAGCGTTGGATCAGTTCTGCCTGGATGGGTATAGCAGTTTGCGCGAAAAGGGGGCTCGGCGTGAACCTGCGAACTAAAGCGAACAACGCAAAAATTAGTATGCGTTTAATGCACGACATGTGGGCCTACTGCCTAACGATGGTCAAGAAACCGGGCTGGATGAGTCTTTTGGAGCATCAGGCTAATCCGCTTATCTTGCAGTTGATGAAAGCGGAGCGCAGCATTCTGATGCTGACGGATGATGAACGGCGAATACTATCGCGGTGGGCGGTCAAGACAGCATTCTTGATTACAACTTCTGAACCATGAAGTTCCCAATGCTATGGGAAATTCTCTATGGTCTTGGCCGAGATGAAATGGCAGGGCCGGACGGATGCTTTGTATTTACCTGCCAGCAGGCGAACTTGCCCAAAGGATTTTTGTACACCAGCCCTTCTGATTATTTCTCGAACGAAGGCATAATCCAGGCACGCTTAGGTTTTTCAGTTCAGCATCCTCAGTTCGTGGTATTCGTGCCGTTCGACCAACGACGGCGCTTTGCCCGTATAGCCGCTGGTATTCATACACTGTTGTGGCCGCTCGGGCTGTTGTGCTCTGCCAACCACAAGCATTTGGCCCGAAATACCGGCGGAAATTCGCGAGCTACAGCCTGACCAGCAAAACGAAGCATTTCGTGGCAAACCCTATACCTTTCGCATCGCCGAATGAACTCCAGGACAAACCGGCCGCTAACCTAAAAAAACACTTTCATTGTGCCACTGCAGGAGCTTGGGGTCTGGTCGGAACGAAAGACTCTCGGGCAGCCCAAGTGTCGATCCGTACATGGCGTAATATTCTTTCCCGTTGCCGAGGTCTAGCAACGTGTGAAGGTCTTGCCGAAGTAAAATCCCATTTGTCACAGCATGCTCTCCACTTTTGCGTAGGGCTTGATATGCGCAGCATCGAGAACGTGCCACGAGCACAGCGTTCCCCAAATGGAATTCAGTTTTCTGCTAATCGGCGACATGCCAGGTCGCACAGGAGCTGAACTAACGGCGGACGACCACTTGGGCCTCATCTACTTCATAGCCTTCATCCCTCACCATCTGTGCGGCGGCAGCGCGCAGGGTTGGTTCATCCGTACTCTTCGGGATATCGCTGTGCCGGCGAATCACTTCCTCGCCAGCTTCGATTCGAACGGACCACTTCGTGTGCTCCGAATCCCAGGAGAGTTCCACTCGATCTACCCGCATGACATCCTCCAGAGCTGTTGTGCATTATAGCGCTCTCGTGGGCCCGACGTGGCAGAGCGTAGACGGCCGGCGCGTCCACTGAGACAATCGTTAATTCGTTAGAGCCTATGCTTCTCACCATTACCACGACACACAAACCGGCCACGGACTTGGGCTACTTGCTGCACAAAAGCCCTTTCCGAGTGCACTCCTTCGGGAAGGCTCATGTTTTCTACCCTGAAACGACCGACGAGCGCTGCACTGCCGCGTTGCTATTGGAAATCGACCCCATCGGTCTTGTTCGCGATCGACGTGGCCCGAGCGGCGAGGGATACGCTCTCGAGTAAAATACATCGTGAAGGTATTTGACCTGGTGATCTTGCTGTCGGCAGACGGCAAACCTAGCGAGGGGCTGTCTGCTGCGCTAAACCCTGTTCCGTATGGGAACTGGTTGTCCAGGCCGGTACCTACCGTGCAAGTTGACGTGATAGAGCCGGCTGTGAAGGCTGTCTGATCCGATGTGACCATCTGGGCCCACTCGTAAGTTCCGTTATAGCCTAGAGGGGATGTCGCGCTTCCGTTAAATTGGATCCCCTGATGGGCGGTATAGGAAAACCAAAGTCAAGTTCGTAATCACCGGTGCCCTTTTGGTTAATTGCCACTGGGCTAGGGGCGTGGGTACACTGACTGACGTCGGGCCTTTTACATTAAAATTAGCCTGCGCATTCGCCGCTCGGCTTTGGCCCGTATTATCCTTGTAATTCAATGTGATAAGTGACAGTTATTGCATACCCGGGAGCTACCCAATACGCAGTCGATGGCAGCGCCGAGTACGTTGACTGAGCTATTGCTAGAGGACCCCGAAATCTGCAGAATCGCGGAATTCGACGAAGACCAACCGTAATGCAGGGCTCATTTGCAGCCTATAGTGCAGCAAGAGTGCAGCAGTTTTTTTCGCGAGACCCTCGCAAAAACGCTTAGCGCAAAAGCGCGCACTTTTGCCCTAACCGACTCTTCGACACGGTGGTCGCGGCTAAGACTTGCCTCGGCGCCGGTTCCCTCTCGGCCGTAGCCGCACTCGCAATGATCTTGGGTCTGAGACACCACTACTCTGCCGACGGAGCGCAGCAACCGCAGCATAGAAGCATTGGGAATAATAAGCGCCGTCACCACCGCCTGTTCATCTTCCTACTGTCTTTCGGTTCAATAGGCCGTAGACATCCACTTCGCGCTTCGCTCCAACGTAGACATGCCCCTTCATAATTGTCGGAATATTGAAATGCAGCGCCAGCCCGGCGCGGTCCCGAGACGGATTCTGCTCGCTGTCGTAGAGTAAGCGGGAGATATCGACGGCGTCGAAGGCGTACAACACGGCGTTCCTGTTATCGTTCACGCGCAGAACCCAAAGCACCCCATCCCGCGCGCCGTTTGCCGAAATACTCGGAGTTGCGGCGGTAGCTGGAAAGTGGGAACCGCTTGCCGCTTTGAGCGTCAGCTTTCCCTCGTGTACGAGGAATTGACGAAGAGCGTCATTAGGGCTGTTGCTCAGCACGTAGAGGTTGTTGTTCCAGTAGGCCATTGAGCCAAACACGCCGCCTCCTGGGCTGGGTATCGTTTGCACGGCCAGACTGTCACCATTTGGCTGATGATGACCCATGCGGTCGCGGTCGATCAGATAGATGGTTCCGCCCTTGCCGGCAATCACGACGAGGTGCGGGTGCGGTCCCGGTTGGGGCGGCAGTAACACCGGACCTCCCGAACCCAGATCATTGTCGTCGGCATCCAGTTTGTCGACGTTGAACGGCGCGAAATAGTCGTCGAGCTTCAAACTTCCTCCCTTCAGTTTCAATAAACTATCTCCGTAATCGCGCCCGCCCTTGGCTGCATCGAAGCGCCCATTTCCAGTCGCAAGAAACAGGTTGCCACTCTCGTCCGCCACTGGTCCTGTGTCGCTGGCCCAAATGCCGCTGTCATCCCCGTCGGGAGAGGTATTGAATACTGCTTTCTGTTTGAGGGTGCGCGCGTCATAAGTCATCACCCATCCGTGGTAAGGTCCCACATCGCAGGAAGAGGCCCACGTAAGATAGACGGATCCATTTGCCATCAGAAGCGAGGCGCGAGGATTCTCGCGCAACGGATCAAATTTCACTTTCCCCGATTGGCTACCGGTCCCACTCCCGTTGATCGTAGCCTTGATATCGACAGGGCCGCCGAACTTTTCGAGCCCGGTTGTTACCGCCAGCGCATGCAAACGCTGCGTGTAATATCTCGACAGCGATCCTGTCCGCTCTTCGGTACGCGCCAGCACATACAGGGTTCCAGTGTCCAGATCAATTACCGGCGTCGAGGTAATTCCGACCTCCGGCTCGATGAAGGGGCATTCAACATCGTCTGCAGGAACAGTCGTCACTCCCTTCCCGAGAAAGTTCACGTGCCAGAGTGGCGATGCGGGATGGCCGTAGGCGTCGAAGGCATATACGCTGTCGCGCTCAGTAGCAACAAACAGCACATCGTGTTGCCCCTTGCCGGGTATATCCAATCCTGTGAGAAAGAGCGGTTGCGCGTACACGTCCCCGTCTACCTTCAGCGTAAATTTTTTCCCAAAATGGCGGACGTCCACATTGCGCGGAGTCAAGATGGTTTCGTGTCGGTTGGTGCCGCTGCGCGCGTTGTCATACTGAGACGTAGTCACACTCTGCGCGCTCGCCGGTAGTCCCATGGTCAAAACCAGCATCAGCACAAATAGTGGTGCCAGCGCCTCAGAAACATTCATCAGAATGGGCTCCTCAGTTTCCTGCCAGCAGATTTCACTTCGCTATTCCAGCCGGAGCGCAGTCATCGGATCAACGCGCGTTGCTCTCCCGCTGATTCGATCGGGTCGCCCGAAATCACGCGGATGCGCGCTACTGAACCTTCTCGGCCGGTATCGGCTTCATATTTGGCGGAGCTCCTACCGGGTGGATTTCGGCATGGATGTCGTCTTTCAGGGTCACGGTGAATTCAAAAGGCCTGTTTCCGTCTCCGACTGTGATGTGCAGTGCAGAACCTTCCAGCGTTGCCTTTGTGATTGGCTTTGGCGTGCTGTCTTCGGACGGCTCAGCCCGAAGTAATCCTCCATCACTCTTCAGCGCGATTCGAGAGGGGGTGGCCGTTCCCGTAAAGCCGGATCCGCTCTGAACCAGAATCATCGTGGAGAAACTCTTTCCATCGAACATCCAGTGCCAAGTGCCTGAGAACTTTTCCGCCGTGTTCGACGGCTTCGAGCTTGCTTGCAAGCTCATCGCGTGCGCGAGCATTGCGCCCCCGCCAAACGCTATGCTCGTTGCCAGGGCAAGCCCAAGTACACGCGTCCGCGATAACGAAAGTGTTTTCTCGGTCAGCATCATGATTCGATCCTCCAGATTGTCACCGTCGAAGATACCCAGGCCTGCGGCGCTGCCACGAGAAACGCGCAAGCACAGTGACGCCAGGCGCAAAAGTGTGTTGGCATACGAAAGGCGCTTCCCAAGACGCGCAGCGGCATACTCATCGCAGGCAAGCTCCCGCGTCTGCGAGATCTTTGACATCAGATAGCCGATGCCGGGGTGCCAGGCCACAGGCAGCGAGATCAATTCACATAGGATGTGGACCGGAAAGTCTCTTCGGCGGATGTGGCCATATTCATGCGCAAGAACTGCCGAGAGCTCTTGTTCGCCGAGTTCTGGCAGCACTTTACTGGGCAGCAAAATAGCGGGACGAAACACCCCGACAGTCACGGGATCGTCGATAGCTGCAGATTCAAGAAGAGCGACCTGGTGCTTGGCCTCGATGATCCGGCTGGCCATCCCAACTTGGGCAGGCGAAAGGACGGATGCTTCTCTCCGTAGCCGATGAACTCGATGAACAGCTCGGCCGAAGCGGGCCAGCCGAAACAGAACAAGCACCCCCCAAATACCGACGATCCAACCTTGGAACCCAGGCGCGATTGTGAACTGCTTATGCTGCTCAGAATGAGCCTGCCAAATCCAAAAACCGTGATTCGCCCCTGCAGCGCCCGAAAGAACCCGCTGCCGAGATTTCTCCGCAACTACCGTTGAGGGCGATTCCCAAAAGGTGTTGATAACCGGGGCCGCCAAACACAAGAGGAGCACTGTGAAGTAGAAGAAATATTGATGCTTTGCGCTTGCCTTCGCGACGAGACGCGAGAAGCCCGCCGCCACAATGGCAAAAAAACCTATTTGTAGAAGGGAATTGAGCAGCAGATCGAATAAGGTTTCTTGAATTGCGCTCATTCCGGTTCCTCCTCCGCGCTCTCGCTGGCTCGTAACCTCTCCTGTAGCTCCGCAATTTTTTGCGCGTCGAGCTGCTTGCTCCGGACCAAAGACAGCAGAAGGTCGTCCACTGACCCTCGAAAAACCTTCTGCAAGACGTCCTTGAGCGCGTGTGAGTCGGCGGCCTCTTGCGAAACGATGGCGCTGTACTCGTAGGCGCGTCCAACGAGCCTTCTCTTCACTTTGCCTTTGCGTTGCAGGACATTCAACGTGGTCTGCACCGTGGTGTAGGCAAGCTGAGGCTCACCCGTCAGCCCCTGCAAGACCTTCTGGACGTTTCCCGCTCCACCTTCCCAGAGCACGCGCATAATTCGTCGTTCTAAAGGGGTCAGGACTCTGGCTTTCTTCCGCATCGATTCAATTCCTGCACACTCTCCTATAGATATAGGAGAGTAGTGCGTTTGTCAACTATAATCATAGGAGACGGAGTGGTTGGCTCGCTCTGGACGCTTTTGCTCCGCGCTCAGTTCGAAATAATGGAGCCCTTGATGATTTGGATTGGGGCCCAGGTCCGTCATGTACTTTCGGTAGAAAGCTTCCGACTGCGGCAAGATCCGCCAGGCTAGGTTCGTTTTTTGACTATCCCCCGTTACTACCAACAAATGATTGGTGCGCGGCCTAGGCCGCAGATGGGAGCTAGCCATGAAAGTAAATTTCCATTATCAAAAGGGCTATCTATACGAGGATCATGGCGCATGGTACGTGCAATACCGCCAGCGAATCTCGCAGGCAGACGGATCCAGCCAACTTAAGCGTATCTCCAAGTATCTCGGCCGCTCGAATGACTTCTCCAATATTTTTGAAGTCGAGCAGTGTCGGGAATCCTTCATGCAAGCCGTCAATCGCGACCGGCTCAGTGCAAATTCAAGGATCACGTTAACCGCCTTTGTCGAGGGAGCTTACTTGCCTTGGACCAAGGAAGAGCGTCGAGCGAGCACCAGCAAGGGGCATGAGGAAATCTGGATCAATTACCTCCGCAATCGTGTCGGGGAGCTTCGTTTGCGAGAATTCCGCACCGTGGACGCCAGCCGAATGCTACGCGCGATCGCGAAAGAGCGGGATCTTACGAAAACCACGTTGCAACACATCAAGTCAGTGCTCAGCACCATCTTCACCTTCGCCAAAAATGACGGAGCGTTCGATGGGGCAAACCCAGTTGATGGCGCCTTGATCCCCTGGGATGCCAGAGAGCCGAGAGAGACGCATGCCTACGATCTCAGCCAAGTTCTCCAAATGCTCGATCGGCTCCCGCTCCTCGCAAGAGTCTGGTCGCGACCGCAGCCTTTGCCGGGTTACGCCTAGGTGAGCTGCGTGGACTCGAGTGGACCTTACACTGGCGCCGAATTGACGATCAACCGTTCGATTTGGAGATCTGTGGTCAACCCTCCGAAGACGCGTGCCAGCCGCAATTCCGTACCGGTAATTCCGGCTTTGGCCGAAATCTTAGACGAATACCGCAGGTCCGTAGGTAATCCGGAAACCGGTGTCGTTTTTCACTCCGGTAACAGGCTTCCGATCAACGCGGATAAAGTCGGGCGGCGGGTGATTCGGCCAACTCTTAGGGCTATTAGTCTGCCGTGGTACGGATGGCACGCGTTCCGCCGAGGACTCGCCTCGAACTTGTATGCGATGGGAGCTCCGGATAAGGTGGTGCAACGCATCTTGCGCCACTCAAAACCACACGTTACCAAGGAACATTACATCAAAGTCTTTGATCGAACCATGGTGGAAGCCGTCGAAAGGATGCAGGCCCAGATCGAAGAATTAAGAAGGGCAAAAGAAGATCGCCAACAACTAGAGTTGAGATTTGACGATGAGCAACGAGCGGCGGCCGCATCCGAATGCTCAACTGGCAACGGTTTTCCGCACCGCTCGACGGTCAGGCCAGCAGCTGGCCAGCAGATTTTTTCAAATTGTGTCGGAAGCGATTGAGATCGCGCTGTTCCGTATGCCGCCAAGATTCGACGTCTGAACAAGATACAGAATCTGGCGGAGAGGGGGGGATTCGAACCCCCGTTAGGGTGTTTAGTCCCTAAAACGGTTTAGCAAACCTGACCACTCTTCTGACCCGTTCTGAAAACTTTGAACTCTACTATATTCTTCAAGCAGTTACAACGCAGTCGACTTGAACCGTTTGGATTCGTTTTGAATTGATATGAACGATAAACTACTACATTTTTACTACACTCAGTCTGCGAGGTTGACACTGCATATATACTTAGAGATTTCGGAACCCAAATAGCTCTCTGAGCCTAGCGACTAGAGTTAGCTCTCCCAAATTCTGAACAGCGTGTTGATTCGTGCTGAGCGCAGTGGGAGTGCCGGCCGGCTCTGTGTCGCAGATGCTAGGTCATGCTGGTGGCCTGCTACCTGCTACAGACATATGGGAGGCAGTGGACGAATATCGCCGCGACGCTATACGCAAGCTTGAACAACTGCGCGAGGCCCACACCCTGCAGCAAATCGTTCCTGACCAAATTCCGAGCGGTCGACCCAACTGAAAACCTAGTTCACTTTCTCGTCCCCATCTTGGTATCAGCGAATCGGACGGCCCCAATTAGCGCCCATATTTCTTCGGAAGATGCCGTGGGCTCCAAGTTGCCCCTTGTGTAAATTGCATTTCTTGGGTTAAAACCTCAATTCTGCCCGGTCCTGAGAAATGACAGCTGAGATCGCTATCATCAATAAGAATGCCGTTGCAGTGGCTGCGGATAGCGCGGTCACGCTTCGCGATCCAGGCACGTCCAAGATCTACAACACTGCAAACAAGCTCTTCATGCTATCGAAGTTCGAGCCGGTTGGAATCATGGTGTACGGAGCCGCCGATTTTATGGGCGTTCCGCTTGAAACCATCGTCAAGATGTACCGTTCGGATTTGGGAACGAAATGCTTTTCCAGACTCGATGAGTACTCTAAAGATTTCTTGCGTTTCCTGGAATCTAACAGACTTCTTTTTCCACCCGCGAAGCAATCGGCAAATTTTCGCTCAATCGTGTCCAGTCTGTATTGGGCAATCAGATTTGAAATCGACGAGCAGGTCAAGACCGAAGTCAGTAAAGGGCCCATTTCCGACGAGGCTGTAAAAGTAATTCTAGGAACCAAGGTAGACGAGTACTACCAGAACTGGTTGGCAGTGGATTATCTTCCGCCCTTCGATCTTGATTTTGAAACTGAATTGACTGGCGCTTACTCCCATCTCATAACGGAATCAATCGAAAATGTATTCGAAAAACTTCCTGTACATGACAGTCGCGAAAAACTCACAAGGCTAGCCGCTCTGAGGATTACGAGAAGCTCCAGAGTCGATGCTTGCGGCTTGGTGTTCGCCGGATTTGGCGAACTTGATGTTCTTCCATGCATTAAGAGCTACATGATAGAGGCTGTGGTTAACGACAAATTACGCGCTGTCCCCATGCCTAATCTTAGCAATGATATGAACGAATCGCTCTCTGCCAGCATCATACCGTTCGCTCAAGGCGAAATCGTTTACAGATTCATTCAGGGAATCGATCCAGACTACAAACAAGAGGTGCGGAAGTTTCTCCGGGCTTTGTTGACCAAGGAATATCCGGAAAAATTAATCGAAAGGTTTGAGGGAAAGCTCTCTGACGAAGAGCAAAGAGCTGCTCTGGTAGAGTTAATTAAATTGGGACGATCGATCGCGGATGACTTTGACGCCGAATGGAAAACGATTGAATGGAATAGATACGTTGGCCCAGTGATTGACATCGTCGCGGATCTTCCGAAAGAGGATTTGGCAGCCATGGCCGAATCGCTCGTAAACCTCACCTCTTTCAAGAGGCGCATATCAAGAGAAGCTGAAACCGTTGGGGGTCCGATTGACGTCGCTGTCATATCGAAGGGAGACGGTTTTGTATGGATCAAACGGAAGCACTACTTTAATAAAGACTTGAATCCGTATTTTTTTGCGAATTATTATAGGCAGCGAAGCAAGTAAAGAGGTGTACCGTTGGATCGAATTGCCAACACGAACCGCGTTTACAGTTCTTTTGAAGAGTTTCTCCGCACGTCTTATCCCATTTGGTTCAAGGCACGCGAATCCGGAAGCGCCGAAAAGTCTTTTGGCAGGGATTTGGCAAAATACACCGTACAAAAGTATTTTCCCCCTCAAGATTCACGCGAAAACCGGCAACAAGACCGTTCGTAATCCGTCCTTAAAGTGTTCATTCTTGATTATGGAGAATAAGGAAGCTGCCCGTTGTGGGCACAACGATAAGCGTCACGAGGGATAAATGGACACTTCCGAGCATGAGAGTAAGAGAATAGATCAAAGAAAAGAAAGATTTGTGATCTCTCAGTCGACACTACACCGACCGCGTCGAAAAGATTGAAGTACACGGAATTCAATCGGGACGTCTCTCTCAGTTGCGAGCACAATTCTGGAGAAAGTTGGGACAAGGACAACAATGGCCCACAACGCATCGGCATCAGAATCTTTGAATTACCCGACAGACTCTAATGTTGCCGAAGGTAAGCCTGTGCGCGTCTATTATTTTCTGCCGGCAGAGTTTGCTCTGGATGACATCGAAAAACGGCGAATCAAAGTCTCCGAGATCGACCAGCTTAACGACCCTTTCGAACTCTGGTGCGTTTATCAAAAGGAACGGCGGTTGCGGCAGGCTCTACGCCTGTTTAAAGAGGAAATGAGTGCCCGCTTCGGTATGCTCTGCTTCAGCAAACATTGGCACAATCCCCTTCTTTGGAGCCACTACGCCAACAAGCATAGAGGGATGTGTCTCGGCTTCGACGTAGACCGAAGGGGCATAAAGCCGATCTCGTATTTGCGTTCACGCCCGCTCCTCAAGATCCCGCCTACGATAGAGGATATTAATCGGCTTCTCTTTTCGAAGTTCATTGACTGGAAGTACGAGGAGGAGTGGCGCAACTGGATTCGAATCGATGAACGCGATCCTGTGACTGGTTTCTATTTCTACGCCATTGACGGATTTGTTCGGCTCCGGGAAGTGATTGCAGGACCTTTGTGTGATGTTTCCGAGACGAGGCTCCGTGACGCCCTCAAAGGTTATGGGGCCAAGATTCGCCTTACCAAAGCTCGACTAGCTTTTCGCAGTTTCCGGGTGGTGAGGAACAAGCAAGGGTTCCGGCGTTGACCGATTTGGCAAACTGAAGGTTGTGAGCCTACGACACTTTTTGGACACTCGGCGGATTATGCTAACCAGCGACAAAAACCGAAAGGATAAGAGAAAACCGATGGACCCCACCATTCAACAGTTCGCACAGACGTTTAACGATGAGAGCGAACTACAGAAGGCAATCGCTTCCATGCTTCGAAAGATAGAAGGGGTTAGCGGCGTTGAGATCACTCAAGGCGTGCTCGAACATGGAAAGGATATCGTCTTTTATCGCGCAGGAGGGCTGGGGGAGCCACGATTGTTCGCGTGTTTAGTGAAAAACGAGAGGATTACCGGCTCCGTTGGTTCAAACCATGGTGCAAAAACTGTGCTCTTGCAGGCTGAACAGGCCTTTGACGAACCATACACAAGTGGGAAGGGGAGACCCGAACGGGTGGAGCACGTGTACGTAATGTGTCCGCATGATTGTTCCCAGACCACAATAGATTCCATAGGGCAGAGACTCAGTCAGCGCCCAATTACGTTCTTCTGCGGCGGCAAACTGATTGATTTATTCCAGCGATATTGGCCCGAATTTTTGTTGTTCAACTCAAGTATTTTGAGCTCATACGTCGCAAATCTCAAAAGAGGGCTGGATCAAGACAATGCGCTAAAGTATCTCTCCGCCCGTAACTCAATTCTTGGAACCGTGATCGAGTCGTTCTCAAAGGTTTATGTTAAACAGGATTTCTATCAAACATTTGGCGCATGTAC
>Ga0207684_10002437_pt1 | contig 18761 bp, 17 predicted proteins | sample KBSK5501metaG_FD_184342 | JGI IMG/M metagenome (GOLD analysis project Ga0207684, IMG submission 184342) | Corn, switchgrass and miscanthus rhizosphere microbial communities from Kellogg Biological Station, Michigan, USA - KBS K5-50-1 metaG... | ecosystem: Host-associated > Plants > Roots >...
TTGCCTGCTCAGGTCTAAAGCTGCCGCGGATTGGTGGGAAGCTTTAGACCTGAGCAGGCAAGCTGGCTGGTATGGGGGCGAGCCGGATCCTGCCGACGCTCACAAGGCATTGTCTTTGTTGGAGCAGATTCGCCTGTGGGCCACCCAATGAAAGGATGAAAAACCATGCCACTCGACCTTCAAGTGATCCCTCCCTGGTTAGATGAAGAGACGAGCGCGCTTGTCCGAGATACAGCTGAGTTGCTCGCTCAGCGGCATCCAGAGGTGTTAGCAATCATCCTCTATGGGTCAGTGGCCCGGCATGAAGAGCGGCCGGTGGGGGGGCCTGATCCGAGCGATGTCGATCTGCTCGTCGTTGTAAATGGGAATCGCGATGCTGTCCGTGCGCAGATGCTGGCCCTGGTTCACACTGCCGGTCTGGCGGAAGACCGGCATTTAGGCGCACCGCGTGAGGTCAGAGTTCTGTTTTCTTCGCGCACCTCGCAGGAATGGGACCCGGACTTCATCGCCAATGTGAAGCGCGATGGCAGAATCCTCTACCGGCGCGGAGAGCTTCCTGCCCCTTTCGCCGCCTGAAGCAGCTTACTATCCAGCCTGATTGGGGTTTGTACTAAACGGCGTATCGTTTCGCGTGAGACGCCATAATCGACTGCAACCTTGCGATAGGACTCGTGGTTTTCAAGGACACGATGAAGGACAATCGGCCACTGGTCTTCTGGGATGCCATAGGCAATGTCTTTGGGGCCTGGTCTGCGCTGTATCTCAACTAATAGAACAAACGTTCTTACATTGCGATCTCTTCTCTCAGAATACACTCACTTGTCTTTGAGTATGCACACACGCTCTTCAGCGATGCCTGACTGGTATGTCCTCTGCTTCCGTGCCCCTCTTCGCTAGGCTATATCAGCTCGGTGGCTTATGAACAATTGATGGGCTAGCCCGAAGGATTCGGGGTTCCACACAAGCGGGTCAACCTCACCTTGCTTAAGACGCCGGGAAACCATTCCCGTAGTCTTTGACTCTGCTCGGCCTTGAGGAGAACCTGGGGAGCCATTTTCTCCCACGCTGAGCTGCTCCCAGCACAGGAGGGAGCAGCCGTGGGACCAGGTGCGTTTGCACCCACAGGTCCACCGGCGTTGCGGGAACCAGGAACCTGGCACTCGTGCCCGCCTGTCGTTGCACCCGGCTGACGATGGGTCTGTACACCTGTTCATACTGGGCGAAGGCGCGCTGATGATCGCCCAACGCCATGCTGAGTTCTCCCGCCAGGATATAGGCTCCTATCATAGCCAAGGTCGATCCTTGTCCGGAGAGCAGTGCTGGACAATAGCCAGCATCACCCAGGAGCGCCACTCGTCCGTGCGACCACCGCTGCATGCGGATCTGACTCACGGCATCAAAGTACAAGTCGGGGGCCGTTTGCATTCTCTCCAGGAGCCGAGGGACTTCCCAGGCTTCTGTGGCAAATATCGAAGCGAGCAACTGCTTGTGCTGCGTCAGATCATGGGAATCATAGCGTAACATGGTGGGTTGCTTGAAGAGGAAAAACGCGACCAGGGCCTGGTTTCCTCGTGTACTGCGCAGCCCGACCCGTTTTCCCGGGACCGTGTACATCTGCATGCAGGCCTCATCGAGTCCCAGATAGTTGTCGGTGGTGAAGACCCCGAAGTGATAGCCACAATAGCGCTCAACGTGCGCTTCGTCTCCAAACACGAGCGAGCGCACGATCGAATGCAGCCCGTCAGCCCCTACCACCAAGCCGAAGCGACGGGAGCCGCCCCGCTCAAAGGTCACATCGACGCCTGCCTCGTCCTGCTTGATCTCCTGGATGGAGTCCCCGAAGCAGTATTCCACCTCGTCTTTAGTGAGTTCGTAGAGCACCTTGGCGAGATCGCCACGCCAGACCTCTACCACCTCCAGGTTGAAGGCTTCGCGCACGGCTTGAATGTTGATGCTGCCGATGCGCTCATGGCGCTCGTTGACAAACGCGATTTCGCTGAAGGTCGTTTTTGCGTGTTGCAAGTGCTCCCAGATCCCCATGCGTTGGGCAATCGGCACCGCCTCATGGCGCACGTCAACCGGATAGCCGCCTGCTCGCAGCTGTGGCGCGCGCTCGATCACCGTGGGGGTGAACCCAGAGCGCTTGAGCCAATACGCCAGGGCTGGCCCAGCAATACTGGCTCCTGAAATGAGGATGCTGCTATTTTTGGTGCTCATCAGGGTACCCTCCTTATTGTCATCTTTGACGATCAATCGCTCTCTACTGGTTCTTCACATGTACAGGCCAGATGCCAAGCGCAATGAAACGCGCTGGCAGGGAGCGCACACCCGGCAGGCGCAACAAGACGCGTAGGAAGAGTGGGATGGTGAACGAATTATCTGCGGTGAATACCCTCCCTAGCATCTGCTTCTGCATGAGGGATTGAAAGCCCTGAACAATCCGCGTGGGCCACTCGCGGCGGCGTTGCACCTCTGCCAGGTCGCGCATGCTTACCTTGCCGGCCTTGAGCTTATCGCTGAGGACATTGGCCGCCACCACAGCATCCTGGATGGCGTAGTTGATGCCTACACCGCCCACCGGTGACATGACATGCGCCGCATCACCGATCAACAACAGTCTGGGACGATACCAGCGAGGCAAGCGGTTCGACTCCACCGAAAGCACCGGGATCTGTTTCCACTCTCGCAAGGTCTCCAGGCGATCAGCCCATGCTGGCACTATCCGCGCTATTTCGCGCCGCAGCGCATCCAGTCCCACGGAGCGAATCTCCTGATATCCGCCTTTGGGAATAATATACCCCACCTGCCAGTAATCATAGCGATTGAGAATCACCAGGAGATGGCCACCGCTAATGCGGAAATCGGATTCCTCTGGATCACTTGGAAAGCGGGGCAGGCGAAACCATAACACATCCATCGGCGCCGCCGTCTTGATGGGCTTCAGGCCGGCCAGGCGCCGTACACGCGAGAAGCGCCCATCCGTCGCCACCGTCAAGCTTGCCCGCACCTCGTGCCAGCCGTCCTGTCCCCGGTAGTACACGCCACGCACCTCGCCGTCTTCCTCCACCAGCTTCTCTACACGCGCGCCCATCACCAGTTGGAAGTTCGGATAGCGCTTGGCCTCGTCCGTAATGAACTCCAGGAAATGCGCTTGCGGAATCATGAGCACGTACGGGAAGCGCGTCTTTAACCGGCGCAAGTCAGCAAGGGTCACCGACTCCTGCGCGGTCTTGATAGGTATGCCATACACCTTAGAGTGACGCAACTCCAATACACGATCCGCTAGCCCTATCTCATCCAGAATCTGCATGACCGAGGGGTGGATTGTATCACCCCTGAAGTCGCGGTCGAAGTCCAGGTGCTCCTCAAGCAGGATCACTGGGATACCTTGACGTGCCAGCAGGAGCGCCAGAACCGCGCCAGCAGGCCCACTGCCAACGATGGAGCAGATCGTCTGCTGTACTGATATTACCTCAAATGTTTGTAAGGCAGGCTCATTTTGCATTTCGGGAACCTCCAAAAATCATCCACGCGGACATGAGTTGTTTCTAACACCCTGCATGGGACCCACTTGCTAGAATACTGAAGCTCATGTCAGCATCACGGCAATTCAGGTTGGTAAGCTAATCCCAGCACTTGCACGCGCACTCTATCGAGCACCCTTGTGGGAAGCAGACGGGCCAGTAGAGGCCAGAGCCTGGAACCGCGGCCAACCGGGTACTCAGTTCTCGGTGTCCTCTCAATCATCGCTTGCAGGATGATGTCTGCCACCACCTCTGGCGGACTCCCTGTTGCTTCCTGTTTGCTAAATGCCTCGAGAAAAGAGCGGAACGGCGTCGCATAGTGCCTGGCATCTTCTTCTGGTATGGTGCGCAGTATCTCCTCGCTATCGTGTTGCAATTTGATGTTTCCAGACGTACGAACCATAGCTGGCGTGATCAAGATGACATGGATACCCCAGGGCAACAATTCCATACGCAGTGCCGCATTGAGTGCTTCTAAGGCAGATTTTGAGGCACGGCGATCGCGGCATTATTCACCAATCCTACCAGCCCTGTGTCGTCAACCGCCTCTGCAATCTGGCTTACCATGGCTGCAATCAATGCCTCACTCGTCACATCAAGAAGAACGGGAGTTAGTAGAGGAGATGCCTGGTGTCTCAGACGCTGGGCATCCGACTCCTCGCGAACTCCTGCGAAGACGCGGTAGCCAGCTTGATCCAGCTTGAAGGCACAGGCAAGCCCAATCCCTGAGGAAGCTCCCGTGACCACCACTGCTCCCTTGTCCGATTCCCTGTGTTGCATCAGTCTATTCCTCCGATCTTTCATCTTGCTCCTTCTGTCAGAAATTCCTTGATAAGACCTGTGGTCCAACCTGTCGGATTACTTGAGCATCTTTCTCACAAGAACGCTCAAACCCATGCCTGTGGCAAGACCGCCAAGCAAGACGACACCGAATAGCGCAGGGATCACGCGCAGTTGTCGCAGCAGGCCCAGCTCGTCAATGTTGTTCCAGGCTTCGACGAACTTGCCATTAGCGACACGCAGCATCACTATATCGCTGATCGTGACCTGCCTGCCGGTCGGTGGAATGCCCATGAGGCTGCCTTTGTGGGTGCCACGAAAGGTCCGGCGCACCGCGACGGTGTCTCCTTCAGCGACCATCGCCTCGGTGGTGAAATGGGCATCGGGGAAGGCGCTGAAGAACGGCGCGAGGTAGCGTTTGTAGGCTGGGAGACCCTGGATGGTCCGGGAGCCATTGTGAAACACGAAGTTCGGAGCGCACATCTCATCGACAAGCGCCGGGTTGTGCTGATTTAAGCCCTCTTCGTTGACACGATGGATGAGCGCCTTGTTGTCTTCGGTCGACATAGCATATACTCCTTTGTGTGTTGCCTCGTTATCAAAAACAGATGCCTTACTGAGAAACTCTGAATCCAAAAATCTGCTGGGTGAACCGCTCCTGTATCGCATGCGGGGGCCTGAGGACCAGCAGATTGCGCACCCAGGAAACGAGCGGGTAATCCCACTGCTCCAGCTTCGCTAGCCGCCTTGCCAGCTTGACCATGTTGGTGGCTCGCCCAATGCGTGCTTGTTCATAGTTGCACAATGCAGGAAGAACCGGGTCTGCTTGCAAGCAGGAACCGAGCACGCCTGCATCTTCTATGGCCTGGCAGGCTCCTTGAGCGAGGCTGGTGGTCATCGGGTGCGCGGCATCTCCGACCGGTGTGATAGCCCCTTGCCCCCAGCGGGAAAGGGGCTTGCAGTCGTACACGTCGCGTTGCACCAACGCGGTTTCCTCGGTCGCCGCAATGATGGCTTCAATCGGCTCGTGCCAGGTGTGGCACAGCGCTTGTAATTCCGCCTTCTCTCGCTTGGCGCCCCTGGCAGGACCACTCAGCCTCAGAAACCAGTAGACCCGTCCCTGGGTCAGCCTGACCGCCCCAAATTGACTCCCACGTCCCCAGGTTTCAAAGAGCTTGCCCGGACAGAGAAAAGGATGCTCGAACGAGGCGATACCTCGTATGGTGGTATAGCCGGCATAGCGCAGGGTCCTCTGCCCGAACATCTGTGTTCGGATTACCGAGCGGATGCCATCGGCTCCGATGAGCAGGTCTCCCTGTGCTTCGCGCCCATCGGCAAACTCAACAGCTACACCTCCCCCATCCTGCCGGAAGCGGATGCATCTAGCCTGGAAGGAGACCGTATCGGGGGCGACGGCCTGCAACAGCCCGCGGTGGAATTCTGCCCGGTGGACGGCAAAAGAGCCGATGCCCATTCTGCTCGTAAGATGGCCTAGTGGCTGCGCCGACAAGATTCTCCCTGTGGGCGTATAGCGGACGATCTGGGTAATCGGCGCGCCAAGAGACTGGAGTAGGTCGTCACATCCCAGGTGGGTGAGGACGTGGGCGGCATTGCTCCACAGGGCGATCCCTGCGCCTTCCTCGCGACTGGCATCGGCCTGCTCAAACACCCTGACCGTCAGGCCGGCTTGCTGCAACGCAAGGGCTGTAGTCAAGCCTGCAATGCCGCCCCCGATAATCAAGGCACGGGGGATCTTTGCACGCTGTTGCCGATGCATAACTGTTCGCCTTTCACTTCCGACAGCATCCCTCATGTCTCTCGGTCATTTTTTCTCTGTAGCAGGAGGGGAAGGAAAACCTCACAAGTCGCACATGCATAGCCATTCCCTCCTTTCTCAACAGCTTGCGTGTGGTTTAAGTAGGCAATTTGTTTTCGTGGTGGTATCATACCTGAAGAGTATTGTGAAATGAATAGCCCTGGCATATCACGTTTGTATCACCGGTGATATCCTCACACGATACTGCCAGCTAACTTCGTAGGCACTTCCTGCGGGAACACCTGGAGGGGGGATCACATGGTCAAGAAAGCCGCATATGCCACACCAAACCCCCTGCTCAGAGCAGCACGTAAGGAACACGGCTGGACGCAGCAACAGGTTGCCGACCGCATTGGCGCTCCCCTCTCGCTCAATGTCAGTCGCTGGGAAAACGGCACCGCATACCCCAGCGCCTACTACATTGAGCGGCTCTGTCAGCTCTTCGGCAAAAGCGTGCGCGAGTTGGGGTTGAGCCAGCTCGAAGGCGAGATGCAGAGCAAACACTCTCTCTCACCGGTCCCAGGCGAGCAGGCGCTCCCTTCAGCAGTGCGGGAGGAGCGGGCCGAACCGAGCGTGCTTACATCCATGGCAGAACACCCGGCTCAGGATGCCTATCGAGCCACTCTCTTGACCGTTCGCGACGACCCCCTCCCGCTCCCCCTCACCTCACTCATCGGACGCGAAGAGGATGTGACAGCTGTGTGTGCGCTTCTACGGCGGCCAGAAGTGCGCCTGCTGACGCTCAGCGGTGCAGGTGGCATCGGCAAAACCCGGCTGGCGCTGCGTGCTGCTGCAGATACGCGCGCAGACTTTGCGAATGGGGTCTGTTTCGTTTCCCTGGCCACGCTTGACGACCCGGCCCTGGTGGTGTCCACCATTGCCCAGGCGCTTGGGCTCAAGGAAAGCGAACACCGCACGCTGCTCGAGCTGGTGCAGGCCGCACTCCGTGACAAGCATCTGCTGCTCCTACTGGATAACTTCGAGCGCTTGCTCCCAGCCGCACCCCAGCTAGCAAATCTGCTCACTGGCTGCCCGCAGCTCAAAATCCTGGTGACGAGCCGCTCAGTGTTGCATCTCCAGGGCGAGTACGAGTTCACGGTCTCTCCACTCGCTCTGCCGGAACTCGAACCCCTTCCGGAACTGGGGATGCTCGCATCCACTCCGGCAGTAGCGCTTTTCCTACAACGGGCTCAAGCCGTTCGACCCACGTTCCGGGTGACCGCATCGAATGCACGAGCCGTCGCGGAGATCTGTGTGCGTCTGGATGGGCTCCCACTGGCCCTGGAATTGGCCGCCGCGCGCAGCAAAGTCCTCTCCCCGCAGGAATTGCTCACCAGGCTCTCCAATCGCCTGGAAGTGCTGACCGGGGGTCCGCAGGACCTGCCTACCCGGCAGCAGACCCTGCGCAACACTATCACATGGAGCTACCAATTATTGGATGCGCAGGAGCAGCGCCTCTTCCGGCAACTCTGCGTCTTCGCCGGGGGCTGTACGCTTGAGGCTGCGGAAGCTGTGTGTAGGGCCCTTGAAGGGAAAGAGAGAGCCGAGCACCTCCTGGAGCGTATGGCTTCGCTTCTGGACAAAAGCCTGCTGCAGACCATCCAGCAGGAAGGAAAGGAGTCGCGCCTGCTTATGCTCGAGGCGATTCGCGAGTATGGGCTGGAAGCGCTCGCAGCAAGCGGGGAGATGGAGGAGACGTGCCATGTGCATGCGCGGTACTACCTGCAGCTCGCAGAGGAGGCGGAGCCGAAGCTGCGAGGGGCACAGCAGACAGTGTGGCTGGGACGGCTGGAGCGGGAGCACGGCAATCTGCGCGTAGCACTCCAGTGGGCACTGGAACACGAAGAGGGACGGCTGTCCCTGGGCATCGCCTCAGCCTTGCTCGAGTTCTGGCTCATCGAAGGTCATGTCAGCGAAGGGTACACCGGGCTTTCGCGCTCGCTCGCCAAGAGTCGAGGGGTGGAGGCAAAGGTCGAGGCAAAGGCGCTCGCGGCACTCGGGTGGCTTGCTTGCGTGCAGGGAGACTACGATCAGGCAGAGAAGTGGTGCCAGAAGAGTCTCGCGCTCTCTCGTGAAGCGGGAGAGCTACCAGCCATCGCGCTCTCCCTCTCGCGCCTCGGATGGGTGACCATGTTCCGGGGCGACTATGCACGGGCACATCTCTTGCTCGAAGAGGCTCTGGCACACTTCCGAGAGCTGGATGATAGCGTGGGGATCGGCGATGCTCTGCGCGCTTTAGGGAATATCTTCCTTATGCAGGGGGAGTACGCCAAGGCCTGCATGCTGCTTCAAGAGAGTCTCACGTTCTACAGGAAGGTGGGCTATACCTCGGGGGTGGCCGAGGCGCTCAATCTCCTGGCTTTCGCGCTCTTGTACCAGGGTGAGCTGGCGCGCGCCCATAGCCTCTTGGAAGAGAGCCTGGCGCTCTGCAGACAAGTCGGCTACAAGCGAGGCATGGCTTTTGCGCTCCTGACAAAGGGACTGGTGGCCCTTGGCCTCGGTCTGGATGCGGGGGCGCGTGCGACAGCACGTGCCTTGCTTGAGGAGGGGCTCGCACTCGCCAGGATGGGGGGATGGGGACAAGGCATCGTGTGGGGGGTCTTTGGATTGGGGTGGATCGCCTTCTTTGAGCAAGAGTATGGGATGGCGCACTCCCTGTTCGAGGAGGGGCTCGCGCTGTGCCGAGAGTCGGGCAACAAGATGCTAACTGCCTTCTGTCTCGAAGGATTGGCAAGCACAGTTGGGGTCCAGGAAGAGCCGTGTAATGGCTACTTGGCACATCCGTTCGCAAAATGACCAACTTCGCCTACCCGATCAATCTTTTCCCTTGGCACGGAACTCGATTGAGGGACGAGGGGTACATGTTCCTCTCGCTCCTTCAGAGAGGAAATCTCAATCTAGCAAGATAAACTGGCGCTTTCTGGCAAAATGTACTCAGGGAAGCCATGCGGATCCAGCACGAGAGGTCTTCTTTCTCAAGGATCTTCACAAACGACGAGGTCATCTTGGCACACCTCGACTCTTGACCGTATGGTCGATCCAGTTTTACCCTCTTTAGGCCACCTTTTGGTAGTCATGGTGCAGCCCAGCCAAGATCGGGACAGCAACCACCCTGCTTCCTTCGAGCGGAGTGTAAGCAGATGATCCAGAGGATGCGGGGATCTGCTGCTGGATCCCTTGATGAGGTCGTGCCTGATTGAAGTACACCACATACGCTTTGAGGACACGCTGGAGTTGTCTCTCATGAAGGATCAGCAGGTGGTCGAGGCATTCTTGCCGCACACTCCTCAAGAAGCGCTCACAGATCGCATTGGCTCGGGGAGCATGATAAGGCGTTTTGAGGATCTTCATGCCGCTCGTTGCTGCCACTCGGGCGAAATGGGGCCCAAACTTGCTCTCATGATCGCGAATGAGGTACCTGGGCGTTTGTCCATAGGGAGTAGCTTCCCGCAATTGTTGCGCTGTCCACACATCGGTGGGAGAGCGCGTCACCCCGACATGGATGACTTTCCGCGATCGCAGTTCAATGACGAAGAAGGCAAAAAGCGAGCGAAAGAACACATCAGTCACTTGGAGGAAGTCACAGGCCCAGATCTCTCCCCCATGATTGCGCAGAAACGTCCGCCAGTTTTGCCCCGTTTGGCGAGGCGTACGTACGCCCCGCATGTACTTCTGGATCGTTCGTTTGCAGACACGGATATCCAGTTTCAGTAACTCGCCCCGGATGCGTTCCGCTCCCCAGAGGCAATGGTTTCGGCCAACACCTTCGCTTGTGTTGATTTCGGCTTTGACTTCTGTCTCCAGAAGAGACGAAAGCCCAGACGGTGCCAACACAGAAGTGTGTCTGGTTGCACAATGAAAAGCGCTTGTTTCCATGTCCGAACCATCCTTGCCAGGAGGACGAGGACCAATCGATCCGCCTTCGTGCATGCTGGTCGTTTCACTTGTCGCTTCAGTATGATGAGCTGTTGGCGTAAGAGTGCGTTTTCTGCCATCAGCTCGGACTTGCTTCTCCCAAGATCAGCAATGGTACCGAGCAACAGTAAGGTCTTCGGCGGCCTTGTCCAACGTACAAAGCGCGTGTGGAGCCTGTCCAAGCAGAGACGAATCAGCCGCTTGAGAGAAGAAAGAGCGGGGTTCACAGAAAGAGTTTCTCCTTCACTATGGGTAGAGGTATTATGCCATCATGTAAGGCACATGATAACACCTTTCGATGTTACCCTGTCTTACCTACATCTGCAAGCAGTGGAGATGCCCTATCGTTCTTACGATGGCTATTTTCTGAACGGATATCCTAAGTAGCCAGTACAGGGGTTATCCTCCACGCGCACCGGGAAGGGTCTGGGGCAGTTTCCCAGAGGGCGTGACATCCCCAAAGAGCACATGGGCAATGGCGTTGCTACACTCCTGGCCCGGATACCAGGCCTTCACAACGGCTGCTACCCGGTTCAGCCACGGCATGGTGATGGGTGAGCCAGTATTGAGCACGACGACCGTGCGCAGGTTGGCCGCTGCCACCTGCTCGACCAGTGCATGCTGCTGCCCAGGCAGCTCCATATCAGGCCGGTCGAAACCTTCACTCTGCCATTCGCCGCCGAAGCCCACGCAGACGATGGCGACATCTGAGGCCGCCGCCAACCGTGCCGCGCGCTCAATGGCATCGGCGGGAACCGGTGCTGGCTACGTCTGTTCTCAAAAGAGACAGTATCACCCTCGAATTTCGCCAGAGCGATCCGTCTTCTCCCGCCTTCTTCCCTGGGTCTGACAGGCTGCAGGACGCCATGCTTGTCTCGATCACGACGGCTTATCCGCCTGTTCGCCACGTGGACTGCGCCCATTTGTCCCGGTATACCGACCTTCACCTGCTCTGCTTCTTTGTGTCAGTAAGGCCGTGTTCCGCTGTGTTGGTTCCTCAACTCTCAACATCCCTTCCTGATCAGGAAGAAAACACAACGCGTGTCCTTATCACGATCGATGGGACAGGTGAGCGCGCCTCGCGCATCTGCTTCCACCTGGCCTCCGTTCCTGAGCCAGGTGCCTCCCGTGTATGCGGCACCCGCCTATGGTACATTGATGGCGTGCTGGAGGGACCGGAAGTGCATGACGGACCTGCTCAGTCCGTTGCCTGCCCATGCAGGCGCTGCGTGCTATCCTGGCCATGTGGGTGATCCGTGCTCACACGTCCCAACTTGCGGCGACAAGCCGCCCGCAGTACACGCCGGACCGCCTCATAGGACACGCCGTAATCACGTGCGACCTGTCGCAGCGATTCACCTTGCTCGACCCGCTGCAGCAGGGCCGGCCATTCCGAGTGAGGGATCTTCCAACGAGGATCAGGCACGGCGGGAAGGTGGCCAGGCAGAGACAAAAGCCTCGGGTCGTCAAGGGCAGAGGTGAACGGATCTTCTTGAGGTGAGGAAGTGGCGACACGTTCCTGGTAGACGAGCAGATCGCCTCTCCCAGAGCAGAGTTTTTCCAGGGGGATGCGTGCCAGGTGCGACCGATGGTTCGATGCCCGTCGGTTCCGGTTCGATCATTTATACATCTTTCTATTATTAATAGAACCTCTGTTCTTTCGCATCGACGTCTCCTACTTTCACTTGCTATCTTTTCTCTGCGTTCTCAAACCATCTTTGCAGTGGTGCATTCCAGATTACTCCTCTTGCACGCTAATTCAGCAGTAACCAGCCTTTAGTTCATACTTTTCTCAGTTCAACTAGAACAGATATACCAAGTAGCCAATACATGAGCAGTAAGATCATTGTAGACTGAGCTTACATGACTTACCATGTCTGAAAAGCTACAATCCTTTGCCAATCGTCCAGATCAGGAGGAAATACGAATGGTGGTCATATAGACCTTACTCATCCATATCGCCGGGGATGTCGTGATTTTCGCGTTTCTGGCGATGACGACCGTTCTTCGATAGGTTAGTCCTCTAGCTCTGTACATGCTTCCATCCTACGGATCGTCAATCTCCAAAGCAGGGTTTTGGCCTCCTCGACGTTCGTTTTGTTCGTTAGGATAGCGCTTGAATTTCGGGTCGGTCACCACAAGAGAATTGTCGCTGCCGTGGGGATTACCCACGAATCCGTCGGCTTGACTGTCATTTATCCATTCTCCATCACGCAGATAGCGAAACTGATAGCATCGACCGACTTCCAGGTCAAGCGTCAGTGTCCATGTGCCCTCCCGACCACGCTGAAAGGGATGCGATGAGTGGTTCCACCCATTGAAATCGCCCACAAGGTAGATGGCATCAGCCCAGGTACTGTTGGGGAGGATAAACGTTACCCGGGCAACGAGACCTCTCTCTGTTTTAATGAAGATTTTGCGGATCATGGGGCACGCTCGTTTTTCACATAGTGACGATCTTGGAAACGATAACAGCATTAGATCTGCTCCTGTGGAGGCGTGGAGATGGGCTCACCACGACGTAAGAGCGTCAGCGCCATAAGCGGGAAGAGGAGGACCGACAGCAATCCAGCTGCTATGAGGGCCGCGCTTGTCACCTTCGTAATCAAGCCGAGTTCCAAGCCGATTTGAGATGCCGCAACGATGAAGGTAAGCGATGTTGCTTGCAGAAGTCCCGCGACGACAGAACGACGACTGCCGACGAGTGGGCGGTAGAAGAGGGCAGGCACACCTCGGACCAGTAACAACGCCACAAGGAAGATCGGTACGCGCAAAATAGTCGAAGGACTTGAGAAGAGCGCCGCCAGGTCGAACTGTATACCGCTGGTTACGAAGAAGACCGGGATGAAGACACCAAAGCCGATGGCCTCAAGCTTCTGACGAAGCTGCGGATGGGTCATCATCCGGTCTCGATCGACTAATCGCAGAATCACGCCTGCTACAAAGGCGCCAAGAATGGTTTCGAGTCCGAGGACTGCCGCCAGGGCAGCGAAGGCGACCAGCAGCATGAAGGCACCACGAACGCGAATCTGCGCAGTCGTGTCCTGGAGCCGCAGCAGCACGGCGGCTATACGCGCCGATCGCTGCAGGCGGAGCACGGCGAAGGCAAAGCCAGCAGCCAGCAGGGCGAAACCCCCAAGCAGCACCAGTTTTGTGGCGGTGCCGGTGGCCTCACGGGAGAAGAACAGCGAAAGCAGGATGATCGAGCCAAATTCAGCGAACATGGCACCGGCGATGGCGAGTTGGCCAAAGTCCGTGGAGCTTTCGCCCGCGTCTTCGAGCAGAGGCACAACCACCCCAAGGGCGGTCGCAACGAGGATAATCGCAATGAGCAGCGGTGACATTACTTGCCCGGCTGTGTAGAGGCCATACCCGACTAACAACGCCAGTCCTAATGAAGCCAGGAAAGCTAAGCCAACGTACATCAACAGGCGACCTCTCAACCGCTGGAGATCGACTTCTAAGCCCGAGAGAAAGAGGAGGAAGGCCAGTCCAAGAACCGAGAGGATGGAGATCGGAAGGTCGACCTTGACCCAACCGAGCACGGATGGGCCGATAAGGATGCCTGCCACGATTTCGAGTGCAACCGCGGAGAGGCGGCGTGCTGGCGAGATTGCAAGCAGGAGCGGGGCCAGGAAGGCGACCACAGCGACGATGAGCAATCCGACGAATGACATAATAACCTCGAATCTAAGTGATAGTTATGGGAGCGATTGAATTACGATTTCAGTGTGAAGTAGACTCAATCCGAGTCTATTTGTTACAGTTTGGGACGGTAGGAGTTCCAGGTATTTTAAGGCAAGCTTCTACCTGGTTTTGTCGGAGCTTCCCCTTGCATGCTCTTCCATGTGTAACGAATCGGCGGAAGGGAAGTCAATATGCCCTGAGAAAGTCCATCTCGTACAGAAAATAATACACAAGGAGATGAACGTTGATGACTCCAACCACATCCTATGATGCAATTGTAATTGGTGCCGGTCAAGCAGGAGGGCCGCTCTCTACAGCGTTGGCACGAGCCAGGTGGAGAACCGCCATTATCGAGCTAGTACATGTAGGGGGCACCTGTGTCAATGAGGGCTGTAACCCCACTAAAACGATGGTCGCCAGTGCTCGCGTTGCCTACCTGGCGCGCCGTGGAGCCGACTACGGCGTGCAGACTGGCCCAGTAACAGTGGATATGACCAGGGTACGGCAACGTAAACGCGATATCGTCGAGATATTTCGTAGCCACAACCAGCGTCCCATTGAAACAACTGAAGGCCTTGACCTCCTGATGGGAGAAGCGAGCTTTACAGGTCCGAAGACGCTGGAAGTACGCCTGAACAATGGTGAGCTACGCCAACTCACGGCCCCTACCATCTTTATCAATGCTGGTGCTCGACCAGCAAAACCATCCATAAGTGGCATTGAAAATGTATCCACGCTAGATTCAACCTCGATTATGGAATTGGACTACGTACCTGAGCACCTGCTGGTGGTGGGGGGAGGGTACGTGGGGCTGGAATTTGGCCAGATGTTCCGCCGCTTTGGAAGCCAGGTCACCATTATCCAGCGGGGAGCGTATCTGCTGGCACGTGAAGATGCGGATGTCGCCGAGGAAGTAGCGAACATTATGCGCGAGGATGGCCTGGAGGTGTTACTGGAGACAAAGCCGGTGCATGTCGAACAGTCTGCTAACGGTGCTATCTCGTTGGCAGTGCAGACGAAGACAGGGGAACGTATCCTTACCGGATCGCACTTGCTGATGGCGGCGGGGCGAGTCCCCAATACAGATTGGCTCAACCTGGATGCAGCTGGGGTACAGATGGACAAACGCGGCTTTATCCAGGTGAATGAGCGGTTGGAGACCAACGTGACCGGTATTTATGCAGTAGGTGATGTGAAAGGTGGCCCGGCCTTTACGCATATCGCCCGCGACGATTTCCGCATTATTCGCACAAGCCTCCTCGAGAAGGGGAATGCCAGCATACACGAACGGCTGGTACCATATACTGTTTTCATCGACCCGCAACTCGGACGCATAGGTCTGAGCGAGACGGATGCACGTGCCCAGGGTCGAAACATTCGAGTAGCCACGATGCCGATGAACTCTGTAACTCGTGCGGTACTGGTGGACGAGCCCCGAGGTTTCATGAAAGCGGTGGTGGACGGCGAAACGGGCCAGATTCTCGGTGCTGCCGTCCTGGGCATTGAGGGCGGCGAGATTATGGCCATCCTGGAAGTGGCGATGATGGGCAAAGTACCCTATACCGTCCTGCGCGATGGCGTCTTTGCCCATCCAACGCTGGCCAGGTCGCTGAACGATCTGTTCTCGGCACTCCAGGAGTAAGGGTGAGCATTGGCCTGCCATCTGAATGGTCGTGGGGAGAAGCCTCGGCTAGCCTTGCGAGGCTTTCGTCGTGACTGGGACTGAGAGCAAGAGGCGAGCGACTTCCTCAGGACCATCTAACTGCGGCCAATGTCCTTTATGCAGCAGGAACAGCTCGGAAGCGGGAAACGCTTCGTGGAAGTGTTCAGCCACTCCTGGATTCAGATAAGGATCACCCGCTCCAAAGATGATGTGGACGGGCCGATCAAAGCTCTTGAGGAGAGGCAGGCGTTGCGTATCCGCTCGCAGCGTGGCCTGCAGGTCGCTCGTCAGGCTAATGAAAGCTGGGAAAGTGCTCGGCGTGCCCGCAAACTGGGGCAAAACCATTGGCAGCAGGGTTTCCTGCCCCTGCTTCCCTGCGCCGAACTGTTCCCCCTGCCAGGTGAGGAGCCACCGGGCCACGATCGGTTCCTGAGCCATAGCCCTGGTCAAGGCAGCATAGGCCGGGTCGGCAAAGAGTGCAATGAACTCGGGGAAGCGCAGAGTCGGTGCATCGGCATAATAGGTGTTGAGTAACACCAGCGCGGACACCCGCTCGGGATGATCAAAGGCCCAGTTGATGGCCACCGGGCCGGAGGCATCATGCGGCACCAACACGACCTGTTGCACCCCCAGGGCATCAAGTACCGCCTGCAAATCCCCCTCTTGCTGTTTGGAGGTGTAGGGGTAGTCCATCGGTTTATCGGAAGTTCCCCAGCCCAGAAAGTCGAAGGTGATGACCTGGCGACCACGCAGATACGGAATCAGGCGATCGTAGATGTGCAAGTTATCGGGAAAACCATGCATAAGAACCAATGCTGGACCGGTCCCGGCATAGTGGCGTGCATAGATCGCAGAGGCTCCACGCAGGATTCTGTGCTCAGTGTAAGAGCGCTCTTCGACCGTACTGGTTTGTATATCTTCTTGTAGAGGTGATGCATGCTGTGGTATGTGGGAAGCCGGTGTCTCCTGCCCACCTCCTGTCACCTCAGCCACCAGCGCCTCCAGCTTCTGCTCCACCAGTTGCGCGATGGGAGTAATCTCCGCAGGCTGGTACGGGGGGAGTAGTGAGGAGAAACGGTCATAGGCGACGAATGTTTTGCCACCATCCTCCTCATACAGTGCCAGCCGCAATGGAGCATACAATGCGACTTCTGGCAGGTGTTCGACCATCTGGAGAGCGAGTAGCGGATTGCCAATGGCATACTGGCTCACTCGCCTGGGTTTTCCTGCCAGGGAGAGCAGGTCTCCATGATCGACCTTACTGAAGAGGCTAAAACCGCTTGTCCCCAGCTGCTTTTCAATCGCCTGCGTGACCTGCTCCCAGGATGCCTTGACGGCAGCCAGTTGTCGTACAAGCTCATCTATGTTCCCAGCCACGCCCAGTCGCGCTTCAAGCGATTCTTTCACCTGTTCATACGACCGGTTTGAGGCGACGACATTATGCTCAATGGTGATGGAGATGGTCTGTCCCATGGCTCTGTCTTCCTTTCCTATGCATGATTCGGAATGTGTCCGTCCTGCTTTTCCTGGTGGATGGTTGTGCGGCCAACGTCGTCAGAATCCATACCTGTCTATCGGTAGTTTGTTGAGAGGGGAAGAAGTGTGATAAAATAGGGAAGAGGAGGAACGTGAGATGACGAAGCGAATTGAGATTACCCCAGCTCCCGAGCCGCTGGAAGCCTATGCCAGGCACTTTGATGACCTGTTGGGGAAGAGCAACCAACGCGCAGCATTTCGTCGCTATCTGGAGGGCCTGCTTTTGCCCACCGAACGACACAAGACCCTGACAGGACTGGTCAACACCGAGCCGCTGGTGGGAGCGAATCTGCCGCGAGCGCAACAGCTGCAATGGTTTCTCTCGGAATCCACCTGGAATGAGCGCGAGGTGCAAGCGCAGCGGCTTACCCTGCTGCGCGAGGATCCAGCAACCGCGCCGACTACGGACGGGGTGCTGGTGATCGACGAGACCGGAGATCGCAAGGATGGTCATCACACCGCGCATGTGGGGCGTCAATATCTGGCGAACCTGGGCAAAATCGACAATGGCGTGGTCTCGGTGACAAGTCTGTGGGCAGACGAGCGCGTGTACTACCCTATCGACGTTGAGCCCTACACCCCGGCTCACCATTTCCCGAAGGGCAAGAAGGATCCGCAGTTTCGCACGAAGCTCAAGATCGCCGTAGAACTGGTGCGCCGGGCGGTGCAAGCCCATCTACCGTTTCGGGCGGTGGTGGCGGACTCGTTCTATGGCGAGGATCGCGGCGTCAAGGGAGGACTGCGAGCGCTGGGAGTGGGCTACGTGCTGGCGCTCAAACCCTCGCACGCGTGGTGGCATCCCGCAGGGGCGATCGGCTCGTTCCAGGAGGCCGCGCAGGCGGCCGGATGGAAGAGCCCTGAGCGACCGGGCAAGTGGGTCAAGGTGACGCGCACGTTCCGCGATGGCTCTTCGCAGGACTGGTGGGCGCTGGAAGTCGTCACCGGTCCCTATGGACCCAGCAAGCGGGAGCGCGTCGTGATCGCTACGACCGATCCGACCGCCTTGCCCGACCTGACCACGTTCTATCTGGTCACCAATCTGTCGGCACCCGGATCGCAGCGGGCTGCCGATAGCGAACTGGCCGCCGCCAGTCTGGAGGAAGTGGTGCGACTCTATGGGTTGAGAATGTGGGTCGAGCAAAGCTACAAACAGGTCAAGCATGCCTTGGGCTGGTCGCAGTATCAGGTCAGGAGCGACCGGGCGATGCGCAGGCACTGGCAACTAGTGTGTTGTGCCTTCTCGTTCTGTTGGCATCATGCCAGTCATCTCGAGGCGCTCACGATGCAAGAGGCTCGAGAGCCATCTGAGTTGGAAAGGCCTCCGCAGCCAAGCGTTCCTGCCTCATCGACAGGAACGGGGGAAAAAAATCAGCCAGGGCCAAAGGATGCGGCCACAGCTGTCTTGGCCGAGGGCGCTGCGGGCGGTGCGCGGATGGTTGGAGCCCTGGATCATGCTCAGGCGTTATTGGAGCGGTTGGTCGCCACTGCCCCCACCTCCACCATTGCACCTCCTGCTGAGTTGGCTTGAGCGGGGGCACGCCATCTGTCTCTACAGTTCTGCTTGACCCGTAGTCAACAAACTACCGGTAGCGGTACTTTGTTGATTCGGGTATTTTACTCGATTCAGAGCAATCAGACTCTATTTTTCTAGTACGATGAATTTAGGTGTCATCAACCATCAGAATACGAGCAAGGAGATGGTATTTTACCAATCAACAAACTACCGGTAGCTCTGGGGCTTCCCTCGTCTCCGAGATCTCCAGCAGATGGCCATCAGGGTCGTGGAAGAAGGCCCGGATCTCATCACCCCACTCGACGGGCGGCGTGATGAACTCGGCTC
>Ga0207684_10002439_pt1 | contig 18756 bp, 21 predicted proteins | sample KBSK5501metaG_FD_184342 | JGI IMG/M metagenome (GOLD analysis project Ga0207684, IMG submission 184342) | Corn, switchgrass and miscanthus rhizosphere microbial communities from Kellogg Biological Station, Michigan, USA - KBS K5-50-1 metaG... | ecosystem: Host-associated > Plants > Roots >...
CAGTGCCAGCGCGGACGAGTCCACGCGGGGTGCGGGATCCGAACCCGCCGCCTCGGCGTGCAGCTCCCCGACGGCGAGTGTCGCGACGCCCTTTGCGGTCGCGCCGTCCTCGGCCACGATCAGCCGTGCGCCGGAGTCGCTGAGCTGCCGCGCGACCTCGCCGTCGGTCATGGCCGGGTTGACCGGTGTGATGGTGGCGCCGAGCCGCCAGGCCGCGAACAGCAGGAGCACGAACTCGAGGCGGTTGGCCAGTTTGAGGGCCACGACATCGCCGGGACCGATCCCGAGGTCCTGAAGGTGACGCGATGCCGCCCGGACGCGGTCCAGCAACTGAGCGTTGGTGAGCGCCTGACGCCCGTCGCAGACCGCGGGCCCGTCCGGGTCGAGGGCGGCGCGGCGGTCGGGTAGCGACGCAAAGTTCATGGCGGCCATACCTACCGTCGGTTCGGGGCGAGCCGGCCGGCGGTGGACGTGGCCGGTGCCGGGCCGAGCTGGCGGGTGAGGAACTCGATCTGGTCGCGCACCAGGGCCTCGAAGGGATCGCCGAGATAGAAGTCGAAGTGGCCGGCGTCGTACCTCTTGATCTCCCCATGGGGAGCGGTGCGCGCATACCGGAGGGTCTGGGCCGGGGGCGTGACGGTGTCGCTGTTGCTGACGCAGAACAGGATGGGGATGGTGACTTTCTTCGCCGCCCGCCCGGGCCGGTAGGCGGCGAGGCTGGGAATGACCCGTGCCGGTACCTCATTGCGGAACGTCGTCCCCGCCGGCAGCAGCGCCTGGTATCCGGGCAGCGCATCTGGAGCGTTCATGAGCGCCGGCGAACCGGGGGACGCCGCGAGGGGAATCATCGCGGGCGCCTGGCCGAGGACCTTGGAGGCCAGGTCCCGGGCCAGTACCGGAGCCAGCCTCAGTGAGGCCACCGGGCCCAGCGCGAGCGCCGAGGCCAGACCGTCGGTGAACGGGCACTGCGCCACCGCCGCGCGCAGTTCCGGGTGGCGTGCGGCGACGATGATCGCGTGGCCGCCGCCGAAGGAGCTGCCCCACACCGCGACGCGTGCGCCGTCGACGTCCCGGCGGGCCTGGACGTGGGCGATGGCGGCGTCCCAGTCGGCGAGCTGATGCTTGATCGACAGCAGCTGGCGAGGCTGGCCGCCGCTGTCGCCGAAATGCCGGTAGGTGAAGGCCAGTGCGGCGATGCCGGCCTGCGCGAACCGTTCGGCGAAGGCGTCCAGGCGCATCTCGCGGGTGGCGCCGAGGCCGTGGCCGAGGATGACGGCGGGCGGCGAGCTGGCTCCGGCCGGGAGGTACAGCCACGCGGCGCAGGTGCTGTCGCCGGAGGCGAAAGAGACGTCGTGGCGGGTGAAGGGCTGCGGAGCTGTCATCGCCGGCTCACCGCCCCGCTCGCCGGGCGGACCCCGGGAACACTTCCTGATTCGAGCGCCTGTGCGTAGGTGTCGGGGTTGTAGAGGGGCAGCTCGCCGGTGGCGTCCGTCGTCTCTATGTAGCCGAGCATGAGTTCCTGACCGTCCTTGGACAGATCCCTGGCGAGGAACTCGGCGCGCTCTACGTGCAAGCCGTCGGTGAGCGACATCGAGCCGCCGAAGTACACCGCCCTCTTGATGGCCGCGACCGATCCCTTCGACCGCGATCCGAAGTGTGCGGCGAGCTCGGCCGCCCTGGCGACCACCTCGTCCTGCGGGACGACGTCGTCGACGGCCCCGTAGGCCAGTGCCTGCGCGGGCGTGAACGGCTTGCCCTCCAGGATCGCCACCAGGGACTTGTGGGTGCCGATCAGGCGGGTCAGCCGCTGGCTGCCGCCACCGCCCGGCATGATCCCGAGGAGCACTTCCGGCTGGCCGATGAAGAAATCGCCGTCAGCCATGACGCGCAGATCGCAGGCCCAGGCGAACTCCGCGCCCAGGCCGAGAGCCGAGCCGTTGAGGGCGGCAACGAAGATGGTGCCGCTGCGGTTCATCCGCAGGAACGTCGCGTGCACGCGGTCGAGCTGAACCGCCGGCCACAGCGGCGTCCGGCTCACCACGGGCTCCAGCACACGGGCCCGGTCCACGCTCTTCGCCGTGCGGGCGATGGCCGAGGCGCCGCGCCGGCCGACCGGGGGCACCGCCGCGCCCCCCTCCTGCAGCCACCGGACGTCAGCATGGCTGACGAACCGCTCTGGATGCGAGCCGGTGAAGACGACGGCATGGATGTCGGGGTCGCGGTCGGCCCGGTCCACCAGCTTTTCCAGCTGGTTGGCGATGTCGGCGCCGAACAGGCCGTGCGGGCCGCCGTCGACCCGCACGATCAGGACGGCTCCGCGGTCCTCGACCTCGAGATGACCTGTGAGTTCGCGTGTCATGGCTTGCCTCCTTGGGTGAGTAGGCCCGAGCGGCACCCTCGTGCTGCTATAACGAAGTTACGTGCTACTATAACGAGGTTATATGCGATGTCAACCCCCGGCCCGGAGGCTGGGCGACCGCGGGATGCGGAGTCAGGTGAAAACATGAGGGCCATGTCAGAAGACCCGGCGCCCGGTGGCGTGCCGGAGCGGCTCGTGCAAGCCACGGTCAAGCTGCTGGCGGAGCAGGGACCTTCGGCCATCAAGGCGCGCACGGTGGCGTCCGAGACCGGACTGTCGACGATGGTGGTCTACAGCCATTTCGGTGGCATCCCCGAGCTCATCCGCGCCGTCGCCGACCACGGATACAAGGAACTCGACAGGGCGTTCTCCCAGGTTCCGGTGACGGAGGATCCGGTCGCGGATCTCTTCGTCATGGCGCTGACAACCCGGCGGGTCGCCCGTGCGAACCCTCACCTGTACGACCTGATGTTCGGACTGTCCACGCGCGCGACCTACCGGCCCGTGCCGGACGTCCGGCTGAGCGGACGCTCGCCAGCCTTCCGGGCCGCCTACGCGCGCCTCCTGGACGCGTGCGGCCGGCTGGTGAGCTCCGGCCGGGTCGGTCCGGCGCAACCCGACGTGATCGCGGCTGCCCTGTGGAGCTTCGTGCACGGCTACATCACCCTCGAATTGGCCGAGCACTTCGCCGAGTTCGGCGACCCGGTGCAGCAGGTGCTGCTGCCCATGGGGGTGACCTTCACTGTCGGGCTGGGCGACACACGCGAATGTGCCCAGGCCTCCCACGAGGCGGCGATGCGCCGCTACGACTCGATCGCGCGGGCCTGACGCGAGCCGGGACCGGGGCCGGCGACGCCTGGCACGAGCTGGTCATGCCGGCCCAGGGCCGCCACCTCACGCTCGAGCGCCGGAACCGCCTGAGCGGCGAACCGCCGCATCCACGGCCACGCCAGCGGCGAGTTCACCATCGCCCGCGCCCAGTTGGCCACCACCACGGCGCGCGGGACGTACACGCGGCTGCGGCGGCGCGCGAGTCCGTCCACGATCGCGGCAGCGGCCTCGCCGGCGCTCGTGGTGACATTCCCCGGATACGGCAGCCGCCTGCGCAGGCCCCGGAACGAGGGAAGGTCCACGTCGGCGCCCCGGACGAGGTCGGTGTCGATCCACGAGGGGTGCACGAGACCCACCGTGACACCCAGATGCGCCACCTCCTGGCGATACGCCAGGGCGAGCATCTCGACGCCGGCCTTGCTCGCGCCGTAGGAGGCCATGGCGGCCAACGGGATGAACGACAGCGCAGACGCCACCACCAGCACGTGCCCGCGAGTGCGCGCCAGATGAGGCGTCGCGTACTTCAGGGTGCGGAAAACGCCGTTCAGGTTGACGTCCAGGACCCGCTCGAACGACGGCTCGTCCGCCTGCCGAACCGTCCCGTAGGCCACGACCCCGGCATTGGCCACGACCATGTCGATGCCACCCATGACCCCAGCGCACTCATCGATCGCCGACCGCAGAGCGGCGCCGTCCCGCACATCGGCCTCCCACCAGGACGCGGCGGGGCCCAGGTCCTCGGCGACGCGACGCAACCGATCAGGCTCCAGCCCGATCAGCGCCACCCGGGCGCCTCGGGCGGCGGCAACCCGTGCCACCTTCTCCCCGATGCCGCGCGCCGCACCGGTGACAACCAGCCGCCGTCCCGCCAAGTCACGACTCATGACATGACGATAACTTCGTTATCACCAGAAGGCAAGGGGTCGCTCACGCGGTCGGCCGCGGCCGCACCCCCAGCGAGGCCATCGCGGTGGGCGATGGCCAGCTGCCGGATCGCGGTCTCGGAGGCAAAGCCCCAGTCCTGGCCGTAGTAGGAACAGCAGCCCCGCGGGTTGGCCGGGGGCGATCTGGCGCACCCGCCGGTGCAGGGCCCCGGAGGCGCCGGCCGGTCATGCATGGCGGATGGTCCAGGTCATCTGACAGCGGCAGCCTGGCCGCCGGGGTGATGTCGTGATGCCACTGTTCGATCCAGTTGATCACCGGGGATCTCCGGGGCGGACTGTGGCATCAGCTGAGGGCGGGGTGAGGTAGCGGTGCAGCGATGTCTTGGGGATGCTGGTCTTGGCGCTGATCTGGCTGAGGCTGTCACCGCGGCTGCGCAGCAGCCGGGCGTACTCGATCTTGTCGGCGGGGTGTGCGACGGGGCGGCCGATCTGGCGGCCGGCGGCTTCGGCGACGGCGCGGGCGTGCGCCGCACGCTCGGCAGTAAAGGTGCGTTCCATCTCGGCGAACAGGGCAAGCAGCAGGAACGCGATGCGGCCCATGCCCTCGTCGGCGGTGTTGATCGGGAGCGGGTCGGCCAGGGACCGCACGCCGATGCCCTTGGCGGCCAGGTCATGCACGAGGTTGAGGACCTCCCGCAGGTTGCGGCCGATCCGGTCCAGGGTGTGCACCACGACCGTGTCGCCGGGCCGGGCGTAGCTGAGCATCTGGTTCAGGCCGTCGCGCTCGATGCTGGCGCCGGTCTTCTTGTCGGTCCAGATCCGCTCGTCGGGGATGCCCTCGGCGTTCAGCGCGTCGAGCTGGCGCTCAAGGGATTGCCTGGTGGTCGAGACGCGGGCATAGCCGAGGTCGAGCCCACGGGGTGGGTGCTGGTCGCCGTTCTCCATGCGCGGGACTGTACCGGAATCCAGCGCCGTACTGCGGTTGCGGAACGCGTGTTGCGGAACGAATTACGGAACGGGCTGGCCTGGGCTCCCGCGCCTGGCGGGCCGCGCCCGGCAGGGTGTTCCGCTTCATTGGTTGCGGAACGGTGACCATTCGCACAGCACCCGTCCGGGAACAGGAATACTGCCCATGTGGCGGCTGGCACTGACAATGCGCACGCCGGGCTGCCGGGTCTGGCTGAGGCGCAGCGGGAACAGGCGCTTGCCCGCTGGCAGGTGCTGCGAGCTCACCTCGAAGACGGCTCCCCGCTCGTGCGCGTCGCGGCTGAGCGCGACGTTCCCGAGCGCACGCTGCGGCGCTGGCTGGCGAGCTACCGGGCCGGGGGCCTTGCCGCGCTAGCCCGGCGCCCGCGAGCCGACAAGGGAACTCGGCGGATGCCGCATGATCTGCAGCTGCTGATTGAGGGCCTGGCGCTGCGCCGCCCGCCGCCCACCATAGCGACCGTTCATCGCCAGGCGGCCGAGGTGGCCCGGGCGCAGGGGTGGCCGGTGCCGGGCTACGCCGCAGTGTACGACGTCGTGACGAGCATCGACCCGGCGATGGCCACGCTCGCGCACGAGGGCTCCAAGCGGTACAAGGAGGTGTTCGACCTGGTGCACCGCCGCGAGGCCGCCAAGCCGAACCAGATCTGGCAGGCCGACCACACCCTGCTGGACCTGTGGGTGATCACCCCATCAGGCCGGCCGGACCGGCCGTGGCTGACCCTGATCGAAGACGATCACTCCCGCGCGGTCGCCGGGTACGCGGTCAACCTCGGCGCCCCCTCGGCGCTGACCACCGCGCTTGCGTTCCGCCAGGCGATCTGGCGCAAGCCCTGGCCCGGCTGGCATGTGTGCGGCATCCCGGACGCATTCCACGTCGACCACGGCTCGGACTTCACCTCCGTGCACCTGGAACAGGTGATGGCCGACCTGCGGACCCGGGCGTACTTCTCCCTGCCAGGGCTGCCTCCCTTAACCGGCCAACCTCAGCGGAGTGCATAGGCGCGACACGCCGGTGAACTGCGGATACTTGCCTAGTGGCGGGACAGGTGCCGTAACGTTCGTCGCCATGAGTGAGGACCTGCCGTCGATCCGCGCGGCCGAGGTGCGTGCCGGGCGCTGGGAGCTGACGGGCGCGGGCGAGCTGTCGCTGATCAACGATTTCCTGGGTTACGTGGCCGACCGGGGCTACTCGCCCCGGACGGTGCGGGCGTACGCGTTCGACCTGCTGCACTTCACCCGGTGGCTCGCTGCGGAACAGACCGGCTTGGACGAGGTGGGCACCGATGTGCTGCTGCGGTACCTGGCTGCGAACCGGGCCGAGCGCCGCAACGGCCAGCACGAGAACGTGATCCCGCTGGCCCGCGGCAGTGCGTCCGGGTTCGCCCCGGCCACGATCAACCGGCGCATGGCCGCGATCTCCGGGCTGTTCACGTTCCGGTCGATGCGCGACCCGGACGCGGTGAACCCGGTCCCGAAAGGCCCGGCCGCCCGGCGCACCGCCAGGGGTGAGCGGACCGGGCTGCTCGCGCATCTGGCCAGGCCGAAACCACGGTCGGGGCTGCGGGTCCGGGAGCCGCGGCGGCTGCCGCGCGGCCTGGACCGTGCCGAGACCGCCGCGCTGCTGGGCAGCTTCCGCACCGACCGGGACCGGGCGATCGCCGGGCTGATGCTGCTGTCCGGGCTGCGCTCGGCCGAGGTGCTCGGGCTGCGGGTCGCCGAGGTGGACATCGGCGGTGGGTGGGTGCGGGTGACCGGCAAGGGCGATAAGGAACGCCGCGTGCCGCTCGACCCGGATGTCGCCGGCCTGATCCAGTCCTACCTGCTCGCCGAGCGACCCGAAACCGTCTCCAAGTCGCTGTTCGTCGTGGCGAAAGGCCAGCACCGCGGGCAGCCGCTCACCGCGGCCGGGCTGCGCCGGATCTTCCGCTACCACCGGGAGATCTCCGGGGTCGCGGCCGGGCACCCGCACGCGCTGCGGCATACATTCGGGACAGCCCTGGCCGAGGCCGGGGTTGACCTGCCGGTGCTGCAAGCGCTGATGGGACATGACCACGTCGAGTCCTCGGCCGCCTACATCCATCTGGCCCCCGCGCACGTGCGCGCCGCCTACGACGCTGCCCGGGAACGGCAGCGCGCTCTGCAAGGAGGTTGCTGACATGCCGCCGGCCAAGACGCCGGTGCCGGCGCAGGCCGCCCCGATCTACCGCGCCTACCTGGACTGCCTGGCGGCCCGCGGGGTCGGCAACAAGACTTTCGACAGCGGCGCCCGTTGTTTCCTGGCCCGCTACCCCGATCCGCAGGCCTGGGCGGGCTTGCCGCTGGAGCAGCGGCTGGCCAGCACCCGCCCGCACCTGCAGCCGGTGCTGAACTTCCTGATGCTGCATGGCCATCTGCGGCCGGGCTATGACTACCTGCTGGACCGCAAGCTGACCGTGATCTTGCGGGAAGCGGCGGCCAGTCCTCTCGGGCCAGACCTCAGGCGTTTCCTGGCCGGCGCGCAGGCGCTGGGCTATTCCGAGCGGGCCCGCACCGGGATGGCGTCCCAGATCGCCGTCCGCATGCTCATCCAGACCGGACGCGGGCTCGGGGAGCTGAGCGACGGCGACTTCGCCGCGTTCGGGCAGGCGATCACCGAGCGCGAGGAACGCCTGGGCCGCGAGCTCAAGCACTACCACGGCGCGCTCTACGCGGCCCGCGCCGTGGTCTACCATCTCGGCGCGCCCGCCGAGCCGGCCCCGAAACGGTCCACGCTAGGCCGGTGGAGCTGGGAACGCCACCTGGACGGGGTCACCGATCAGGTGCGCAAGCCGATGACCGGATACCTGGAACGGCTGGCCGGGACGCTGGCCCGCTCCTCGGTGCAGGGCGCCGCGTCCGAGCTGGCGCATTTCGGCAGGTTCCTGGCCCGGCACGACCCGGGACTAGTCTCGATGGCCCTGCTGGACCGGCAGCGGCACATCGAGCCGTACCTGAACGAGGTCGCGTCAGCAGTCAACCGCCGCACCGGGGCGCCGATCGCCGCCTCCACCGCCAGGCAGCGCATCCAGACGGTCGGCTCGTTCCTGGACGCGATCGCAGAGTGGGGCTGGCCCGAAGCCCCGGCCCGGCGGCTGATCTTCCCCCGCGACGCACCCAAGCTGCCCCACCCGCTGCCCCGCTACCTGCCTCCCGACCAGGAAAGGGCGCTGCTGGCGGCGCTGGAGAACTCGCCGAACCGGCTGCGCGCCGACGCGCTGCTGCTCCTGCGCGCCACCGGGATGCGGATCGGCGAGCTCACCACGCTCGAGCTGGACTGCGTGCACGAGGTCCCCGGCTCCGGCGCCTGGCTGAAGGTGCCGCTGGGCAAGCTGCTCACCGAGCGGATGGTGCCGATCGACGACGAGACGGTCGAGATCATCGACCGGATCACCGAGCACCGGTCCCCGGGCCGGCCGCTGCGCCATCCCCGCACCGGGAAGATGGCTGACTTCCTGCTCACCCACCAGGGCCGCCGCGTCTCCGCATGCACCCTGCGCGAGGAGCTGCGCCGCGCTGCCGCCGAAGCCGGCCTGGACGGCGTGGTGCCCCATATGCTCAGGCACACCTACGCCACCGCCCTGGTCAACGCCGGCTGCTCGCTGCAGGCCCTGATGGCGCTGCTCGGGCACGTGTCCGCGGCGATGAGCCTGCGCTATGGCCGCCTGTTCGACGCGACCGTCCGCGACGAGTACCAGCGGGCGCTCACCCTCGCCAAAGCCCAGCTCGGCCCGGTGCTGCCCGCTGACCGCACCCAGCTCCCGGTCACCGCCATCACCGGCGGGAACTGGCGCGACGCGCCGCTGATCAAAGCCCGGCTGGCCGGCGGGTACTGCCTGCGTGCCGCCGCCCAGGGGCCGTGCGCCTACGCCAACATCTGCGAGCACTGCCCGAACTTCCGCTCCGACACCGGCTTCCTGCCCGTCCTGCAACTGCAGCGGGCCGACGCCGAAGCCCTCGCGGCCGACGCCGAAGCCCGCGGCTGGGGCGAGGAAGCCGCCCGCCACCGCCGCCTCCTCGGACGGCTCGACCTGCTTATCGACCAGGCCAATGCCAGCTGACCACGACCACCTCACCCGCGCCGAGGCCGCCTGCGCCGAACTCGCCGCGACCGGGCAGCCCATCACGTTCACCGCAGTCGCGATGCTCGCGCGGATCAGCCGCACCACCCTCTACCGGCGAACCGACCTGCGCGCCGTCATCGACGAGCACAGGACCCGCGGCCAGGACGCCAGCACCCTGACCAGCCTGACCGTCCAGATCGACCACATACGCCGCAGCCTCGAAGCCGTCGCCGCCAAGGTCCGCCGTCACGAGGAAACCATCCGCCGACTCGAGCGCGCACGCCGATCCGGGCAGTAGCAGCCGGCACCCCCGCACCGCGAGTTATCCACAGGATGAGCTGAGATTGGCCGGTTAACCTCGCGGGCGGGGCAAGATGGAGAGGATCTTTGGCACCATCAACCAGATGTGCCTGCCGTCCCTGCCCGGGTACGCGCCGCGCGGCACCGCAGACCGGGCCGGGCAGGCCCGGCTGACCCTGGCCGAGCTGGACGCGGCGATCGGGACCTTCATCCGGGAGGTCTACAACCTCGCCCCGCACAGCGAGACCGGCATGGCGCCGCAGCAGCGCTGGGAAGCCGGCGCGTTCATCCCGCGGATGCCCGACTCACTCGAACAGCTCGACCTGCTGCTGCTCACCGTGGCCAAGCTGCGCAAGATCCACCCAGACGGGATCCACTTCCAGGGACTGCGTTACCTGGATCCGGTGCTGGCCGCCTACGTCGGCGAAACCGTGACCGTCCGCTACGACCCGCGGGACATGGCCGAGATCCGCGTCTTCACCGGCGCCGGGTTCTTGTGCCGGGCCATCTGCCCCGAACTCGCCGGGACCACCGTCAGCCTCAAGGACATCACCGCCGCCCGCAACGCCCGCCGGCGCGGCCTGGCCCGGGGCCTGCGGGAACGGGCCAGCGTGGTGGACCGGCTGCTCGGCGCCCACCAGGAACAGCCGCCGCCAGGCGTGCCCGAGACACCAGTGACCGCGTCCGGCCCGTCCTCGCGGCTCAAGCTCTACCGGACGGAGTAGCCCGTGCAAGATCTGCAATTGAGCCAGCGTGACGACCCCGTGGCTAGCGAGCCAGCAGTGCCCCGGCCTCCCGGTCAGGAAGCGGACACTGCGGCGAATCCGTTTGTGGTCACCAAGGAGCACCGGCGGTTCGCCGAGTTCGCCGACGCGGTCCGGCGCGATCGCTACGTCGGCCTGTGCTATGGCCCGCCCGGGGTCGGCAAGACCCTGTCTGCCTGGCAGTACGCCGGATGGGACATCGTGGGGCCTTACCTGCAAAGATTCCGGCCGCTTGACGTCGTCCCCGTGCCGCAGCAGGCCATGGCGAGCCGCACGATCGTCTACACGCCCAAGGTCCACAACACCCCGCGCATCCTCGATAAGGAGATCACGTTCCTGCATGAGCGGCTGAGCTGGGGCATCGAGTGGGAACTCGAGACCCCGAAGGATCTCGCCAAGCTGAGCAAGAGCTGCGGGCCGTGTGCTGAGCTGCTGATCGTCGACGAGGCGGACCGGCTCAAGACACCGGCGCTGGAACAGCTCCGCGACCACCACGACAGGACCGGCATCGGCCTGGTCCTGATCGGCATGCCCGGCATCGAAAAGCGCCTGGCCCGCTTCCCGCAGCTCTACAGCCGGGTCGGGTTCGTCCACCACTACCGGCCGCTGTCGGCCGGCGAGCTGGCATTCGTCCTGGCCCGTCACTGGCCCGAGCTGCACCTAGACGACACCGCTGACTTCACCACGGGCGAGGCGGTCGCCGCGATCACCCGCATCACCAACGGCAACTTCCGCCTGACCTGCCGGCTGATAGCCCAGATCCAGCGGATCCTGGACATCAACCATCTTTCGGTCGTCACCAGGGAGGTCGTCGAGGCGGCACGCGAATCGCTCGTCATCGGGGTCATGTGAAGGGCTGTGCCGAAGCGCGGTAGATGGCACCAGTGAGGTCGGCCGACCTGCGGTCCTTCGACGGCGAGGCACGCCAGGTGGCACCGCATAGACGCGCTACTTGTCACCACGGCAGAAACGGCGCCGTTGCTGGCACCGACACCTCTACGACTCGGACCCGCTGAGCTGGAGGAACCGCCCGGCCTCTCGCTCCGAGGGCCTCACAGGCGATCTTGGTGCCAACAAGCGTGCCCATGTGTCAACCACCGTGCTTCGGCTCAAGGGCTCAGCCGCGCATCAGCTCCCGGCCAGACAGCACCGAAGATTCCCTGCTACTTATCGCCGAAGATCACAAGCATGGCGATGCGGCGCAGCACCGTCCCCCGCGACGGCACCCGCAGCCCGCGGACCCTGCACTCGCGCGCGATCTCCCGGTACACCGAGGCCACCGTCCGCCGCTGCCGCGCCAGGTACCGGGTCCGCAGCACCTCCCGCACCACCGCTTCCACCTCATCCGGCAGCCGACCGCCGCCACGGCCGCCGCTAGAGGTGCCGGGCAGCAGATCCGACGCGACGCCCCCGCCCGCCCTCCACCGGCCGACCAGCACGTAGACCTGCCGCCGGGACACGCCCAGCCGGGACGCCGCCGCGTCGGCATCCTCCAGGCTCACCACCCGCTGCGCGGCAAGCTCCCTGATCACCTCGGCCCGGCGGACAGCCAGGCCCCACGCCTCCGCAGGCGCGCTCAGCACGCCGCTCTCTGCCACCACCGGGTCATCGGCCATTCCGGAGCCACCGCCGCTGTGAAGACGAGTACGGAACAAATGCGACCGTAGCGCAGGGGACTCCGGGACACGCCGGAAACCCGAAGTCCCCTGCACTCAGGCGTATTTGTCCACGTCACCAGTGCAGGCGAGTTCGGACATTCACAATCAGGGCGGGGAACAGCACGCGATCGGGTCCGGCCGTGCCGGAGGCGCGCTCGGGGACGCGTCCGGCGTCCGAGTCGCCGGGCTCGTCGTCGGCGATCGCCTCCAGCAGCAAGGCTGCCACCACCGGGGCCAGATGGATCCCGGCGACGGAGCCGTCGCGGACGAGCGCGAGCGTGGCCGTCGCCTCCTGCGGGTTGTGCTGGGCGAACCGCGGCGCTGCGAGGGCCGCGCCGCAACCACCGCGAGCCACCTCGCCGAGCTCGCCCGAGGCCCGCCCGCATCCGGCGCGCCTCCTCGGCTTGCCGGGGAAGGTGGCCACAGCGGACTCCAGCGCTCTCGCGAACTCGGGCAGCGTTTCCCTGAGCAGGCGCCGCACGTACGCTCTGTTTGCCTGAGCCTTTTCCAGGTTGTTCATTGCCTGCCACCTAAAGAGCCGTTCCGCGGGGCCACTGTCCGCGCGCGGCTGGTTCCGTTCAGTATTCGCACCCGGTTGCGGCGTGGAGGCGTGGCCCGGGATGGCCCATGGGCAGTTCACGGGCGACGCCGGCCGCCTCGGGCACCTGGGCAGTCGGCGCCGCGCCGCAAACCGGGGGAACGCTCGTGTGCATCGCGCCGCCGCACGACCAGCCGCCGGCGCACGCCCTGCCATCACGGTGGTAAAGCCTCGCCATGTTCATGACCTCCCGGCCCCGCGCGCACCCGCCGGCCATCACGCGGCGGCCCGCCGGGGAACCGGTTCCTGGCGGGCCGCCGAAGCTGGCCCGGCCGCCCGGGCCTTGAGCAGTAGCTCGCCGAATCATCGAACAGCACCACACCGTTGCAGAGCAGGTTCCATCCCTGCTCGGGATGGCAGGCCACCACCCTCGCAGCACGGCGGTCCGCCGCCTGTCCGTCCGGGCATCGGGGTATGTGCGTACACATTTCGTTGTCCTCCCTCATGGTGAGCCGAGCTCGGGGAGCGCATGCTCACGGCCTTCTGGGAAACAGCTCTTGCGGTAGCGGCCGGGCCGTGCAAAGGCTGCGAAGTTGTTAACGGGCCGGCCGTTCCGGCAGAGCCGGGAAGCGGTAGTCGCCGGCGGGTGTGTCAGGCGAGGAAGCCGCCGTCGACGGCGAGGTGGGCGCCGGTGATGTAGGAGGCATCGCCGGAGAGCAGGAACGCGATGGCGGCGGCGGCTTCTCGCGCGGTGCCGACGCGCTTGAGGGGGATGCCGCGGTCGGCGACGGCCTGGGTGCCTTCCGGGTTGGCCTGGGTGAGCTCGGTGTCGATGACGCCTGGCTGGAGTTCGTTGACCCGGATGCCGCGGGCGGCGTAATCCTTGGCCGTGGTGCGGGTGAGCCCGCGGATCGCGTGCTTCGCGCTGGAGTAGTCGGCGGTCGGGCCGCCGCGGTCGGCGAAGACGCTCGAGACGTTGACGATGGCGCCGCCGCCGGCGGCGAGGATCGGGGGGATCTCGTACTTCATCGAGTAGAACAGGCCGGACAGGTTCACGTTGATCACCTCGTTCCATTTGTCGGTGCTCAGGTCCGCGACGCCTTCGAAGTAGCCGCTCATGCCGGCGTTGTTGACGCCGTAGTGAAGGGCGCCGAACTCCGCGACGGTGTTATCGATGGCCCGCTCGACGTCAGATGGCACGCCGACGTCGCCGGGGACGGCCAGCGCGCGGCCGCCTGCCTGCCTGATGCGGGCGGCGACATCATCGAGCTTGTCCTTGCGGCGGCCGAGTAGCGCGACTGCAGCGCCTCGTTCGGCGAGGAGGATGGCGGTGGCGGCGCCGATGCCGCTGCCGGCCCCGGTGATGAACGCGGCCTTGCCGCTGAATTCGGTGCTGTTCATGACGTTTCCCTTCAGGTTGGTGGAAGACCATCCGGGCCCGTGTAGTAGCGGACCTTGCCGGGCTTGCCGTCGGTGACGGCTTCGTGGATGACGTCGGCCGTCAAGGGGGGTGGGAGCGGCCGTGGGGGGCTTGTTACTGGGCCTTGTAACCGCCGTCGATGCTGAGGATGGCTCCGGTGACGTAGGAAGCCGTCGGCGAGGCGAGCCAGGTGATGCCCGCCGCGACTTCTTCGGGCCGGCCCATGCGGTTCATGGGCTGGAGCGCGGAAATGGCGGCCTCGTCCCAGGTGCCGGCCTCGATAGCAGTGTTGAGGATGTCGGTTTTGATGGCGGCGGGGGCGACGGCATTGATGCGGATGTTGTCGGTGGCGTACTCGAGTGCGGCGGACTTGGTGAGACCGACGACGGCGTGCTTGGTCGCGGAGTAGTTGGCGGCGTAGCGGATGCCGCCGAGTCCTGCGATGGACGCGAGGTTGATGATGACCCCGCCGGGATCGTCCTGGGCCAGCATCTGCCGGATCTGGTACTTCATGCCCCAGAAGACGCCGAGGACGTTGGTGGTCAGCATCTGCTGGAAAGTGCTGGTGGGTTCATCGGCCAGGCGGCCGGTGTCCAGGGAGACACCGGCGTTGTTGACGGCGACGTCGAGCCGGCCGTAGCGGTCGGCGGTGGCAGCGACGAGGGCGGCAACGGATTCTTCCGAGTTGACGTCGACGGCGATGAACGTAGCTTCGCCGCCGTTGTCGCGGATCTCCCTGACGACGGCTTCACCGGCGGCGGCACGGCGGCCTGAGACGATGACGGCGTGGCCGGCGCGGGCCAGGGCAAGGCTGGTCTCCTTGCCGATACCGGTGCCGGCTCCGGTGACCAGGGCGGTGCGGGGAGTGCTCATAACGGTGGGTCCCTTCGTATTCCTTGTAGGTAACTTCCTACCTAATTACAGGGTGGAGGGTTCCGGCGCTGTTGTCAAGTAGGAAGTTACTTACTAGACTCCGGGCATGGCACGCAGCGCAGAAGAGACCCGGCGCAAGATCTTTGACGCCTCCGCCGCCGAGTTCGCGACCCACGGCATCTCCGGCGCACGGGTGGAGCGGATCACCGCCTCGGCCGGAGTGAACAACGCCCTGCTCTACCGCTACTTCGGCAGCAAGAGCGAGCTGTTCGACACCGTCTTCGGCGCCCTCGCCGCCCAGGTCGTCGAGGCCGTCCCCTTCGCCCCCGACGACCTGCCCGCCTACGCGGGCGCCCTGGTCGACTACTACACCGACCACCCCGAGGTGGTCCTGCTCGCCGCCTGGCACCGGCTCGAACCCGGCGACCGGCCGCTGCCCGAGGCGATCCGCAAGTCACAGCAGGACAAGACCGCCGCGATCGAGGAGGCCCAGGCCACCGGAAGGCTCACCACCACCTATCCGGCCGCCGACCTCCTCAACCTGGTCTGGAGCCTCTGCCTCACCCGAACCGCCGCCGACGCCGCTGGCTTCCGGCCCGAGCACTGCGACGGAGTTCCTGTGGCCGAACACAAGCGCATGGTCATCGCCGCGGTGACCGCCATCCTGGCCAGCTAAAGTTAGTTCACTTCTGCTAGTCCAGAATCAGGGCCCGCCGCGGTCAGTCCGACAGAGCCGGTGTCTCGTTTCCAGCCCTCTGGGACTTGGCGTATCTGCAGGCCACCTGGCCGCCGTGAGGTTCGCGCGGGTGAGGTTCGCGCCGGTGAAGTTAATGCGCTGGATATCGCATGCATCATCTCTCCGCCCGACCACGGTGAGGGCGGCTTGGACGTCGGGCCGCGTCGATCGTTGCTGGGCCTGGCTGCCGGGATCTGGCGGTGGCGATTGCTCGCGTGAGTGCTCGCGGATGAACGCAGTGAGTACCTTCATCACGGTTGGATGGTCTCTTACGGGAGTCGCGGGCCGCGCGTTCCAGCGCGTAGATGCCGCCGATGCGCACGTCGAGCTTCTCGGAGCCGATCTGCTCGATGGCCTTGGTCTAGCGGTCTGTCACCTGCTCTCCCACTGGTCCAAGCTGGGCCTCACCCTGTCCGCCGACGAGTTCACCGACGCCGAAGCCGTCGCGGCCGTCGCCCGCATCACTAGTGGCAACTTCCGCCTCGTCCAGCCGCTGTCCGCCCGGTCCAGCGCATCATGGAGATCAACAACCTGACCACGGTCACCAGGGAAGTCGTCGAAACCGCCCGTGAGTCGCTGGTCATCGGCAGCCTGTAGACGCCACATAACGCCCGAGAATCTGCGCCAGAAAGCTCTGAAAGTCACAGCCGACTCCCACGTTACCGCAGACAATGGTTCATTGTCTGCGGTAACTCCTTAGCGCTACTTTTCCGCCGGATGCTCCTCTACCCCCACCCTGCCGACCGTCCTGCCTCTACCCCGTCGGTGATAAAGATGAAGTACTTCGCTGGATTCACCAACGAATGGCACACGCACAACTGTGCGCACGGCATGTACGTACTCGACGGCATCCTGAAACGCACGCCGGATCGTTTGGCCCGGGCAGCTTCGTCTGGTTCCCCGAGGGGATGGAGATGGAGCACGGCGCGACCCAGGACAACGACGTGACCTTCTTGTTCATCGCGAACAAGCCGCTCGACATCCACTACATCAACGCCGGCCAGCCCAAGCCGACCGGATAGGCGTAAGGGCTACTGTCTCTTGCGGAGCTCCCGGCCGAATCCGACCATCCCGTCGCCGGTGGGAGCGCCGGACTGCGGCAGCAGCACATGGCTGCGCGGGCCCTCGCCGACATGCAGCGGCTTGGGCGACACGGACTGGACGCTGTCGGCGCTGCAGATAGCGGCCGCGTCGTTGACTGGCCCGAGGACTTGGTCGCCGGAACGTGGTGGCGCGGCGTACGCCGCAGCACCGTGCCCAGATTCTCGGCATTGGCATCGCGGGCGCTCAGCGGCTTCAGCCCGAAGGTGGACTCGATCAGCCTGAGCGTCGACGTGTGCTCGAACGGCCCGCTGTGGACGACCCTGCGTTCGGCCAGGTTCGACACCACGATGGTCGGCACCCGAAAGCCGAGCTGGGTGTAGTCGGGGACTAGCTGGCCATCAGTCGGCGTGGTGCCGTCGCCGCTGTGGTTCACATCCGCCGGGTTGGTGTCGTCGACGACCCTCGGCGGCGGCACGTGGTCGTAGAAACCGCCCCACTCGTCGAACGTGACCACCAGCACTGTGTTGTCCAGGTATCCCGCCGACGCCAGGGCGTGATAGGTGTCGGCGATGAACCGCTCGCCAAGCCGAATGTCAGCCAGCGGGTGGTCGTCGGCCGATGTTCCGTTGCCCTCGGTGTCGAACGCCGGGTCCACGAAGCTGACGTTCGGCAGCAAGCCCTGCTTGACCGTGTCGAGGAATGGCAGCGTGGTGATCGATACGCCGAGCCCCTGTGCGTCGCCCGCAGCGAACGGGTGCCAGAAGGGGAAGTACTTCGTGCCCCACAGCGCCAGGAACGGCAGATCGCGGAAGAAGTAACCGCCCGTTGGGATGTCCTGGGTGTTCGGGATCGGCGACAGCTGGTCCCAGATGCTCGGCAGCGTCGAGACGATCGCATTGTTGTGGTCCCGGTCGGTGCGGGCCGCGTGCTGGTAGAACCGGTTCGGGAACGTCTCCCCGGCGAATGAGCAGAAGTACCGGTCAAGGACGGTGTAGCGCTCCGCCAGCGCGCCGATAACCGGCAAGTCAGGCACCTCCTTGCGCCTGCCGTCCGGATGCCGGTTGGTGTAGAACCCGATCGGGAACGTGTTGGCGGCAGCGAGCGTGACGCCGGCGTTGCCGGCAGGGGCCGTCGGCCGTTGCAGGAACCCGTCCATCTTGCCCGCGTTGTGCTGGACCAGCCAGCCTTCCCAGCTGTGATCGGGATCGCTGTAGCCGCAGCCCTGGAAGTCCGGGGCCAGCGGGTAGTTGGGGTATACGTTGCCGTCAGCCGACAGGTAGGCGCGGTCATGTCGTCCGTCGGCTCCGGGCAGCCAGCCCAGGAAGTGATCGAACGACCGGTTCTCCATCATCAAGATGACGACGTGCTCGACGCCGTTGTGCCCGTTGGGGGTGACGGTTGCCGCAGCGGCGGCCGCGGCCCGGCCCAGCAGGTCGCTCCCGGTGGCCGCTACGGCGGTGGCACCGCCCATAAGTTGCATGAAGGTCCGACGCGTCAGCATGCGTCACAGTCTGGCAGCCGCGGTGAACGTGCGTTCAGTGTTTGAATGACATCACGATGACGCGTAGGCAAGCAGAACCGCGCACTCGTGCCGGGCCGCTGAGCGATAGCGGGCACTGCAATCCGCCGGAGCGATGATGGCGGAGATGTTCGACAGACCGCCGGAGTTACCCGACCCTGGCGTCTTCGCCGAGATCGCGGGCCTATGACGAACAGCACAGCGCCGTACATGGCTGACAAGGCTCAGCCCGGGAGATCCTCCGGGCGCTTTGCGGCCAGCTTGCCGTGCAGCAGGCCGGTGGACTGGCCGACCTCGATCAGGTATCCGTCCGGGTCGCGCATATAGCAGCGGATCTCCGCTCCGCGGTCGATCGGCGGCGTCACGAACTCTGCCCCTTTCGCCTTCCACTCCTGGTAGCAGGCCTGGATATCAGCTACCCGCAAGTTCAGGAAGATCGAGGTGGTGTTGTCGGGCTGGTAGTCGACCACCGAGATGCCCGGCTTGTCAGGAGTCGGCGGCCCGCCGGGATTCATGATGATCCACGAATTGGACAGCCTGACAGTGCACGGGTTCTCATCCAGGATGACGGTGCCGCCAAGGACGCGCGAGTAGAAGTCCCGCGATCGCGCGACCCTGCGGACGGTGATGAACAACGCCACCAGAATGCCCTCGGCGGGCGCAGGGAAGCTGGCGAAATCGTTGCGGGGCTGAGATTCTGTCATGGTTGCTCCTCTCCAGCGGCATTGGCGGACAACGGCAGGGTTCCCGGGCAGGTGCCAGTT
>Ga0207684_10002444_pt1 | contig 18733 bp, 12 predicted proteins | sample KBSK5501metaG_FD_184342 | JGI IMG/M metagenome (GOLD analysis project Ga0207684, IMG submission 184342) | Corn, switchgrass and miscanthus rhizosphere microbial communities from Kellogg Biological Station, Michigan, USA - KBS K5-50-1 metaG... | ecosystem: Host-associated > Plants > Roots >...
ACAGGCCGAATGCTAACTTGATCGGTGCAGTTATAGCCGGTGTTTGCGTAGGATTCATCTTAGCGTGGTCGTGCACCAGCGGAGATGAAAGCTATGCGCCTGAGTTGATGCGAATTACGCTGCTGGCCGTCTGCTCTTATTCGGCAGTGGCTCTATTGGTGAATCAATGGAAACGCAGACCTCTGCTCAGAATTCCGAATTGGATTCTCATAGCCGTCCTAGGATCAACGGTTACTTTTCTGAGCGTTAACATCATCTCCGATCTGACATCGATATGGAGGTTCAGAAACTCAGGGGTGGCCGGATCCACGTTCGGAGCAATACAGGAAGAAATGATCAGGATAATAGGAAGCACTATTATTAACTCTTTGATCGCACTGCCGATCATGGCAATCATCAATTACATCGGTCGGGCCTTCAAAACCGGATCGCGACACTCGATCCAGGCAGCTGTCAGGCCCCCCCGCTGATTGAGGCGCACGTTCAACTCAGCGTTCAGGTGAACGGAGCGAGCGTTGATTCAGGGCGGGGTCTAGTGGATGCATGACGATCCGCTGACGAGGAGCAAGCGAGTGATGAACTGCGCCGCGCCATCGTCAGGATGAATGAGTTCGATCCGTGAAAGCGGATGCCAAGCGCTCCAGTAGCGACGCATTCCGCCAGCGAAGTTCACCAACTAGAGCGCGATGTTAATGGCACGAACGAAGTAGGGTTTCGTAGGCACAATCACTCACACTCACGTTTCGACTGGCCCGATCCTTATGACGGCAACTACAACGTCACTAATCCGCGGTCGTTTAATCTCTGCCTCCTGCAGCGAAAGCTGCTGGTTTCTTGGTTAACCCGCTACCTGCTTGAGAGTGGGTTGAGTAGAAGTGTATGAGATGGCAAACTGTCTCTAGTTTAAGTTTGCAAAAATACATAGCCTGGAGCCGGAGGCCGCCTAGAAGTCTTCCACTTGGTGCTGAAGCATGGTGGCCCGCCCGGGGCTTTTCATTGGGGAACGACTTGCGCTCTTCGCCCAAACCTATCATCAAACGCAGCGAGCGACGACGTCTGAAACATCTGCCGCCAGCCTCACAGCCTGTCGAAGCCCCAGCCGCGCGTCGATGGGTGATTTATGCGAAGAATCTACTCCCGGTTCTATTTGTGACCGCACTGCCGATTGCGCGCAGCACAACTTTGATTGCGAATATCCTGGACGGTAGCCGGGCGCGGGCGTGGGATGGAACCGGGCATTTCGCTCTGGCCCAAATCTACAATCAATCAATTTTCCCAGACACTTTCGGCTGGACGCACGCATATTTTGCGGGAATGCCTTTCCCAAATTTTTACCCGCCGCTCCTTTACTGGTCTGTAGCTTTACTGAGCCACCTGCATCTCATGAGCTTTGCTACAGCTTTCAAACTGGTATTGATTATTCCGGTTCTTCTTTTGCCTGCGGCTGTTTGGATTTTAGCGTTCACTCTTTCGCAGCGCGACAAGCTTGTAGCGACCGCCGCGGCGATAGCTATTCTTCCAATGTTGATTGACTATCACCTACTTCACCCGGTCGGGTTGAACCATCAGGGAACATTTCTGATTGGGCTTTATTCGCAGCCTCTTGGTTTCGTGCTTTTGGTAGCCTGGTATGTGGTCTACATAAAAAATGGGCGAATGTGGCACTTCTCGTTAGCTGCGATACTGCTGGCTTTGACGATTCTGGCTAATTTCTTTGGCGCCGTCGTTGGCGCTTTGCTTGTGAGTGCGACCCTCCTTGAAGATTTCATTGGGTACTATAGAGCCACCAATGAAATGGAGTTGCGCGAACGGCGAAATTTATTTTTTCTTCAACTTGGCTCACCGCTCGTTGCTCTTAGCCTAACGCTCTTTTGGGTTGTTCCGATGGTCAACGAATACGCTTACTTCGTAACTCGTCCACAGGCCTCTCCTCTTAATGAGCTTGTTCCGCGTGCAATGTGGGTTTGGTATCCATTGGCGGCGCTGGGAATCTGGCAATGGTGGAAGCGGCCGACAGCTGCCATGCGCCCTTTCCTGCTTACCTGTTTTCTACTAGCCGGAAGTGTTATCTTCGCCTCCCTGGTGTCGCCCCGCTGGTTTCCGCTTCAGACTCCTCGCTTTCTATCAACGCTCAACTTTCTGCTGGCTGTTCCGGTAGGGTTTGCCATTCGAGCAGGCCTGACTCGCTTGGCGTTGGCGGTTCGCGAGGACCTTTCCGATGAAAAGAAGATATTGAGTCGGAACGAAAGGAAAATCGCAGCGAGAGGCGGGAAAAGAAAATCAGCATGGCTGGAAGTTTTTTTTCGGGCTCCGATCACGATTAGCGTTGCAACGATTCTCGTCATCGTGGTTCTCGTTTCGAGCCAGCCCGCCGACTACTCTTACGTTTTCTATAAGACCGAAGGTAGCGAGCAGATTGATGGCGTGCTCGGTTTTGCGCGAGAGCATCACGACGGGCGTTATCTTGTAGAAGTGCCCTTTCTGTCTCATCCCGATGCAGCACTTGATGGCCGCGCGATCAATTCCTTCTTAGGTGCGCAAGGAAATGAGGCTCTAAGTGTTGTCTTTCGCGAAGCATCACCCAGTTCGATCTTCTTCAACCCTTTGGCAGGTGCGTTTGCTGAGTCTCCGGATAACTATGGCATCAGCACTGTACTGGCTGATGATTTGGATTTCGTCCAACAACCGCTTGAGCGACACATCGACCGGGCGCGCTTCGTCGGCGTACGTTATCTGGTGGTCGCCACGCTGTGGATCAAGAACTTTCTCATTCAACAGGAAGGGGTTGGCGCAAGGCATGATTTTGGGGTGTGGAGCGTATTTGAGTTGCGCGAGCGGCCGCCGGACAAGGTGCGCGTACTGCCTTACAAGCCCGCGCTGGTCGTTAGTCAATTTTCTCTCAAGGAACGACGAAGTAACGAATACGATTTTGTAAGATGGGCGGAAGAGCAGTTCAATGACGACTGGTTTGACGTGCTGTTAGTACGTTCCCCGGAATCGAAGATCGAACGGCTTTCAGATTTAGACAATTTTGGGGCGCTTATTCTCGACACCTATGACTACATTGACGAAAACCAGGCCTTCGAAGTCTTACGGCGTTTCGCGCGGACTCGGCCCTTGATTTTGCTCTCGAGCGACAGTCGACTGTTTCATCGAATATCAGGTGCAAGAAGTGAGTTCCCGTTGGTTGAAATTGTCCAGCGCCAGGTTGCGCCTGCCGGCACACCACTGAACGCGTTGCAACCGGAAAAACGTTACGGATCGAGCTCCATACGCGAGGAATGGAGGGCGATTCGCCATGCTCTTGAGCGCGCGAAAACGCCGACGCGCGAAGGTGCAAAGCTAAGTGGAGACTTTGGTCAGGACGTAATCAGGTTGAACTTTCAAGATCTTCCGAATAGCGAAGCAGTGCCTGTGTTAGTGGCGACAACGTATCATCCAAACTGGCGCAGAAGCGACGGTGGCGCTGTTTACGCAGCCACTCCGTTTTTCATGCTCACGTTCGTCGACAAATCTTTGAGTCTGAATTACGGCCGCAGCTCGCTTGAGAAACTAGCACTCTGGATCTCTGCTGTTAGCCTTCTTTTTCTCAGTGCTGTTACCTCGTGGCGTTATCGACAACGCATTTGGGATCTGGAAGGAGGCGCAGGCCCTGACCTTGGCCCCACGTCGCCTTCTGGAGGGACATGAAGCACTAGGCACTACCACCAAGCCGCGGACCGTCTGACGACGTTCGCGTAGTGATCATGCGGGCAATGACACAGGATTCACCTCCGCAAATGTGCCAATTGAAAACTGGATGAACACAGGGGTTCACCCCAAATTCTCGTGTCCAATTTGTGTCCAGAATTGACGGCCTGCGTCTTAAGAAACGTCCCAAGCTGAATATATTGACGTCGATTACCCCCTTTGAACTTACGGCAAGCCTTAACTTCCCTTTTACACTTCCGGCAATGTTAAGATCCAAACCTCGAGAATCGCGGAGCAAAGTAGGCGCAGAAGTCTTAGGTTTTTGCCGACTCGCGGCAAGTAATTGCGTCGCGTAGCGGCAAGGAATCGGTTCAAGTCACACTCCTTGTGACTGAAAGCATTACTTTGCCGGCGCGGCAACTTTTTGCTTCCAAAAGCCTCCGGCAATGAATTGCTTCCAATTCGAAGACCAGTCGTAAACTCAAATCTGAAAGCCGTGTTGCGCACGCAAGGAAGGTCTATGTTTCAATTGCTCCACGTCACTCGTAGCGCAGCGCCACCATCGGATCAACGCGTGCCGCTCGGCGTGCAGGCAGATAAGCGGCCAAAGCCGTCACGGCGATCAGCAGCAAACTGGCGAAAGCGATCGTCACCGGATCATTCGGCTTCAATCCAAAGAGCAAACTTGACGCCGTGTGCGTAGCCGCCAACGAGGCTAGTAACCCAACTACGCTGCCGATCAGCACCAGTGTCAATGCCTCACGTAACACGAGCCAGAGAACGTCGCTACGTTGCGCGCCGAGCGCCATTCGCACGCCGATTTCCCGTGTCCGCCGTAGCACAGCCTGAGCCATGATTCCGTATAGTCCCAGACATGCCAGCACGAGCGCGAACAAACTGAAGAAGCCCGCCAGCTGTGCGACAATGCGCTCTTGGATTAGCAATTCGTCTATCCGCTCGTTCATCGTGCTCAATCCTACGATCTGCAGCTGGGGATTTAGCTCCTGCGCGACGTGCTGAATTGTCGCTGCGAGATTGCCAGCCGCGACCGAAGTGCGTAGCTGAAACGTTTGATTGGAATTAGCAGGCTGTTGAAACCACGCCAGATAGAAAGTGCGCGGCGCATCTGCACGCATATTGCGGTATTTCGCGTCTTTGACGACGCCGATGATTTCAATGGGAAAGCTTGGTTGGTGACTACTCTCGACACTGAAGCGTTTGCCGATGGGGTTTTGCGCGCCAAAAAAGTGCCGTGCCATTGCCTGGTTGATGACGGCAGCGAGCGGGGCTGATCCAGCTTGGGTTTGCGGATCTGCAGTCGGATCGTTCGGCCGTTCATCCGATGGACCAAACTCGCGCCCTGAGAGCAACGGAATGCCCATGGCCGCAAAATAATTTGGCCCGACCATCAGCGTATTGCAAGTTGCGTCATCATCGTTCTGGGCAGCAAAACCGGGTATGCTGACCTTGCTGTAAGTACGGTTCTCGCTCAACAGGCTGAAGCTCGAAAAACTGGCGGCGCGCACGCCGGGTAAGGCTTCCAGCTTCGCGAGCATCTGTCTGTTAAGATTAGCGCGCTGTGCGGCGTTGTACCCTTTGCCGGTTTCCAGGCGAAACTCAGCCAAATTCTCCCGCTCAAACCCCAGATCAATAGTTTGCAAATTCTGAAGACTGCGCACAAACAAACCCGCCCCGATCAGGAGGAACAACGAGAGGGCCACCTGCGCAACTACCAGCGCTTTGTGTAAGGGCAACCGCAAACCAAAGGCGCTGGGCGTGCTCGCGCCATCATAGCTTTTCATTGAGTTCGTCAACGCGATCCTTGTCGCTTGCAGGGCTGGTGCAAGACCGAATAGTAATCCGGTCAACAAAGATGCAACCAACGTGAAGCCCAGTACGCGTGCGTCGGGACGCAAGACCAGCGTGACTGGATTCTGGCGGGGCAGATAGGTTAACAACACGCTTGTTCCCCAGTACGCGAAGACCAATCCCGCCGCGCCACCAAACAGGGCCAGCAGCAAACTCTCGGTGAGCAATTGACGCAGCAACCGTCCCCGGCTCGCACCCAGTGCCAGTCGTAATGCAATTTCCTTGCGCCGTCCCGCTGCCCGCGCCAGCAGCAGATTTGCGACGTTGGCGCAAGCAATCAACAAGACCAGTGCCACCACCGTCATCAGAATCAGCAGCGGTTTCCTGAATTTTTGCCGCAGAGTTGACCACCCAGTGCTCCCTGTTTCGAGTTCCAGCCGAGCTGATTCAGTGCTGCGCCGCTGTTCCGGCGAAAGCGAAGGTTGTTTCGCTACCTCGTCCGCAGTCTGCTGTCTGAAGAGCACGTCCATTTCCGATTGCGCTCGTGAGAGACTGACTCCCGGTTGTAACCGGCCCATTACCTTCAGCCACGTGTATCCTCCGTCTTTGAGTGCGGGGCTGTCGGGAGCAAGCAATGGAATGGTCCTTACCGGCCACCAGAGATCGGGTCGGCGACCGAGCTCCAAACCAGTGAAGCCGGGAGGCGCAACGCCGATTACGGTAAAGGGGAAATCATCGAGCAGTATCTTCTTTCCGACCACCGCGGGATCGAGCCCAAAGCGACGATGCCAGAAGTCGTAACTGAGCACGACGACCGCTTGCGGATTCGCCGCGCCGTCATCGTCTTCGTTCATTAGTCGGCCGAGTGCTGCGCTGACGCCCAACACAGAAAAATAGTTGCCCGTCACCCTTTCCGGCTGAACGGTCTCAACCGTTCCCCCGGTATCTAGCGCCTGCAGTCGCATCCGGTTGACGCTACTGGACGCGATCAAGCCTGAAAACACCTGTTGATTGTCACGCAGTCGCTCAAAGAAGGGATAGCTAAGGTTATAATCTGCCTTGCCTTGCCGGTTAATGGAAAAGAGTGCCAGTTGCTGGGGATCCTTGACCGCTAACATCCGCCAGAGAGTGGCATCAATCAAGCTGAAAATCGCCGTGTTCGCCCCAATGCCCAGCGCCAGGGACAACACAGCCGCAGCTGTGAAGGCCTTGTGCTTCCATAACGTGCGCGCGGCATATCTCAAGTCCTGCCAACAATCGGCGCGGATGTTTCGCCTCACGTTGGTTCCCGGCAAGATGGATTCTGGAGCGGAATGACTTCGGGGGTGATTTAGCTGTATGGCAAGGTCGCTCCCTTCCAATTCCGCGAATGCCTGGCGCAAGGCCTGCTGATCCGTTGCCCCAGCCAGTCTCAACTCTTCGTAATGATCATCGAGGTGCTGGGCTAACTCTTCAACAATCTCAGCCTCGCGCGCAGGCGGCAACTTCGCACCCGCCAACCGCATGGCGATTTCTTCTTTCCAATCAGGCATATTCCCCTCCGGTGATTAGCTTGATTGCTTCCACAAATTCCTTCCACGTGTCCCGCTGGGCCGCCAGCACCTTGCGGCCGTCGGCGGTGAGGCGGTAATAGCGGCGGCGCCGCTCACCCGGTTTCTCCACCCAACGACCCTTCAGCCAGCCGCGCTGCTCCAGTCGATAGAGGAGTGGGTAGAGGGAGGCGACATTGAACTTCAGCGTGCCGCGCGAACGCGTGTCGATCAGCTTGCAGATGTCATAGCCGTGTCTGGGCCGGACTTCAACCAGCGAAAGTATCAGGAGCTCGGCGCTCCCCTTTTTAAGCTCGCGTTCGAATCCATCGGCATTGGTATATGTCATAGCAACATATTATCATGCAGTATAAGGTAAGGCGTCAAGGAGTCTTGAGAGAAGAGGGAGCGGCGGTATTGTTCAGGTCGGAAGCCCGCAAATTGCATAGTTAGCAGCGAGTGACCCCAATGTCGAGGTTTTCTTCATTAGCCTGCTGGCAAACGTCCAAAGCAAAGCTTGTACTTTCGGCAAGCTGTTCCTTCCAATCAGCACTTTCGCCAAACGGATGCTTCCGATTCCTCTTTGCGGGCAATTTTGAGAAATCAAATAAGACGGGTTTTGTAGTTCCAGCGGCAAATATTTGCTTCCAATGGCGGCAAACAAATGGTTCAAGTCACACTCCTTATTGGCTGCCCGTTTTTGTTTTGCGTTCCGATAGTGAGCGAGCCTAACCAAAAAGCATTTTTTCGAGCTTCTTAGTCGCGGCTTGCCCAATGGAAGGAAGGACATGGGAATACGTATCGGGCGTTTGCCAGGTCGGTTGCTGACACCCAATGAGCCAGTCCTCGGTCGATAGCAAACGTCCTGCTGCATCACCGCTCAGGCCTCTCCTTGTGACTTTTTTGTAATTGTAATGCTAGCAATTCGTAACCACTTATTGTATTCTTCCGTCCGGTTTGCACAATATATGGGCTCAGCGGGTCCGATTAGCGCTCAACGGCAATAATTAAACCCCGCCTGAGTCAGCCCGCTGCGACTTCTCGCAACGGACTTTTCAAATCTGGTTACGACAGCGTCGCTACGTTTTCCCTGCCCGACCTGGGAGCGTTTTATTCAGTCTTTCGGTGTTTTGATGTGGAGGGAAGAAATGTATTGCAATCCCAAAATAGTGCCGGCGGCCATTTTGCTACTGGTACCTTTTTTGACGCCTGGAACATCTGTTCGCGCACAAAATAGTGTTAACCCCGGACAGACACGGGCGGCTGTGACGATTCTCGACAGCAATAAGGAACAGGATGGCTTGGCTGGCTCTGTCCGGAGAGTCACGATTCAGACCGCAAAACTTGAAGTCAAACAAGGACGGGTGGTTGAAGGGCCACGGCAGGTGCTGGAGATCACCACCTATGGAATCACAGGAAACAGAATTGATAACATTTCTTATCCCGTCGCTGATTCCCTCGTGGGTAAGGAAGAATATAAGTATGACGACAAAGGGAACATTGTCGAGATGACGCTGCGAGACAATCGCGGCGCAATCATTAACCGGGAGGCTTACGATTATGAGTTCGACCGATTCGGTAACTGGACAAAGATGGTTACGAGTCTCCTCGTTTTTGAAGCAGGTGCAGTGAAGCATGAACCAGTCGAGGTCACCTATAGGACACTCACTTACTACTTCGATGACAGCATTGCGAAAATCGTCGATGCTTCATTGCCCCTGGCGAAGCCAGTCGAATCTCCTGTAGCTACGATTAAGAGCATCGAGAAGGAGAAAGACGCGAGTGAGTTAACAAACCACGCCGTATCTGGATCCTCATCAATAAGTACGGATAATCCTCCTCCCGAAATTTCTAAACCGGAAACAAAAAACACGGCTTCCCAACGTGCTGTGGAAGCGGATAGTGAAAAGGAAACAGCTGGAGTGCAGACCAATGCTGTCGCGGCCATAACCACGCCAGCCAATGCGGGCGCTCCGGAGGCGGAAAAAACTTCTGCACCTGCAGGCAACGAACCGGACGGAGCGGCTACTGGATCCACAGAAGCCAAGCCAATAGCCCCGAATGCGGGCGCTCCGGAGGCAGAAAAAACTTCTTCACCGGCTGGTAATGAACCGGAAGGAGCTGCTACTGGATCCAACACAGAACCCAAGCCAATAGCCCCGGTGGTTGGCGCTGCCAATTCTCCTGCACCCTCAGGATCTTCGGCGGAAATCCGCGAAAACACGCCACCGAGCGATAACTTCGTCAAACAGAAGAACGCGCTTGAGTACTACAAAACCGGCCTCGAGCTTTTTGAAGCAGGTGGCCCGGGCGCAGCGGTCAAAGCATATCTTCTATCTCTGGCGTTGGAGCCAAACTCGGCCGCAGTCAACCTTAGCCTGGGCCACGCTTACCTTAAGCTACAGAAAGACAACGATGCAGTTAAAGCCTTTAAAGAATCGATACGTCTGAATCCGGATTCGCCGGAGGCGTTCTATGGATTGGGACTTATTTATTTCCGAAAGCACCGCAATAAGGATGCCTTAGACGCATTTAAGAGAGCGACTATTCTGAGGCCAGACATGGCTAAAGCCCACTACGGTCTCGCCCTGGCATATCAGGAACTGGGAAGAGAGGATGGGCTGATCGAAGAGTATAGAATCCTTGAACGTCTTGACCGCAGCCTTGCTAAACAACTTTCACAATCCTTTCCCGCTGCTAACCCGCCCTGCAATGGGGGGCCTTTTTGCAACTGATATGCGAGTTGCCAGCGGTCGAAATTGTTCCCTCGGTAATATGAGTTGTAAGGAGCAGTAAAATGCAAGATAGTCGTTTCGTGGTATTGACCGGACACCTTGATAGCTACCCCCTATCCGATCTCGTAGGAATACTTCGACACCAACGGAAAACCGGTCGATTGCTAATCGAGTATGCAATGGGTCCTGCAGTTTTCTACTTCAAGGAGGGTGAATTAGTTGATGCACAACTTAACGACCTAAGCGGTCTGCAAGCTATCTGCGTTGCTGTGGCTCAACCAGCAGCGTCTTTCAACTTCAATCCCCTGATTCAACCTTCACGTACATCAATCGAAAGGTCACTCCAAAGAGTCGTCTCCGAAATGTTGGGATGTTGGGATGAGAGCCCATTGCAGATTGAGAGCGTAGCGAAAGACAGTGCTATGCCGGACTTACCTTACTTGCCGGCAGCAACTTCGGATTCGCGTCACAGTCTTGAAGCCAGACCACTTGAACCTTTGGCGCTTCCAGCGGCGCCGCTTCCGGCCGTTAAGGAACGTCGGACCATTTTAGTGATGGCTTCAGCAGGCCTAATGATGTTAGGACTCTCCAGTGTGATCGCGGTTACTGGAGGCTTCAAGACTGCACGTGAGTTTACCCGAACAACACCCTTGCCGGCTGAGATCAAGGAACGGTTGACGACGGAGAGCATCGGCCAGCCACCGCCTAATGATGAACGACGAAAGAACGCCAGTGAGGTTTCAAAGGGAAGACAATTAGAGCAATCGCGTCGCCAAACGGACTCAGCATCATTAAACAAACAAAGCGACTCAAGCAGCCCGAGGTCGTCCAGCGAGACCTCTCCAGCTACGATCTCTTCCAATCCCACCGAGGTCGAGAAAAAGTCTTCGGAGGTCCCGCCGAGTGTTCAGTCAGTTAACGTCGTCATGAAGATCGAAAATGGACGAGTGTCGCAGGCCTCAATAGCCAACCATAAAGTAGGAATGGACAGTTATGAGGCGCTGGCGTTACGAATCGCTCGGCAGCGGCGTTACGCGTCTCAGATGTCCGGTGAAGAGACTGTCAGGATTAGTGTCACCCAGCCAAAGTAAATGATCGGTAACGTAATTTAAGGTAACGAGGAAGGCCCCGATGTTGTTTCTTGAAAGCAAAACTCTAAGACATTTTGTAGATGGAGACTGCCGCCTTGAGCTGCTGGAAGGATTGCAGCAAAAGGGTCTGACTTCAATAATTCGCGCCGCCAGACTTCATAGTTTCAGTCATCTGTTGTCAGGTTCCGAGCGAACCAAGGAGATGGAAACCTCGCTCGCTTCGTGGGCAGCGTCTGAAAATCGGGAGCCTTACGTCCGAGGAGATCTGTTTGCAGGCACCGACCATGTTTTCTTTCTAATCTTCGATCACAACAAAGGATCAGTTCCTATGATCCGCGCAGGCATCGTGTATGAATCTGGCACGCCCGAGCCTTTTCGGAAGCTAGATTCTTTTTGCCTGGATATTCGCGAATCACTTCTCCAAACCGAAAGTACGGAGAGCAAGACGGGAAAATTTGAGAACCTTCCTCAGTGGGAGCCGGGAAAGCCTACCATGCCTGAAGGCTTTAGGCGGTTTGTCGGAAGGCAGGACGCAGATTACGTATACACGCGCGTGCGCCGGGAGAGCATGAGTAAGCGGATTCTTGCGGCGTCGAAGCTGGAAGATGAAGCTGCTCGAATATTCTTGCGCAGCGCCAGGGATGCCTACCAGGAGGGCTACGCAGCCAAGCTTCTTAGAGGCCATTTAGTAGAGTCTCATGAATTTTCGGTAGAGAAACTCGAAAATGTAGGACTCGTGGAGCGGGAGGTGCAGATTAGTTGCCGAAAGACGGGACATGCCCTGTTTCGATTACCGAATGCGCATGCGCTCGCGGTTGTGACTATTAGCGACGCAACGTGCAGCGAGTGCGGCTCACCAGTCGCCGATGAGAAGGTTGAAGAGGTGATTGCGCCGACCCAACTTGCTTCATCACTTTTGGAAGATGGCTCGTGGCTCATTAGTCGGCTCCATTTTATTCTCCGCGAGATGGGTGTACCGGAAAGTGAGATTGCTGTCGGCCCCTCCGATGGCGCCGGGCATGGCCAAATGATGGTGAATCTCTGTGGCGAATCCTTCCTCCTGGTGACGCGCGATGGCGATCTTACTCCCGCGTTTGCGCGTGTGGCCATCGACCTGGAGGTTGAGACGGAAGCTTCCCATCTTGTAATCGTCGCTACCGGGAGGCTTCATAACGAAGCGGGACTCTTGTTGCACACCCACGCTGGACGTCGAGTTAGTGGGGGCCGGGATTTTGAGCTAATTCTTGCAAACGATGTTGCTACGGCGGGCAAGGAAATTCAGTATGCTTTGGAGAGAGTTTCGCTGAGAGTAATAGGGGAGCAGCTGTGCGATCTTGATAGCAGCTTGGGTTTGAGCATGAGCCGTTTGATCATGACCAGATTTAACCTGCTTCGCAGCCGCGACCAGCTTGAGCATCAGGAGCTTTCGCCTGAGACTCAGCAAACCGATTCCTCTGTCACGCCTCCGTTAGCATTGGCGGCGCACGCATCGGCGCACTCCGGGGAATTCATCGATGTCACTAATACGCTGGACGAAAAGCCTGATGATCCCGGTGCCGAGAACACAGAAAATCCGCCAGATTCCGGTACTCAGGGTTCATCGGAATGAGCTCCAAGAACTGATTGGGTCGGGTTAACTTATTCAGTGATTAACGTTCGCTTACGAAAGGGTCCCTGCCTCTTAAATATTAGTGGTCGCTAATGCGCCTCAAAGATCGGATTCTTAATTCGGCGAAATGCGGGAGCAGTAAGATCGAATTCTCCAGAAAGGAGATGCTGGCACCATGAGTGCGCAACTCGGAACTAGAGCTCAGAAAAACCTTTCTTCGAAAGGGCAAAAAGCTGCGCGCCAACTTGTTGCTGAAGAGGCCCAGTCGCCCATTAAAGAGAGTTTGGATCATACTAATGTCGCGGCCGTCCCGGGCGACGACGAAGAATCCTGGCGGCAAGATATGGATACGCTGCGCCGAGCTGCCGCAACGCTTGTCCGTCGGCAACCGCACGTTAAGAAAACTGTTCCCGTGACCAGCACCGGTGATTCATTCCACCAAATTGCCGAGTCGCTGGATAATTCTCCTCCAAAGGCCCGTGGCTCGATCGTTCGGGTTCTTTATGACCTCGATCCGGATCGCGCTACCTCTTTCTTTAATCTGGCCTTGCGCGAGCGTCCCCTTGAGGATCGCCGCTTACTCGGCGCCGCTCTGGCGAGCTCAGGCCTGGTAAACGAGGCGATTCAGGATCTAATTGGCGACAGCTATGCAAACTATTACTATCCGTTCTCCATACTTTTCCTTGCGGCCAAAGCCGGTGAGTTTCAGGCACTGATGCGCGTGATCGAGAATCATCCAAGTATAGAACTGCGTGTGGCGGTGATCAGATTGCTGGCTTCCAGCGGAGAACCGGAGATCGCTCCCGCGTTTCGCCGTTTGGCTCAGATTAATTCGATGCCGGCAGAAATACGTTTAGCACTAACGGAGTCGATCAAACAGATTGACGCCGGTAGACATGAAACGAAAACGGCAGCCGCATCGGCATAATCGACCAAACTAGGACTGCCCCTGTTGGATCCAAGCTAGATACTGGTCGTGGTCTTCATTGAGTTCGACTCCGTCTGTACCGGAATCGCAAAATCGCAAGCCTGACCCCCAGTTCATTTCGTGCAAATTTCCCCACATCATTGCGATAGTTGATTTTTATTAGAATTTAGAATTATTCTAATAGAAATGGAAGATCTCGAGCTCCCAGGACTTACGAAACAGCGCCGAGCCGTCTTGCGAGTAATCCGTGAATCGGACGCGCATCTGACGGCCAACGAGGTCTTTGAGCATGCGCGCCGGCTATTGCCGGGCATCTCGTTCGCGACCGTTTACAATTCGCTGCGCTACCTGAAAAACGAGGGACTGATCGGCGAGATCTGCTTCGGAGCGAACTGCACCCGCTACGACCGCAAGCTGACGCGGCACGACCATGCGATCTGCAACGATTGCGGAAAGCTCGTCGATATGGAACTCTCGATCCCGGACGGACTAATTAAAGAAGCTGCCAGGCGTTCAAAATTCGTAGCCGGATCGATTGAGCTCACGCTGCGTGGTCTGTGTCCTGAGTGCCGACATCTCGGAACTAAACGGGAACGAATTACCTAATTAGTTTCGCTAAGAATAATAGATGGAAGGAAGGTGAAAAAATGAGTGATAACACGGAGCGCGTCCCGTCACCGGATGACCCGGTCCTGGATATAAACGAATCAAGCCGGTGTCCATTCACCGGCGGAGCGATCAAGTACACCACCAGTACTCGGCAATCGAACCGAGACTGGTGGCCTAATTCTTTGGATCTGAGGATCCTTCGTCAAAACTCTTCGCTGTCCGATCCGATGGGCGAAGATTTCAATTACGCGGAGGAGTTCAAGACGCTCGACCTCGATGCAGTGATTAAGGACCTGCATGCCCTGATGACCGACTCGCAGGACTGGTGGCCTGCGGACTACGGCCACTACGGACCATTCTTCATCCGCATGGCATGGCACGCGGCGGGCACATACCGAATCGGCGATGGCCGCGGCGGCGCAGGGAGCGGCGAGCAGCGTTTCGCCCCCACCAGCAGCTGGCCCGACAACGGCAACCTCGATAAGGCGCGTCGTCTGCTCTGGCCAATCAAACAGAAATACGGCCGCAAGCTTTCGTGGGCCGATCTGTTTGTCCTGACCGGCAACGTGGCACTTGAATCGATGGGCTTCAAGACCTTCGGCTTTGGCGGCGGCCGGCCCGACGTATGGCAGGCCCAGGAAGATGTTTATTGGGGCTCTGAGGGTGAATGGCTAGGGGACAAGCGTTACACCGGCGACCGCGAGCTTGAGAACCCACTCGCAGCGGTGCAGATGGGTCTTATCTATGTGAACCCGGAAGGTCCCAACGGCAACCCCGACCCGCTCGGGTCGGCGCGAGACGTTCGCGAGACTTTCGGACGCATGGCGATGAATGACTACGAGACCGTGGCGCTTACCGCCGGTGGCCACACCTTTGGCAAGACTCATGGCGCCGGTGATCCAAAGCTTGTTGGACCTGAGCCCGAGGGAGCGCCGATCGAAGCACAGGGTCTTGGTTGGATCAATGCTCATGGCAGTGGCGTGGGCACGGACACAACGACGAGCGGCATCGAAGGCGCCTGGACGGCCACGCCGATCACATGGGACCACAGCTACTTCGAAACACTGTTGGGTTATGAATGGGAGTTGACTAAGAGTCCCGCGGGTGCACAGCAGTGGCGGCCCAGGAACGGCGCAGGCGCTGACACGGTGCCTGATGCGCAGGACCCGAACAAGCGTCACGCGCCGATGATGACCACCGCCGACATGGCGATGCGAACGGACCCGGCCTATGAGAAGATCTCGCGACACTTCAAGGAGAATCCCGCGGAGTTCGCGGACGCATTCGCCCGTGCGTGGTTCAAGCTGACGCACCGCGACATGGGTCCCAAAGCGCGTTATCTCGGCCCGTTGGTACCTGCGGAAGATTTGATCTGGCAGGATCCGATCCCGGCGGTGGACCACGATCTGATCGACGCGTCGGACATCGCCGCACTCAAGTCCAAGATCCTTGATTCTGGCTTGTCCGTCCCGCAACTTGTTTCGACCGCATGGGCCTCGGCATCAACCTTCCGCGGCTCTGATAACCGCGGCGGTGCGAACGGCGCGCGAATTCGCCTCGAGCCGCAGAGGAATTGGGAAGTCAACAACCCAGCTCAGCTTTCGAACGTGCTCAAAAAGCTCGAGGGCATCCAAAACGAGTTCAACAGTGCTCAGTCCGGCAACAAGCGCGTTTCGCTCGCCGACCTGATCGTTCTCGGCGGATGCGACGCCGTAGAGAAGGCGGCCAGGGATGCCGGGTACGAAGTGACGGTTCCGTTCACGCCAGGACGTGGTGACGCTTTGCAGGAGCAAACCGAAGTGGATTCGTTCGGGTATCTCGAACCGCAGGCTGACGGTTTCCGCAATTACAAGCGGAGCTATCACACGACGCCGTCCGAGGACCTGCTGGTTGACAAGGCTAACTTGCTGACGCTGACCGCTCCTGAAATGACCGTTCTCATTGGCGGTATGCGGGTCCTTAACACGAACTACGACGGCTCGCAGCACGGTGTCTTCACAAAGCGGCCGGGCACGCTGACGAACGACTTCTTCGTCAACCTGCTCGCGATGAGCACCAAGTGGCAAACGGCCAATGGGACTGGAGAGGTGTTCGAGGGCCGCGATCGTAAGACCGGCGAAACCAAGTGGACCGGCACTCGTGTCGATCTCATTTTTGGTTCGAACTCAGAGCTTCGCGCCCTGGCCGAGGTTTACGCGTGTTCGGATTCTAAAGAGAAATTCGTGAACGACTTCGTGGCAGCGTGGGACAAGGTGATGAACCTTGACCGCTTCGACCTGGCGTGATCTCGACCAGGGTAGTTGCTGGGTACTAAAGGGTGGTCGGCAGCGAACCACCCTTTTTAATGCCCCAATTTATCCATTCGCATCGGGCATAAAAAATCGGTTCTCACGATAAGATCTTGCTAAGGTGACCCGCTTTTCTTCCCTGTTTACTTAGATGTGATTGAAGACAGCTTCGTAAATCAGTCCCTTTCCGGGCGGCGAATTGAGCGATAGAAACAGGTCAAACTTCCCGAGCGAGGGATGGCTGACCTGATGGATGGAAGTGAACTCCGGCAGCGCTCGGGCGGCTTTGAACATAAGCGAGAAGCTGTCGGTGTCGATAGCCTTGCTTGTCGAGATTTTTGTGGGGGTCGCTGGTTTGTTTGCAGTCGAACTCAGTAGCGTCAGACTAATCATTCGGCCACGCGCGTCAGGCGCCTGGAAGATGCCGCCGACGTAGGGTGCGAACGTTGCCTGCGTGAACATGAAGGTCGGCTGCTGTTGGCCCACGAGGGGGATCTGGAAGTTTTGCGAAGTCCCCGTCTGCGCGAATGTCAGGGTGTGGGATTTTAGGGCGACGGCTGCGGCGATCGCGGTTATCGTGCCTGACTTAAGAAAAGAGCGGCGTGATATGGGCATACAATACTTGGTCTCCTTGTAAAAATCATCGGGTGAGACTATTACTCGCGCGTTGTTACCTGGCTTACTGCTGGTGGAATCAGGCCTTCCCAAGGCCGGTGAGGCGGCGCAGTGGATTTGAATTGATCAGAAAGTTCAAGCAAAGAGGTTTGTATTCGTCCTAACAGAATCCGCAGGTTGCGGGATTACGTAGAAAGAAAACGGCCAATAAGCAGGATTCTCCAGAGCCAAGGTTCCGAAGAGGCCCAAAGTCCAAGGTTCAAACACCAAAGTCCGCCACCCCCGGGGTGATTCCGCCTTTTAAATGCTCGGCTTAGCGGATTCCACCCGTATCAATCTTCGTCTAAAAACAAAGGCGGGGTCAGGCTTGCGATTTTGCGATTCTGTCGTCATCAGCAATTTCTTACGGTGCGAATCGCAAAATCGCAAGCCTGACCCCCAGTTCAACTTTTGTTCCTGAGCTTTCCGGGCCGCAGCGAATTGGGCCCCTGCACGTACAGATCGCCAGGCGTGTTGAAATAGTTATACCGAACTCGCGCCGTGTCCGGCATGGTCACTTGCGTCAGACGATTCAGAGAATCAGTGTAATCGTAACTGGTCGTCTTATTGTTAACGTCCGTCGTTGAGATTACTTTTGCGGTATTAAAGTCGTAAATGCTGGTGCTGACTAGCGGCACGGTTGAGCCATAGATGCCCGAAGAAGTCGCTTTCACCTCGTGTCACGTTGAAGTAATTCGCCAAGCCGGGTGCCGTCTAGACATGTACTTGACAGGGCGCTGTGGCCTTTGTGATCTGTGGCTTTCAAATCCGCCCCAGCGTCTACCAGCGCTCTGATTGTGCCCTCGTCGCAGGAAAACTGGACTGCGTTCATCAGCGCGGTCTCACCCTCGTTGTCGGCGATTTTTACTGACGCTCCGCTTTTCAGCAGTGCTTTGACAGCGCCGGTGTCGCTGTTTTTGGCAGCATACATAAGTGCAGTGCGGCCGTCGCGAGCTTGCAGGTTAACCGCGGCGCCATTCGCGATGAGCAGTTCCATAAGTTCCGGCCTACCTGGACGGGTCGTGCAGGCCTCCGCCATCATGAGCGGGGAATAGCCCCGAACATCTCTTGCGTTAATGTTTGCGCCCAGCCTGAGAAGAATCTTGGTCTTTGAGAGGTTGCCTTCGCATACTGCTCCATACAACAACACCTCGAGTGAAGGTGAGTGGCGAGTGCATGAGAGCAGAGCAACAGCCAGAGTTACAATTACTGAAATCGCAAATTTTCTATTCAGGAGCCTAATCATTTTGTTTCTTGCAGTTGTGCTTAATCGACTGATCCCGAGCGTCGACCCACGGAGAGATCACTTGCTTTTCTGAGTTTCCACCTTAAGTAAATCTCCAACCTTACTTTCAGGACACGCATATGAGGAACGAAAGGAATCCAGAGCATTTCGGCCCTTATGATCCCTGGCGTTCAAATCAGCTCCTGCGCTTAATAGCGCTCCCACGGTTTCTTCGGTGCAGGAAGAGGCCGCCGCTTTCATCAGTGCCGTCTCGCCTTCGTTGTCCGCCAGGCTTACTGATGCTCCGCTTCTCAAAAGCGCATTGACCGCCGGCGTGTCGCCGTTTTCAGCAGCGTACATGAGCGCCGTGCGCCCGTCGCTCTCTCGGTGATTTACTTCAGCGCCCTTCGCGATGAGGAGTTCGACCAGTTGCACCCGAGTTGGGGTACCATCGCGCTTGCAGCCTTCCGCCAAAGTGAGCGCTGAATTGCTCATACCATCTGTCGCGTTGACATCTACTCCGAGTTCAAGAAGATTCGTAGCCTTTTTGATATCTCCATCGCACG
>Ga0207684_10002447_pt1 | contig 18730 bp, 26 predicted proteins | sample KBSK5501metaG_FD_184342 | JGI IMG/M metagenome (GOLD analysis project Ga0207684, IMG submission 184342) | Corn, switchgrass and miscanthus rhizosphere microbial communities from Kellogg Biological Station, Michigan, USA - KBS K5-50-1 metaG... | ecosystem: Host-associated > Plants > Roots >...
CCTCGACCTTCTCCGCCTCGGGCTCGATGCCGACCACGCGCCCGCCCGGGCCCACCGCCTCGGCCAGCCACAGCGCCCAGAGCCCGACCCCGCAGCCGACGTCGAGCCCCTGCGAGCCGGCGGGCAGATCGAGATCGCGGATGATCTGGCGCGCCTCCACCTCCTGGAAGCGATTCATCCGCTCGAGCGAGGCGTGGGGACCGGAATCGACCGGGCTCATGCCGAGACGGCGCTCCGCTGCCACCGGCGCCGGCGCGCCACGACTCCGAGCCCGAGGGCGGTCGTGCCCCAGAGCAGGAGCACGCCGGGCTCCGGCGTCGGCGAACGTAGGCCGGCCACGCCGCCGACCCAGAACTCGAGCTCGAAGACGGTTTCGTCGTCCGCGGCTCTGCTCATCGTCTTCATCCCGTGTTCCTCCTGGCGCGCAGGCGACCCGGCGCCAGGCTAGGTGAACCTCGCCGCCCTGTCAATGCGTGCTAGGCTCCACGCAACTGGCCGGCGCCGGGTGACGGCGCCAAGGAGGGAAGGCGCCATGCGGAGTCGGGCGCTGGGGATCGTGTTGAGCGCCGGAGCTCTCTCGATCGGCCTCCTCGCGCCGACGGTCGCCGTCGCGCAGCCGGCAACGGCGCCGCCGCTCGCGGGAGCAGATCTTCTCGCGGCCCTGCGGGCGGGCGGCCACATCATCTACTTCCGTCACGCCGACACCGACCACAGCCAGGTCGACCGCGGGGTGCGCCTCGAGGACTGCACGACTCAGCGCAACCTGACCGACCGGGGTCGTGACCACTCGCGCGCGCTGGGCGAAGCGATCCGGTCCCTCGGCATCCCCATCGGCGCCGTGCTCGCGAGCCCCCTCTGCCGCACCATGGAGACGGCGACGCTCGCCTTCGGCACCGCGCTCGGGTCACCGGCGGTGCGCGAGGGTGGGCCCCTTGCCCCGGGCAGCCCGGGGCGGTTTCCCGCCCTGCGCGAGCTACTCTCCACGAACGTGACGCCCGGGGCCAACACCGTCATCGTCGGGCACGCCTACCCGTACTTCACCCTGGTCGGAGGACAGTACCTCAACGAGGGCGAGGCCGACGTGGTGCATCCCCGGGGGACCGACTTCGAGGTCCTGGCCCGCCTTGGTTTGAAGCAGTGGCGCGATCTGGCCACCCTGCCGGTACCTCAATGAGCGAGCGATCAAGACGGGTGGGCCTGGCGCTCGTGCTGGGTTGCCTCGCCATCGCCACGGCGGCCCTCGCCGACGGCGGGTGGGTGCTGTGGGCGCGCTCGTGCAATGTGAAGACTGAAACGTGCGGCGGCGACTGGCAGCGACGGCAGACGTACGAGGCCGAGCGGTGGTGTCGAGCGGCCCGAACTACCCTCGTCAATCAGGCCTTGACCCCCGAAGCGAGAGAAACGGCCATGAGGAAAGGGTCGGTCGTGGAGTATCAGTGCCTGCCCGACTCCACCGACCCGCGTGCGCCGAAGGCGCCGTAACAATCCGGTGAGGAGAGAGGAGCACTCGAGCCATGCCAAGACTCTTGCAGGTGGCCCCCGACGGCGGAGGCCGTTACATCGCGGTGGATCGCGACGGCCAGATCTGGCGAGGTGAGGCGAAGCGCAGCAAGCTAGACGGTACCGAGGTCATCGCGTGGAAGCCGATGCCGTCCGAGTTCCCGAGCGGCGCTTGAGCCCCGTCACCCAGCTCCTCGCGCTGCTCCCGTGGCTCGCCCTCGCGCCGTCGGCACCCGCCGATTCTCGCCTATGAGATCCGGAAGGAAGCCATCAACGGCAATCGTGTGACAGGCGATGACGGACGTTGTCCCTTTCCTTCCGGACACGGCGATCCGGGTGGAAGGACTTGACGTGAACTGACACTTCACATACCAATGACTCCGACACCAAGGCAGATGGGTAGGGCACTCAAGAAGCTACGGACCAGAAAGAAGCTCAGTCAGGCCGCGCTAGCGAAGCGTGCCGGGCTACCATGATCGATTCATTGCCGGTCCCGACCGCCGAGCACGTCACGGAGGTCCTGCGGCGCGTTGGCGCGCTGAAGGACAACGACGCGGTATCGGACGTCACGGTAGAAATGTCACGGGCCACGCTGATCTCCAGCATCGGCCGCCTGCGCCTTACGTATACCGGACAGTCGGTCGAGGCGCCCTCTCACGTCTTCCTCAAGACGCGGCGCGACGACCTCGCCGCGAGCCTGGACGAAGGCGCCCGCCGCGAGACCGACTTCTACGCCATCGTCGCGAGCGCCACGCCGCCTGGAATCCTCCCCCGCTGTTACGAGGCGTTCACCGCGGCCGATGGGGCCTGGCGTCTCTTGCTCGAGGATCTCACTGCCACGCATGAGGCCCCAGGAGACTGGCCCATACCGCCGACGGTTGAGCAGAGTGATCGCATCATCGACGCGCACGCGCGCTTTCACGCGCACTGGTGGGATGATGCAAGACTGGGCGAGTCGGTGGGCGCGTTCCTCGACACCAGCGGCGCGCTCAACCGCCACCTGGCCAGTTTTGCCAAGGACTTCTCGACCTTCGTCGATCGTCTCGGCGACCGCCTGAGCCCCGAGCACAAGGCCCTGTACGAGCGTGTGCTCACGGCCGCTCCGCGCCTCCTCGCTCGCTACAGCTCCCATCGACACCTCACCATCGTGCACGGCGATGCGCATGTGTGGAACGTGATGATGCCCCGTGATCCCGGTCAGCTCGATCTCCGACTCATCGACTGGGACGGCTGGCGCGTTGACCAGGCTACGGACGACCTCGCCTACATGATCGCGTTGTTCTGGCCGGCGGAACGGCGCCGGCGGCTGGAGCGGCGAGCGCTCGAGCGTTATCACGCTACGCTGCTGGCCCACGGCGTGGGCGGCTACGGCTTCGACGCCCTCTGGCAGGACTATCGCTATTCGGTGCTTTGGCAGTGTGCCACGCCGGTGTGGCAGGCCGCCCATAAGCTCGGTCCGTGGATCAGGTGGCCCAACTTCGAGCGCGTCATGGTCGCGATCGACGATCTCGGCTGCCGCGACTTGATCGCATGACAGGGAAACTGCCGGTGAGAGAGCTGGTCGATGCGCGAGGCCCTCAAGCGCAAACTCTCCGACGCCCTGGCCGCCTACCAGCAGGACAATCGGCTGCGTCTGGACCCGAACCCGAGAGGGAGGACGAACGAATGGCCGACCGCACGGTAACGCGACTTTGCGTCACCCGGGCTGTTGGCGTCCATCGGGTCGCCCCGCGACGTCATCGAGCGCGAGCGAAGCACTTATGGGAACAGCGCTGCCGGCAGATTGACGGGATCGAGGTGGGCGAGAGCGAAGACACGCACGCCCGGCTCCGCCGGCGGCAGGATGCACTGAAGACATGACGCGCGAGGAGGAACTGGTCTTCACGGCCCTCTGCGATCGGTTTCGATCGCCCACGCAAGTCTGGCAGTCGATGTCGCTGGCCGAACTAGAGCAGGCGACCGGCCTCGCCAAGGAGTCCCTCGAGGAAGTTATTCGCGCTTTGCGTGGGGCCGATGGGCGCGACGACTCGCGCATTGCGTATGGTGCAGGACGGGTCGTTCTCGGTGCCGTCTGGCGCGTCCAGTGCCGCGATCTCCCGAACGATCCGGGACCCGACCGACCCTGAGAGCGCCGTCTCGGCGGTCAACACACACCTCACCACACGCCGCCAGCGGGAGAAGCCGGGAGTTCACCATGACCCTCCGGTACGCCCACCTGAGCCCCGATCGCCTGCGCGATGCCGTCGCCAGCCTTGAGGGGTTTAGCCCACGGTCAGCACAAGGTGCTAAAATCGACGCCAGCCGCTCCGCAAACCCTGATGCCCCCGTAGCTCAGGTGGATAGAGCAGCAGTTTCCTAAACTGCGTGCCGGGTGTTCGAGTCACCCCGGGGGCACCACTTACTCCTCCAAAGATTTACGTCACATGCGCCCTCGTCGCTTAGGCCGACTCTCGCGCCCTAGATTCCCCGAAATTCCCCGGGAAACGGCGTCCTCGATGACGATGGCGGCCGGCTCGTCCTCACCGACCGTGAAGGGCGACCTTGTGGCGGGAAAGGCGCGCAAGCGCAAGGGCCCCGAAGGGGACTAGAGCATGGCGAACCCTGGCGAGCCTGGTTTCACGAGCAAGCGGGACAAGGCTCCAGGTCGGTTCAATTGGCCGTCCAGCCCTGCGCTTCCATGCACATGCGGTATAACCTGCCAGCTTGTCGCTGGGAGCCGATGCTGACGCCGACAATCATCGAATTCTCACTGGCGCCCCACGACATTCGAGGCTCCTGCACACAGACGCTGCTCTCCCGCTTGAAGTCGGCGACATCCGAGCCCGGTCTGCTGTAGCTGTAGGTGGGTCCTGTGCAGCCCGCGAGCAGTGCACACGCAGAGAGGATCAGGGCGGCGAGTCGAAGCATGGGCCGGGCCCTCCTGAATCCTGGCGAGCAAGGACGGGGCCACGGAGGGAGCCCTGGACATTCAAGGGTTTGCAGGAAGCTGAAGGCCGTCGGTTGACGGGGGCGGTCAGCGGCGTGCCCTGAAGGGTCGAGCGCTCACCAGGGGATGCAGGCCGTCCTGACTGCGTTTGCGTCGTGCCCAAGCCAGTAAACGAGCGCCAATCCCTTGAGCACGAGTTGCGCGAGGAGTTACCGGCCCAGTTGGCAGCTATCAGCAGGAACTAGCCGCCGGTCAAGCGGACAAGACTTGGAGGGGTCCACGCACAATCAGGGGCTTGCAGGACTGGCGGCCGGGACCGCTGACGGAGAAGGTCGGAATCTGTGACCGGGGCCCGGTAAGGTTGAGATCGGGCTCAGCGTCGGCGGGCGTGAAGAGGCGGGACGTGTGCCTACTGCGTCGGTGGCGTCGACCCGCAGCGCTTCTGAAAACGCTTCGACGATCTTGCCCCACATGTGAGTGGACTCCAGCTTGTAGTAAAAGCGCGACGGACCCCAGCTGAGCATCCACGCTGCGCTGTTCTTGATGAGCATCCTGATGAAGTGTTTGGGCACGCCCAGGATGCGACTGCCAGAGGGGGCACTAACCTTCAGCTCGAACTTCCCACGCTCGTAGTACCAGTGGAGGAAGTATCGCTTCGTGACCTGCTCCGGATAGACCGGATGGTGGACGACTGCACTCGGAACGTAGTCGATGCGGAGTCCGCGGTCCAAGACTCGCTGACCGAACTCAACATCCACACCGAGGCGGTGGGTCTTGCCCACTGGCCCCAGTTCTGTGTTGAAGGCACCAACCTGCTGAAATACGGCGAATCGATATGCCATGTTCGGACCCCACGGCGGCACGGTGAGCAGCTTGCGTGTGTGGCCTTTGTCAAATTGGATGATCACACTGTGCAAGGAACCGTGGTACCAGTTCGGCTTGGGGAGCGAAGCAGGCCACCGCGACAGAATGCGGCCGCCAACTCCCATCACCGCCGGATCCTCGAAGGCGTGCCACAGCTCACCGAGCCATTGGGGATCGTACTGCACATCGTCATCCGTGAAGGCCACCACGCTGGCGATATCCCGCACGAAGTCGAGTGCGTGATTGAGCGCGTGGGCCTTGCCTTGCGTCGCCATGAACATGGGATGGACGGGTAGTGCGCCACGGCTAGTGGTCTCTTCAAGGACTCTTGCCGTGTCGTCCGTGGAGTTATTGTCCACGGCGACCAGGGTCCAGTTCAGCCCTCGAGGGTGCTGCACCTGCTCGAGACTGCGCAGCGCCGTAGTGAGTCGCGGCGCTCGGTTGTACGTACAGAGCACGACTGCGAGATCGATGTTAGTCACGACTTAAGCCCTCTCCTGGGCGGACTCCACCCGATAACTTGCTGCAGCAAGATCAGGGCCAGCAGGTCCGCAGCTCGCACATTCAAGGGCTTGCAGGGTGAAGGTCCCGGAGCGGCTGACGGAGACGGTCAGGGCCTGTGACCAGGGCGGGTCAGGGTGAAATAGGGCCGCTCCTACTCACTTCCCCTTCGGCCCACGCGGGTCCACCGTGTCGGGGAGACATGAGAGAACCGTTTGCGGCACCGCTGGGTCCTTGGGCTGCTGTATGCGTCTGCTGCAGAAAGAGCAGTACGAGGGGGACACAACGGACCACGCCTACCACCGACGCCCCACCCGCTCCAGAATGTCGGTCGTTTCCTCCCGAGTCGCTCCCATGCGGGTCAAGATCACGAGCCATGGGCCCCTGGTAACCTGCTCGGGCTGAAGCTGATGTGGCTCGTGTATAAGGCGCCCTGGAAAGGCGACGGCCCACGCAGCCTGGAATTTCGTGATGTCCCTCTTGATGAGTTTGTCTAGGATGAACAGGGCCCGGTCGTTCACGGTCCCAAGCTGCTTATAGTCAGCCTCTTCCCACCATGTACTGCTCTGCAATCCTTGTCCCACTGCCGTCTCCTATCGTTCCTGAGAAGGATTCGGATTCAACAAGCATCACCACTTCTCCGCCGCTTCAGCCCGAGCCAACGCGTCGTCCAGCTCACTCAGAGGCTCCGCGACTCTGCCCGAGATCGCAACCGAGGCCCTCAGCACCGATATCTCGACCGTAATAGCTAGACCTCCCGTGATTGAGAAATCCAAGAGGTAGGCCGCTTGCGCCTTGTCATTGGTGACATCGCATGCATACTTCTCGAAGGTTCTAAGTACCTGACTGATGTCACGAGCCTCGATGTCGCACATGCAGACAGCATGAGTGTGATGGCGAAGAAGCTGATTGAGGACTTCAACACTCACTTCCCCTTCAGCCTACGCGGGTCCACGGTGTCGGGGAGGCACACGACCTACTCGATCACCTGATCCGCCCGCTGCAGGAGCGACGGCGGGATCGTGAGGCCGAGAGCGGTGGCGGTTTTTAGGTTGACGACCAGATCGAACCTGCTAGGTAGCAGCAGCTGGCGGCACGATCAGAGAGGGCTTCCTCATCATGAGCTGTCTGTGTTCGCTTCACGCCATGCATCCGAGTGCTCAAAGAGCCGCCGCAGCTCCGGATCGGACAGCTGGGCGGCGACGCTCTCGAGCACCGCACGTGCCTCCGCCGCTTCTCGCCGGGCCTCGTCGCGCCGCCCGCAGCGGTCGAGGACGCGGCGGAGGGCCAGGGCGCTGCGCCAGCGGGGCGGCGCCGCGCCGATGGCCGCGGCCTGCGCCTTGGCATCGCCCAGGACCGCGAGCGCTTCCGCGGACCGGCCGAGCAGCGCGAGGGCTTCCCCCTCGATGCACCGGGCCTCCGCCACGAACACGCGCATCTCCGGAGCGAGTGCGGCCACGCGCCGGGCCGCCGCGCGCGCGTCTTCCGCGCGCCCGGCGCGCAGTCCGAGCTCCGCTTGGGCGATCAGAGGGCGCAGCGCGTGCTTGATGCCGCCGCCCGCCTTGGCGATCGCCTCGGCCAGGTACCGCGCGGCCGCTTCATCGTCGCCGGCCTGCAGGAGGTCCTCCCCGAGATTACCGAGCGCGTCGGCCGTCCAGAGCGACGTCCCGAGCTCGCGGGCCGTCCCGAGCATCTCCTCGTGCACCCGCCGCGCGCCCGCGGCGTCTCCGCACGCCCGGAGGACGCGGCCCCGCCCCGCCAGCGCCAGCGCGGTCCACTCGCGGTGCCCGATCTCGCGGGCGATGTCGAGCGCGATGCCGGCGTGCTCGGCGGCCAGTCCGTAGAGGCCCAACGGAATCGCGAACTCGGCGGCCGCGGCCCGGACGTAGGCCTCGGCCCCACGGGCTCCGGTCGCCTGGGCCAGCTCGAGTGCCTGCCGGAACGCGGGCTCGCACGTTTCCCATCCCCCGTGGGCGCTGCGCACCGCGGCCAGGCTCAGCAGCGCCGACAGCTCGGTGCCCCGGTCCCCGAGCCGCCGCAGCCGCGGCAGCGCGGCGTCGACGTAGCGCTCCGTGTCGCTCACCGCCCCGACCATCCACGCGTTCATGGCTAGCATCTCGAGCGTTCGCCCCTGGCCCGCCTCGTCGCCGACCTCACGGAAGAGCACGAGGGCTCGCTCGAGCTCGCTCCGACACTCCGCCATCCGGCCGAGGTTGAGCTCCATCACCCCGAGTTGCGCCCGCGCCCCGGCCAACGCGCGCCGATCGCCCGCGGCCTCGAGCACGGCCACCGCGCGGCGGGTCAGCTCGATCCCCTTCTGGTAGTCCTTGTGGCCGCCCCAGAGCGCGCCGAGCGTCCATAAGAGCCGCCCACGCCCCGTCGGCTCGCCGAGCGCCTCGACCAGGACCAGCGCGGTCTCGAGGTCCCCGCGCGCGCGCTCGAACTCGCCCAGCACCGCGGCCACCTCGGCGCGCGCCTCGAGCAGCGGGATGCGCAGAGCCGGGGACAGGCCGGCGCGCTCGGCCGCGGTGATTGCCTGGTCGTAGCGCGCCAGCGCCTCGCGGTTCGCGTAGGCGCCGCGCGCCGCTTCGGCCGCGCGCGTGGCGTGCGCCACTGCGGGCCCCCACGCCTCCGCCTCCGAGTAGTGATGGGCCAGCACCGGCGCCAGTTCGTGAATCCGCGCCGGATACAGCGCCTCGAGCGCCTCGGCGGCCCGGCGGTGCAAGTCGCGCCGGCGTGGCGCGACCAAGGAGGTCTGGGCCACGTCCTGGGTCAGCGCGTGCTTGAACACGTAGACTGGCTCCTCCGCGCCGGTCTCCTGGTACAGGAACTCGAGGCGCTCGAGCTCGAGGAGAAGCGGCGCAAGCGGGCCCGCCTCGTCGAAAATCGCCTCGAGCACGCACACCGAGAATGCGCGGCCCAGCACCGAGGCGGTCTGGAGCAGCCGCTTCGGAGCCTCCGGCAGCTGGTCGATCCGGGCCATCAGGACCCCGTGGACGGTGTCGGGGACCGTGACGCCTCCGGCCGGTCCCGTCACCTCCCCGACGACCCGGGTCAGCTCCTCAAGGAAGAACGGATTGCCTTCGGCCTTGTCGAGGATGATCCGCGCCCGCGCATCTGCGTCCGCCACATCGGCGAGCAGCGAGCGCACGACCGCGAGGCTGTCGTCCGCGGCCAGCGGCCGGAGGGAGAGCTGGGTCGCGTAGGAGCGGTCTATCCACGCCGGTCGGTATCCCGGCCGATAGGTCGCGAGCAGGAGGATGTGGGCCCGGGCCAGGCTCTCGACCAGCGACCCGAGGTAAGACTCCGAGGTCTGGTCGATCCAGTGGAGATCCTCCACCACCAGGATCACCGGCCGCGACCGGGCCGCGAGCAGCGCCATCTGCCGCAGCGTCTCGAACGTTCTGGTCCTGATCACCTCGGCCCCCAGGGCCGCGAGGCGATCGTCCCGATCCTTGGCGCCGAGCAGATTGAGCAGGTATGCCTCGCGCTCGGTGGCGTCGAGGCCCAGCGTCTCGAACGTGGCGCGGATCTTCGCGCCCACGGCCTCGGCGCTATCCGCGTCAAGGATGCCGCATCCGGCCCGGACCAGGTCGAGCACCGGGAGATACGGAATACTGCGTCCGTAGGAGAGGCAGCGCCCCTCGAGATACGTTACTCCGCCGACGGCCCCGCGCAGCTCGAAGACCAGACGCGACTTTCCCACGCCGGGCTCCCCCACGATGCCCGCCACCTGGCCGTGTCCGGCCTCGACCTGTGTGAGCAGATCGAGGAGCGTGGACAGCTCGCGAGCGCGTCCGACGAAGCGACTGAGCCCGCGCCCCCCCTCATCGAGGCGTGAGCGGCGCGTCCCGGTACCGAGGAGCGCGTGCACGACAACCGGCTCGGATTTTCCGCGGATCGCGATCGGCCCGCGGGACTCGAGCCGGGCGTAGCCTTCCACGAGCCGCGCGGTGGCGTCGCTGATCAAGATGACTCCCGGCTCGGCGAGCTGCTGCAGCCGCGCGGCCAGGTGCGTGGTGTCGCCCACCGCGGTGTAGTCCATGCGCAGGTTGTCGCCGATGGCGCCCACCACCACGAAGCCGGTGTGCGCGCCCATCCGGAGCTCGAGGGACACCTCCTCGCCGGAGTCGAGCCGCACCGGCCGCTCCGCAAGCGCGCGCCGGATGCCGACCGCGGCCAGCACCGCGCGCCGCGCGTGATCCTCGTGCGCGATCGGCGCGCCGAAGAGCGCCATGAAGCCGTCGCCCAGGAACTGGTTGATGGTGCCCTCGAGGCGGTGGACCTCGCTGAGCGCCCGCTCGAAGAAGGCGCCAAGCAGCGCGTGCATGCGGTCGGGCCCGAGCTGCTCGGCCAATACGGTGGAGGCGACCAGATCGCAGAACAGCACCGTGACCCGCTTGCGCTCGCCTTCGAGCGCGCCGCGAGAGGTCAGGATCTTCTCGGCGAGGTGCTTCGGCGTGTAGGACTCGGGAGAGCGGGATTGGGTCTGGTCGGCGACCGGCTCACCACATTCCAGGCAGAACTTCGCCGATCCGGGTAACTCGGCTCGGCACTTCGCGCAAGTCAATGACAGACGCGCCCCACATTCCAGGCAGAACTTGGCGTGCTGAGGGTTCTCGTGCTGGCACCGGGGACACTGCATACTGCGCCCTCCCGGCGGATCGGAGCCGGAACAGGTCGGACAGGTGGCGCGAGCTTATGCTGAGGACCGGAAGGGGTCAAGGAGTGCGCGGGTGATGCAGCTGGCGGGGTGACCGAGGAGAAGCGTTTCGGAGGCCGCGGACAAGAAGGGCGACGAGCGGAAGGCGTTCATGTCGAGCTGTCTCAAGGCCGGCGCCCCTGCCGCCCCCATGACCCAGCAGGACAAGATGAAGAAGTGCAATGCGGACGCGAGAGCCAAGGCGCTCAAGGGCGATGATCGGAAGGGCTTCATGAGCGAGTGCCTGAAGGCCGGCAAGAAGATGTAGCGGATGTCCTTGCCGCGGGTGGAAGCTCGCCCCGCTGGCCTACCTCTACGCGTTCAGCTACCATAGGCGCGCCATGCTCTCCCGTGCCCAAGAGGCCCGGGTCCGCGATGTCCTCGCCAATCACCCGCGGGGGACCATCCAAACGTATTGTCTTGAGCATCTAGCCGCCGCCGTGAAGATCCCGCCCGGGCATCTGGCCGACTTGGCGGTGTTCGTTCGGAGCCTGCGGGAGCACGGAGCTTGCCAGACCCGCTACGGCGGCACCTGTGATGCCGACGCGCACGAGACGGAGCGGGTGCTGATCTGGGGGCCGCCGACCCCGATGTCTGCTGAACCGAACACTGGAGGCGGTCATGCTGCATGAGCGCCATGCCGCCGGCCGCTGATGAGACGGTTGCTCCGCTGGCTTCGGCGCTGGTTCGGGCAGGGTGGTCGGGAAGTGGTCGGCGGGTTGCCCTCCCAAACGGACCCGCATCAGGGTCCGTGACCCCGTTCATGGACCGACGAGCGTTCATCGGCACCGTAGCGGGCGGCCTCCTCGCCGCGCCGCTCGCTGCCGAGGCGCAGCAGGCGGCGACAAGTCACCGGGTCGGTCTTCTATGGCCTGGCGGAGATCCGCCACCGGGCCACCGAATGGAATGGTTCCGACGCGGATTACGGGAGGCGGGGTACGTCGAAGGACAGAATCTCTCCCTCGACGTTCGCCATGCCGAGAAGGCGGATCGGCTGCACGAGCTTGCGAACCAACTGGTGCGCTCGAACGCGAGCGTGATCGTATCGTTCGGCGATCTAGGGCCGCAGATGGCGCAGAAGGCAACGAAGACGATCCCCATCGTCGCGCTGACGGACGACTTCGTCGGGGCCGGGCTTGTCGCCAGCCTCGGCCGACCAGAAGGGAATACCACCGGAGTCAACATCCTGTCGCCTGAACTGAGCGCGAAACGACTGTCTTTGCTCAAGGAGATGCTTCCCAGTCTTTCACGAGTCGCTGTTCTCTGGGATCCCGTGAATCCAACCCAGTTGAAATCCACGCAGAACGCCGCCCTGCCGCTGGGCGTGAAGATTCAAGTGCTTGAAGTAAGAGGCCGGGAGGACGTGCTCAAGGGTTTCCAGGCCGCGACAAAGGCACGTGCGGAAGCGCTCAATGTGTTCGCGTCGCCGCTTCTCTCGTCCCTTCAGAAATCCATTCGGGATTTGGCGGCACGCTATCATCTTCCCGCGATCTATCAATGGAGGGAACATGCGGAGGAAGGAGGCCTCATGTCCTACGGGCCGAGTCTGGCGCAGATGTGGCGACAGACAGCGCTAGTTACAGGCAAGATTCTGAACGGAGCAAAGCCGACGGATCTCCCCATCGAGCAGCCCACCAAGTTCGAGTTGGCGATTAACCTCAAGACGGCCAAGACCCTCGGCCTGACGATCCCGCCGTCGCTCCTGCAGCGGGCGGATCAAGTGATCGAGTGAATTCGAGGAGGTCGCCTATGAATCCCATGGTGGCTCTGTTCACGTCGGTCCTTGCTCTGTTCTTCTCATTTCCGGAGCTCGCCGGTCCAAGGGAAGATGTCGCAGCTGCAACGCAAGCGTGGATTGATGCGATGAATAGTCGCGAACCCAATCGCGTTGTCGCTCTCTACGATCCGAACGCGGTTCTGTGGGGGACGGTCTCGCCTACGATTCGTGACACCCCCGACGCCGTTCGCGACTACTTCAGGGGACTGCCCTCCTTCCCGCCGGAATTCAAGGATGTCCTCGGTGAGCAGCGAATTCGCATCTACGACGAGACTGCTATCAACAGCGGGACCTACACCTTTTCGAGTGTTCGGGACGGCAAGCCCACGAGCCTGCCGGCTCGTTTTAGCTTTGTCTATCGGAATCCAGGGGGCCGTTGGCTGATCGTGGACCATCATTCGTCGGCGGTCCCGGCACCCCCTCAGTAGGCGGGATCGGATGGACCGGCGTGCGTTCCTGGGGACCATGGCTGGCAGCCTCCTCGCCGCGCCGCTCGTCGCCGAGGCGCAGGAAGCGCGGAGAATACCTCGGATCGGTGTCCTTCTCCCGGCCGAGCCGGCATCGCCAACTGAGCCCAATGCTTCAGCATTCCGGCAGGGGCTGCACGACCTCGGGTACGTCGAGGGCCAGAATGTCGTCGTCGAATACCGCTACGCTCATGGCAGGACCGAACGCTACGCCGAGCTCGTCGGCGAGTTGGTTCGGCTCAAGGTCGATGTCCTTGTTGCAGGGGGTAACTCGACCTACGCAGCCAGGGATGCGCCCAAGACGATCCCGATCGTCAGTGTGGCAGCTGGTGACCTGGTCGGCGTCGGTCTCGTGACCAGCCTTGCGCGACCTGGCGGGAACATTACAGGACTATCGATAAACCTCGGCGAATACGGGAAATCGGTAGAGTTGCTCAAGGAGACCGCTCCGACGATCTCCCATGTAGGGTATGTCCGCGATGCGCGTGCGCCGATCACTGCGCCGTTTCTGAAAGACTTGCAGGCCACGACGCAGGCGCTCGGTTTGAAGCTTATCGATCTCCCGGTACGGGAAATCGCCGAGCTCAGCGGCGTCTTCGCTGCCGTGGCCAAGGAGCCAGGTGTAGGGCTCTTAATCTTGGGGCATCCACTCTTTTTCCCCCACCGGAGCCGGATCCCCGAGCTCGCCGCGAAGCATCACCTGCCGGCCATGTACCAATGGAGGGTGTTCGTCGACGCCGGTGGGCTCATGTCGTACGGCGCGAACTTGGCGGATCTTTGGCGCCGTGCCGCCACGTACGTCGACAGGATCCTCAAGGGCGCCAAGCCCGCCGACCTCCCGGTCGAGCAACCCATCAAGTTCGAGTTGGTCATCAATCTCAAGACCGCCAAGGCCCTCGGCCTCACGATCCCGCCATCGCTCCTGCAGCGGGCGGATCAGGTCATCGAGTAGTGGACCGCCGGACGTTCATCGGCACCTTGGCTGGCGGCCTCCTCGCCGCGCCGCTCGCCGCCGAGGCCCAGCGGGCGAGGCAAGTGCGGCGCGTCGCCGTATTCCTAAGCACCGCGGCAGACGACCCCGAATCGCAAGCCCGCGTCGCGGCGTTTCTACAGGGATTGCAGGAATTAGGCTGGGCCGACGGTCGCAACGTGCGGATTGAGTATCGCTGGGGCTCCGGCGAAACCGAGCGTATTCGCAAAAATGCGGCAGAACTGGCCGCGCTCGCGCCAGACGTCATCCTGGCCCAGGGTAGCTCGACCGTGGGGCCGCTCCAGCAAGTAACCCGCGAAGTGCCGATCGTGTTCGTGATCGTCCCCGATCCAGTCGGCGCCGGCTTCGTTGACACCCTAGCGCGGCCGGGCGCCAACATTACCGGGTTCCTCATGTTCGAATACGGCATCAGCGTGAAATGGGTAGAGCTGCTCAAGCAGGTCGCGCCGGCCGTGACGCGAGTGGCAGTACTTCGGGATCCTGCTTTGACCGCCGGGATTGGCCAGTGGGGTGCCATTCAGACAGCGGCGCCGTCGTTCGGGGTGGAGATGAGTCCCGTCGGCATGCGCACCCCTGGCGAGATCGAGCGTGGAATCACAGCATTCGCGCACGGATTCAATGGCGGCCTGATCGTAACGGCGAGCCCGTTGGCGACGGTTCATCGCGATCTGATCATCGTGCTCGCGGCTCGGCACAAACTCCCCGCGATCTACTTTGAGCGCTACTTCGTCACTGGCGGTGGCCTGATCTCCTATGGTCCTCACTTGGTCGAGCAGTACCGGAAAGCGGCTGGCTACGTCGACCGCATCCTTAGGGGTGAGAAGCCTGCCGATCTCCCTGTGCAGGCACCGACCAAGTACGAGCTCGTCATCAACCTCAAAACCGCGAAGGCCCTCGGCCTGACGCTTCCCCAGTCACTGCTGCAGAGAGCCGACGAGGTGATTCAATAGAGGTAACTCACGAAAGGAGAGCCATGATGAAACGCATCGCCGGTGTACCCCCGGACTGGGGCATCACAGTGGTCCGTCTCATGACTGGACTCTTGTTTGCGATTCACGGCTACCAGAAGTTCGCGGGTGGACTCGGTGGGGTAGCCACCTTCTTTGCAAAAGTTGCGATCCCTTTCCCGAGTCTCATGGCACCCTTCATCGCCATCCTGGAACTCGTCGGCGGTATTCTCCTTTTTCTCGGCGTTGCGACCCGTGTGGTGGCATGCCTGTTCGCCGTGGAAATGCTTGTAACAACCTTGTGGGTCAAGATGCCAGGCCAAGGTTGGAACGCGAGCGACCTGGATCGGATGCTCCTCGCGGCCTGCGTCCTCTTCGTCCTTGCTGGGCCCGGGGCTGCGGCGCTCGACCACCTCTGGTGGGAACGTGACGAAGTGGGCAACGGATGATTCGCCGCCGCGATCCCGCAGACGCTCCTGCTGCGGGCGGACCAGGTGATTGAGTGACAGAACCCGGGCCTGCCTCGGCACGCTGACGAGCGGGTTCCTCGCCGGGCCACTCGCGCCTGACGAGGTCGCTTACTCCGACGGGGAAGCGCTTCGGCTTCAGACTGTGGTGGTAGATTCGCGGGCCGGGAGGCGAGGAGATCAGCCGATAACTACGGCAGTGTGGTCCGCCAGAGAGTGCCCGACATTGTCAAGGAAATCGGATTGGGACTTCGTAGGTGTGCATCGGGCAACCCAGGTTGCGGAGGAAGCGGGTGGAGTTGACCCGCTTCCGTGGACAGTGTTCCCCTATGGGGGGAGGAGTGCACGATGCCGAAGAGCCGACCGCCGTATCCACCGGAGTTCCGGCAGCGGATCATCGAACTGGTGCGCAAGGGCCGTACCCCGGAGTCGCTGGCTGAGCAGGTCGAGCCGACCGCTCAGACCATTCGCAACTGGCTGGCCCAGGCCGACCGCGACGCCGGGCAGCGGTCGGATGGCCTCAGACCGACGAGCGCGAGGAGCTCCGCCGGCGGCGGCGGGAGAACAAGACCCTCCGCGAAGAACGAGAGATCCTAAAAAAAGCCGCGGCCTGGTTTGCCAAGGAGACCGGCTCGATCCCGTCCAAGGATAGAGATCCCGGTGGAGCATCTCCCGAATGGACGTGGAGGCCCAGCCATCCCGACGCGGAGAGGGGGTGCCTTCAGCGTTCAGCGCCTTGGCGATGCGGAGGAGGCCCTTGCCCTCCATGGCCATGGTGAAGATCCGATGGACGACCTCGGCCTCCGGCTTGTTGATGACGCGACGAACGTGGGGCCCGTCGGGCTCGTTGGTGTCTGGATGGGGGGCGGGACAACGCGCTTGTCTGGCTAACGTGCTCCTGCGGTGCTCAGGCCGTCCACCCAGTTTGTGCGTCTCCTCCAGCCACTGCCGAGGGTGTCTCCCACACGTGACTCGGCTGTAGTAAGGTCGCTGCCAAGTGAGGGCTTGGTAGTGGACCGACGAGCGTTCCTCGGCACTTTGGCGGGCGGCCTCCTCGCCGCGCCGCTCGCCGCCGAGGCGCAGCAGCGGCCGAAGACCGCTCGGATAGGCTTCCTCTCGCTCTCCTCTGGCCCAACCCCCACGATGGACATTTCGCCCGGGTTGCGCGAGCTGGGATGGATCGAGGGACAAAACATCGCCGTTGAGTACCGCTGGGCCGCGGGCCGGGAGGACCAACTTCCCACCTTGGCGGCCGAGCTCGTTCGGCTCAAGGTGGACGTCATTGTGACCTCGTCGGGGCTGGCTGCCCAGGCCGCCAAGCGAGCGACCGCCACCATTCCCATTGTCGCGACGTTCGTCGCCGATCCCGTGGGAGCCGGCCTCGTCGCGAGCCTGGCCCGGCCAGGCGGGAACATCACAGGATTGACGACGCTTGCGGCAGGGCTGAGCGCCAAACGCCTGGAGCTGCTCAAGGCGGTGGTATCGGGGTCAACTCGCATAACCGTCCTCTGGCAGCGGGGCGCACTTGGGGGGGAACGCGCCGAGCGAGACATGGTGGAGGAGACTCAAGTCGCGGGCCGGACGCTCGGGCTGCAACTGCGATTCGTAGAGGCGCGGCGGCCGGACGATTTCGAGCAAGCGATGACGGAAGCGCGTGGGGGGGGACTCCTCGTCCTTCCGGGCCCCAAGCTCTTCGAGGCGCGTAGGAGCATCGTGGCGCATGCGGCGAAGAGCCGTGTACCGGTAGTGTATCCGTGGCGGGAGGCTGCGAGCGTTGGAGGCCTCATGTCCTACTCGACGAATTTCCCCGACATGTACCGTCGCGCCGCCACCTACGTGGACAAGATCCTGAAGGGTGCCAAGCCCGCCGATCTCCCCTTCGAGCAGCCAACGAAGTTTGAGCTGGTCATCAACCTCAAGACCGCCAAGGCCCTCGGCCTGAGCATTCCCCCGTCACTCCTGGCGCGGGCGGATCAGGTGATTGAGTAGGAGCTATGGCTCAGAACGCGGATGACGGCCACCCTGCTCGAGCATCCTCGGGAGTGCGGGCCGACGTATGCCCTGTCTGTGGCGGGCCCAACGAATGCGGCGGAGCTGCGGGTACTGATCAGTGTTGGTGCTCGACTGTGACGATACCTCACGAGGCCCTCGCGGCGGTGCCTGCTGACGCGTGGCATCGCATCTGCATCTGCCCGAGATGCACCCAGCGAAACCCACGTGGGCCGACGGAGCTGTAATGCCCCTCAACCTCGACGCCTGGTGGAACGAGCCGGAGTACAAAGTGTGCGGCACCTTCCGAACTCGCGGCTACTTCATCCTTCGTAAGCTCCACGAGCTCGATCCCGCCAGGGTTCTCGCGGTGACGGCGAAGCTTTACCGCGAGGAAGAGAAGGAACCTCAGGACATTTCCAAAGGTGAGTGGAAAGTGATCCTGGAGCACCTGGGCGCCAGTCCGAAGGAGGTCAGGGATGTGCAGGTGAAAATGGGGAAGTGGCAGTAGCATCCATGGGCATCGGCCTGGATGCCCGTGGAACGACCCGGCCTACAAGACCTGCAACACGTTCCACCTGCGCGGCCTGTTCATCTTCGACAAGCTCAAGCAGCACGACGCGGCCCGGTTCGCCGAACTGCTAAACGACCTCTACCGAGACGACCAGCCGGACCCAGGACATTACGGATCTCTCCACGCCGCGTCCGGCACCCTTGAGGACAGGCACAGCCCTGTGCTTTCATCAGCGGCGAAAGGAGACGGGCAGTGGAGCCGGGATTGGGGAGCAGCACATGGTGGGATGAAGCCGAGTATAGGCAGCTTGGGACCGTGAACGATCGGGCCCTGTTCATCCTAGGCAAACTCATCAAGAGGGATACCCCAAAGTTCCAGGCTGCGTGGGGCGTCGCTTTTCCCGGACGCCTCGTGTACGAGCCCAGGCAGATTCAGCCCGAGGAGGTTACCAGGGGCCCATGGCTCGTGATCTTGACCCGCATGGGAGCGACTCGGGAGGAGACAACCGACATCCTGGAACGGGTGGGGCGACGGTGGTAGGCGCGGCCCGCGTCCCGGCCGCCCTCCTTTGCCTCCTCGCCCTTGCCACGTCGGCCTCCGCCGAGGGCTCGTGGGTGTTGTGGGGGCAAACCCAGGACCCTTGGGGAGCCTTGGAGGCAGTTCGGCTGGGAGGCGAGTTGTCCCAAGAAGCCTGCGAGCAGGAGCGCAGTATCCGGGAGAAAGAGTCCCGAGCACTGCGGATGGCTTCCTACTCTTGCCTTCCAGACACCGTGGACCCGCGGGGGCCGAAGGGGAAGTGAGCATGTTGCTAGAGACAGGCGACAGGGCTAGCCGCTTGTTCGCTGGAGGAGGAAGATGCCCGCCAAGATCAGTCCGATTGCGAACAGCCTCATCCATGTGAAGGGTTCCTTGAGGATCAGGAACCCAACAAGCAACATCAAGATCGCCGATATGCCGCCGATCAGGAAGGACGATGTGACCTTGAGGCCGTTGGCATAGGCCGCTAGGGTAAACAGATTGACACACGCGGTCGCCACGCCCGTTATGACCAGGACGTAGAAGCTCTGCATGGAGAAGGAAGTCGG
>Ga0207684_10002449_pt1 | contig 18727 bp, 13 predicted proteins | sample KBSK5501metaG_FD_184342 | JGI IMG/M metagenome (GOLD analysis project Ga0207684, IMG submission 184342) | Corn, switchgrass and miscanthus rhizosphere microbial communities from Kellogg Biological Station, Michigan, USA - KBS K5-50-1 metaG... | ecosystem: Host-associated > Plants > Roots >...
ACCGTGCCCGCCCCCGACGGGTACCGCGGCGCCTACCGGCGGGAACAGGCCGGCTGGGCGGAACGGTACGCCGCGCACGTGGACGAGGCCGTCGCGGGGCTCGGCGGACGCGGGGTCGCGGCGATGTTCGCGGACCCGGCCTTCACCGCGGACGGCATCCTCGCGCCGCCGCCCGGCTACCTGCGCGACGCGGCCCGGCGGGTGCGGGCCCACGGTGGCCTGCTGATCGCCGACGAGGTGCAGGCCGGCCACGGCCGGTCCGGCAGCCATCTGTGGAGCTTCCTGCCGTCCGGGATCGAGCCGGACATGGTGGTCATGGGCAAGCCCATGGGCAACGGCTTCCCGGTCGCCGCGCTCGTGGCCTCCTCGGCCGTCCTCGCCGCGGTCCCGGAGGAGACCGAACTGTTCAGCACGTTCGGCGGTAACCCGGTCGCCTGCGCCGCCGCGCTCGCGGTCCTCGCCGTCATCGACGATGAGGGCCTGACGCAGAACGCCGCCGAGGTGGGCGGTTACCTCCGGGAGGGGCTGCTGGCGCTGCGGCGGCAGCATCCGCTCATCGGGGACGTGCGGGGGGAGGGCCTGCTGCTCGGCGTGGAACTCGTCGAGGACCCGGAGGCGCGCACCCCCGCGGCCGGTCGTGCGCGCCAGGTCACCGAGGCCATGCGGGACCGGGGGATACTGCTCGGCACCACGGGCCCGGCCGGGAACGTGCTTAAGATCCGGCCGCCGCTGGTGTTCCGGCGCGACCACGCCGACCTGCTCCTCGACACCCTCGGCGAGGTTCTCGCCGCGGCCCGCGGCTGAGCGGCGCCCGCCGGGGACCCGCGCCGCGGGCCTGGCGGACGACGGGCTGCGTGGCTTCCCGCGCGCGGCGCCGGACCCGGGGACTGACGTACCCGGCCCATACGATCGTGGCGTGGCCCCGCGTTACGACGTGTTCGTGGTGCCGCCGCAGGGCGGTTACCTGGCCAAGCAGTGCCCGGTGCGGGCGCAGTGGGAGCTGATCCGGCCGTGTGACCCGCTCCCGGTGCCGCGTGCGCTCGGCCGGAGGTTCGCCGCGGGCCGGCGGTTCGAGGCGGGCCTGGTCTCAGAACTGGTCGCGCTGCACCCGGCCGCCTGCGTGGTGGACGCCACCGACCACGGGGAGCGCGAGGAGCGGGAGGCGGCGACCGTGGCCGCGATGAAGGCGGGGACAGCGCTCATCGTGGGCGGCCGGCTGCCACCGGATCCGGCCGGCCGCAGGGTCGGCGAACCCGACCTGCTGGTGGCCGCCGAGGGGCCCGGGTACCGGGCGGTGGATATCAAGCATCACCGCTGCCTGGACGCCGGAGCCGGGGGCCTGCCCGCGCTCTGCTCGGCCCTGGACCGGCTGGCCCGGGAGGCGGCCACACCCGTCCCGGATTCGTCCGCCCGCAAGCGCAGGGGAGACCTGCTGCAACTCGCGCATTACCAGCGGATGCTCGAGGCCTGCGGGATGGCCGCCGCCGACGGCCGGCACGGCGGCATCGTCGGCGTCGACGGCGTCGTCGCCTGGTACGACCTGGACGCGCCGGTCTGGCAGACCCCGTCGTCGGCCGGCCGGGTGAAGCGGCGGTCGACCATGGACGTGTACGACTTCGAGTTCTCCTTCCGGCTGGACATCCTCGCCGTCGCCGCCGGGCACCGGGCCGGCCCCGAGGTTGACCTGCTGGTGGCGCCGGTGCGGATTGGCGAGTGCGCGGAGTGCCCGTGGTGGTCCTGGTGCGGCCCGGTGCTGGAGGCGGGTTCGGGAGACGTGAGCCTGCTGCCAGGCGTGGGCTGGCGGGCCTGGCGGATCCACCGCGACCACGGGGTGACCAGCCGGGCCGGCCTGGCCGCGCTGGACCACCGCACCGCGTCCCTGGTCGCCAGCGGGGTCGACCTGCGGCCCGTCACCGCGGCGCTGGGCACGCTGCCGGACGGCACTCCGATGCCCGACGTCATCGGCGAGCGCAGGAAGGCGCAACTGGCCCGGCTGGCCGCGGCGGGCATCCACGTGCTCGGCGACGCCCGGGCGCTGGCCCCGGGCACCGCCGCCTACAGCGACGAGCCCATGCGGGACCTGCCCGAACAGATCGACCTGGCCCGGGCGGCGCTGGGCGCGGCGCCCGCCTACCGGCGCCGCGGGGTGACCTGGGTGCGGGTTCCGCGCGGCGACGTCGAGGTCGACATCGACATGGAGAACACCGAGGACGGCGTGTACCTGTGGGGCGCCCTGGTCTCCACCGGTACGGGACGGCCCGCCGCGCGGGGTGGCTATCGTCCGTTCTGCACCTGGGAGCCGCTGACCCCGGATATCGAAGCGGAGCTGTTCACCCGGTTCTGGGCATGGCTGACCGCGCTGCGCCGGGACGCGGCAGGCGCGGGCCTGGTGTTCCGCGCCTACTGCTACAACGCCGCCGCCGAGAACACCCAGATGCGGCGGATCGCCGCGGCGGCCGGGCTGGCCGGCGAGGTGGCCGCGTTCACCGAGTCCGGTCACTGGGTGGACCTGCTGCGGGTCTTCGCGGCCCAGCTCATCACCGGCGGGCCGGCCGGGCTCAAGGACGTAGCCCCGCTGACCGGTTTCACCTGGGACGTCGCGGACCCCGGCGGCGGTGAGGCGATGATCCGGTACGACGAGGCGGCCGGAGCCACGACGGCCGGGCCCCGCGAATCCAGTGCGGCCCGTGACTGGCTCCTCACCTACAACCGCAACGACGTCGAGGCCACCCGGTGCCTGCGGGAGTGGCTCGACCGCCAGGCCAGCGACTGCCCGCCGGTGGACGGCCTGGGGCCGTGAGGCCGGGCCGGCTCGCAGCAGGTCAGCGGGCGCAGCCAGGGCCGCGCGCGCCGCGTATCGCATCGAAAGACGGAAGGCGAAGGCCAGCCGGCTGCCCTTTGCTGGAGGGGAAGCGACAGACCAGCCGGCTGGGTAGTTCCAGTTTGACCTCCGGGCGCGAGCGCACGAGCCACGACCGGCGTGCGCGGTGGCTCGGGTCAGCCCTTGCGGCGTTCGGTGTGGAACCGGTGATCGCGGATGATGAGCCGCTCAAGCCGCGCGCGCTCGGGCGCGCTGAGCGTCGTCCCCGAGTCGCCGAGCGCGCCGATCACCTGGCCGGTCGTGGTGGCGATGCGCACGGTCGGCCGCAGGCAGCCGCCCAGCTGCGACCTGGGGTGTGTGAGCATTACGAAGCGCTGGATCGCCACCGGTTGGCCCCGGGAACGCAGGAAGTCCTCGAGCCTGCTGGCGGGCTCGTTGACCTGCTGGCTGGGGGAGCGGCCCCGCCTGTCGGCCATCTCCCCGCGCTCCACCGGGTTGCCGTGGTTGTCGAACTTGGTGTACCACCAGTGGTCGCCCACGCAGTGCACGGTCGCGTTGCGATGCTTGCCCTCGATAGCGATCAGCCCATGCGGGCCGAGCAGCAGGTGGTCGATCTCGCCGCCCCGGTTGCGGTAGCCCCGGATCAGCGTCCAGTCATCATCCAGCACGCGGCCCAGCCCCGCCGAGACCAGTTGTTCACCCTCGATCCCTGCCACCAGGATGCTCTCCTGGTCGGACGGCTGCCCGTAGGCGCGTGGCGGCACGGGGGCGCGGCGCCGTTCCGCGCGGACCGCGAAGACACCGCGCAGCCACGCCCGCCAGCGGTGCCGGGCGCGGGCCTGATCCCGGGCCCGTGCTGCCCGCAGGACCCGGGCATGGTGCTGCGCGAGAGCGTCCTGGTACGCCGACCGCTCCCGCTCCGCGGCCGCCTCGGACCGCAGCCGTGTCTCCCGGAGCAACGTCCCCGGGTGATCCGACAACTCCACGACCCGCACGATCACCCTGTTCCCGGGTGACGCGGCTCTATCCTTGCCCGCCGGTGGCCCGCCGGCGCCGGGCCGGGCAGGATTGCGGAGCCGCAGGTCGTGAGGACGCCTGTGTGCGGCCTTGGCTCACGTCGTGATGATCTGGCCGGCCAGCTTGGACCGCCGCTAGGTGGCCGCCTGTTCGATGAGGCGTGCGGCCTTGCTCAGGCCGTCGCGGGCCTGGATCGAGGCGGCCGCGGCGGCAAGCCGGTGGTGCAGCGCGTCGTCGGTGAGCAGCCGATCCAGGGCGCGGTGCAGCTGCGTATCGGTGAAGTTGTAGGTGTCAAGGCGGACGCCCAGGCCGAGTTCGTCCATCCGCTGCGCGTTGTCGTACTGGTCCCAGAACAGTGGCAGCACGACCATCGGCTTGCCGTAGTGCAGGCACTCGGTGACGGTGTTGTTGCCTCCGTGGGTGATCACCAGCTGGCAGAGCGGGAGGAGCGACGTCTGGGGCAAGAACTCGGCACCGGCCATGTTCGGCGCCAGCTCGATCTCCTGGTGCAGCGGTCCCATGGACACGAGGTAGCGGTACGGGGTCGCGGCCAGGTAGCCGATCACCCGCTGCATCAACGGCACATCGGCCGACCCGAGAGAGCCGAGCGAGAAGTAGATGAGCGGGCCCTCCGTGGCGGCGAGGGCATCGGGCAGCGTGAACCGCTCGTCGGTCCGCCGCACCGAGGAGTCCAGCCTGTGCCACGACGGCGCCAGCGGCCGGGCGCGCGGGTAGTCGGCCAGCTCGGGATAGACGTACAGGTTGACCGTGCCGGAATGGATGAACTCCAGATCCGGCAGCGGTGGCGCGCCCTGCTCGGTGACCCATGCGTTGAACGCCGCCCAGACTGGCCGGTGCACGCGCTCGTATTCGTCCCGGAACGCCTGCCAGCCGGCCGGGTCGGCGGCCGGGTATCCGGAGAAGGTGGGCGGGATGCCTGGATCCTTTATTTCCAGGGGGTTGCAGGACACGATCCGCACGAACGGCACTCCGGCGGTCACCAGGGCCGGGAAGCCGACCACGTTGTCCTCGACGATGACATCCGGGCGGGTGCGCTCGATGATCTGAGCCAGCCGCGGCTGGCAGTACTGTGCGCCGCCGATGAGTTCCTCCCAGACCGGCCGCACCCACGTGTCCAGCTGCTCGATCGTCGGCTTACGGAACTCCGGCGCGGTGTCGCGGACGAAATCCTTCCAGAACTGCCCGGCGCTCTCGCCAGCCGCATCGGCGCCCGGTGGTGCCAGGTCAACAAGGTCCTCCTCAAAGCCAAGCGGCTCCAGGCGTCCCTTCCAGGACGCCTCGGCGGCGAACACGACCCGGTGGCCGCGGCGGCGCAACACGTCGCCGATCCCGATGCAGTTGTTGGTCGGCCCGTACGCGCTCTCGGGCATGAACAAGACCGTCAGCGGCCGCTCGCTCATAGCTGGCTCCCTACGCAGCGCTCGAATCAGATCGCAGATCCAGCCGGCCACCCATCGCGGAGGGTGACCGGCACGCCGGCCGCGACCGGCGCGCCGGTCGTGGCCGGAATGAGCACCCTAGCGCGACACGGCCGAGCCGGGCGCCACCCAGTGGGTCAACTCGGGGCGCCGGGATGCGGGGGAGCCGGCTTGAGCAGGCGCAGGATCAGAAATCCCGGTTCCTTGACCAGCTTCTGGTGGTCCTCGGGATAACGCACGCGCATTGATTCCGCGGGGAGCGGCTCGATCAGTCTTTCGGCGCGTTGTACGCACTGTCGGCCGCGTGCCGCGCGAAGCTCATGCCCATCCGGTCGTAGGCATCCCACAGGTCCTCTTCCACGCCAGCACCATCGCATACCCCGGCGCGCCTCCCGGCGGCAAGCCAGCCGGCGCGGCATAAGAAGGGCCCGGCCGGCCCGGCCGCGCTTCCGGCAGACCCTGACCCCTGCACGGGCATCAGGCCGGCACGTCTCCGGCAAGGCCCAGGTGCCCGGCCAGCCACGGCCCGGTCACGCTGCCCGGGGCGCGCGCGACATCGTCGGGGGTCCCCGCCGCGAGGATGTGCCCGCCGCCCGGGCCGCCGCCCGGTCCCATATCGATGAGGTGGTCGGCGGCGGCGAGCAGGTCAAGGTCGTGGTCGATGACGATGATGGTGGCCCCGGCCTGCAGCAGCCGGTCGAAGACGCCGGCCAGGGTGGCCACGTCGAGTGGGTGGAGGCCGGTGGATGGCTCGTCGAAGACGTAAAGCGTCCCATGCTGGCTGCTGCGCAGCCGGGTGGCGATGCGCAGCCGCTGCGACTCGCCGCCGGACAGGGACGGCGTGGGCTCGCCGAGCCGTAGGTAGCCCAGGCCGACCTCGCTCACGGGCCGCAGCGCCGCGAGGACCGGGGCCTGGCCTGCGAATCGCTTCAGGGCGTCGTCGACGCTCAGGCCGAGCACCTCAGCGATGGTCAGGCCGTCGATCTGGACGGCCAGGGTGGCGTCGTTGAAGCGGGCGCCGTGGCAGGTCGGGCACTCGACGGTGATGTCGGGCAGGTACTGGACGTCGAGGTCGATGTGGCCCAGCCCGCGGCAGGTGGGGCACTGGCCTTCTCTGGTGTTGAACGAAAAATGCCCGGGCTTCCAGCGCCGCCGCCGGGCGTACGCGGTCTCGGCGAACAGCCGGCGGATCTGGTCGAACGCGCCGCAGTACGTTGCGGGCGTCGACCGCGCGTTCTGGCCGATCGGAGAGGCGTCGATCTGAACAACCTGGCGAACGCCGCCGAGATCGAGGCGCCGGACGTGCCCGGGCAGCGCTGACCCGCCCAGCAGCGCCCGCGCGGCCGGGATAAGGCTGTCCAGGACCAGGGCGGTCTTCCCCGCCCCGGACGGGCCGGCCAGCGCGGTCAGCCGGTGCGCCGGGAAGGCGGCGGTGAGGTCGTGCAGGTTGTACAGGTCGCTGATCTCGATGGTGATCTGCTCGCCGGGATCGGCCCGCTCCGCGCGGTCTCGTGGCACGGCCGCGGCGCCGGCCAGGAACGGTCCCATGATCGAGCGCGGGTCGGTTTCCAGCTGGCCGGGGGTGCCCTGGGCGATCACCGTGCCACCGCTGGCCCCGGCCCCGGGGCCGAGTTCGATGACCCAGTCCGCGGCGCGGATGAGTTCCCGCTCGTGCTCCACCACGACCACGGTGTTGCCGTTCGCGGCCAGGGCGGCGATCGTCTTGAGCAGCCCCTGGACGTTGACCGGGTGCAGCCCGACCGACGGCTCGTCCAGCACGTAGAGCATGCCCGTGGTGCTGGCACGGACCGTCGAGGTGAGCTCGATCCGCTGCCGCTCCCCGGTGGACAGCGACGCGCCGGGCCGGTCGAGGGTCAGGTAACCGAGCCCGACGTCGAGGACCGGCGTGAGCGTGCCGTTCAGCTCGGCTAGCAAACCGGTGGTTATCCGGCTGAGCTCTGCGGGCAGCCCGGCTGGCAAGCCGGCCATGAACCCGTGCAGGTCGCCCAGGCCGAGCGCGCTGATCTCGGCGATGTTGCGGCCGCCGAGCTGTGAGGACAGTGCCTCGGGCCGCAGCCGGGTGCCGTGGCACACCGAGCAGACGCGGGTGATCAGGAACCGCTGCACGAGGCGGCGGCTGCGCTCGTTGTCGCTGCGCAGCGAGCGTTCCACCGCGGCGACGGCGTTGTCGTAGTTGACCGACAGCTGCACGCCTCGGCCGGTCCGGTCCGAGTGCAGCGTCACCTGCCGCCGGACCGGTTCACCGTGCAGCACGATGTCGCGCTCGCGGGAGGTCAGCGACCGGTACGGGACGTCGAGCCGGACCCCGAGCTCGCGTGCGGCGTACATCGACAGCCGCCGCCCGCCGGAATTCCACGGCAGCACCGCGCCTTCCTCGATCGTCTTGCCCGGGTCGGGGACCAGCGTGGTGACGTCCACTTCGGACCGGACGCCCAGGCCGTGGCAGGCCGGGCAGGCGCCGTAGGAGTTGAAGGCGAAGGACTCGGCGCTGGGATGGACGAAGTGCGCGCCGCACACCGGGCAGACGATCTCCTCGGCGAATGCGGCGACCGACGGCCCGACGTAGTGGCCGTTCGGGCACAGGTGCGAGCCGAGCCGCGACATCATCAGGCGCAGCACGTTGAGCACCTCGGACATGGTGCCGACCGTGCTGCGCGGCCCCGGGATCGGCGGGCGCTGCCGCAGCGCGAGCGCGGGCGGAAGGTGGTCGATCCGGTCCACGTCCGGCCGCTGCGCCTGGGTGAGGCGCCGCCGGCTGTAGGTGCTCAGGCTCTCCAGGAACCGGTGCAGGCCCTCGGCGTACAGCGTGCCGATGGCGAGCGACGTCTTGCCCGATCCGGACACGCCGACCACCGCCACCGTCCGCCACAGCGGCACGTCGACGTCGATATTCCGCAGGTTGTTGTGCCGGGCCCCGCGCACGCCGATGACCGTGGGCAGGGCTTCCGGCACGGAAACATCACCAGCCGCCATACCAGGCAACCTAAGGCCTCCCGCCGGTGGCTGCTCCGCTAGCACGGGCCCAGGCTCGCCGCCATGCAGGTGAGCGGTCGTCACCCGATCCTGGTGATTCAAGCGTCCGTCACCGCGGCCGCGTTCATCGCCTACCAGCAGGTGGAAAACCACGTGCTGAACCCCTGGTCATGAGCCGCACGGTGAAAGTCAACGCGCTGCTTGTACTACTGTCAGTCCTGGTCGGGGCCCCGATCGGCGACTGGCTTGGCGGCTTCTTCGGCGCTTTCGTGGCGGCACTGCTTTCGATCCCGGTCGCGGGGGCCCTACAGGGGATCGCCCGGGAATTGTGGGAGGCCACCGCGTGGCAGGGACCACCCAGCGGCGAACCGCCGCCCGGCGCCGGCTCACCGGCTGGCGAGGGTCAAGCATCCGCGGCGCAGGTCAGCGCGGTCGAAAGCTGAGGCTGTCGGCGGTGTCGAAGAGGACCTGCTGGCCAGCCAGTGGCTGCGAACCGGATGATTCCGGCGCACGCTGCCAGCCGATCCCTGCCTCGTGTCAGCGACGGTAATCCATGTGGGTGAGAAGGCGCCGGCGGGCGCGGACCACGGTCCTTCAGGGCATCACCGCGGATCAGGGCGGGCCACTTCCAGTTCACCGGGCGGCGCCCGCACCTGCTCGGAGATTCATCACCTGGACGGCACTGGCGCTGGTGACGGTGGGATCGGTCGGCTACCTTGGGTCGGCGCCCGCGATGTCAGTCTTCGGGCTCGCCTCGGTGTTTCTCTATGTCCTGCCCGCGCTTGTGTTCTTGCTGCCCGTGTCGCTGGTCGCCGCGGAGCTGGCTTCTGGCTGGCCGGGCGGTGTCTACAACTGGGTGCGCGAGGGCATCTCGGCTCCGATGGGGCTGCTGGCGGTGTGGTGCGAGTTTGCCCAGACGATCTTCTATTACCCGGCGTTGCTCGCCTACGTCGCCGGCACGCTCGCCTACGTCATCGATCCAGGCCTCGCCGGGAACGGCGTCTACAACGCCGCCGTCATCATCGTGCTGTTCTGGGGCGGGGTTCTCGTGTCCTCCCGCGGAGCGGCGCTCGTGGCCGAGCTGTCGTCCAGCGGGACCATGATCGGGACGCTGATCCCGGGAGCGATCCTCGTCGCTCTCGGTGCCGCCTACCTGCTCCAGGGGAACCACTCGGCCGCGCCGATGACCGCTCAGCACGTCCTGCCGGCGTGGCACGGGCTCGCCAGCATCGTCCTGGTCGTAAACAGCTTCTTCACCTATGCCGGCGTTGAGGTCAACGCGGTGCACGTCGACGAGCTCCGGAACCCGGGACGCGACTACCCGAAATCCATCTTCCTCGCCACGGGGCTGGTCCTCGCCGTCTTCATCTTCCCGACGCTGGCGATCTCCTGGGTGCTTCCCGCACATCAGATCAGCTTCACCGCCGGCCTGATGCAGGCCTTCGACGCCCTTCTGACACATTTCGGCCTCGCGTTCGCCGTGCCGCTGATCGCGATCGCGCTGGCGGTCGGGGCGCTCGCCGGGATGACCTCCTGGCTGGACGGCCCGTCGGAAGGGCTCCTGAGGATCGGGCGCGAGCAGGGTTTTCTCCCGCCCTTCTTCCAGAAGGTCAACGGCAAAGGCATCGAGGTGCGCATTCTCACCGCGCAAGGCGCCGTGATCACGGTCATCGCCCTGCTGTATGCCTTCATACCGAGCGTCTCGCACGCATACTGGATCTTCGCCGTGATGGCCACGCAGGTGTACCTGATCATGTACGTGCTGATGTTCATCGCCGCCGTAAGGCTGCGCCGTTCGCAACCGAATCACACACGCGGTTACCGGGCTCCGGCGCTGGGCCTGCTTTGCCTGCTCGGCGCCATCTCATCCGTAGCCGCGCTCATGATCGGGTTCATCCCTCCGTCCCAGTTCGGGCACTCGAAACCGCTCGTGTACGCCGTCCTGATACTCGCAGGGGTCTTTGCAATCGGGATTCTCCCGCCTTTGCTGCTGGACCGGCTCCGCAAGCCAGAGTGGAAAGCAGCCAGCGATGGGTCAGCCCCCCAGGCGTAGCCCGGCACAGCCAGAGCGGACCGGGCAACCGCTAAAGCTAATCTGGGGGCGCCAGCCGCTGCGAAGGCGGGTACTCTTCGGCCGCACAGACGGCCACTTCCGGATACTGGCTGGCAAGGAGGTTCTTGGCCACCGCGCGTGAGCGCTGGGTCGCGGCGACGAGAATCGGATCTCCTTGTTCGATCTCCTGAACGGCCAGCGCGATGAGCTGGTCCAGGATTGGGCCGGCTACCGCGTCAGGTGTCCCGTCGTCGTCCACCATGCTCGCAAGCGCGGTGTCCAGATCCGCCGGCAGGCGCATGGGGTGTACCGTCGTGATCCCCGGCCTTGACCGCGCGGCTTCTTCGTTCATCTCCTGCCGGGTAAAGGACACAAACTGCCGGGGGCTTGGCCATTCTCCTCCGGGGCTGGCAGCGCGCACCGGCTCGGCGAGCCGGACCAGATCCCGCCCGGTGCTTTCCCCGGGCATGTCCATCAGCAGCGTCAGCAGCCGTGCGGCGTTGCGCACCGGCACGCGCTCCTCCACGAACGCGCGGCCAAGCACGGCCAATTGTGGCTCGGAATACCGCTCCTGCACCGCGTCCAGGAGGTCGGGTAGCGCCAGCCGGACCTCTTCGGTCCTTTGCCGTACCTCGGCTATGGAGACGAACCAGGCCGCGTGGTTGCGAAGCTGTCGCTCCACGACCGCGACGATGCCGGAGGCCCCAGCGTCCGGGGGCAACGGCCGGGCCGTGAACAAGACATCGTTCAGCCGGACCGCGGCCGTCCCCTCGGGAAGGCTGTCGTCGATCGCCGCTTCGATGTCCGGAAACGTCACCCCAAGCTCGCTGAAGAGGCGAGCGCGCATGCCGGCGAACTCACCGCCGTGCGTTCCGGTGGTCGTGACCGACCGCAGGGTCGCTTCGCTCGTGCGGACCCCGATGGACCGCGGGCGAAGTGCGTCGATGGCGACCTCGGACAGCTCACCGGCGGTCTCGATCAGGGTGGCGGGCTCATCGAGGGCGGCCTTGAGCCGGGACAAGTCCGCGATGCTGATGCCCTGCGCGACGACCCGCTTGAGCGCTGCCCTGAGGATCGCGTCTGGGTACTGATGGATTCCGCTGTCCCGCGCGTTCTCCAGCATCGCCTGCTGCTGGGCCGGCCCTACCAGCGTTGCGGGATCCCATTCGACCGCCACGCGGCAGGCCGTCGCGACCGCCTCGGCGAAGGTGGCACCGTCGTCGTGCCGCAGTGCCGCGGTTGTCAGGCGCTGCGCGGCGAGGGCTTCGGACAGCTCTCCCGGCACGACCCGCGCGGCACGCCCAGCGATCAGCACCCGGAGGCCAGCGGCTGCGTCCGCAGCGGGCTCAGGCTTGACCACAATGCGCGATTGGACGCCCAGAGCCTCGGCGTGGCCGCTCAGCGCGCCGCGAACCGCTCGGTCGAGCAATGCCATAGTGGCATCGCTGGCCTGGGCTGTCGGCACGGTGATCGTGACGTCGAGCTCAGGGCGCAGCACGGCTTCGATGCCCCCGCGCAGGGCGCGCCGCACCGCGCTGAACCAGCCGCCCTTCGCGGGCTCAGTGGGAGTCATAGATCTCCTCCTGCGAGAGCACCCAGGCCGGCCCGGGCACGAGGGCGGCCAGCAACCGCCAGAAGAACGGCCGTAGCGCACGATCGCGCACGACGACCGGGCCGCCGCTGGCGTTGGCGGCGTACCACGCTACGATGCGCTCTGCAAGGGGCGGAACGTCGGCCCGCGGCAGCTCCCAGCTCAGCCGGTCGGGTGCAGACAGGCCGGCGGCCACGGCCGCTTCCAGTTCCTCCGGCAGCAGCACCGGCGGGGATGCCAGTACCACCGGCGGCGCAAGGCATGACCTCAGTTGATGGCGCACCGCCGGCAGCAGGCCCAATGCGGACCACCCCGGCTCTGCGGCCTGCACCACAGCAAAGATTTCGTCCCTGTCCAGGATGGGCACCTGTTCGCGGATCAGCAGCCGCAGCAGCCGGAGAACCTCCAGCCGGTCGGCACGGCTGAGGCGGTCGATGTCGGGCCGGGCGGGCGAGGCCGCGGAACCCTTGGATGCGGATGACAGCCAGAGGCCCACATCGTCGATGGAGAACAGGCGCGGCAGGTGCGTCCGGATCACGGCCTCAAGGTGGCGGACCACGAATTGCTCGGCCGTCCACGACACATCCGGGCCGGAGCCGGGGCCGGGCGGGGACGCGGACCAGTGGCCGGGCCGTCCTGTCAGGGGATCGACCGGGCCGGCCACCGCGCCGACCGCTGGGGCACCCCGATCCGGTGAGTCCTCGGCGGGGCGGTCTACCACGAACCATTCCCCTGCCGGCGCTCTCCCTCCGGCGAGCCTGGCCTCGTACAGCTCGATTTCGTACTGCCCAGCCTCCGCGCCAGGCGGCGCGGACTGCACATCGATGCGGGGAATCCGTACGCCCGTGCTCCGCTGTACCTGCTTACGCGTCTGCTTCAGCAAGACGAGCAGATCTGGGCTGGCCTGCCGCTCGGCGGTCAGCAGGGCCGCCCCGAGACGGATCGTAAGGGGGGTCACCAGCGGAAACAGCTGGGCGGCCCCGATGTCGTCCCGGCCAGCGCGCAGCAGGAGGGTAGGGCTGAGCATTTCCAGCAGACGTGCCGCCGCGTCGGCTGACCCGTCGCCGGCCGCTCCGTCCCGCAAGTCCCGGGCGGCGTCGAGCACTTTCCAGTACCAGGCGGGCCGGTCATGCAGCTCAGAAACCGTTTCGCCCAGGCTCGGGAGCGCGCTGCCGGGCTGGCCGGATGCAAACGCCAGTCTCAGGTGATCGGCGAACTCGGTTCGCACGCCAAGCTGGAGCGCGGCCAGCGCGGCGTCCAGATGCGCCGCGGCCGTTAGGTCGGCCGGCGGGTCGGCCATCTGCTCCAGCCGCGCGAGCAGCCGCCCGTATCCGGTCAGCGCATCCGCCAGGTCGCCGGATCGGGCCAGTTCCGCGGCTGCCGCGCGCATCCGCTGTCCAGCTCTGACCACCCCCTGCCGTGCCTCGGGGATGTGCGGAGCCAGTGTGACGTAGCCGTCCAGCGCCTGCTCGTCCTCGCCGCCCGCCAGCTCCACCCGGGCCAGCCCGAGCAGAACGGCCTGCTGCGTGTCCTGGTCCTGCGCCGCGACGGGATGCCGCAGCTCCGCCACGGTGCTGCCGGCCCGGCCTAGCACCTCCAGCCGGGCGGTGAGCGCGGCGGAGAGCTCCTCTACCGCTTTGGTGGTTCCCGCGTCGTCCGGCCGGCCGGATACCCGTTTCCGCAGCCGGGGCAGTTCCACTTGCTCCAGGAATCGCAGCGCCACCATGCTCGTGGTGGCCTCGACGCCGTCGACGAACAACTGGATTCCCTGGCGGACGTCGTCTCGCGACGGGTCCCCGCGCGCCAGCAGAACCTGCCCGAAGTCGCAATGGTACGAGCCGTCCGGGTCGTGCTGAGTGAGCGTCGAATACACTCGCTCGGCCTCCTCGTACCGTTCGGCCAGGTAACAGGCCCATGCGGACACGTCATCGCGGCCTTCCGGGATGGCGGCCTCCTCCTGGCCGCAGGCCTGTTCGTACAGGTCGCGCGCTGCCTCGGTGTCTCCGATGAGCTCATGGCACAGCCCGAGCTGAAGGTCGTGCACCCGCTGGTCGCCCGGCGGCGCCGCGCCGAGGGCCTCAATCGCTTCATCGAAACGGCGCCGTGCGATTAGGGCCTGAACCTTGCGGTCGACCAGCCAGGGCTGGTCTTCGGCTCGCTTGCGCTGGTCGATCAGATCGAGCGCTGCCTCGTCGCGGCCGAGCTCGCGCAGGGCGAGGAAATGATGGTCGAGCACGGCATCATCATCGGGGGCCGCCTCATAGGCCGCCCTCGACAGCTCGAACGCGCTCCACCGGTGGCCCAGCAGGCGGTGAGCCTGTGACAGCTGGGCCATCATCCGGGGGTTCCGCGGGTCGGCAAGCAGGCCGCGCTCCAGCACCGCCACCGCGCGCCACGATCTTTGCGGACGGTAGAGGTTGCCACTGCGCGCGTGAGCGATGAGGGCCATCGTCAGGTAAGCCCAGGAGATGTCCGCGCCAGGTACGCGAAGCTCGTAACCTCGGTCCCAGCTCTCCATCGCCCTGCCGAGCGTCATCTGGTCGACGGTGCCGTCCTCGCCGATGGCGCGCCACCGCAGCGTTTCGGACAGCTCGAAGGCGTAGCGCCCGTCGCCGGGATCTAGGCTGCACGCCTTGGACAGATAGGTTTCGGCGGTGGCTTGATCGTCGGCCCAGGAGTACCGCCGGCCGGCTTGCCAGTAGGCGTTCGCGGTCTCCCGGTCGATGCGCGCCGGGGTCTCCCCGCCGGCGGCGGCCGGAACCGTGGACGTGGTACCGGGTTCGGTGCGGCTGCGCAGTTCCAGAGCTCGTGCCAGGTCGACGTAGGCCTTGCGCTCGGGGTATTGATCGGCTCCCCGGATACCGGATGTCAGGGCCCGCTGGATGGCCCGGACGGCTGCTTCCGGATCGGCGTCGCGGATCCGCCGGCCGTACTTCCACAGCAGGTTGGGGGGGACGGGTGCGAAGAGGTCCCCGGCGACAGCCCGCGCGCCGCCGGTGTCGACGGCATCCTCGTACCACTCGTCAGCCGTGGTGAAGTCGTTGACGTGCTCCGCGATCTTCCCGCGAAGCACGAGTCCGGCGGCCTCGGCCGGGGCCAGGCTGAGAGCCCGGCGCGCCTCTTCGGCCGCTCCGTCCGCGTCATCGCACGCCAGCAGGCATTCACCCAGCGCGGTGTGCAGCGCGCTGGTGACTTCGGCTGGCAGGGCGGGTGCGCTGGCTTCTGCCTGCGCCAGGGCACCGCGAGCGAGGTCGCTTCCCTGGGCCGGGTCGCGCAGGCCGCGCGCAACCGCGCGCACCCGCATGCACCAGAGCAAGAACCGTTGCTCGGGCCGCAGCGACCCCGCGACTGCGGAGCCGGTGAGCGTCTCGAGCGCGGGCAGGCTGGCGGCGAGGTTGCCGTCCTGCGCGGCTTGGGCGGAGAGCAGCATGCGGCGGTTCAGCGCCAGGTCACTCCTGAGGCTGACGTTCGTGCTCAGCCAGACGCAGGTGCCGAACCGCCCGGCGGCGAACGCTTCGGCGTAGCGCTGCAGCCAGGTCTGCGCCGCCTTGTTCCCGGCTGCGGCCACGTCCATGGCTGCCTTGTCCCGCCAGGCATCCCCGAACGGCTCAATCAGCGAGCGGCTTTTCAGCCGTTCGGTGAGGGCGGCCTTGAGGCGGGAGACGAATTCGGTCAGCTGGCCGGCGTTATGTTCCGCCTCGTCCAGTGCCGCGCGGGCCTGTGGGTAGCCCGCGGCTTTCCGCAGCCCGGTGACGAGTGCCTCGGCGATCCGCCGGTATGCCCGTGGCAGCGTAGTGGCGCCCAGCCACTGCTCGGCCCCGTCGGCGAGGCCCTGGAGGTCCTCGCGGAGCCCTGCCGTGGGCTCCGGGTCAGAAGCGATCACTTCGGTTCATCTCCTCTTTGACCGCCATCACGAGCGCCGCGAACACCCGTGCCAGATCCTTGTCGTAGACATAGTCGCGGTACAGGCGGGTGACATGCTTCTCGACGTCTGACAGTCGCGGCGGCCAGTCACCGTCCCGCAGGATGTGTTCGGCCTCATCGCGCAACTCGGGGGGTTCGCTCAGGCCGGCCAGCTTTCGCAGCAAGAAGTCCAGCGTCGACCGTGGCGGCACTGGCGGCGTCAGGACAGTGCTTGGGCCGACATCGGCTCCGGCGGCGCTGCCTGTAAGCCGTGGCAGAAGCTGACTGTCGATGCTCTGCATGTACAGCACCGGGGAGCCAAAGAGACGGTCCTCTTCGAATGTTGTGTACAGATCGGACCGCGCTCCCTGGACCGCCTCTTCGATGCTTTGCCCGCTGGCCAGTCCCTCGTAGAGCTTCTTGATGAACCGCGTCGCTGCGCCACCGCCAAGCGGGTACTGCATCGCGATGACGGCGGGGATGCCCTGGTATATGAGAGCCGGCGCGAGCCGCTCGAAGCTCACCTCGAAGTCCAGCGGAGACGGCTCACACAGGTGCAGCACCACGAGCCGGACCCGATCCTCTTTGTCCAGTCCCCTGTTCTGGCTGAAAAGGTTGACCAGCACCTGTCCGCTCCGCCATCTCGGGCGGGTGCCATCGTGCAGGTAGATTTCCGTGCCCGCCTCGCCCCCCAATGACCAGACCTGCCGACAGACCCCGATGACGTGCACCACCTGTGGGTAGGGAGGTGTTCGCAGCCGTTCGGCTGCCTTCTCCTGGTCCCAGTGGTCCAGCACGTCCGACTCGATGCTGGTGCTGTACTCGGCGGGTTGCGTGAGCGCTTGGAGCAGCCTCGCGCGCTGGTCCCGATAGTCGTCGGTGTCGGGCAAGGTCACGAGGAAGTGCACCGTCAGCGGCGGCTTCCTGGATAGGGAGGGGATCATTGCCTGCTCCAGCACCAGGCTCCGGCTGAGTACCAGCCGGTGTTCGGCAGCCATGAAATAGTCTTCCTTGGCGTACAACAGTTCCCACGGAAGCTGAGCCAGGTCCTCGGCGTCCCGGCCGAACATCAACAGCACGCGCAGCGTGGCCGACTTCTCGCGGGCGGCGGCCCGGCCGGACAGGAATCCCCGCTCGATGTCGCCGAAGAAGACAGTTTCGTACAGATGCCGGCCCAGCACCTCGAAGGTGTTGGGGACGATGCCGCGGAGGAAGTGCTCGTACTCACCCTGCTTGTTGACCCTCGTCAGCGCTGTCCAGCGGTTCAACCACAAGCGGAGCACTTCGATGGTCTTGCGGTGCAGGTCGTGGGTGGCGCCGGGCAGTTGTACCGGGCCGTACCGCCCCCCCGGGTTATCCGGGGTATCGATCGTGCCCGCGACGGTCGTGCCGGTGACCTCCACCGAGTACTGGTACTCGAATGGCATGACTCATCCTTCCGGAACGGGCAGCTCCGGGCCGCCCGACGGCAGCAGCAGCGCGTCCCGGCTATTCAGGTAGACCACCGGAATCCCCAGCAACCGCGGGTTGCGCTCGTCATACACCGCTAGGCTCCTGCGCCCGCCCTGGACGGCCTCATCGAGCGGCAGTCCCCCGACGAGTCCCTGGTAGAACCCCTTGCTGAAGGCGAGGGCGGTCCGGTTGGTGACCGCGTACTGCATCGCGACAACGCACTGCGTGCCCCGGCGGATCAGCCTGGGCGCGATGCCGGCGAAGCTCGCGCGGTAGTCGGTTTGCGCTCCGGAGCACGAATGGAGGAAGACAAGCTTGGGCATGTCGCCTTCGTCGCCGAGGAGCTGGGCGAGGGCTGCCTCTCCCAGCCAGTCGGCCCGCCCCGTCTCGTCGACGAGGGCGATCCGTCCTTGCTCGTCGCGCTCGTCGTATCGTCCGTGGCCGATGAACTGGACGACGTCCGGGCCGAACTGAATGACGGCCTCGCCGAGGGTATCCCGGGTCGGCTGGTGCTCCACCTTCACATCGAAGGGCAGCCTGGCAGCGATGTCGTCGAGGTTGGCCAGGACCGGCTCGGCGATCACCTCGCCCAGGGTGGGGTCGTTTGGCTGGGAGACGAGCGCCAGTACCTTGACCCGTTCTGCAGGCGCCAGCCTCCGGCGTCCGCGCTCCATCGGGATGTACCGAGTAAGGATGCACCGCCGGTCCGTGGCGAGGAAGAACCCCTCCCGCCCTTGACGATCGGGCACACGCAGGTATTCCCATGGGATCGCGGCAAGGTGACCCAGATCCTCGGCGGGGGACGCCAGCTGGATCCGGATCCGGCCACCAGGCTCCAGCGCATCGAGGCGCTGCTCGACCCAGCGCCAGCTATCCGTTGAGAACAGTGACCGGTGCAGCAGGCTGCCGAACGCGCGGATATACGCGTACTGCCACTCGCGGCCCTGGTCGGTCAGCCAGCGTTCGAACACCCTGATCAGCTCGGCATCAAGATCTCGCACTCCGTGCCGCCCGCCGGGCATCGTGGCACCGTCGTCTGCACGCAACTCCACATCCCCCTGAGGGGAAATGCTCACTTCGATCTCCGCCATCACGACGCCCCTTATGAAGCTTTTATCAAAATGGCCACGCAGATGCCTTCGGCAGAGGGGCCCGGGTACTCAGCCAGATAGGAGTGGCGGGCCATCAGGAAGGGATCAGACCAGACACCAGTGATGTCGGTCCGGTAGTTGAAGACTATTCGGCTGCCGGCCGGCCCGTGCGTGATCACCCTGGCGATGGCCGCCGCGTCGGGGTGCCTGAAGTACTTGCTATCCGTGGACACGAGGTAGATCGGCGACCGCACGAGTTCCAGCACGTCGCGGGTGACGTTGTAGCGGCTGCCGTGGTGCGGGAGCTTGAAGGCATCGACGTCGAGAACGGGAAGGTTCCGCTCGGCGAGCAGGCGTTCCACGCCA
>Ga0207684_10002450_pt1 | contig 18727 bp, 21 predicted proteins | sample KBSK5501metaG_FD_184342 | JGI IMG/M metagenome (GOLD analysis project Ga0207684, IMG submission 184342) | Corn, switchgrass and miscanthus rhizosphere microbial communities from Kellogg Biological Station, Michigan, USA - KBS K5-50-1 metaG... | ecosystem: Host-associated > Plants > Roots >...
ATCGTGCCGATTGAATTATGGCGCGGGATTGAGTCCGAAAAAGAAACGGCTTATCTATTGAAGCGGGAAAACATGAAGCGACGGCTCCTGGAAGCAAAGGAACGTCAAACCGGAATTCCATTCGAGGAAGCCCGTGAGAATCTTGGAATCTGAACCTTTACGCAGTCCTCCGCACTTCTTCTCGCACAACCCTGCGCACAACTTCTTCCAGCGATTCCGGCCTTTTCTTGATGTAATCGCGCAAAGCGTGATTGATGAGCGTTTGATAATTGCCGCCACCCGCCTTGTGAACTTCTCGACGAAACCAGTTGAGAATCTCGTCGTCGAGGCGGATCGTGATGCGGCTCTTGCCGCGCGCCGGTGCAACCACCGCACCTCGTTTGCCCTTACTGAAATCATACTGTTTCTTCATAGTCCCTCTTCATATTGGCGCCGCTCTTCGGGGCCAGCCGTGCGCGCAGAAATTATGCGAATGTTCTCTCCTCGCCACGTGTAGACAACTACCAGCACCCGCGCCAAGGCGTCCATACCGATGGTGACGAAACGTTTCTCTTCCGGGTCATCATCGTCGATAGTCAAAGCAAACTCGTCTTCAAGTACTGTTACAGCATCAGCGAAATCAACATTGTGCTTGCGTAGATTGCTGGCTGCCTTCTTCGGGTCCCACTCATAAGACACAATAATAGTGTATGCACATCTGTGCACATGCGCAAGAGTTTACTTGAGGTTGGCAATTTCGAACGGAAAGATCTCATCTCTGGCGGTTTGTGCTTTCCCGCTCGCCTCTCTATGCTTATCGTTTGCCTTTAGCGGCATTTTCTCGACAAGGTAGCACGACGCATGGAAACCAGTAAGATTCGCAACATCGCAATTATCGCCCACGTCGATCACGGCAAGACCACCCTGGTCGATGCCATGCTCAAGCAGGCGGGCACTTATCGTGACAACGAAACAATCGTCGAACGGGTGATGGACTCGATGGATCTGGAGCGCGAGCGCGGCATCACCATCATGGCCAAGAACACTTCGGTGCGTTACGGCGACTACAAAATCAATATCGTGGACACGCCCGGGCACGCCGACTTTGGCGGCGAAGTCGAACGCGTTTTGAAGATGGTCGACGGCGTGATGCTTTTGGTTGACGCGGCTGAAGGCTGTCTGCCGCAGACGCGGTTTGTGCTGCGCAAAGCACTCGAGGCCGGGCTGCCGGCCATTGCTGTCGTCAACAAGATCGACCGGCACGATTCACGTCCCGAAGAAGTCGTGAACGAAATTTACGAGTTATTCCTCGACCTTGATGCCACCAACGAGCAAATTGAGTTTCCCATTCTCTATGCCATCTCGCGCGAAGGTATAGCCAAGAAGAAACTTGACGATACTTCGGCAAACCTCAAGCCTCTGTTCGATCAAATTATCGAAACCATTCCCGCGCCGCATGCGCTGCGCAATGATTCGCTGCAGTTGCTGGTGGCCAACGTCGACTACAACGAATACGTCGGACGATTGGCTATTGGTCGAATCTTCTCAGGAGAGATTGCCCGCAACCAGGAAATTGTGATCGCCGGACACGAAGGCGCCGTCAAGAAAACGCGAGTGAAAGAGCTTTACGTTTTCGAGGGTCTGAAACGCGAATTGGCAGAGAGCGCGGGCGTGGGCGAGATTGTCGCGCTCGCCGGCGTCGAAGACATCAACATCGGCGAGACTATTACCAACCCGGATAATCCGCAGCCGCTGCCGGCAATCGCCGTTGACGAGCCCACCATCGCGATGATTTTCAGCGTCAACAACTCACCGTTTGCGGGCACAGAAGGTCAATTCGTAACTTCGCGTCAAATTAAGGAACGTCTCGATCGCGAAGTGCTGGGTAACGTCGCCATTCGGGTCGACGAGACAGCTTCGCCCGAGCAATTCAAGGTGTCGGGGCGCGGCGAGCTGCAGCTCGCGATCCTGATCGAGATGATGCGCCGCGAAGGTTATGAAGTGCAGGTCTCGAAACCGGAAGTCATTACGCGGCGAGTTGACGGCCAATTGCAGGAACCGATCGAGCAAGTCGTCATCGACTGTCCCGAAGAGTTTATCGGCGTGGTCACCGAAGCCATGGGGCGGCGTAAAGGGCAGATGACCAAAATGGTGAATCACGGAACGGGCCGCGTGCGAATGGAGTTTGAAACGCCTTCCCGCGGGCTGATTGGTTTTCGCGGAGAGTTCCTGACGGAAACCAAGGGCACGGGGTTGCTCAACACCCTGTTCCTGCGTTTCGACAGATGGATGGGCGAGATGAAGGGGCGCGGCACCGGCTCGCTGGTCTCTGATCGCATGGGCGAGTCGACGACTTACGCCCTCTATAACCTGCAGGAGCGCGGCTCGCTGTTCGTACGACCGAACACCAAGGTTTATGAAGGCATGATTATCGGAGAGAACGCGCGCGCGGTCGATCTCGATGTGAATGCGATCAAGGAAAAGAAGCTGACGAACATGCGCGCCGCGAGTGCGGACGAAGCCATGCGCCTGGTGCCGGTGAAGGATCTATCGCTGGAAGAGGCGCTGGAATTCATTTCCGGCGACGAGTTGGTCGAAGTCACACCCAAAACTATTCGCCTGCGCAAGAGAGTTTTGAAAGCGAACGAGCGGCCGAAGAAGGAAAGCTGATACCTCTGCATCACGTGGTCTTATCGCACCTCAATGGCCCTACCTGCCAGCGCGCGTGAGGAGTGCTCAAGCCGAACCTTGAAAGACGTTGGTGAACGGCTCGTCAAAGTATTGACAAGCCTGACTCGACGGGTGTATACGCTTTTGGTCACGACGAGTGAAGCGATAGGTCGGTTAGTGCTTTCGGGTTGATTTGTTCGTGACAAAGGTAGCTCCCGGATCTGCGAGAGCCTCGTCCGCGTTAATTCTCATATTGATAGTCGTTGGCGGAATGCCCTAGCGCGGAGTCTCAGAACTCAAACCAACCCTGAGAAGGAACAGCTCCTTGGCATTGGCATTCCGTGTTTTCGCCACCAATCAGAGTACCTCTATGAAAACAGACAAAGGACTCAACCACTTCCTGCGGGTACCGTTGAGGTGGGTCCTGGCAGCGCTGTCCATGATAGTTTTTGTTGGCGTGTTCTCATATGCCGCTTCGCAGTATGTGAGGAACTCGCGTTTCTTCCATCACACAAGCCCGATCATAACCAAGATTCCTGATCGGGTATTCAACGAGATGACGAACTACGGAATACAAGCCAGGCTGAACATGTCTAATAGCTGGTTCCAGGCGGGATTGCTTGTGGCAGCAGCAATCGCCGGTTTCATCTTTGCTAAGAAAGGCGAGGCCAATCTAATTGTTCACCGCGGCACCCCCGAAATCATAATGGGACTCTGTGCGATCCTGCTTTTGCTGTTTTCGTTCGCCTCGCACGTTCTGTACCTCAATGAGATTTCATATGTGTATCTGCTGGGCGGCGAAGTTGGGGATAATTCGCTTCCCGATATCCTCGACTGGAATATTAATTATCTGTTCACCTACCAGTTTGGCTCTCTCATACTGGGAGCCTTTGTCGCGTTACTCACATTCCTCAGTGCTCACGTCCTGAAAGGAGACAAAGCATCATGAAATCCTCAATCGTTCTGCTCGCCGCAGCGGTCTTTCTGTTTCTGCCAGTAAATTCGCCGGGCCAGGAAACCCGTCCGGCAGAAAAGCCGGTGACTAGACCAGAGAGCGCCGATCGTAATCGCGTTTACGAACGAAACGAGAGCCTCGACCGAGATCGAGATCGAGATCGAGATCGAAATTCTGCCGAGCGACTTACACAGGCCACCGCAAGCGCTTCAACCTCCACCTCGGAAATGACTTCGGCTGTCGCATTGACGTCGCAAAGAATAAGACTGTTTGACCCGGAGATCGAGAGTGAAGTCCTAGATCAGGATCAGAAAGTCATTTCCGAAGCCTTACCGCGAATCAAGGAACACTTTACCCAGCAGGGTCTTGATGAAACGGATGCGCAAGAGGCCACCCTGTATGCCTGGATGTATCTTCGGATTGGTGCGAACCGACTCCAGGCGACCGTCTCTCTTACCGTAGATGTGCTTGACGACCGCGTTTCCGATTTGGGAAAGGTGGTAATAATTTCGGATCCGGCTGATGCTCAAATTGATATCGGGGGCCAGTCCTATACCGATCATACCGAAGCAAGACTCTGGCTCACGTCCGGGACATACCGGATAAAACTTTCAAAGCCGGGATACTTGCCGGTTGAAGACGATTGCGACGTGAAAAAGGGTAAGAAAACAGAGTTCAAGCGTACTTTGACGCCACCGCCGTAATTTGCAGTTTTCAACCCGACGAGGCGGGAGCTTTTGATTACGGAATTTCTAATCAAGGCCTCAGTTCCGGGCGAGCCAAGCGTCTGATCGGCCGGGCCAGAACAGCTTTGGCCGCGCGGTAGTTCCCGTCATTAGCCGCCGGCTTCAATCCCAGAATCCTCGTCATGATGTTATAGACCTGAATGTTTTCAAACGGCGCCACAACCTTCCCTTTCTTGAACGCCTGGCCGTGCGCGATAAAGATTGCTCGCATCGATGGAAACTGATTGTCATAACCGTGTCCGCCTCTTGACCTCTTCGTCTCGCCTTTCGCCTGCATCTCTGCATAGGCTTTCTGATTTGTCAGAATCCAACCCTCAGCGGGCAGCATGAGCAGCGGCGCGATGCGCGGACTTTGCGAGTAATGAAAGCGCGCCGGCATTTCCGCCTTTCGATAGATGCGCGCTTGCAGCGGAAGTTTTCGCTTCAGACTCAGATAGATCTCGTCTTCCTTTCCCGCCTCCGGAAAGATGCTGACGATCTCACGCGTCCAAAAGATTCTAGTCGCCACGCTGGTGTCGAACAACTTGTCCAGCAGAATTGCATTACTCAACCGCACTGGGGTCATGCCGTGATCGGAGACGATGATCAAATTGATCTGGCTGAAGATCTCGCGGGCTCTCAGGCTCATAACCAGGCGCCCGATTTCCTTATCAACTTTGAGCACGGCTTTCTTCGCTTCCTTTGAGACAGGTCCAAATTCGTGACCGGCATCGTCGGGGTCGCTGAAGTAAAGGGCCAGGAAGGTAGGCCTTTGATCCCGCGGCAAGTCCAGCCATGAGAGGATCGTGTCCACTCGAGCATCGTTCGACATTTCCTGGTCGTACCTTTTCCAGTACGACGGACGCTTTCCCGCAATCTCGCCTTCCGTCCCTGGATAAAAAACTGACGCCGCCTTTTGTCCCTCCTTTTCGGCCGTCACCCAGATGGGCTCGCCCAACCACCAATGGCTGTTCTCGACTTCCCCGCGGTCACTGAGCGTGAATATGGCCTTGAAGACCGGATCATAGATATTGTTTTCGACGATCCCGTGATTCTGTGGATAGCGACAGATACAGCGCCAGCAGTAAACAGGCCAAGCCCAGGAGCCGGGGCAGAATTGTTCTGAGATGCTTCGGCATTTAAATCGAGCCTTGACGGTAGTAACTATTGCTTTTATAACGACGAAGGGCAAAGTTTCTCGACCACGCACTCTTCGCACAATGGCCACAAAATTTACTTCTCAGCGAGAGCGGTTTGTGCTATAAGATGCGGAGATTGCGGGAGTTTCGATAACCAGTCTCTGCTGCTGCTACCACACTCTACCTCGATTCGTCGAACTCCCTCTCAAGTCAATGGAGTTGCGTCGACAAATTAGCCTGCTAGAACGGGCCGCTTCAATTGAGAAAAGCTCAATCCGAACAAGTGTCGGAATTGCTATTGCCGTATTCGTCTCTGGCCTGATTGGAGCCTTTCTTGTCCATAAACTTGCCCCTGCCGACCTTGGCACCGCGAAGCTGGCATTGACTGTTTGTACCGGGTTCGGTTCGTTCTTGTCCGGAATCCCGATAAGAGATGTCGCCACTAAGCGTCTCAAGATCGAATGTCTATCATACCTCAAGAGCGAATACGAGGAGTTTCAAATCAGTCCGGTAGCCGACGAGCAACGCCTGTCTGAAATAGATAAACGACTCTGGATCCTCGTCGATAAGAATATTTAGAGGTTCGTATGAGCAGGGAGTACCCTCGATCCTTCATTGGATTTGTCGACATGTTGGAAAAGCGCGCCCGCACCGCCCGCGCTATCAGCATTTCGATTACCATTGTGACGATCGCGCTTGCTACGGGCGTGCTCCTCTTTAGCATTCAGGCAATTAGGAGGCAGATCAATGAAGAGCAGGTAAAGTTGGAGCTTGTCAAACAGAAAAGGATCGAGGCTGAAACCCAACTCGCCAGTCTAAACGAGGAATATCAGCTTACCGTACAACGGAACAATCTTTCGCGAACGGCGCTAAATGAACTTCCACCCGAAAAGCGTGAGGAGTTGTTACAGAAAGCTGAAGTGATTAATCGCACGAACCCCGACACGCCCAAGGTGTACCTCCAAATCCTCGATAACAATCAGCGTGATCAGGCGAACGGCATATCGGGCATGCTGAAGAGAAATGGTTTCAAAGTGCAGGGCGTCGAATGGGTGCGTGTGCCCGTTGTCGCTCCAAAACAGACTCAAGTGAAGTACTTCCGCTCGGACTACGCAGACGAAGCTCAGAAGATCGTGACTCTTCTCAAGCAATCCGGCATTCAGGCCATGTCCGTTAGCCTCAGCGCGGCTACGGGTCAGATCGAAGTCTGGTTCTCAACGGATGCCTTTCCGGCAAAGAAAGAAAACGGCGCGCCTGGGCCTCAGTCAGGTGAGTCGGCTGGTCTTTCCAAAGCTGCGGATGACACGCTCTTCGAGTTCATGGAAGCCCTAGGAAGACCGGCGGACAAAGACGCGACCACTAAGAAGCTTCAAAGCATAGTTGCCGCACTTGAAAGAGACAAGAGCGCTATCCGTTACTTGAAAGCCCAGGGGATTTCCTCTCACGATACGAGCGGTCTCAGGATCGGTTTGTTGGAGATTAGACGTGCCGTTAAGAACGATAGAAAATTTGAGCTGCTGAACAAGATCAATCAGGCGATTGTTGACCTCGGCAAGTAGTAGAACCCTGCAATTAGAATCTCGCAGCCAATCCCTCTATGTGGGAATTCTCTTCGTTTTTAATAGCGATGAAGGGCAGAGTTTCTCGACCACGCACTCTTCGCACAATGGCCGGCGCGCCTTGCAGACGCGGCGGCCGTGAAAGATCAGCAGGTGCGAAAAGATGATCCAGTCTTTCTTTGGCACCAACTCCATCAAGTCCTGTTCGATCTTACCGGCGTCCTTGTTTTTGGTGAGGCCAAGACGCTGAGACAAGCGACTGACGTGCGTGTCAACCACAATGCCGGCGGCGATGCCATAAGCTACTCCGAGCACGACGTTCGCCGTTTTGCGCGCGACACCAGGAAGCTGCAAAAGCTCTTCCATGGTTTTCGGAACCTGACCATTGAAGTCCTCGACGAGCATCCGACAGGCGCCCTGAATCGATTTTGTTTTGTTGCGAAAGAAGCCCGTCGTGCGAATGTCCTGCTGCAATTCAGTTGCCGGGACTTTTAAGTAGTCTTCCGGTTTACGGTACTTGCGAAACAGATCGGCGGTGACAATGTTGACACGCTCGTCGGTGCACTGCGCCGAAAGGATTGTCGCGATCAGTAGTTCAAAAGCGTTCGAGTGATTCAGCGCGCAATGCGCGTCGGGGTGGGCGCGCTTGAGCAGCTTGATAATCTGTTCCGTGCGTTCCTTGCGTTGGGACTTGGTCTCTCTCATGGTGTCAGAAGCCCGACCGTAAGGGAGGGCAACTAATAGCAAATTCATGTTTGGCGTAGAAGCCCATTGCGATTCTAGCGCTCCCTAACGGTCGGGCTTCTGACACACCGCGCTAAGGCTTCAATCTACCCGTCAGTATCAGCGCCAGCATTTTCCAATCACCCATGAACGACCACAGCGGATGCCGAAACGTCGCGGGCCGATTTTTCTCGACAAAAAAATGGGCCGCCCAGGCGAACGCGTACCCCGGAACCAGCGCCAGGGGGAACAGCCACCATTTTCCAATCGCGACGAGCGCGATCACACCGGCAATCGCCGCCAGCGTGCCAAGGCAATGCAGCAAGCGCGTTGCCGGCTTGCTGTGCTCGCCCAGGTAAAAAGGCCAGAAGTCGGAAAACGAATTGAACTGGCGATCGGTCATGCGAAGTTTTCGGGCGATATTCTAGCAGAAATCGGTTTTGAGGCGGGGGGCGCTGTCGAGTTTGCCTCTCATTAGCACCTCGCTTCAGCGAGCTGATCAGGCAACTGAAACCTTGGAAAACCATTTCAATGGTTTCGAAGTAATTGAACGGCTAAACGTTGTTATTTTCCTTCACGACACCTCGCTAAAGCGAGGTGCTAATGAGACCGCCAAGAACCCGCGCCCACTTGACCGTCGCCTCAAGCACAGGCAAGATCAGTCGCTATGTTTTGTTTGACTTTTGCTCGCAATTTTTTCACTCCAATCTTTCGACCGGCACCGCTAATCGTCATAGCTTGTCTGTTGCTTTCCTTTCTGTCCGCTCAGTCTTCGGCCCAGAGCTATGAAAAAGAGTTGTCCGCGAGCGGCAAAGCACTCTTAACCATCCGAAACCCTCACGGCCGGGTGTCGGTCATAGCCTCAAACAGTGAGAAAGACAAATCCACCCTGCTGGCAACTTCTGCGGGCGCGGCAGTTGAGCCGGGGGACGTCACAGTGTCAGGCAGCGAGATTACCGTACGCGCGCGGCGGCCTCAGGATCGCATCGACCTGGTGATCCATGTGCCGGCACGCTCCCGCGTAAAGGTCGAGAGTGCCACCGGCATGGTGGATATTGTCGGAGATTTTGAAGTCGCCGACGTCCTCACCGACACGGGAACGATTCATGCTGAGGTGCCGGTCGAAGCGCTCAAGTTTAAGTTTCTCTGGCAATCTTCGCGGCCGCGTTTCTTGAGCGATATCGAACTGCCGCGAGTCAAAGAAGGCCGGGCGGGAGCGTTTTCAATTTCAGGCACCGCAGGCCCGGACGCAAAAAAACGGAAGCAGAAGAAAAAAGAGCAGCAGCCCGACACAACTGCGGAGAACAACGGCGGGCAGAAAGACGGCACTCAGAATCCGGCTCCTTCTCCGGATCAGCCGAAGAAGCAGGAGCTGGTGCAGTTGAATTTCACGACGCAGCGCGGCGTCATTTTGCTGAATGTCGATCCCAGCATGGCGCCAAATGACTTGCGTGAGCGGCCGCTGACAGAGGCCGCGCGCGCTATTGTTCGCAGCGGCGATGGCCCGCTGATGGACGCGATTCGCAAAGTCAGTCCGCGCATGTTCGGCGATTTTGCCAGGACCCTGCCGCCGCCCCGCAACGAACCGTCGCTGGTCACGTTGCGTCCCCCCGGCGAAATTGCAACTGAAGTCTCGCCTCAATTGATGCGCGTGAACGCCAGCGTCACCGATCGAAGTGGACGGGCCATTCACGATATGCGGGTTTCGGACTTTTTGGTTTACGAAGATGGCAGCGAACGCAAAATCGTGAATGTGACGCCCACCTCGGAACCTTTCAATCTCGTTTTGTTGCTCGATGTCTCCGGCAGCGTGGAAGAGCGAATCGATTTCATTCGCAAAGCGGGGCGTGATTTTCTTAGCACGGCCAGCCCGCAGGATCGTATTTCCATTATCAGCTTTCGCGACGATATTCAGGTGATTTCGGGATTTTCAACCGACCGCGGTCTGCTCTCGAAAAAGCTGGACGAGATTGAGGCCGGCGGCGCGACCGCGCTGTACGACGCGATTGCCTACACGCTGGTCGACACGCTGAAACCTTTGCGTGGAGAGCGCACAGCGATCGTGATCTTGTCTGATGGCGACGACAACAGGTCATTCGTGCCCTTTCCGGCGATTCTGGAAGCGACGAGTGAATCGGGCGCGTTGATCTATCCGCTTTACGTCCCCTCGGGTCTAATTCCGGAATCGAGCGTGCCCCGGCCGTCGATTACTGTCGATCCCATGCGCACTCGGTATCTGACAATTACGACGCGGGCGGAGGAAGAAGGACAAAAACTCGCGAGTGCGTCCGGCGGTGTTTTTTATTCGATCAAGCGGCTGGAAGATTTGCAGAAAGCTTACGACGATGTGGTAGCACAGATGCGCACCGCTTACACGATTACTTACGCCTCGAATGCAAACAGCACCAGCCATCGCAGAATTCGGGTGCGCACTAACCGCGACGGGGCGTCGATCAGGTTGAGTCCGGCCATCGTCGCACCACATTAAACCGAGAGCTGAAAAGCTCCGCGCGCTTGCAAGCCGAAGCTTCACAAATTTCCGACAGCGATCTGTTGCGCGCGGTGTCGCGTGGCGATGAAACCGCACTCGCGGCTATCTATGATCGCTACCGACTAATCCTCTTCGGGCTAATCCTTCGTATATTGCATGACCGGCAGGAGGCCGAGGATTGCCTGCAGGAGGCGTTTTTGCAGGTTTGGCGCCGGGCCGCGGACTTTGACGAATCGCGCGGGCGCGCGTTCACCTGGCTGGTCACAATCGCGCGCAGCCGGGCCCTCGATCGTCTACGGGCCGTCGGAGCGCGCGCGAGATTAGCCAATGAAGCTGCGCAATCCCCGCGCGATGACGTCGGTGACGCCGCTGAAGATGCCCTGAAGTCAGAACAGGGAACAATCGTGCGGCAAGCGCTGGCCGAACTACCGGACGAACAGAGAAGAACGCTGCTGCTGGCTTACTTTGAAGGCCTGACACAAACTGAAATTGCGGCGCGACTGGGCGATCCGCTGGGAACGGTCAAGACGCGAATGCGTTCGGGATTAATGAGATTGCGAGAGTTGCTGGGCGAGAGATCGCGCGGTTTGAATTGATGGAACACCGGGAATATCAGGAACTGCTGGCGTTGTACGCGCTGGATGCGCTGGACGCATCAGAAGCGCGCGCACTCGAAGCGCATCTTAACACGTGCGCCGCATGTAGTGCTGAGTTGGCCGGGGTGCGTGAGGCCGCGGCGTTGCTTGCGCATGCGTCGACGCCCGCTGAACCGCGTGCTGAAGTTCGCGAGCGAATCTTGAAGGATGCGCGCAACGAATCCCCGGGCCCTCAGCCGGTGGCCAGGACCTTCGCGAAGATGGTGCCTTTGAGGCCGAGCGCAGTAGCTACTCGGTGGCCGAATGTACTGAGGTTGGCAGCCGCGCTCGCCTTCGTGGCTTTGCTCATCGGCGTGATTGTGTTTTGGCGGCGGGACGTCAGATCACGCCGAGAGATGGCCCAGCTTTCACGTCAGATTAATACTCAGCAACGTGAACTTCTTCGTGATCGCGAGGTGCTGGCTCGGCAACACGAAGCGCTGGCGCTGTTGAGTTCGCCCGGCATGAACAAAATGGAACTGGCCGGCACCCAAACCGCAAAAAACGCACGTGCTACTTTTGTCTTTGATCGAGAGACGGGACGATCCGTGCTCTTGACTGAGGGCCTTCCGGCGCCTCCGGCTGACATGGCGTACGAGGTTTGGTTTATCCCTAAAGGCCACTCGCCGATGCCGGGTAAGATGTTCAGCGTCGATGCCGCCGGGCACGCGATGATATCCGATCATGTTCCGACGGAAGCCCGAGAGAACACTGTAATCGCGATCACGCTCGAGCCAAAACGCGGGTCCGCCGCGCCGACGGGCGCCATCTATCTCAGCAGCTCGAGTTCGTAGTTGTAGCGCAAATTAATAACTGGCGCCGCATAAATCCGAAATCGATCCCTATTCGTAAATAGAGTCAGTCGTGCAATCTCAAAGTTCCGAAATCAGAGCGCGTCAGAAGCCCGCGCGTTAGCAAGGGCAAGTTTTCGCAACAGGCCCTTCTTGACGGTCGGGCTTCTGACACTTCAAAACTTCGAATGGCCAGGGCCGTTCGCTCAAAGGAAGGAGAGTTCAGTAATGTTTAAGAGAATTGCTTTAGTTTTTTCTTTGATGAGTATTTTGGCCGTGGCCGCCTCGGCGCAAGCGCCGCAGGCGACGACGCAGGCTTCAATGGCCGGCGGTGTCGTCAACATGGCCCAGGAGAAGAAATCGCTTTACACGCGCCTGGGCGGATACGACGCCATCGCCCTGGTGGTTGACGATTTCATTACCCGGTTGGCCACCGACAAGCGCTTTGAGAGGTTCTTCGCGGGATTCAGCACTGACTCAAAGAAGCGCTTGCGCCAACATATCCTGGATCAATTTTGCGTCGCGGCCGGCGGGCCGTGCGTTTACATGGGCCGCGACATGAAGACCACTCATACGGGCCTCGGAATTACGGAAGCGGATTGGGACGCCGCCGCCAAACATCTGGTTGCGGCGCTTGATAAGTACAAAGTGCCTCAGGCTGAGAAAGACGAACTGATGGCCTTTGTGGGTACACAGAAGAAAGACATCGTCGAGAAATAAGCGTGAGAAGTAACGACGGGAGGCTTGGCTCGGTACGGCCTCCCGATCGCGCTCATGCTGTAAATCCTAAATAGCATCGGGCAGTGTTTCGCTAAACCGGAGACGCATCCACCCGAGCATAACAAGGTTTCTAATAGTGCTTGCCAGAGATTTCCTTTTGTCGTCTGACCGCCACGTCTTTTTCCAAGTCAGAATATAATCATATAGTTCCTGCTCGGCCACTTGCCGCCGAGGATGAGCCTTCATTAGTTGGCGACGAGCAAAGAGTACTGTCATTACTTCCTCAGCTTGCTCAGTGTTTTTCATGCGACTAAATAGGTCAACTGCCTTCGCTATTTTCTGTTCATGGCGCGCTAAAACCAAAGCATATTTCTGTCGTTCGTTCTCGTACTGTTTCGTCGTACGCAAAGCAATCATTTGACCTAAACGCTCTTCGTGAAGCCAGTTGCGATTCGCAAATTCATGCAATGCTCGCTTTGCCTCGTCCGCGAAAGGACCATAGCTTCCCTTGCTAAACTCAAAGGACGTATCAACCCCAATCTCAGTCATGAGATAACAGATTTTTTGGAAGACTGTTCGACCCACAGGTTTCGCGTACGGTTGTTTCTGCAATTCGCGAAGTACCTCCATTACCGCGACCCACTCTGGATTCAGCTTTTGATATTTACTTCCCTTAGTTTCAAGCTCCAGTTGGAAGGGACTGCTTAGGAAGTCCGAAGTTAATTGGTGTTTCGGTGTTCCGTATGGAGCGTAAACTTCCACATCGATATTCAAATGATGAAGTTTCTCGTAAATTAGGGGACCTACTTCGCTCCAATGCAGACCGCCGTTTCCACAGCCCAACGGGGGAAAAGCTATGCTGTTGATACCCCATTCACGATAATGCCGTAGGAAATAATCCAATCCGCTTTCAATGTCAGTCAAACGCGATGGTGACCTCCAATGATCTTTGGTTGGGAAATTAACGATCAATTTGCCTGACGGATCTTTAAACAGATACGGTTTACCAAGTCGTACCTCTTTCTTAGCGCAGCGGGCGACATAATCCTCGAACATTGCGGGATATTTCTTTTTAAATTCTTGAGCTACTCCTTTGCCCATTATGCCAACGCAATTCACGGTGTTTACTAATGCTTGCGCTTCGCTCGAAAAAAGGTCGCCAATGAGTGTTTTGAACATGGTTGTCACAATACTTTTAGCGGAAAAACATCCCTTGATCAATCGTTACAGGAAGATCGAATCTCTGCCTTAATCGCCCGGCTGCATCTTGGCTGACTACATATGCTCCTGCCAGAAACTTAGGCTCTACAAGATGTGGTATCAGAATCTCCGCGCACTTCTGCGACTTATGACGCCAATATGCAATTGGATCACTGTGGTGCCTCCAATCCACTGCAAAGATAGCATCGAGGTCAAGTAAAAAATTTGCGAAGGATGATAAAACCGTACGTATTGGCTCGCGGCATTGCAATCTGTAATAACAACACCTTCGATTTGCAGAACCTCCGTTGATATCCGCAGCACACAAATGTTTTCGGCATCATCCTTACGCTTATAAAGCATGGGATTTCGGGCATGGAAATAGAGGTTGGCGTATTGATGAAGTTTGAGGCCGTGCGGAACTTGCTTTTTATCACGCCGATCTTGCACCTCGTGCATTGCTACGGAATGATGTTTTAACTTAGCGGCGCGTTCATAGGACAGAATGCCATGCTCGAGAACCGACAGAATATTTACGAGAGGCATTAATGCACTGGAGCTCTTTCACTCTTTTGTCCATTGCGCCTTGCTAACTCTCTTAACCTTTGTACGCACCGGTCAGAAACGGATTGTTAAGGCGCTCCTGACCGATGGTAGTGGTCGGTCCATGACCCGAATAAACTTCCACATCATCACCGAGCGGCAGAATCTTTGTAAACAGCGAGTCCATCAATTGCTCGGTCGAGCCGCCCGGCAAATCAGTCCGGCCGATCGAGCCGGCGAACAAGCAATCACCGACGAAGACTTTTCGCTCGTCGGGCTCAAACAGGACGACGTGCCCCGGCGTGTGACCCGGGCAATGAATGACTTTGAAACTCAACTCGCCAACCTGGTAAATCTGTCCGTCACTCCAATGGCCATCGGCTTTTGGCGGCTGCTCAAAATCGAATCCAAATTCGGCCCATTGAGAGCGTGGAATACCAATCCAGGCCGGTTGGTTGGGCAGTTCGTCATAGATGACTTCATCGGCCGGATGAATCATGATCTGTGCTTCGGGCTTGCTCTTTTTTAACGCCGCTACACCGCCAATATGATCCAGATGAGCATGCGTGCAGGCAATGGCCTGCAATTCGAATCCATGTTTGTCGATCGCTTGCACAATCTCTTCTGAATCGTCCCCCGGGTCGATGCAGATGGCGCGTTTGGTCTTTTCACAGCCCACGATGCGGGTGTGTTGTTGGAAAGCAGTGACGGTGATTTCTTCGATGATCATTTTGAAGAAGTCATTCCCGGGTTCAGTCTGAGATCGTTAGTTCTACGAATTGACCAGGCGCAATAGTAGTTAGAGCTAACTCGCTCTTGGGCATTAGCGCAATCACTATTCGAATCCGATTGGATGGAAGAATCACGGCTGAGAGTTTTCGCTTGGCGAGATTTTGTTGAAACGGCAAATTCTTGTCAGTAGTTACAATCGTCTGGAATTCTTCAGTCATCAAATCAAGCAGCGTCCCATTTTTGATTCCTCTCCATGCCATTTGCTCAACGGTAGATATAGAGAGAGCATTTAGTCGTGTTTTGATAACGTCCGGAACTCTCTCGTCGAGGAGAATTCTCAACGGGACGACCCCAGCCTCTTTAGAGTGTCATTTGAAAAGCTAAGTACGGCTACTGCTTGTTCACGGGATACGGTAGGAAAGTTCTTGAGGAATTCGTCGAGTGAAATGCCATCCGCCAAATTATTTATTAGAGCGTCCACCGGAACACGGGTACCCTCAAATACCGGTGTCCCGCTCATAATCTCGGGATCGATGGTTATCGGGAGGTTGTCTACTGTCTGTTCTTCGATCAGGAAGCTCATGATTTCAATCCTAACACGTTAACGTCTTTCTTCCCCAGCACACCACTGAGGTAATACTCGCATCGAAAGGAGTATAATTCCTCAAAGGAATTTCTACCACGAACGGATTTACGAGTTATGCCACTGAGCGCAACAGCAACTTCACTCGCTGCGGTTTTGGACGAGATGACGGCCGAAGGCGCGCCGGAATTGACCGAGCATCTGCCTGACGAGGCGCTGCGCTGTTTTGCCTGCGGACATCGCTGCCTGATCAAGGAAGGCAAGCGCGGCATTTGCAAAGTTCGCTTTAACGAAGGCGGACACCTGCGTGTGCCCGTGAATTACGTGGCCGCTTTGCAATGCGATCCAACTGAGAAGAAGCCTTTCTTTCACGTTCTTCCGGGTTCGGACACGCTAACTTTTGGCATGCTCGGTTGTGATTTGCATTGCGCCTATTGTCAGAACTGGCTCACGTCACAAGCCCTGCGCGACGATGCTGCCGTGTCACCGCCGAACGTGGTCACGCCCGAAAGATTGGTAGCGATGGCCCGCGCTTACGGCGCTTCAATGGTCGGGTCAAGCTATAACGAACCCTTGATTACCGCTGAATGGGCGGTCGAGGTATTCAAGAAAGCACGGCCAGAGGGTTTTCGCACGGCTTTCATTTCCAACGGCAACGCTACGCCGCAAGTCCTCGACTACCTGCGCCCGTGGACTGACTGCTACAAGATCGATCTGAAATCCATGAGTGACCGCAACTATCGTCAGCTCGGCGGGGTCGTCGACAACATCCTGGACACGTTAAAGATGGTTCATGACCGTGGTTTCTGGGAAGAAATCGTGACGCTGGTTATCCCCGGCTTTAATGATTCCGCGGACGAATTGAAGCGCGCGGCTGATTTCATCGCCGCTGTCTCTCCTGACATTCCCTGGCATGTGACGGCATTCCATCAGGACTACAGAATGACAGAGAACGCGAACACCACCGCGGCGCAACTGATTCGCGCGTGCGAGATTGGCCGAGCAGCCGGCTTGCGTTACATCTATGCGGGAAATCTTCCGGGACGCGTCGGGCGCTGGGAGAATACGTACTGTCCGTCGTGTGATGAATTACTCGTCGAGCGTTACGGCTATCTAATCAGGCAAATGAAAGTCACCTCCGGGGGCAAATGCCCGTCGTGCGGTCAAAATATTCCCGGCATTTGGTCTTAGACCGAAGCGAAGAGCGCACGAACTCCTAATTAAGTTCCGTTTGCCCACCCCTCTGGGAGAGGGAGTAACAGGCTTGAAGTCTGTCGTGTTCGTCAGTTAATCCCCTCGTCCTTCGGTCATATCCTCGCTCTTACTTGCTAAGGCTTATTCATTGGCGGTGGCGACGGCCGCGGTGTGCTCATCACTTTTGGCGCCGGCGGTTTCGTCTCGGTTGGGGGTTTCACTGCCGGAGTTGATCTCACTTTCGGCGTGGCCCTGGCTGCCGGAGTTGGTTTTACGCTGGGGGTTGCTTTCGTCGCCGGCGATGCTGAGGGCGATGCTTTGGGCGTCGGCGAAGCTGCCGCAGAAGCCGGGTTCAGAACTTTTACCGATGCCGAAGCGATCAATTTCCATTCGTTAGTCCGTCTCGCAAAGGTATCTACAAAACGATACTGGCCGCTTACGTCAACCGTCCTGTCCTGCGCTTTATATTTTCCGCCCTTGATGTCCATTATGCCGCTCACGACGGCCGCGTCTTTGTCCAAAATCGTAACTTTAAGATCGCTTATCTGGATCGAATCAGAAGTGATGGCGCCCGATTCGATAAACTTCGCGTCTTCGTCTTTGCCCGAAACGCTGCCATCCCAAGAGAGCAGATAAACATCATCGGCATCCACGCGCCTGACGGCCTGTCCGTCGCGTTCCTTAATTACTCGGGGCCAGTCGTTCTCAATCCCCAGCAATTCTTTTTCAATCGCCGCCTGGTCCGGAGTAGCCTCCGGCGTCGCCATGTTGGCGTTGGTTGACGGCGGATTCGGAGGAGTGGCACAACCAAACTGGGAAAGCATCAACAACGTTGCCAGCGTGATAATTGCGATCGACGAAACTTTTTTCATATCCCCGTACTCCTTCAGGAAAGCTGTATTGGGCTGCCAAAGTCCGAAACGTTTCTATTCCAATTCGAGGGTTCAGTCAACGCCTGAGGCGCCAGGCAGCTTTGCCTCAAGAATTCGCCCGGTCGTACCGCGCCAGGAGCGTTGGGCGATCTGAAATTTTGAGTATTGACTTGTGAATCGCGCTTGGCATATTGTCTTCGCCATAAATCCGAAATCGGTCTTCTTTGGATCGGTTGCCGGAGCCGCAAGCCCGGTTTCACCTTCCGTCGCGCACATCCAACGCGGCCATGAAATTGGAGGAGGAGCAGATGTTTTTCATATCCCCCAGCCACTTGCAACGTCGAGTTAGCAAACTAGGGATTCTTCCCGTCGGTACGCTAGTGCTGATCGCGCTGGCGGCAGATACTTCGCCGGCACAGCGAACAAAAGCGGCCCTTGACGAACCCGAAAGTCGTCCGGCGTTCAGCGACTTTCGCGGCGTCCGGATAGGCATGACGGCCGACGAGACACGCAAGAAACTGGGAAGCCCGCGGGACAAAAGCGCCGAGCAGGATCTCTATGTCTACAACGACACTCAAGTCGTGCAGGTCTTTTATGACAAAGCGAGCGCGGTAACAGCAATCTCGATCGATTATATGACTGGTGCGAGCGGCATTCCGTCTGCGAAGGATGTCCTGGGTGCCGAGGCTAACGCGAAGCCTGACGGCTCCATATATAAGTTGGTGCGATATCCGAAGGCCGGCTACTGGGTGTCATACAGTCGCACCGCCGGCAACGAACCGACGGTTACCGTCACCATGCAGAAGATCGAGCATTGATTGGGTGCGAGCCTGCCTGCCAGGATAACGCCGGTCGAGGACAATCCTCGTCCGGCTTTTTGTTGGCTGATTGTTTTGCGACTCGATCGAACTCATGCTAAGACTTCGCTGTTTCTGTACTAGTGCACAGGTTGGTTCAATCCTCGCGTCGGGCGAGATACAGAACTGGGAGTAGCGACCGGATCTTACATTCAACTCGCAACCTACGTTTGGCGACTAAGACCTTGGGACGACGTTGAGTGCCTGGATCCGGTCGCTACCGAGCCCGGTTCTGTAACACTTTCATTGTTACAAGCGCCGAAAGTTCGGTGGTTGCTTTGAGAGCTTCTCTAATCACCCCAGTGCTCCCCTGCGCCTCGGCGTTGAAAAATACGGAAAAGGCATCGCCGCAGAGACGC
>Ga0207684_10002451_pt1 | contig 18716 bp, 17 predicted proteins | sample KBSK5501metaG_FD_184342 | JGI IMG/M metagenome (GOLD analysis project Ga0207684, IMG submission 184342) | Corn, switchgrass and miscanthus rhizosphere microbial communities from Kellogg Biological Station, Michigan, USA - KBS K5-50-1 metaG... | ecosystem: Host-associated > Plants > Roots >...
GCGAGCAACCCCACCCTAGCGCGGGTGAGAGGGGAGGGTCCAGGGAGGGGAGAGCGGGTCTCGCAATGCAGTTCCGTCTCTCCCCTCCCTGGCCGCCGGAGGCACGGAGCGGTTCTTTTCTTTCTTTGCCAAGCTTTCTTTCTTTTCGTTCCGCGAGAAGAAAAGAAAGAAAGCGCTCTCGCTCAGCCATGAAGGCGCGGGCAGAGCCAACCTTGACATAGAACGTCTGGAAGAGAGGATGTGTAGCGACTCGCTGAACGGCTGACACCTTGTCCTATCCGTCTCCTGCCGAGTGCACGACGCTGCTCGAATGACTAGCGCCTGCGTCAGGATCTACCAGTCGCCTGCGCGACCGCCACAGGAGACGGGCCGCATAACAGCAATGATGTGAAACGACGTGAGCGGTGGCGCAGGCGAGCCGTATATAAGTGGTAGAGCGTCGGCGGCGCTGGCGCACACGAGCACATCTCGCAGGGAAATAGCGTGGACTGACAGTGGCATCATACCAACTCTGTTTCGGTCGTTGTAGAACGCCGCAGGGACCGATGATGTCGTGCGGTACGACTGTCAGCGAACGATACCGACTCAGACGAATTGGGTATCAGACGCCGCCGCATTGGACACTGTCTTGAGAAGTGGCCACTGTATGGGCTGTTCTGAGGAAAGGGGTGAGCAGATGAGTGCTCCACGGCGCTTGTTGATTCCCGCCCTGGTGGGCATGCTCTCGCTCGTCGTGATCGGCGCACTAGTCATCTTCGCCGTTCCACGCGCGCTCCACGCGCTCCACCTCGGCGGGCCAGATATCCGCGAGGCGGCGCAGGTGACGTGTCCCGGGCCTCCATCCAGCGCACTCGGCATTCCCGCGATTGCGCCACGCAATGACTGCACGCCGTCCTTTACCGTGCAGGATGTGCTCGACTACGAAAGCGCACATCCCTTTGCGACGAGGCGCACCGAGGCAGTTGGGAAGGTGACGATCACCAAGATCTGGTTCATCATGAGCGCGGAAGCCGGTCAGCAAATGAGCGGTGAGTCCGTCGGCCTTCCCGACGGCGCGCTGGTATGCTACGTCGAGTTCTATGGAACATTCCGCACTGGGTCGTCTCCAGGAGGCGAGCCAACCGAACGCACCGGTACGGCGACGCAGGTCTTCGACGCACATACTGGCAATCTGCTCGTCGCGGGGGGATAATCGCGCGCGTCATGCTGGTTGTTTCATGCTGCTTGCGCCAGAGGTCTTGTGATTTGGCGTCAGGTCACGCCCCTTGAATTCACGGCTGGAGGCCCTCAACTCGATGGGGGCGCCTTCAGTTTCATCCTCGTCTTCCGGGCAGGGGTGTAGCCCGCAGTCGTTGAGAAATGAGCCAACTGGGTAGGGCGTCTTGGGGTTGAGGGTCTCTGACGCGGGCTTGCTCAGACTTGCTGTGGAATGACATCGCACTACACCGCACCACCGCATAGCAGTAGCACCGAATTGATCCCCCGCCGACCTGTATTCTGCGCCAACAAATAGCCAACAAATATAAGAAGACGACCGCACAGGATGAAAGATTCTGGCATTCTGTTCTGTACTGTTCGACACCGTGCTTCATGCCCCATAAATGCAGTATTTGTAGCATTTTCTGTCCTCTACGAGGGTATTGTGTCCCTCCAGGGCGTTGTCAATTGGGATCAGAGCAGTGTTACCGGTCCAGCGATTACCTCAGCGTTCGCAAGCTAAGGATGCCGATCGCTTACTAGTAGGTATGTGCGGACAGTTAGTACTACAGTTGTAATTAGTGCCATACGGCCCCATGTCGCTGGTAGTGGCAACGCTTCGCTACCGCCTGGTGGTGGCGTCGCCACGCCGACCAGGCGAGGACGTGCTCGACCGAGGGAAGCGCTCGCCAGACCACGCCGCAGAGGAGGCGACGAACTTCGGGGACGGTCAAGGGGATCAGCTCGACGACGGAGTCGACGCGCCGCCTGCCGGCTGAGGCTTGTAGCGTCCCTGCTGGGCCTGGCGCTGACGGCGGAAGGCGGCCATGCTTCCGCGGCGGCCGCGGCGGGTCCGGCGACGGGGCGGACTTCGCAACACTGCCCGCTGTGGCGGCCCCTTTTCTCGCGGCGGCTGGTCTGGCGCCTGGCGACGTCCCCGCGGCGTGGGGGCGCCGGACAAGCGGTGGCGGATGCGGGTGAGCAGCGCCTGGGCAAACAGGGCCAGCGTGATATGGCGATACCAGCCGTGGTAGCTGCGCACCTCGTACTGATCCAGCCCCACCTCGCCTTTGGCTTGCTCGAAGGCGACCTCGATCGTCCAGCGGCTGCCGGCCACCCGCACGAGCTGCTCCAGCGTCGCGCCCGCCGGGGCGAAGGCGACGTAGCCCTGTAGGTCCGCGGGATCGCTGCGCGAGCGGCGCACCAGGAACCACCGCTCATAGCCCTCTTGCAGCGGCGGGACCAGCGGCAGGCGCAACCAGTCGTCGAGTCGCGGTCCCTTGGCTCCCTCGCCAGCCGAGAGGCGCTGCCACGCCTCGGCGGGCTGCTGGGCCACCTCGGCGAGCAGCGCGCTCACGCGCCGCTGGGTCCAACTCGCCGCGACGTTCACGTATTCTTTGCCCGACACCGCCAGCACGTGCGGCTGCTCCTGCGCCTCCAGCCAGATGCGCAACCGCCGGTCGTCGCCGTAGACACTGTCGGCCGTCACCCACGCCGCCGGCACACCGGCCGCGCGAGCGCGCTCCAGCATCGTACGGGCGAGCTGGGGTTTGGTGGCAAAGCCGACGTCCTCGGGAACGTGGGCCGCCACCCGTCGCGCCGCGTCGTCGGTCCACTCCTCGGGCAAGTAGAGCGCGCGGTCGAGGAAGGCCACCCCCGCCGGGCTGGCATAGGCCAGGAAGACACCGACCTGGCAATTTTCGACCTTGCCCAGCGTGCCCGTGTACTGCTTGGCCACCCCGGCGGACTTCGTCCCCTTCTTGACGAAGCCGGTCTCGTCCACGACCAAGACGGCCGCGGGATCGCCTAGCTGCTCGACCACGTAGGCGCGCAGATCATCCCGTACGGCCTCGGCGTCCCAGTCGGCGCGGTCCAACAGATGCTGCGTGGCGTAGGGCGTGCGATCTCCCGCCGCCTCGGCCAGTTGCCAGCCATTCTTGCGTTCCAGCGGACTCAGCAGCCCGCGCAGGTAGGTCTGGGCGCGCCGCCGCGCTTCCGCACGCGCGAAACGCGGCCCAATCCGCCCCGCCACGACCGGAAGCTCCTTGGCGGCGGCCTGCACCCCGGCCTGCACGGCTAGCTCCTGCTGGGGTTGGTGCTCAGCGGCGGGCTCCTCGTGATCGATGACGTGACGACGGGTCGGCATGGCGGTCACTCCTGTTCCGTCTGGCGATGTCCCTCCATTCCCCATCCTATCACACAACTACAACTGTAGTACTAAGGGTGTGGCTGTGTGCACGCGCTCACCAGAGCGTCCCGCAAACCGCTTCGCTCATCTGCTCGCTCTCTCCCGGCGCCTCTCCGAGCGTCAACTCGCTGCGGCAAGGCACGATAAGTGCTCGCGTGGCATCGTGCTTGCCTGGTAGGGTATCCTGGGGACGTGGGAACTCATCACCCACCTCCCCAAAGGATCCCCCATCGCATGAGCGACTCCACCGCCACACACGAAGACGACCCGACGATCCCGTCACGCGCGCGCCGGCGTCTGCCCTCGCCCCACCGCGGCCAGCCCCGCCCACTGCAGAATCTCAACCGCGGTCTGCGCGTGCTGGGGCCGGGGCTCGTCACGGGCTGCGCCGACGATGATCCCTCGGGCATCGGCACCTACTCGCAAGCCGGCGCTGCTTTTGGCAGCGCGCTGCTATGGATGGCGCCGGTGCTGCTGCCGCTGGCCATTGCCGTGCAAGAGATGTGCGGACGTGTCGGCATTGTGACGCACCACGGGCTCGCCGGCGTCATTCGCCGCCACTATGCCCGCCCCGTGCTCTATGTCGCGGTGGCGCTCCTGTGCATCGCTAACACCATCAACGTGGGCGCCGATCTGGGCGCCATGGCGGCGGCGACCAACCTCCTCGTGCCCATCCCGCAGCAACTGCTGGTGATCCTCTTCGCCTTTGGCATCCTGCTGGCTGAGATCTTCGTGCCCTACCGGCGCTATGCCAAGGTCTTGAAGTGGCTCACCCTCTCGCTCCTCGCGTATGTGCTGACCGCGTTCATCATCCAGCCCGACTGGGCGAGCCTGCTGAAAGCCACCTTCACGCCGCACATCGAATGGACGGCTGGGTTCCTCGGCCTGGTGGTGGCGATCTATGGGACGACGATCAGCCCCTACCTCTTCTTCTGGCAGACCTCCCAGGAGGTAGAGGAAGAGCAGCTGCATCACCGCAGCCTGGACAACGCCGACCACGTGCGGCAAAAACGCGCCGTGCGCTTCGAGCTCAAGCGCCTGCGGGTCGATACAACGCTGGGAATGCTCGCGGCGACCGCCACGTTCTGGTTCATCGTCGTCACCACCAGTAGCACACTGCACGCCCACGGCGTCACCAACATCGCCACCGCGGACCAGGCGGCGCAGGCGCTGGAGCCGCTGGTGCGCACCTTCCCCAATTCAGGCATGTTGGCGAAGCTCCTCTTCACCCTCGGCATCCTCGGCACGGGACTCCTCGCCGTCCCGATCCTCGCTGGCGCCTCGGGCTATGCGGTAGCGGAGACGTTTAGGTGGCGTGAGGGGCTGGAGCGCCGGTTCAGCCAGGCGTATGGCTTCTACGCGGTGATCGCGGTCTCCACGCTACTGGGGCTGGCTCTACCGTTGTTGCACGTCGACCCGATCAAGGCGCTGATCTACGCCGCCATCCTCAACGGGGTCGTGTCCGTGCCACTCCTCGTCCTACTGCTGCTGGTGGGCAACAACAGGCGGATCCTCGGCGCGCAGGTCAACGGCTGGCCCTCGAACCTCTTTGGCGGTATTGCCCTGGCGCTGGCCACCCTTGCGGTGCTGGCGACGGTGGTCCTGAGCGTGACCGGACGCTAGTCGACGGCGCGTGGCGCAGCTGCTGGTCCTGCCTACAGGAGACGGGTCCTTCAGCGTCACTGCCCAGCTATATTACCTATCCCTGGCGGGGTTTCGTATTGAGTAAGGTGTGCTCGAGCCGTGCTCTCCTCAGATTCGCGCCTTCCAGGAGCGCTCCGGTCAAATCGGCGCCCCTGAGATCGGCCCACTCCAGATTGGCCTCCCGTAAGTCGGCGCCAGATAAGTCCGTCTCACGTAAGTCGGCATACCCGAGGTCACACCCTCTCAAGTCGGCGAGACGCAAGTATGCTTGAAACAGAGTGATGAAACTCAGGTATGAGCCACGCAAATGAATACGAGCGGCGTTTGCCCATTGGAGGCGCGCACCGCACAGATTCACTCCCTCGACGTGAACATCGCGCAGATCCGCGTGCGCAATGGAGAGGCCAGGAAAGTCAATCTCACCAGCGTCATACCGCTCGAGGAGCTCCTCCACGATCGTGGGCTGCGCTTGCCCGAATCTCGGTCGTCGTCCAAACATTCAGGATCCCCTTGGACGCGTTCACACAGCAGGTCGTGGCGCCCTGCGCCTATGGAGAGGTATCGTAGATGGCGCTGCATGGAATCGCCCGTAGAAGCGTTGCACAACATGAGCGTCAACGCTATAAGGATCAGGTCAGGGTTCGGACACATGGCATAAAGATTTCGTAAAGATTTGCCGACAACATCAGCCACTTCATGTACGGCGGTCACCAGTTGCGGCTTCATGAAGAGCGAAACCAACAGCTTTTGGGGTGATGGACTGCAAACTGGATGAGGCTCGTAGCGGCGCCCCTGCTCCACACGGGCCCTCCTGTGGACCGACACATTAGGCATAATTGAGAGCGCAGTACTCAGCGCCCTCACAATTCATCTTATGCCTCACGGTTCTCTGGGTAGGTCTAGAAGGCCACAAGGATACAGGTTCAAAGCGAGACATGCATGTCGCAGGACAACGATCCAGGATCACCGGCAGACGGAGCGTCCGAATCGGAGAACGATACGCCTCTTCCCTCTGACAACCAAGGGCGGTCAGGCATGGAGGGATCAAAGTTTGCCGCTCGTCGGGGCTCAGAAGAAACACAGCCTCAGTTCGGTCCCGGTCTGGAGGAGCGGGAAATCATCCACGGGAAAGGATTGGGGAATGTCTATATCCGCACTCGTTGGCCACACGCCAACGAATTCCAACCCCGTGGCGATGGGGTGCTTGAGGCGACAGCAGAAGTACTGCGACCCCGTAGCGCCGTTGGGCGGGGCATGCAACGTCTCAAGCGATTTGCGATTGGTGACCGATTGACTACGAGTTCACAGGCGCACGAGCGCCTCACGAAGGTCAAGGCGCTTGCTGTACTCTCATCTGACGCGATTTCGTCGGTGGCGTATGCGACTGAGGCCTCGCTCGGTATTCTGATTCTGGCTGGTGTGGGAGCGCTAGGCTATAATCTTGGGATCGCCGCCGCCATTGTGCTGCTCATGATCATTGTCGGCGTCTCCTACCGACAAACGATCGGAGCCTATCCGCATGGCGGGGGATCGTACATTGTCGCACGCGATAATTTGGGAATATGGCCTGGACTCGTAGCAGCAGCGGCGCTGCTCATCGACTATGTGCTGACGGTCTCGGTCAGTGTCTCGGCAGGTGTGGATGCGCTCACCACCGCGTTTAGCGCGCTGCACCCCTTCTCAGTCGTGTTAGGTGTTGCATTCGTCGCCATTATCGTCTTGGTCAATCTCCGTGGAATCCGCGAGTCCGGCACCATTTTCGCCGCGCCGACATACTTATTCATTGTGTCGTTTCTGATCATGATTCTCGCTGGAGTGGCGAAGGCCGCGTTGTCACCCGGCGGCCTCTTCACCGCCACGGCGCCGGCTTTTACTTCAACAGAGCTCGGCTGGTCCTCCGATCAGCTCTCGCTCTTGCTGATCCTCACTGCCTTTGCCTCTGGGTGCTCAGCCATGACTGGGGTGGAGGCGATCTCAAATGGGGTGCCAGCATTCAAAGTCCCTGAGGCGCGGAACGCTGCGCGGACGTTGCAGTGGATGATCGCGGTTCTCGCCACACTCTTCGTCGGGATTACCTTTCTCGCCTGGCGCTTTGGAATCGTGCCCTATCCCCATCAACAGCCGACCGTAGATGGGCAGATCGCGCAGATTGTCTTTACTGGCTCGTTTCGGTGGATGTACTATGTCGTCCAATTCGCGACTTTGCTCATCTTGGTGCTTGCCGCCAATACCAGCTTCGCTGACTTCCCACGGCTCGCCTCGATTCTTGCGCGTGACGGCTTCCTTCCTCGACAATTCTCATTTCGTGGAGATCGATTGGCCTTTACGGTAGGGATCATCGTCCTCGGGCTGCTGTCGATTCTGCTCATCGTCATTTTTGAAGGCAACACCGATGCGCTCATCAATCTGTATGCGCTTGGTGTCTTTGTCGCCTTCACCCTCTCACAGTCTGGCATGGTGGTGCGGTGGTATCGCAAGCGGACGCAGGGTGGAGCCCACTGGCGACGCTCACTGGTAGTCAATCTGGTCGGCGCTGTTGCGACCGGTGTCGTGGCACTGGTGATCGGGGTGACCAAGTTTGATCGCGGCGCCTGGGTGGTCGTCCTGATTGTGCCACTGCTGGTGCTCATGTTCTGGGGCATTGCTCGTCATTATGCGGACGTGGAGGCTGAGACCCAGACGTTGACCCCCCTCGATGCAGAGGAGCTACACCATGTCGTCATCGTCCCCCTCGCCAAACTCAATCAACCAGGATTACAGGCGCTGGCGTATGCAAGGTCCATCACGCAGAACGTGACCGCCGTACACATCGGGATCGACCCGGAAGAAGAACAGCAGTTCCAACAGGCGTGGACTGCATGGTCGTCTACACGTGGACAGGGATCTGGAGCCGGGACAGCAGTGATGGAATCGTCCAGGACTCCTGTACGAGGACCTCTGCCCGATCGTGCAAAGGATATCGCTGAAAAGACAGCAGCGCCGCGGTATGTCATCGTTGATTCCCCATATCGATCGCTCGTCACGCCGCTGGTAGCCTATGTCGAAGCGGTGCGTGAGATGAACAAAGGGGCTACTATCACTGTCATCTTGCCGGAGTACGTCACCAAGCACTGGTGGGAGGCCATCCTCCACAACCAGACCGCATTTCGGATCAAGCTCGCCCTCTATCGACACCCTGGGGTGGTGGTTACGAATGTGCCGTATCACCTCAAACTATGACACCACTAGCTCTACAGCGATGGAACAAACCGCTGCACTGTCAGGTGTTGTGACGGACGAACGCATAGTTCACGGCGCGTAGTGGCGCAGACGTGTTCACGTCGCGCAGGCTTGCCGCTCTCTCAGCCAAGCGGGGACACAGATGCTTGGCGCATCTACTGCCGGCGTCCCGACAGCCTCGATCTCGTCATTGGTGGGCATCCCCCAAGGTTCACTGGCGGTCGATTGCCGCCTGACGTGCCCGGGTCAAGTCCGAGAGTGATACCGTTGGTAAATTCATGGCAAGCTAGCAGTGGAATACGGTGCAGGGTGTAGAGTGTGACGCACGGATGCCATTCGGTGTGAAAGGAGATGCCTCATGACGCTGCGCCCGACCCCTATCACGCCCGTGCCTGAGGAGACGGCGAGTGTCACTCATGCGGCCCTTCCGACCAGGAACATCTACATGCAGATGCGGGGTATCCTCGGCGTCCCACTCCCGCAATAGAGAGGCGCTCGGCAGAGGCCTCTTGACGGCTGCCGGGGCGCAGTTCGAGCTGGTACCCCAGACGCTGTATGGCCTGGGACTCGGTACACTGACCAGCGCTCCAACTCCCTCCTTAGACCAGCCAGTGCAGGAGTGCGGTGGCCAGGCTCAGAAAGATGCTGATGCCGATCACATCCTGGAACGCAGTCTCGAAGGGACCGGCCGTCAGCGCCGGATCGAACCCCAGGCGCTTGGAGATCATGGGCACCACCGTACCCACCACGCCGGCGACATTCACCGCGATGAACATGCCAATGAAGATGACCAGTCTAAACACCCAATTTTCGGCCCACATAGCCCCAATCACGCCCAACACCAGCCCACACGCGCCCCCGATGATCAGCGACGTGGGCAGTTGCCGCACCACCGCCTGCTGCCAGCGGGATAACTGAACCAGCCCAGCTGACAGCCCGCGGATGATGATCGCCGCCGATTGCAACCCTGTGTTGCCACTGATGGCCGAGATGATCGGCATGAAGCTCGCCAGCAGGATGACGCTGGTGAGCGTCGCGTCAAAGATGTGGATGACCACGCCCGCCAGCAGCTCAATGAACATCGTCGCCATGATCCACGGCAAGCGGAGCCTCGCCACCTGGCTGGGTGACTTCTTCTCCAACTCGGCGGCGTCCGATCCCGCCATGCGCGCCACCACGTTCGCATGCTCGGCCTGGAGCACGTCAATCACGTCGTCGGCGGTGATCACGCCGAGCAAGCGCCGGCTCGCGTCCGACGCCACCACCGGGAGCGCCAGGAGATCATAGCGCGCAACGATACTGGCGACCTACTCCCGGTCCGTCTCTGGTGGCACACTCACTATGTCCGCGTCCAGCAATTGTCGGACAGGGGTCGCAGGTTCTGCCGCGAGCAGCCCCCTCAGCGTCACGGCTCCCTGGAAACCGCCCTGAGTGTCGACCACGTACACATCTCGCATCGGCGTCCGCTTGGGCGCGGAAGCGCTCGAGGGTTTGCGCTTGCGTGGCGGTGTCGGTCACGGCGACGAAGCCCAGCGACATCATGCCGCCAGCGGTGTCGGGAGGATAGGCCAGCAGGGTCTGAATGGCGCTCGCGGTCGCTGGCTCAAGGAGGGTCAGCACATGGGCCGTCTCGTCTGGCGGCAGGGGCCCGAGGACATCGGCGCCCTCATCAGCGGGCAACAGGTTCAGCAGCGCGGCCAGCCGATCAGGAGGCGTGGCGAGAACGAGAGACGCCTCGGTCGTGGCGTCTACCTCGTCGAGGACTTCCGCTGCTTCTCCGGCGTCCAGCGCGTGGAAGACGGCCAAATCCTCTTGGTCACTCAGAAAGAGCATCGCGTCGGCGAGATCGGCGGGGTGCTGGTCTTCGATGACCGCCCGCATCCCAGACGGATCGTGCGCCACCAACTGGGCGCGCAGTCGCTCCGCAAGACGCTGCACGTCAGGCTGAACGGTCAACAATTTGCGGCGACCCGCGAAGGCGGGAGGTGTCTGGTCTGTCATAGGGCCCTGTCCTCACTTACTCCTGTCTCACTCCTGTCCAGCGCGCCCGATTCGCGCTCAAACAGGAGTGCTTTGCGGCGCAAAGAGAATCGACCGGAGGATACGCTGGAAGGGCTGCACTGTGGCGGCGCTCCTCATCGTCTGAACGGTGGGCGACCGTCATTCGTCGCGTCCTGGCGCTTGCTGAGGTATCGAGCAGATGGTGCATCGCCATGAGCGCCAACCGCCGGACTACGAGCTGCCAAAGAGATCCTTGAGTGTGCCCGATTGGGCCGGGTCATCGAAGCGGACCGAGGCCGCGCCCGAGCTGGTGAAGACCTGCCCCCACGACGCGCCGAGGCTCTGGCAGATGCTGGCGTTCTGGCAATACTGATAGATGACATGCACATGGATGCCCTGCAGCGCCTGAGACGCCTGGAAGTCGGCCGTGTAGTCCACACCGGTGGTGTATTTCAGGTCGGAGGCGATGATGAGATACTTGGTCGCGGCGGGACCGGCGAGCCGCTGGCGGGCCAGCTGCAGGCAGCCCCAGAGGCTGGTGGCGCGATTGTCGATCGGCGGGTTCCAGCTGCTCAGCTGTTGGGCGTCCTTGGCGACCTGGGCGCGGAGGGCCGTGAGCTGGGCGTTCACGCGCGCCATCTCAGTGTTGTAGGCGGCGATGGCGGCGCTCTGCTGGTTGGCGAGGGCGGTGGCTGTCGCGGGATAGGAGATGGGGTTGTCCTTCGCCGGGGTGGGCGCCGGCGTGGGGAGCGCAGGATAGGCGGGCGTGGCCGGGACGAGGAAGGGCGGCAGCGAGTTGGCCGGATCGAAAGTGTCGCTGGCGAAGCGGGTGACGTAGAGGGTCAGGCCCTCGGTGTTGGCGCGCACGGCCGCGACGAGGCTACTCGCGACGAGCTGATTGGCGCGGTGGAAGTCGTCGAGCGGATAGATGCCGGTGTTGTCGGCGCAGTATTGCACAAGGACGGGGCCGCGATGCGGACTGCTGACGGTGGGCGCCGGGGTGATCCGTGCGCCGCCGACGCTGCTGATCCCGGCGTCACACCCAGCCAGCAACGTCGCGAGTGTGAGCGTCAGCAACACACCCATCCGCAATCGCATTGGCCTGCGCTCCTCACCTCTGCGCCGACACGCGCTTGGCCCCACGGGCGCTCGTCACGTGCAGTGTACGTCGGCAGTGCACAGATGTCACGTGACGTTGAGGCGTGTTTCTCGACCGAGGCAGTGGAGCAGACGCCCAATGCCCGAGGCTTCAGTGTCCGGCGACCACATCATCGCCGCGCACGTCACTCCCCAATAGGAATTGCTCGGTCACCTTCACGAACTCATCGGAGTGGGTCCAGATCAAGGTGTGCCCGGCGCCCGCGATGATGGCCAAGCGTGACCCCCAAATGCCATCGTGAAGCATCCGCGCATGATGTAGTGGGACCGCACGGTCATCTGCGCCAGCGACAACCAGCGTCGGACACGCGATCTCCGCTAGTCGCCTCCGGCTATCGAACGCCATGGTCTCTTTCCACGCCGCGACCATCAGCGTGCGGTCTTGGTTCGCCATGAGGTTCACTAGCCACTCAGCGCGGTCTTTGTCGAGCTCCTTCGCTCCCTGCGACACGACGAACTCTGCGAAGCGTCGGGGGCCGAGGACACGCATCAGGAAAGGCGTCATATGTCCTTCGAGTTGTTCACGTGGCGTCGCCATGTTGAAGGCGTACGTGCACGCGAGCACGAGGCGATTGCAGTGCTGCGGCCAATCCAGCGCAAGTTGTTGCGCGATGGCGCCACCCAGTGAGTACCCGAGAACGGCGGTGGACGCGACACCAAGATGCTGGAGCAACGCTGCAAGGTCTGCAGCAAGTTGTCGGGCGGTATATGGTGGTGGAAGCGCCCTGCTCCTGCCGTGGCCGCGCAGATCTGGAAGGATTACGCGGCGCCTGGTCGCGAAATGATCGAGCACAGGCGCGAACATCTCGCCAGTGACCATCAGCCCATGGATGAGCAGAAGTGGAGGACCTGAACCATGCTCGGTGAAATAGAGCAGCCCTGCTAGCTCGGCGGAAGAATGGTTCGCAGTGTCTGCTTGCGACATGCGGCTCTCCTACTCTATTCCCGCATCCTCTGCGAGCGTCACCCCACCCTCCTCCAAAGAGAATTCACCCCCGTCATCATCGTAGGCGAAGAGTTCCCCATACCGCCCCCAGTCAATCGCGGTGTCGAGCTGGCGACGGGCTTCGTCCGGGCTAAAGACCTGTTCGAGCGACTCCAAGAGGGGTACTTCCTGCAACTCGTGGGTGGGACTCGCCTCAAGCTCCCGCGCGATCTGGCGCAGCAGTTGAATCCCGGCGAGCGCCTGCTGCCGGAAGAGGCTCTTTTCCTCCAACACGCCTGCCTCGGCAAAGCGCTGCCCCATTGGCGTCAGCAGCACATCGCCCTCCTCGATGTCACCAAACCCGAGCAGGTCCACCGCCTCTACCAGCGGCAGGAGGTCGTCGGCCTCTTGGTGCAAATCGCGCGCCACCGCATAGAGGTCTGCACGATCACCGAGCGTATGCAGGCGCTCAATGAAACCCGTCAACTCGCCGATGCTCACGTGCGGCAGGACCTGATAGGAGGGGCGCGGCGCCTCATCCTGCACCCGCCGTGCTCCTGGCACGCGTGGCAGCAGTTTGGCAACATCCTCGGCGGGATTGGTCATGATCTGGTAGATCGTGTCGACCAGAGTGGTATGCTCCGCGCTCTTGGCGCGCCGCTGGACGAGCGGCAGCCCTGGTAACTCAACGCGGATGCGCCCTGGATTGGCACCGAACACGAGCAGTCGATCCGCCATACTCACCGCTTCGTCGATGTTGTGAGTGACCATCAGGATTGCCTTGGTCGGGATCTTGCGCTCCAGCCACAGATCCAGCAACTCATGGCGCAGATTCTCCGCCACCAGCACATCGAGCGCGGAGAACGGCTCATCAAGAAAGAGCACTTCCGGCTCGACCACCAGCGCGCGGGCGAAGCCCACCCGCTGCTTCATCCCGCCCGAGAGTTCACGTGGATACGCGGTCTCGAAACCGTCGAGGCCAATCAAATCAATGGCATTGAGCGCCCGCTCCCGTCGCTCTGCAGGGGCCAACTCCTTCGCTAGCAGGCCCAACTCCACATTCTCCAGCACGGTCAGCCAGGGGTAGAGCGCGAAGGCCTGGAAGACGATGGCGACCTGGGGGTTCACGCCGACCAACGGCGCGCCATGGACCAGCACCTCGCCACGCGAGGCCGGGACGAGGCCAGCGAGGATACGTAGCAACGTCGACTTGCCCGATCCTGAGGGGCCAAGCAACGCGATAAACTCACCCGCGCGCAGGTCGAGCGTGATATCGTCCAACACCAGCACCTGCTCTTTGGCGCTTTCATAGTACTTCCACACGTTTTGGGCAGCCAAGACGACATCGGTCACAGCGCCTTGTTTCGTCTCGTTCTCCGTCATCGCCATCGTATCTACCTCTCTTCAGTTATCGATGAGACTCCCGTTGCGTCTGTCAGTCCAGGTGATAGCGCTGCTCCGCCAAACGGAAGAGCCGACGCCAGACCAGTCGATTGAGCAGGATGACCACTGCCGCCATCGCTAACGTGGCAGCGAGTAAGAGCCCGTAATTTTGGCCGCTGGCGCTGCTGGCGATCAGCGCGCCCAGGCCGACCACGCTGTGGGTCTGTCCGTTGAAGGTCACATACTCTGACACGACACTCGCATTCCAGGCGCCGCCAGTCGCCGTAATCATCCCCGTGACCAGCGCTGGGAAAATCGCCGGGAGAATCAAATAGCGCCAGCGACGCAGGCCACGCAGTTTGTAGATCGCGCTCGCCTCCCGCAGATCGCTGGGGATCGCCGTTGCACCCGCGATCACATTGAAGAGTGCGTACCATTGCGTGCCCAGCAGCATGAGGCCGACCGAGGCGACGTTGAGGCCACCTGGCAAACTCAGGAGAACGAGCAGTAAAGCGGGAAAGAGCGCCGTGGCGGGAATCGAGGCGACCACTTGCACGATGGGCTGCGCGCGCGCCGCCAGGCGGGGATTGAGGCCAATCGCCACTCCGACCGGCACGGTCCAGGCCACACCAATGATCAGCGCGGCGGTTGTCCGCAGCAGCGTCGCGCCAGTGCTCACTGCGACCTCACCCCACTCCGGTGCCGTCACAGTCGCTAGTAGTCGCAATCCGCTCACCGCTCCCCACACGCTCACCACGATCAGGACGCCAATCAGCACCAATCCGGCAATCCTGCGCAAGGTGAGCGCGCGAGCAGCCTGTTGTAGATGATGGAGAGGAGCTGGTGGAGCAACCGCGGAGCGTGGCACCGGTTGGTCAGAAGCGAGCGTCACGCTGGCTGTCCTTGACATGGACGCTCCTGCCGACGCGATGGCGGGAGCCGGGAGGACGCGACTGATTGCACGATCGAAAGCTTCTCCACTCGGCGTCACGACGCGCTCCGACACCCACTCGACGAGCGCCGAGCGGCGTAGCGCTTTGAGCACGACGGAGGTCGGCGCTTGTCCACTCGCCGTCTGCTCGACCTTAAAGCGATCTCCCCACGCAATGAGCGGCCGCCACAGCAGTTGATCCAGCGCCAAGATGACCAGCGCCAGCGTGAGCAGTCCGAAAAACAGCGCACGCAGGTCGCCAGCGTTCGCGGCGGCCTGCAAGTACGAGCCCAAGCCAGGAAGCTGGAAGCTGTGTGTTCCGAGCGTGAACTGTTCCGCCGCCATCAAGAAGAACCAGCCCCCCGCCCAACTCATCATCGAGTTCCAAATAAGGGGGATGGTGCCAAATGGCAGCTCAAGGCGCGTGAAACGCCTCCAGGAATTGAGGTGATAGATACCGGCCGCCTCACCGAGCTCTTTGGGAATCACACGCAGTGAGTGAAAGAAGCTGAAGGTCATGTTCCAGGCCTGGCTGGTGAAGATCAGCAGGATCGCCGCCAGCTCCAGCCCAACGTTGCTGTGGGGAAAGAGGGCAACGAGCGCCAAGACCACCCCCGGCAAAAAGGACAGGATGGGGATGCTCTGTAAGATGTCGAGGAGGGGGATCAGGACGCGTTCGGCGCTGCGGCGTGTCGCGGCGACACGCCCATAAATGAGGCTGAAGACCAGCGCGAGGATGTACGCCAACGCCATTCGCAATGTGGAGAGCCCCGCGTAGACAGGCAGCGCGGTGGGCGAGAGGTCAATGTGTGGCTGCGCAGTCAGGGGCGCGACCCAGTGGGACGCCGCTGCGACGACGCCATAGGTCACGGCCACGAAGACGATGACGATAAGCGCATCGATCCACCAGCTCGAGGGACGCGCTACCTTGCCACTTTCGGCGCTGTCCACCGCGCCGCCATAGGGCGCGAAGACGCGGAACGGTTTCATGCCGAACCCTCCTTCCGAGGAGTAGGTGCGAGCCACGATGTCAAGACGAATCGTTGGGCATCGAGGCCGTGAGGCGGACGAATGCAGTTCATAGGAGACCCCCAGTCCCTCGTGAGATTCTGAGGTGAGGCATGACCACTGTCGATGTGATAGCAGGCAGGTGGTGACGCATTATGAGCGGTCGCGCCGCAAGAGCAGGAGCAGGAGCAACACGATAGCGAGGATGAGCAGGATGAGGCCAGCGGCCAGGAGCGCTCCGAGGCCAAGCGCGAGCGGCGCGCCTGGCCAGAGCAGGACGATGACCGCAGCAAGGAGGATGCCGACGCCTACCAGTTGCGACCAGCGTCCCTGCCAGGGATTTGGTCCGGACTCCTGTCCGCGGTGGCTTCCAGAGCCCTGAGCAGGGTATGGCGTTCGTGCATCGCCACGTCGATGTCTGGCGTGGCGTGGCTGCGCGTCGCGACCTGGCGTATGAGGATCCAAGGCAAAGGACAGGGCACGGCCGAGCGAGGTCACGAACTCAATAGGATACGTTCTCCACGTCTGGAAAACAGGCTCGTAGGCCATAGAGCGCCTCCCGTGAGGTGCGCGTCGGTCGACACACCCCACGGCGCTCCACGTTTAATTGATGCGCAGAGCGGGAGGGGTCTGTAGGCCAAGGCGAGTCCATTCAGGAAGAAGTGGGCGAGAGGATAGGGGTGCATGGCGGCTGCGCCGCCGACTACTACCAGCGATCACGCGCTCACTTCCTTCCGCTCTTCGTGCTGCAACCAGCGACTCCGCTTGCCGTCTACGCTGCGGAGCGCAGACATGAAAAACGCCTCCCCGTTCGGCCACGGAGAGGCGATACCTTGCGACAGGCGCGCAGCGCTCAGGAAGGCGCGGCAACAGTCCGTCAAAACGCCTCCTCGTGGAGCTTTGGCACTGCGCAGCGTAGGGGGATTCGTCCCCAGCCACTTTGAGCAAAGCCTTACGCCGGCCTTGCCTGGTCTACCCGTTGGCGTCTCTCGACGTTTCTGGGCAATGGCCTGTGTCTCGCGCAGCCGCCTCACCTAACGAGGTCGCTGTCCTATGAAGTTGTCACCAGCATCGTAAGCGGTGCAGAGATGCGGTGTCAAGGGTTGAAGCGTCGCCATCATTGGCGCTATGTCGCCATTATTCGCACTATGGAGTACAACTAATGACCTACAGCGAGGGCGTTTCGTAACCCAGTTTGCCGGCCCGGAAGGGCTCCCTCCGCCGCTGTGTTCGCCGCTCTAGCTTGCTTGCAGCAGACGGCGAAGAGGGTTCGCACTGGAACCGCGAGAGGTATGATGGACTCACAGAATTGGGAGCGGGGCTCAGGCGTGTCTCCCTAGAACGTTCCGGCGATTGGCTGAACGAGGTCGGGTGATCAACCGCACCGAGATGTGCGTGCTCGCCCTGCTCGCGCTCTGCTAGGTCATCGTCGTCTCGTGCGGCCCAGCGTGGCCCGCTCGCCCGCACGCCCGACTCCGCGCGGCATGACCGAGACGGCCAGACCGGCTGAGAGGGAGGGCTTCATGGCAACCTACGTCCTGGTGCATGGCGCATTCCATGGGAGTTGGTGCTGGAGCCGGCTGATCCCCTTCCTCGAAGCGGCCGGGCATGTCGCCTACGGCCCGTCATTGACCGGCCTGGGCGACCAGGCAGCTCTGCTCTCGCCGCAGGTCGGGCTGAGCACCCACGTCGCGGACATCACGGGCCTCATCCGCGAGACGGATTTGCGCAACGTCATCCTGCTGGGGCACAGCTACGGGGCGATGGTCATCACCGGCGTGGCGGATCAGGCGCCTGACCGCGTCCAGCAGCTGGTGTATCTCGACTCGTTCGTGCCGCGCGCCGGCGAGTCGATGGTGGACGTCGGGGCGCTGGTGATCGCGCAGTTCCGCAGGGAGGCGCGCCGGCATGGCGACGGGTGGCGCGTCGATCCCCCCACGCAGCGGCCGTTCGGGATCGGCGGCCTCTTTGGCGTCACCACCGAACCCGATCTCAGCTGGGTACGCTCGATGCTGACGCCCCAGTCGCTGAAGACGTTCGAGGAACCGCTGCACCTCGCCGATCCGGGCATCGTCGCGCGCTTCCCGCGGACCCATATCTGGTGCACCGGCGGCGGTCCACTCGTGTTGCTTCTTCGCCGGCTGCTGGGGCCGCGCGCGCTCCCCCCGAAAGAGCCAGGATGGCGACTGCGTCGGCTGTCCTCGGGCCATGACGCCATGATCATCACGCCACGCGCACTCGCGGAGGTGCTGCTAGAAATCGCGTGAACGTGTGTCCTGCCTCACGCCACGCAGACAGCGCATGCTGGACCACGCTGCGCCCGACCCGTCCCTGCCGGGCGCGGCGTACAAATAGGCTCCGTATGGTCCGATGCCGAGGTTGAGTGCCCACAAGTCGCGTATCTGGCTCGTAGAGGGCGTTTTGTAACCGCGAAGAATTGATAGGCTGATCGGCGAGCGTGACCGCGCCAGGCGCCATCGTCGTTGGCACTAATCGTGCCTTCACCATTGCGCCGTCGCTTGCCTGGCATATCGCTATTCCTCTCGGTCTTCCACGATCTCAATCATGGCCTGCACGCGGCAGTCAGCACAGTAATACATCGTCTCAGCGCCTCCGCCCGTCATGCGGCGCTGGTAGGGGGCAAGCTCCACGCGCCGCCCGCAGCCATCGCAGCGAGGCGCGCCGTTTGGGGTGGCGTCCTCTTCTTCGAGTTGGCGCATCATGCGGCGAATAATTGCAGCCGCCTCATCGTCGTTCATGGTCGCCTATACCCCCACAAGCGCGCTGACGCCAAAGTAGCAGAGAACGACGCCAACAAGAAACAGCAAAAAGCACACCACCGTAATGAAGCCAACGCCGTCAATGCGCCTGATACGGGAGATGCGCGAATGCGTCCAGGCGAGCCCTGCGCTGATGATCAGCGCAGCCACACCGAGCAGTAAGGTCACCACCCCGGTGATCTGCCTCTCTCCCTGACACTTTTTAGAAGCGGAGGGAGAACGCCCATCCCGTGGGGGTTTTTCGGAAAGGCAAGCAGCGTTGCAGACTCGTTTCGGTCACCG
>Ga0207684_10002453_pt1 | contig 18712 bp, 13 predicted proteins | sample KBSK5501metaG_FD_184342 | JGI IMG/M metagenome (GOLD analysis project Ga0207684, IMG submission 184342) | Corn, switchgrass and miscanthus rhizosphere microbial communities from Kellogg Biological Station, Michigan, USA - KBS K5-50-1 metaG... | ecosystem: Host-associated > Plants > Roots >...
AGCTCGTGCTGCCGCGCGGGTTCGGATAGATGACCACGTAACCCTTCGCTGCCATCCACTGAAACTCATGATCGAAGATGAAGCCGTAAGCAGCGTGCGGGCCGCCGTGAATGTTGAGGATGAGCGGATATTTTTTGTTCGCATCGAAGCTGGGAGGCTTCTGCACCCACGCCTGAATGCGTTTGCCGTCAAACGACTGATACCAGATCTCTTCCGGCTCGGTAAGGTTTAACTGCGAGAGAAGATCATCGTTGAGATGTGTTAGTTGCTTCGAATTAGAACCCGGACGCTCGAGCAAGTAGAGATCACCAATCAGCGTTGGCGTCGAAATGTTATATACGAGCTTGGAGCCATCGGGTGTGGTGCGGAAACTCGTTACCGCCTGATCGCCCTGCGTGAGCGTCGTAAACTTCCCGTCTGATGCAGCAAACGTTGCCAGGTTTGCGCGTCCCTCCTTTGTGTAGACTTCAATGATGCCGCGGCCATCCGCAGTCCAAATAGGCGGGCTGCCGGCGCCACCGCGGGGCGCGCTGCTGTCTCCGGTCAGGCCCCCGGCAACATCGAAGTCGAAATTCTCCGTAAGATTGCGGGGCTTGGCATTCGGCGCGATGTCCATCACCCAGAGGTCCGGTTGACGATAAGACTTCACCGGCTGGCCGATGGCAGCGACGAAGGCAAACTGTTTTCCATTCGGGCTGACAGCGAAGCCGCCGGCGTCCATGTCAAAAGTTGTGAGTCTGGTCGGTTCGCCACCGGCAGCTGAAACTGAATAAGCGGTCGTGGTTGGCAGTTCGTAATAAGACTCGTAGTTGCGATCAGAAGTGAAGTAGATGGTCGCACTGTCTTTGGCCCAGGTGACATTGTCTTCTGCAAACCGTCCGGACGTGAGTTGTCTGGGAATAACTTTTTCATCCGCATTGCGAGGCGCAGTGACCAGCCAAACGTGTCCCGGACGTGCGTAATCGAGGTAACCCGGACCATTCGCGCGATACACGGCACGGGTGATTACACGCACATCGCTCTCGCGTCTCTCTTCAGATTTTTTTGCCTCCGCAGGACTAGCCACCGGAGAAGCTGCCGGTTGCGCCGTTGCGGGCGCGGGAGTTGGTAGTCCTTCTTTCTGCATCTCCTTTTGTTTCGCCAAATCTTCCGGGTTGGCGTTATTAACAAACGCGATCATCCGGCCATCAGGCGACCATTGCGGCTGGCCCGCTCCCTTAGCGAGCGACGTAAACTGAAACGAGTCGCCGCCGGCCATGGCCAACATGAAAAGCTGCGGCACGTCCGGCTTGCCGTCTTTTTCAGTGGTGCGAACAAAGACGAGATACTTGCCATCCGGCGACCAGCGAGGCGAAGAATCGCGTGTGCCACTAGTCAGCTGGTGTGTTTCCCCGGTAGCTGGAGAAACCGTCCAGATGGAAGTGTTGTAGCCGTCCTTCTTGTCGTTGACCGTGACGCGAACAAAGGCGACGCGTGAACCGTCGGGCGAGATTTGCGGATCGGCGATCCAGTTAAACGCGAACAGATCCTTCTCGGTGATGTTGCGTTTTTGCGCGGCAGCGGGACTAACAACTAAAACTAAGGTGACTAAAAGAACGGACAGGATGGATCGCATATGTGTCCTCTCTTGCAAGATTAAGTGCGGTGATTAAAGCGGCGGTATTCTAACGGGGTTTGGGGGAAGGAGAAAGCGACTAAACCAGAGAATATCGCGCGTCCCAGATGCAAAATCACCGGACGACCGTGTGCACACGTTGTTGACGAGGAAGTCCGATTCCCTGGGAATCACAAATGGTATGAATGATATGGTTCGTTAGCGTCGCCGTCTTTTCACAGGCTTTTTCTTGGGACGACAACTGGGACAACGATCAAGAACGCCCTCGGCTGAAGCGCTCGGCGGAGTGGCGCCCGAGGGTACTACCCATAATGCTACTTTGATTTCGCTGCGGCATCCTCCATCTATTGTGTGAAGCCTTCCGGAATCAATACCGCGACCATTAACCAAATAATCCCTTGCTTGTGCTGCCCGCGTGGTTGCCTGACCAATACATTTGCCGTAGCTGAAGATATATCCACTAGCGTCAGGTGTATTCTGGAGTTGAATCGCGAAATTATCCAATCGCGCCTTTAAGTCGTTAGACTTGATATCTCCGTATTCATCAAACTTTAGTGGCTCTTGGTTGATCGTTACTTCATCCAACTTGAAGCTTCGCCTCACACCAAGCAACTCCAGAATAATTGCGTCGGTATCTCCCGGGTCTGGCCCAATCAGGTCTGCCGTTAGAGATGCCCCTCCTTTTACCGACACTAGCACCGGATTCTCTCTCGCCCTCGCGACAGCGGGATTGCCCCTGGAAATGGAGGCTTCTTGAGCCCGCGTCGACTGCTGTTTACCTGATAAGGTCTGACTCATCATGGAGCTGGCATAAAGAATCGACGATAAGATCAATGTTACGACGAAACCGAACCTCTTGGGGTTGCACATGGATATTGCTCCTACCATAAGGACATAATCAATGTTTGGGTTGTGGTTTTTGATTTCTTCTGCACGCACCTTTGTTTTTCTCAAACTCGTCAAATTCTTCTGGCGGTCTCTTCTTCATGTAAGCCTCGAGAGATTTTTCAAACTGAGGATCATAGATCGCACACTCGAAATTACTTGCCCCGGTCAATTGTTCTAGTGTGACTTTCGCGAACGATAAGTCGGCTCCTTCAAGATTTGCACCGTTGAGGTCCGCTCCCAAAAGATTGGCTCCGACAAGCTTAGCGTTTTCAAGATTGGCTCCGTGCAAAATGGCGTCCTGAAGTTGAATTCCTCTAAGGTTGGTCGTATCTCCGTCGAGGCGACTATTCCAAAGCTGAGCCCCCTCGAGATGAGCGCCGGAATCGTTGCCGCCCTCCTTGTCCTTGAGAATCAACCCCCGCAAGTCCACTCCATGAAGCTCGAGACGCCTATCTTCACCTTTCCCCCAAGCATGCTTTCGCCAACCTAAGATATTAAATACTGCTTGAATATCTGTTGGAATCTCGTCAGCTGATCTATTTGCCTTTTTCAATGACGCGTTTTCAACCACGTAAAGAGCCAGCACCTCTACGACTGATGGATAAAGCTCATCGGAATCGTTAGCCACTTGGCCCAGAGCATAGAGAGCTCCAACCCGCGATCTAAGGTCTTTATTCCCAAGTTGCTCCACGGCCCTTGAGTACCGGTCGGTGATCTGCCGATATCGATTCTCTTTCAATGTGTCGGTTGAAATCTTAAGGTTATTCTCGGCAATTACCCGGCCCTCTTCAGCTTTCCTTTGACCATCCCTAACGCTGTACCAGGTTGAAAACAGCGTGATGATTATGGTTGCCCCTCCCAATATTTGGGCCAGCAACTGAATAAAATCTTTCCTCTCCTGAAAGCTTGATGGCTTCAGGTGCTTGGCCAACATCATCCATAAGACGCTCACCAGGATTGAAACTGCCCCCACCGCGACGATCAGAAACAACGCCGTTTCTTTCAATGATTTTTTCTCCGTACCGGCATGGTGAGAGTTCTCATAAGGAATGTTAACGTGGCCTGCGAATCAGCCTCTGAGGTTGCGAGGTGGACGTACGATATTACAGGTGCTTCTCAACGTCAATACATTCACAGCGCTCTAGGATGTTTCGGGGCGGTGCCGGGCGTAAGGTAGCTACAGGACTCCATCTAGTCTCGCATAACTGCCTAATCGACTACGTGCGATGGAACCCTTTGAGAATGTCGCGGGTTGCGAGACGCAGGATAACCGGACGTCCGTGGGGACAGGTTGTTGGCGAAGAGGTCTTTAATAGTCGATCAATCAGCCAGCGCATCTTCTCGGGCGTAAGCGACATATTCACTTTGATCGCGGCGTGACAAGCGAGCGAGGCGGCAATGTCGTCACGCAACGTGTCGCGGGCACTGCCCTTTTTCTCCGCATCAACTGTATCGAGAAGTTCGGCAAGCATGTTGCGCACTTCACCCGCTGGTAGATCGGCAGGCGTCGCTTTTATCGCGACAGTTCGGCCCGATAGGCGCATTAGTTCAAAGCCGTAGCTTTCCAATTCCGCAGCGAGCACATCAAAAACTGAAGCTTGCGCCGGAGTAAGATCGAAAGTCTCCGGTATTAAGAGATGCTGCGACTCGGCTGACCGCGCAGACTCAAGCGCGCGATACTTATCAAACAGAATGCGCTCGTGGGCGACGTGCTGATCGATTAACAAAAGGCCGTCGTTGTCCACCGCAATGATGAAACTTTCATCGAGCTGACCGAGGGGACGGATGTCGTTTGTCAGTGATTCGACTGCAACTTCGCGGGTGAACTTTTCGGCCGAGTTCAACGGTGGGAGAGCAATGTTTGCCGAGACGGACCCACCCGCCGCAGGCGCTAACGACAAATCCTCTACCGCTTCCGTTGGGCCATTGCCGAGGAGCTGCTCGCGCTCCGCGCTCGTTGCGGGCGGGTCGAGCACCCCAGCCGGGCTGCCCGGCCGGGGACCCCGCACGCCCGCGGTCCCAGTATTTAGTTGACTCTGCACTTCAGGCTCCAGGGCTTCGTCGTCGACCTCCGAGGGAGCGAACTCGATTCGCGTCTGTGTAATGGGTTCCTGAGTCGATCGAGACTCGTCAGTTTCGAAAGTTTGAAAGCTCCCGACGTTGGTAGGTGAATTAACTCCAGTCTCCGCTGCCGCTACGGCCGACATCGCATTTGCAAGACCTGCCGCCTCGGGTTGCACGACCTCACGCTGCGACTGCTCTCGCGCATCGGCGCGCACGTAGCCGGCGCTGGCTAACGCCCCGCGCACTGCTTCCCGCACCGCATCAGCCACCGCTGCCGCACGCCGAAACCGCACTTCCGTTTTCGCGGGATGCACATTGACGTCTACTTCTTCGAGCGGTATCTCGATGAACAAGAGCGCAGCCGGATAAACTCCATGTGGCAACACAGCGCGATACCCTTCCGAAAGCGCGCGCGCAATCAGGCGATCGCGAACAAACCGACCATTCACGAACAGGTATTGAGAATCACGTGACGTGCGCCGGTCACGTGGCGCGGAAACAAAACCGCTCACACGCGCAATTTGCGCCGGACCACCGCCGACCGCAAGCAGGTTATCGAGAAACTCCGGACCAAAAACCTGATACGCCCTTTCCCGCAGATCGTTTGCAGGGGAGACGCGCAACACCTCGCGGCCATTGTTCGTCAGCGTAAAGGCGATCTCCGGGTTAGCTAGCGCGTAGTGAGTCACCAGATTTGTCAGATGAAAGCTTTCTGTAGCCTCAGACCTCAGGAATTTTCGACGCGCGGGCACGTTAAAGAAAAGATCGCGGACGGTGATGGTGGTGCCGCGCGGGTGGGCCGCATCTTTGACGTCTCGCATCTTGCCGCCTTCGATTGAGACGCGCGTCGCAGCACCGGCCTCCTCAGTTTTGGTTGTCAGTTCAACTCGGGCAACGGAGGCAATTGAGGCGAGCGCTTCGCCGCGAAATCCAAGCGTAGCGATGTTGTTGAGATCCTCAGACCTGGCAATCTTGGAGGTCGCGTGGCGTTCGAACGCCAGCACCGCATCGTCGCGAACCATTCCCTGGCCATCGTCAGAAACTTTCAATAGCCGGCGTCCACCGGATTCGACGTCAATCACGATGCGTCGCGCGCCGGCATCAATCGCGTTCTCGACCAACTCTTTAGCAACTGATGCGGGACGCTCGACAACTTCGCCGGCGGCGATTTGGTTGGCAACGTGATCTGGGAGGACGCGGATTTTGGACATTGGGACTTCGTTTGGTCTTTGGTCTTCGGTCTTTGTACTTTGTGCTTTGAGCTTTGTTCTTGGCGCTTGTGTCCCGGCTCCTCCAAATGCAACAAAGAGCAAAGTACAAAGCTCAAATTCAAATACAAAAAGCAAAGACCAAAGCCCAAAGACCCAAGACCATTCTTACAGATAAACTACCTGATGCTCGTTCGATCCGATATTGATCGCGTTGTAGATCCAGTCGACAACATATCGACCATGGCGCGCCAGTAGTGAGGTGATATTGATGTGTCGCTCCTGCAGTTCCTTGTGCGGGAAAAGCTGGTCAAACGCGCGCTCCAACTGCCGCTGGGTCGCTTCATCACGGGCTATCTGCGCGCGATGGAAACGGGTGCGCAAACCTTCGAGCTGGTAGTTGATTTTACGGCGGCCGGTTTCGAGTGCGTCGGCCAGGGTTGGATCCACGTTTCGCAGTTGTTCGCGCAGGTCGTCAAGTTCACTGTTGAAGGTTGCTTCTGTTTTGGTAAACGACTTTGCGGTTTCTGCGCCCAGGTGTTCCTCAACCACACACTTCAAAAGACTCTCCGGACCAGCAAACAAGTCAGCGAGCCCCAGCCCGTATCTCTCCAACCCGCGGCCCGTGTGTCGTTCAATCATGGTCAAGCTCGAGCGCGGCAGTATCGGAGTAATCGGCCGCTCCAGCAAACGGTAAACTTCACCTGTCTGCGCAAAGTAAGCAATCTCGGCAGCGCCGCCGTAATAAGCGATCGTGGGCAGTAGGTAATCCTGAATCACCGCGCGCAAAGTAACATTCGGACTGAATTTTTCGGGTTGCGACAGCGCCAGGTTTGCGAGTTCCTCAACAGTGTACGACTCGTCGGTCTGTTTCGTAGTGTACCTTCCGTCACCAGCGCGAATCAGCGCGTGCCGGGCTCCGCTATCGTCATGAAGAAAAAGCGGAAAAGAATTTTCTGAGGCGGTAACCTGCGCGTGGTATCCCACTTCCACAAGTCTCTGACTGCGCGTTTCTATCGCGGTAGCAATGTCATGTGCGCGCAGCGCCGCTTTGGCATAGAGGGGGGCTGCCAGCGCTTTCAGTCTGGGATCCAGCGGATCGAGCAGCACGAGTCCATGACGGCCCAGCAACGCAGTCATCATCCTCGCGAACGCTTCACCATACGAGCGCCCGGGACGCCACGCATCGCGCACCACCACTTCAAGATCCGGCGTGAACTCCGAAATGGGAAGGAGTTCGAGTAGTTGGGCGAGAATCGCCTCGATCGAGTTGTCGATGACCACTCTGCCTACCGGCTGACCCTCCTGGTGCAAATCTGAAGACGCTGCCACATCAGCCAGCTTGCAATCACGACCAATGAACTCAGCCCTGGCTACTTCGGGGAAATCGTGATCTTCAGTGGCAATCCAAAAAACAGGTACTGCCTTTGTCTGGCGCTGCGTCAAACAGCCGGCGAGTTTCACCGCCGAGAGCGCTTTATAGATCGTGTAGAGAGGACCGGTAAACAATCCAGCCTGCTGGCCGGAGACGACTGCCAGGCAGTCAGCCTCGCGCAGCAGCTGAATGTTCTTTAGCGTCTCTTCGCCCGCGCCCCACGCGGCGTTCAGGTCCTGCAAGGCATCACAGAGTGCGCTGCGATCCGTCTCATGTGCCGCCAGAACTTCCGGAGCGCGCGTCGGTAATTCATGATGAAACCGCACCGCGGATGGGTAAAACTCGCGCAGGGCTACCGGGTCATGGAGATACTCAAGAAACAGGCGCGACTGATGTGGGATGCGATCGAAGGAAAGCGTTTCGACGCGCAAACCCGATTCTTCAGGCGCGCTGTAACAAGCAGGTTCGGCGGTGCTCAATTTGTTATTACTCCGTGGCCGGGCTTCGTAGAAATCATTTTACGCAGGATGCGTAGCTTGTCCAGCGAGGCATGCAGCACCCGCGACTAACCGCCAAGACGCCGAGGACGCCAAGATAGTGCAAACAACGAATGCTTCTTTTGTGTCACTGTCGAACTATGAATCTTTTGGCGACCTTTGCGCCTTGGCGGTTAATCCCTCCGCAGCCTCCAGACATCGGCGGATCTCTTCGTGCGCTTCGTTGTCTGGGGTACGCAGAGGCGCGCGAACTGTTCCGCCAACATATCCCTTCATCTCCAACGCAGCCTTGAGACCGCCAATGCCGAAGCGCGTTGTCACCGCTTGAGCGAGCGGCGTTAGCTTAGTTTGCAGGCTCGACGCGCGTTCACTTTCTCCAGACGTGACTGCGCGAAATATCTCGAGGCAAACCTCAGGAGCGACGCAACCCACCGCCAGGATTCCGCCGCATGCTCCAGCACTGAGAGCTTGATTAAGCACCGTTCCGTTTCCGGTAAGCACGGCGAAGTCTTTCCGCGCGAGTTTGATCGTTTCTCGTAATCCGTCCAGGTCAGCGGAACTGTCCTTGATGCCGACTATGTTTTCATGTTCACTCAAGCGCGCTGCAGTTTCGGGTTCAATCTTGATTCCGGTGAGTGCGGGCATGCTGTAGAGAATCACCGGCACTGGAGACGCGTCGGCAATGCTTTGGTAGTGGGCTATCAATGCCTGCTGAGTAATGCTCGGCCGGTAGAAGTGCGGAGTAATAACTAAGAACGCGTCAACAGTCACAGCCTCGCTAACGCGTTTGATTTCGTTAATGGTGCCGCGCGTGCTCTGCTGACCGGCGCCAGCGATGAAGGGCAAACCACCGGGAGGTGGCTCTATCCCAGCTCGCGCCGTCTCAAGGACTTCGAGAAATTCCCGTTCATCGAGATGCACTCGTTCGCCGGTAGAACCGAGGAGCACGTAGCCGCTGATCCCGGTAGCGTTCCACTTTGTGATGTTTGCACGTAAGCCGGCGAGATCAATATTGCCCGCGGCATCGAATGGCGTGGTTATCGGCAGCATGACGCCGCGCAAATCTTCAGCAGATAGCGCGGCGTGAACGGTGTTCGATGGTTGAGAGCTAACTGGTTGTTTCAAGACGCGGCATTATAGTCGGCGACTCGGGAGAGGCGCAATCCGAAGAGAAACAACGCCCGCCCAACCAGGCGACGGCGAGTCAGCGCCCGCTGTCCATTTGAGAACGAATCTGGAGTCTGGCCTCAGTGCGCGGTGTTTAGGACTGTTTCGGCTGACCTGCTCCGCTCTGCGATTCGATGTTCTGAGTGCCCGACTTCTGACGCAAAAGGTTCTTGACTCCGAAGAGCGATTCCAGAGTATCCTGCCAGAAAGGCGCGCCGACACTCAGTAACAGCACCATGATGGCCCAACCGAAAAGTCCGAAGACATCATTCTTCCGGCTTGCCCACCACTCCCAACCTGTCATCGGTCGCCAGTCTGGTGAACAGCTAACTTTTAGCCCCATAGGATAACTAAGCGGGTTACCATCGTCATAAGTAAGCGGGTTACCATCGTTATCAACTTCGCGACAACCTGTAGTGATAGGTTTACGAGCAGTCAGAGGGACAGACTTGCCGTTTTCAACTTTAATTAGTTCGAACGGTTCGGTCAGCGGTACGCCCTTCTCGCTTCTGGTTATGGTGAAGCCCCAAAAGCCACTAGGATTCGAAGACTGATCGGGGGCCTCCTTGCGCCAAAGCCAAGTCCACCCTCCGGTGCTCCACAACCAGGCACGCACTTGCTCGGCGCTCAGTGGTGAGAAGCCAAAATCCTGATACATATTCACGTAGAGATCGATGTCCTCCTTCGTCTTTTCCGCCTCTCGCTTTATGTCTACAGGACTCGCTGCAGGTGAAGGCGAGGCTTGTGCCTCACCAGATGCTCGCTGCGTATCGGGCGATGCTGCACCCGCTGCGGGAGGTGTGGCTCCCCTGGGAGACGTCCCGTTCGAATTCGCTGGAGTCGGAGTCGGTGTCGGAGTCGGTGTTGGCGTTGGCGTGGGGGTAGCCTTGGCCTGGTTTGCGGTCGCCAGCAACTTCTCGCCGCTCTCCGCAATCAAACTGCTTTGGATTTGATTCTTCGCGAGACTGCGATACACATTAAAGAAGTTTGCATTCAACAGTACGACGACCACGATGCTGATGTAGATGGCAACGCTTTTCATATGCCGAGCGTAGCGCTCGTCAAAGCTTTGCATTACGGTGTCGTACCATGTCTCTACCTGCGCCAGTTTCGTGCGCAATGGTGCCATGGCGCTATCAAACTCTTGACTCAGGTTGGCGATCAGGCGAGCGATCTTTGCGAGTTCGCCTGACAGCGTGCTCAAAGTCGCCGCGCGTTCGGAGCCCTTACCGGCGACTTCGATCTCCTGCGTAATGGCAAGCTGCGCGTCATTGAGAAGCTCCGGCACTCCGTTTAACTTGATCGTTCCCAACCGCAACAAATCGCCGAAGACCACTTTGGGTTTGACCACGTTGCCTTCAACGATACTTTGTATGTCATTGAATAGCGGCGCGAGCACCATCCGGATTTCGGCCAGCTTGGCGCTCGCTGAGCCCGTTAATATTTGATTTTCGGAGAGAGCTTGAATTGCTAATCTCAAGTCACTGAGTTCAGTCACCATCGGGGCAAATTTCTTGACGTAGTCGGGAACAAATCTCTCGGAATCAAGTTTGGCCATCAGCTTGAGCAGATCTTCCTTGGAGAGCGAATCAAGCACCACATTGCCCCACTTGGTGCTCCTTCCAATATCTCGAAACTCCGCCAATATTTCGGCCGTGAATTGCTGCGCCGGCGACTTTGGGGGCTTGGCATCGTCCGTCGGTTTGCGCGTGAATAGTTTTTTGATAGACGCCCCTTTGGATTGCAGCCAACGTATCACCGAAGCCCTTACGTTAGCGCCCGGGGTGGTGGCTGGCGTAGCTGGTGTCATCGTTGTGTTGCTGAGAGCTTGCTCGTACAAATCCTGCAAGGAATTTTCAATCTCGTGCGACTTGAGCTTGAGCACCTTCTTGATAAATCCCTGGATTGCCTGGACGATCAGACTCAAAAGAAGCAGTACTACTACCATCGCGATAATGGTGTTTAAGATTCCAAGATTCATCGTAGGCATTCCTCCACCCCCGTTGAAAGTTAACTAAACTTCTTCGATTAAGAGAATTCCCGGTGCTTTCAAGCGTCAGATGTCAGGTACAAAGCACGCTCAGCAGTGCGGCGGCGGGTCAAACCGGGCAGCGCCTTACCGCCGGCGTGATCAAACAGCAAAATGCGATCCGGCACAGCCGCGAGGCCGTTCTTCATCAACTTATTCAAATTGCCGGCGCCAAGATTGAAGGTGAAACTGACGAGCGCAGCGAATTGGTTGTCGGTTAGGGTCAAGCCGAGACGATTGACCGCACCTTCCGCAACTCCCAAATCTTGTTGCAGGAAGGCCTGGGCCTGCTGCTGTGTAATGGTCTGGCCCGGCTTAACGCCCTGAGTGTGCCCATAGCCGATCGTCCAGACGCCGACACTGTCCTGGTAGGAATTGAGACGCAGTCCTTCGAACGATTCGATTAGCTGTAGACCGGCAGCGTTGGTTGTTTGACTCATGAGGCTTAATACTGCTGTTGTATCGACGCAGCCAGTGCCTACTGCTTCCCAAAATTCAGAAGCCTTTTCACTATCAAAAACTTATCGGCATCGAATGTGAAACCGAAGTTGCCGCGAATATGCTTTTCCTTATTAAGCTCGGTAGCATTCGCGTAGGTCAAAGCCAGCGGAATACTCACTCCCTTACTAATCGGTACGTCCAATTTGAATTGAACCACAGCAATATCAGACTTCCTGTTTGGCACGCCCCTGTTTTCTTGGAGTCTTTGGTAACGTGCAGTAAGAGCGTAAGTCATTGGACTCAAGTCAAGCTCTGTAGTCTTAAACGGGCTGTCGCGTCTACCCTCGAAGCTTACCGTCGTAATGAAATCGCGGAATGTTGCCTGATTCAGGGTCGGGTCAGGCCGATGATAGAAGGACGAGCCAGCATTAAAGGTCATCTTTATTGGTGTGTTGGACAGATAACGTTGGTAGAGGAAGTTGAATGTGCCATATTCCGTCCCGGTCGGGGGTCGGTTGTTAGTGAATGAGATGGATGCTTCGGGTCGTCTTTCAAAGTCTTTCAGCATTTGCTCGTACATATCTTTCGCAGCGCCGACCTGCTTTCGCGCTGCAATAAGCGATGGAAGCACAGTTCCAACAATGCGATCTCGCGTAACCTGATCGATCTTAAACGTTCCCGTGCCATCTGGCTTAACCTCATCGAACACCGTCTTCTTCAACTCACAAAGAATAGCTTTCGACACGTCGCTCCTGGCTTTGGCTAGAGCTTCAGGCGTGGCTGCGGCTATGCCTGCGCGGGTGTCGAGGTTTGCACTAGCGAGAATGGCCTGAACGGTATTAAATGTTGATGTGTTGAAGGTATTGCGGAATTCTTGAAGCTCGGTCTTGTTTCCGAAGAGTGTTTCTATTCCGCCGCTAAGGTTATTCAAATAGCTCTGAATCGCTGGCCTGATAACAGACCTCCATCTGTTATCAAATTCCTCGGTGTTTGGACCATTCTCCCTTGTTAGTCTTAGTTTCGCGGAATACTGAGAGAGATTCTGTCTTCTGGCGTTTCCAAGAATGGCATTCTTATCAGTTATGTTAAAGCTAACGGATAAGCCCAAGCGCTTGAGGTAGCCGTACTGTCTGTTCGCAGCGGCCGTGTCTGACTGCGAGGGTACGACAAACGCATACGGGGTCGTGCTTAGGGTAAGATTAGTATCGCCTACTTCCTGTTGGATGGCCCCATGCTCGACAGCAAATCCCACCAGATCGGCCCACCCCGGTTTCTCGATCGCGCTAGTAGATCCTCCAGCAGCAGCCGTACTCCCAAGCTGTTTATCCGTGCGCGTCGTTTGACCTATGTAAGTGTACGCTTCCAAAGCGCTAAGTTTGAGAACATCGCTTCTTGTAAGCGCATCAGTCACCGAAAAGAAGATTGCTCTTTGACTAATGTTTCCGATCAAGCTGGCATCCCCGCGCCTTACGATGTCCGCCGCTACGTTTTCTACATCCGTTTTTACGACCTCGGGAACATCCGCGAGGTTGCACTCTACTACTGGTGCCAGCACGGCATGAGGTGGTGGCACTTTATTGGCAAGCGGTGCCATTTTTTCACTCGAGCTATTGGAAGAGAACGAAGCTTGAACCACCACGGACTTGGCTGCGGAGTTTTGAGGAGCCTTTAGAATGGCCTCGCCACTAAGAGATGAGTCTTCACGTTGGACCGTCTCCAATTCTGTCAAATCCGCGGTTTTCGCCTGAATCGATGCTGCAATAACGCTTCGCTGGCTAGCGGTTAGAGATACTTGAGATGCGTATTTTCGCAAGTCCTCAATTCCTTTGGTTAGGGCATCATGAAGTTCCTGGCGTTGCTGATTGAGGAAATCGCGATTCATCGTTCGGACTTCGGCCGGGGTGGAAGGATCGCGATCGATTGCAACTTTTTCTGCGATCTGCTGCTTTAGTTTATCTATCGATGAACTCTGTTGGGCCAACCCGGCACACGTGATCGTGAAAACCAGTGCAACCGCTATGAGGCTCTTGCCCAGTGACTTCTTCATTTCTGTCTCCTTTGGTACAAGGTTCTTGTGATCCAATCCGAAAGGCAGGGATAGCAGATATCAGCCAAGCCGGAGGACAGGTTAAATTAAAATCTGCACGTTGACTGAAACTGTCCGGCTCTTGGAGCCGTGATTCATTGACAAATCGACCGGACATCAAACGCCAGATCAATTAACTTGTTCTGATCATCCGCAAAGACCGTAGGCCCCTCCAGATCTTGTCCGCCCTGCGAACCAGTAAGAGTTAACTCGAATCTAGTGTCGGCGGTAACAGCTCCAGAAAAGTCGCATTCGTAATTTACGGCTTCACTCCCGCCAACCGCTTGCGTCACGGTAAACCGAAAAGTCGGGGTATCGTGTGAACCAGCATCTGGGTCCAAAGCGTGCCCTGGTTGACCCGGTTGATTAGCGTGCGAAATCGTGATCATTTCAGGATCAGCCCCGGCAAAAGGAGTGAAGACCATGACGACCTCTTCACCTGGGCATACGTGGTAGACGTTGTTTGTTGGAGGAATCTTTTTCATTTTCTTGCTCCCTTGTGTGGGTCAAAGACGACAAACTCTTCTCAGCAGACATCTAAACCCTTTTGATGAATCTCTTTCGTTCACATTAAGGCGAGGAGTTCATCGCCGATACGGACATCAAACGATGGAATTCGGAGCTAATACTGTTAGGAAGCACGTCAAGAATCTAAGATCGTGAGAACGGCCGCACAATATTCCAAGCCCCTAGCCTTGTCAAGATCTTTTGCAAGGTTCTTTGCACGCTTTTGGCACAGTGAGATACGCCCCTCTTCATATTCTGGTTTAGTTGAGGATCTGGCATCCCATGGCTCGAGTTATTCATGCCTAACTTCTTGCATCTACCCGTAATGTCCGGACTGACGAAAACGTTTCAAGACAACCAGGCGTCTTTTTTATCAAGTGAGTCATCCGCTGCCCATTCGGAGCAAGGCAGGGTTGCTTCTTGCCTTGACGCACCCTGCCCCGCTCCTTGAAGAAGTCCGTGTTTCCTGGGGTTACTGCTGAGGTGCCGTTTGTTGACCAGTGGTTTGATTCTTGACTGGTGTGACTTGCTGCCTTACGACCAAGGCGAGAATCGCTGCTGCCGCAGCCATGATTGCTCCAACCTGTGTTGGTTCAAGGCGCAGACCAAAGCTAAGGCCGAGGGCGAGGATGGCCTGAAGTGCTCCCAGGATCACTGCTGGTTCTTTTCCAAACATGACGAGTCTCCTTTCAATTACCAGTTGGTGAGTTGTTCCTGATCTTTCTGGTTTGGGGATCAGTAGACTCTCGTTAAAGCCGTCACGACTCCTCTTCGGTCACAAGCCGTCACGACTGCTGCTCCTATTCACTAACTAATGACAGGACGGATGAAAATATTTCATTACAATGAGAGTCATTTTCATCAAGAGCAAGCCGGTGCTCGGACGACCATTCTGTCTGTTGTGTTTGCGAAAATCCCAAAGATTGCCGACACTACTAGACGAATCATTGCAATCGAGACAACAAAGTATCGACAGTGAATCCAGGAGCCACTGATGAGTAAGTATCGTTTCGTACAACTCGACGTGTTTACCACCGAACCCTTTACCGGCAACTCGCTGGCGGTGTTTCCAGAGGCTGAGGGTCTCAGTGACGACGAGATGATGAAGATCGCGCGCGAGATGAATCTCTCGGAAACGGTGTTTGTCCTCGAACCAGATAGCAAACAGCAGATAGCAAACAGTAAACAGCCAGCGGAAACTGCCGAGCCGACGGTATTGCGACGCCTGCGCATCTTCACACCGGCGCGCGAGATTCCTTTCGCCGGTCACCCGATTGTCGGCACCTGGAACGCCCTGGCGCGAGAAGGCGTTGTCCCTATTCCTGATGGCGGAGATGGGTGGACGCGCATTCATCATGAGGTCGGCATTGGCATTCTGCCGGTGGATATCGAATTCAAAGACGGTGCGCCGGTGCAGGTTGTGATGACGCAAGGAAAGTTTGAGATCAAAGGCGACGTGGACGATGCCAACGATCAGGCGGAACTGGCGAGGGCCCTTGGTCTCCGCATAGAAGACCTTGATGAGACTCTGCCTATTCAAATCATCTCGACTGGCCTCGAGTTCCTTGCTGTACCCGTTCGAGCGTTGGCTGACCTGGGCCGCTGTAAAGTCAACTCCTCTTTGCTCGCGGAGACTTACCAGCGTTTGGGTGCCACGGGCTGCGAAGCGTTCACGCGTGAAACGATTGAAATCGGCGAAGCGCGGGCGCACGCGCGCATGTTTGCGCCCGGCGACAACATCGCGGAAGATCCTGCGACTGGCAGCGCTGCCGGGGCGTTAGGCGCTTACCTGGTGCATCACGGCGCAGCTAATGTCGAGCCGACTGATGGGAAATTTCGTTTTGTAATTGAGCAGGGCGATTTCATTCACCGTCCCAGTCGGATCAAACTGGACGTGAAGGGCAAACCAGGATCCATCGAGGAGATACGCGTGGGCGGACCCTCGGTCGTCGTAGCGCACGGCGAAGTCACGTTCTAAAAAGTTTCAAGTTCCAAGTTTCAAGTTTCAAGTTCGGCTAAGTTAGCTTGAACTGGACTTGAAACTTAGACTGGGAATGCGTTCTGCACAGTTGCAAGTTCCAGATTGATCTGGGAAGGTTTTGGTTTGAACTTGAAACTTGAAACTTGGAACTTGAAACTTCTTCCAAATGACCGAGCAAATAGATCTAGTAATCATCGGCGCCGGACCAGCCGGACTTTCAGCTGCGCACGCCGCGGCGCAGGCAGGCTTGAGTTATCTAGTACTCGAAAAAGGAACCATCGCCGACACGATTCGCAAGTATCCGGTTGGCCGCACGCTTTTCTCAACGCCTAACGAGCTGGAGATGTTTACGGGAGCCTTAAAGCCTTGCCGCGAAAAACCTTCACGCGAAGAGCTACTCTCTCACTACATCCACTTTGTTCTCGATCATGATCTGAACGTAAACACTGGCGAAGAGGTGCTCGATATTGAGAATCTCGCGAGCAAAGGGTTCATGGTTCATACCAACAAAAACCAATATAGCGCGGCACGAATTCTATTCGCGATTGGCGCCATGGCTCATCCCCGCTGTTTGAACGTTCCGGGCGAAGACTTGCCGAAGGTGCATCACCTCTTTGTCGAGCCTTACGCTTACATTCGTAAAGACGCGATGGTTGTGGGTGGCGGCAACAGCGCTGCGGAAGCCGCGCTTTTCCTGTCCGAAGAAGGGGCGCGCACCACGCTTGTAATCTGGCGCGAAGACTGGGAAAACACCGATCCAAAAGCCGGTGCGATGAAACATTGGGTGCGCAAGCCGCTTGACCGGGAGGTTGCGGCTGGACGTTTGCGCGTGGTGCTGTATGGGGAAGTCCTATCAATCACCGAACGTGATGTGACGCTGACTACCGAAGACGGCGAGACGCTGACACTGCCTAACGAGGTACTCTTTGTCCTGATCGGTAGTGATGCAGATCTGACACTCTTGAAAAAACTCGGCGTAAAAACCGAGCCGGGAAAGTTAACTGAAGTTCCGTTTTACGATCCGGAAACGTTTGAGACAAACGTGCGCGGGGTTTACGTGGTGGGTCACTTTACGCATGCTCGTCACATCAAGGCCGCGATCGATGTGCCGCGGCGCATCGTACCGCTGATCGCGGCTGGCTTGCGCGCCATCCCGATTGCGAAATAACCTTGCAGCTAGTTCCCGAGGATTACTCAATGAATGAAAGCGGTCATACAGTGAAGGAGCACTTTGAGAACCGCGTTCCGGAAGTTAAAGCAACCTACGCAGCAATTCTTAAGGCAGCCAAACAATTTGGGCCGGTAAAGGAAGAAGCCAAGAAGACATCGATTCATCTGGTGAGGAAGAGTGCCTTCGCCGGTGTGGCCACGCGCAAGACTGCTTTGATTCTTACGCTCAAGTCTGATTCCGACATTGCGAGCGCGCGCATCGCTAAACGTGAACAAGCGTCGGCCCATCGCTGGCATCTGGAAACGCGACTCGAAACGCCGGACCAGGTCGACCGCGAAATTGTGGCCTGGCTGAGGAAAGCGTATGAACTCGCCGGCTAATGTTGACTACAGGAATCCATTGAATGAAAGAGAATTTCTTACTAGAAAAACCTCCTTGAATTCCGACACACCTGAGTCCTGACTCCCGATGTTTGACCGTTTCATCACCACCAATGGCCGCTTGGTCACAAAATCCTTATCTCCCCGCACGCCCCCTGTTATTAAGGGCAACTCTGAGTGCTCATCAGCAGGTTAAGGCGGTAACTTCGAGACCGTGATTAACGTTCCCACTTTTCCACCCAGGAGTATGAAAATGACTATACGTTCTGCATTTGATCGCGCGTTCGTTCCCCAACTCGGCTTTGGTTCCAATCATTCCAGCCGTTCGCTCGCTGACCACGGGCGAGGTGCGGCCATCAGTCTCCTGGGGACGCTGATATTTCTGGTTCTCTTTTCTTCGTCTGCTTTCGCGCAGTATGGCGGACCGACGAAGCTGACAATTAAGTCCAGCGTGTTGGGAGAAGACAGAGTCATACTCGTGCGCACGCCGGCGGGCTATGAAACCAACAAACTCGCCTATCCAGTGCTCTACATGACTGACGGCGACGCACACATTGGACATACCGGCAGCACAATCGAGTTCCTGGCTCGCAATGGCAGGATGTCTGAACTAATCGTGGTGGGGATTGTTAATACCGACCGCACGCGCGACCTGACGCCGGCAAAAGCGACCGGGCCAAACGCCGCTCAGTTTCCGACCGCAGGCGGCGCCGACAATTTTCTGAAGTTCATAGAAACAGAAGTAATTCCCCAGATCGAGAAGAGCTATCGCGTGCAGCCCTACCGCATTTTGGCAGGTCACTCTTTCGGCGGTTTGTTCACAGTTCATACGCTGATCACTCGCCCGGAACTATTCAATTCTTACATCGCGGTGAGCCCGTCTTTGCAGTGGGCCGATGACGCGACCCTGAAGCGCGCGGAAGAATTCTTCAAGACACGCAAGGAGTTGAATGCGACTCTGTTCACGTCTCTGGGAAATGAACCCGGCGACATCGGTAAGGACTTCGTATTGTTCAAGGAACTACTTGCCGGGACCAAAATCAAGGGATTCGAGTGGGAAGCTGAGCAGATGAAGGACGAGGATCACGGCTCGGTGGTGCTGCGGAGTCACTACGCAGGCCTGCGGAAGGTTTACGATGGTTGGCAGATGCCGCGAGATCCGGAAACAGGCGCCGTGGCCGGCGGACTCAAAGCCGCCGATGCTCATTACAAGTGGCTCTCGGAAAAATTCCACTATTCAATTGCGACGCCCGAGAACCTGATCAATCAGATCGGTTACCAGTTCCTGTTGGCCGCAACCCCA
>Ga0207684_10002456_pt1 | contig 18699 bp, 20 predicted proteins | sample KBSK5501metaG_FD_184342 | JGI IMG/M metagenome (GOLD analysis project Ga0207684, IMG submission 184342) | Corn, switchgrass and miscanthus rhizosphere microbial communities from Kellogg Biological Station, Michigan, USA - KBS K5-50-1 metaG... | ecosystem: Host-associated > Plants > Roots >...
CGCGCGACCCTCACCGCGGTCAGGCCCTTCACGCCGCCTTCACGCGCGAGATGCTCACCCGCGGCGTGGTCAAGGCGGCCCAGAAGTTCTACGTGTCGCTCGTCCACACCGAGGTGGAGGTGGCGCGCACCCTCGAGGTCTTCGACGAGGCGCTCACCGCGGTGGCGGGAACTTCTCACTGAGCATGCTGATTACGCAGTCACAGGAGGCTATCACCATGGCGAATCTCGACAACGATGCGCAGGAGCTCTGGTACCGCGGCAAGATCACACGCCGGTGCTGGCTCGGGCTGAGCGCGGCCGCAGCCGGGGCGGTCGGCGCGGGCATGCTGGTGCCCGCGCCGTGGCGCGCGGCCTTCGGCCAGGCCAAGCCCTACAAGATCGGCACGCTGCAGCCCCTGTCGGGCACCGCGGCGGCCGGCGGCAAGACCGCCCTCGTGGGCGTGCAGATGGCGGTGGACCGCATCAACAAGGCGGGCGGCGTCAACGGTCGCCCGATCGAGCTGATCGTCGCCGACTACGAGTCCAAGCCCGACGTCGGCCGGCGCAAGGCCGAGAAGCTGGTCCTCGAGGACAAGATCGACGCCCACGCGGGCGGCTATCTCTCGAACGTCTGCCTCGCCTGCATGCCGGTGTACGAGGAGCACAAGCTGGTCAACATGATCACGGTGTGCCTCGACACCACGATCACGACCACCAAGTGCAGCCGCTATACGTTCCGGCCCTTCGACTTCGCGCCGGCCCAGGCGGTGGCGATCGCGCCCCACATGGTGAACAAGATCGGGAAGAAGTGGCACATCGCGTTCGCCGACTACGCGTGGGGCCAGTCCACCCGCGACGCCTACGTCGAACAGATCAAGAAGAACGGCGGCGAGGTCACGGGAACCACCGGCATCCCGCTCGGCACCGCGGACATGACCGCGTTCCTCAGCAAGATCAGCGGCGCCTACGACGGCCTCTTCGGGATCTTCTTCGGGCCGCAGGGCATCTCCTTCGTCAACCAGAGCTTCGATCTGGGCCTCTCGAAGAAGGCGCGGATCGCCGGTGACGGCGCCATCGCGGTGGCCACGAACCTGCCCGCCATGGGGACCAAGGCCGAGGGGTTCGTCGGCGTGGACCGCTACATCCCGCTGCTCGAGGGCCCGTTCAACACCCCGTCCCACAAGAAGTTCCTCGACGACTCGGTGGCCCGGCTGGCGCCCCTCGGCGTCTCCCTGCCCGACCGCTACGTGCAATCCAACTTCGAGGGCGTCAACTTCCTCAAGCTCGGCATGGAGCGGTCGAAGTTCCGCGGGCGCGAGGACACCATGAAGCTCATCGAGGCGCTCGAGGGCATGGAGGTCAAGGAGTCCGACGACTTCCCCCAGGGCGACAAGACGCTCCGCAAGGAGGACCACCAGGCCTTCGTGCGGGAGTTCATCTTCGAGGTCCGCGACATGAAGTACAAGATCCTCGACATCATCCCGAAGGAAAAGACGGTCGTCCCCGCCGCGTGCAAGTTCGCATAGCCGCGTGACGGCGTCGCAAGCTCAATCGCCGGGCGCCCCGGTGCAGCCGGGCCGGGGCGCCCGGGACGCAATCCTTCGAACCGACGGCCTCACCATGCGCTTCGGCGGCCTCACCGCCGTCGGCGGCGTGAGCATCACGGTCCCGCGGGGCGAGATCCGCGCCATCATCGGCCCCAACGGGGCCGGCAAGTCCACCTTCTTCAACTGCGTAACCGGCGTGCTGCACCCGACGAGCGGGCGCATCTTCCTGAACGGCGAGGACGTGGCGGGGCTGCCGCCGCACCGCATCTCCCACAAGGGGCTCGCGCGCTCGTACCAGATCACCAACATCCTGCCCGGCGCGACGGTGCTCGAGAACGCGCGCATCGCGGCCCAGTCCCGTCACCATAGCTGGAGCCTGCTGCGCCACCACCGGAGCTACCGCGATCTCCTCGAGCGGGCCCGGTCGGTCCTCGAGGCGGTGGGCCTCCTCGACAAGGAGGCCGAGCTGGCCGCCAACCTCTCCCACGGCGAGCAGCGCAATCTCGAGATCGCGATCGCGCTGGCCACCGATCCGCAGCTCCTGTGCCTCGACGAGCCGACCGCGGGCATGAGCGTGACCGAGACCCACGCCACCGTCGAGCTGGTGCGGCGCATCGCCCGGAACCTCACCATCCTGGTCGTCGAGCACGACATGGAGGTGGTGATGAACCTGGCCCACCGGATCACCGTGCTCCACTACGGCGAGGTGCTGGCCGAGGGGACGCCAGGCGAGATCCAGGCCAACCCGCGTGTGCAGGAGGTCTACCTGAGGGCCTGATGCTCACGCTGGCCGACGTGCACACCCACTACGCCAAGAGCCACATCCTCCACGGCATCTCCCTTGAGGTGGAGCCCGGCGAGGTGATCGGGCTCCTCGGGCGCAACGGGGTGGGCAAGTCCACCACGCTCAAGAGCATCATGGGCCTCGTGCGACCCTCCCAGGGGCGGATCACGTTCGAAGGCCGCGACATCACGGGCATGGCCTCGCACAAGGTCGCGCACCTCGGCATCGCCTACGTGCCGGAGGACCGACGCATCTTCAGACTCCTCACCGTGATGGAGAACCTCCGGACCGGGCTCGACCGGGGCGGCCTCACCGAGGCACGCCGCAAGGACCTGCTCGACAAGGTCTACGAGAGCTTCCCGGTGCTCGGGGAGCGGAAGAATCAGCTCGGGGGCACCCTCTCGGGCGGCGAGCAGCAGATGCTGGCGATCGCCCGCGCGATGATGCTCGAGCCCAAGATCATCCTGCTCGACGAGCCGACGGAAGGGCTCATGCCGCGCATGGTGTCCCAGATCCGCGACATCATCGAACGGCTCCACCGCGAGGGCGTCGCGATCCTTCTCGTGGAGCAGAACGTCGGGCTGACCCTCAGTGCGACCAGCCGCTGCTACATCATGGAGAAGGGCCTCATGCGTCACCACGCGTCCTCGGCCGCGCTGAGGGCCGACCCGTCCGTCATCCACCAGTACCTGGGGGTATGAGCGGTGTTCGAGCAAATTCTCGTGCAGACGGTCAACGGACTCGTCAACGGCATGGTGCTCGCGCTGGTCGCCTCGGGGCTGACCCTGATCTTCGGCATCATGGACGTGGTCAACTTCGCCCACGGGGACCTCGTGATGCTGGGCGCGTTCACCGGCGCGGTCACGGTCGCCCAGACCGGCAACTTCTGGCTGGGACTCCTGGTGGCGTCGCTCGTCATCGCGGCCTTCGGGGCGCTGCTCCAGATCGTCACGCTCCGTCCCCTGATCGGCCGCGATTCCCTGACCACCATCATCGCGACCTTCGGCATCTCCCTGGTGCTCCAGAAGTATGCCCTCTGGCAGTTCGGCCCCACCGCCCAGAACATCCCGCAGCCGATCCCGGGCCGGTTCGAGTTGTTCTACCTGCAGTACCCCTGGTATCGCCTGGGCGCCGCGGTGATGGCGGGCGCCATCATCGGCGCGCTCTACCTCTTCCTGAAGTACGGAAAGTACGGGATCTGGATCCGCGCCACCACCCAGGACCGCATCATGGCGGGCGCGATGGGCATCCCGGTGCCCTGGGTCCACACCGGCGTCTTCGCCATCGGCGCCGCGATGGCGGCCGCCTCCGGCGTGCTGTTCGCGCCCCTGGCCGCGGTGACCCAGACCATGGGGGCCGAGTTCACGTTGCGCGCGTTCAGCGTCGTGGTCGTGGGTGGAATGGGCAACCTGGGCGGATCCATCCTCGCCGCGCTCTTCATCAGCCTGCTTGAGGCGTACGCCTCGCTGGTGGTGAGCCCCTCGCAGGCGGTGATCGTCTCGTTCGTGGTCTTGATCCTCACCCTGCTCTTCAGGCCCACCGGCCTGTTCGTGCCGACGCCCATCGTCCCGACGGCCAAATGACGACCATGGGCTCCCAGACGCACCGCAGATTCTGGATCGTCTTTCTGACCGTGGTGACCGCGCTCGCGCTCGTCCCGCTCGGGCTCCCCGAGTTCTGGCGGAAGTTCCTCACTGAGATCCTCATCTGGGGACTGCTCGCGATGTCCTCGGACATCCTCATCGGCTACACCGGCATGGTCTCCTTCGGGCACTCCGCTTTCTTCGGGCTGGGGCTCTACGGCGCCGCCGCGGCGCTGCTGGTGATGCGCTCCCCGAACCTCTGGATCGCTCTCGCGGTGGGTCTGGCGGCGGCCGCGCTGGTGGCGGTGTTCGTCGCCTACTTCGCCACGCGCCTCCGCGACATCTACTTCGCCATCTCCACGTTCGTCTTCTCGCAGATCTTCTACGTCATCATCTTCACCTGGACGGACGTGACCGGAGGCGAGAACGGCCTGTACTTCACCCAGCCGCCGTTCACTATTCCCGGCATCTGGAGCGGGCGGTTCTCGACGGTGAGCCTGCATTGGTTCGTCCTCGCGGTCGTCGCGCTCTCCTATCTCGCCCTGCGCCGGATCACCCAGTCCCCGTTCGGGATGGTGCTGCAGTCGATCCGGGAGAACGAGCCGAGGACCCGGGCGATCGGCTACCACGTGGAGCGCTACAAAATCGTGGCGGTGCTGCTCTCGGGGTTGTTCGCGGGGCTCTCGGGAACCCTCTACGCGATCCAGCACCGGTTCGCCGCCCCGGACTTCGTCTTCTTCACGGTCTCGGGCGAGGTGGTCATCTTCAACGTCATGGGGGGCATGGGCACGCTCGTCGGCCCGGTGGTGGGGGCCGCGTTCTTCTTGCTGCTCCGCGAGGGCCTCTCCCGCTTCTGGGCCGAGTACTACCTGATCCCGCTGGGCATCGCGTTCATCCTGATGGTGATCTTCATGCCGCAGGGGCTCCTGGGCTTCTGGAAGCGGCGGCTGAACCAGTAGGGGCCGGACGCTAGGCGCCGGTGCTGCCGAAGCCGCCCTCGCCGCGACGGCTTTCCGGCAGCTCGCGCACCTCTACCAGCTGCGCCCGCGCCACCGGCTGGATCACGAGCTGCGCGATGCGCTCGCCACGCTGGATCACCACCGTCCGCGCGCCGTGATTGACGAGGAGCACGCCGATCTCGCCGCGATAGCCTGAATCGATCAGGCCCGGGGCGTTCAGCACCGTCACCCCCGATCGGAGCGCCAGCCCCGAGCGCGGCATCACCAGCCCCGCGTAGCCGGCGGGAATCGCCACGCGCAGGCCCGTCGGCACCAGCTCGCGGCCGCCCGGCTCGAGCGTCACCGTCGCCGCCGCGGCCACGTCGAGGCCCGCGTCTCCCTCACGCGCGTAGACGGGAAGGGCGACTCCCGGATCGCTCCGCACGACCTCGATGCGCACGGCGGAGTCGAGTTGCTCGGTCACGCGGGGTGTCTCCTGTCCTCGACGAGGTGGCGATACCGTGAACCGATTGCGCGCTGATCGTGCGCCCTCGGCAGAGTAGCAGAAAGCGAAGCCCGCTTGACAAATTTGGGAGCGCGACTCCTCGCCGCGAGCCATGTAACCGGCCGAGATACCGGGCCTATTTCGATGGCCCTCGTCTTGCTACCTCCACCGGGTGAACGGGGGGCACGCGCAATGCGCCGCACATTTGGACCGTCGGGTTTGCTGAGGCTGGCCGCGATGATCACGCTCGGGCTGTCGCTCCTGCTCTCGGGCTGCGCATCCGCCCCCCACGACGCGACCCGGACAGTGGCGGAGGAGAAGAACGGCTGGTCCCGCTGCCCGCGCGGCCATGCCGCCACCCTCACCGTGGTCTGCCTGCAGCGCTAGCCGGCCTGCGATGCGCCCCATCGTCGACGCGCTACTCCTGCGCGCGCTCCCGCTGGCGCTATCCGGTCTGTGCGTCTGGCCCGCCGCCGTCCCGGCACGAGGCGAGGTCACACCCGACGTGGCGGTCGAGATCGCCCGACTGCGCTCGCGGCTGGCCGACACCGCCGCGCGGGAGCAGCATTGCCTGGTCGGCGCGACGCAGCCGGTGTGGACGGCGTCGCTGGCCGGTGATCTCCGCGCGCTGCAGGACCGCGCCAAGGAGGCCGTGGCCAACGGCGACACGACCCAGGCCCGGCGGTGGCGGGAGCTGGCGCGGAAGGCCGAGGCCCTCGAGGCCCGGGCCGCGGTGAGCGCACGCTCGGGCGCCGAGCTGTTCCAGAGCCAGCAGATCGGGCTCGATTGCCTGGAGCGCTTCGCGGCAGAGCGCGAAGCGCTGCGCGCCTCGCTCGATGTCGCGGTGGTCGATCCGGCCGCATACGGCGAATCGCTGCGCCGAGTCCGGGAGCATGGCACGGCGGAGCTAGACCAGGATCTCACCCGGCTCCAGGGGCACTGCCGCGCGCTCTCCGCGCAGTGGAGGCAGACCCGGGCCGACGCGAGCGCGGGCGCGCAGGTGTTGAAAGCGGCGCTCGACACGCTGAGACGGCGTCACACCGCGGCGCTCGAGAGCGAGCCGGTCCGCGCCGCGGCCGATCCGACTCTGCGAGCGGTGGAGGCCCTGGTCGCGGCCGCGGACGCATGGCAGCGCGAGCGCGCGGCGGCCGGGCGGCTCGGCGCCGCGGGCGACGACGTGGAGCGCCGGCGGGCCGCCATGGATCGGGAGGAGTCGGCGCGGCTCGCCAGCGGCTACTGGGCGACGGCCGACCGGCTGCTCGCCCGGCGGGTCTCGATCGCGGAGCCTACTCGGACGGGAACAGCGTGGCCAGGAGCTGGCGGAACTCCTTGAGCTTGAACGGCTTGGTGACCACCGGCACCTTCTTGTCGACGAGAAAGCGCCCGTACCCCGGCGCCTCGTCCTCCCCGGTGATGAAGATGAAGTGCGGGGCCGCCTCCGGCCGGCGCCGGCGCACCTCTTCATAGAGCTTCGGCCCGTCCACCTGCGGCATCTGCAGGTCGCTCACCACCAGGTCGTAGGTCTGCTCCTCGAGCAGCTTGAGCGCGGCCACGCCGTCCTCGGCGGGGTCGACCGTGTGGCCGTCCGCGGCGAGGGCCTCCACCAGCAGCTCGCGCATGTGCTCCTGATCGTCGGCGACGAGGACCCGCAGCTGTCGCATGGCCCGAGTCTAGCAGATGCGCCCCGGCGGCGTGTATCGCTTCCGACACGTTGACGGGCCGCGGTGGGGTTCCCACACTAGGCGCGTGCTCGCGCGCGTGCGCTCCGCCACCCTCTCCGGAATCGAGGCCGCCACCATCTTCGTCGAGGTGGATGTGACGGCCGGCCTGCCCTCCTTCACCACGGTCGGGCTCCCCGATTCGACGGTCCGCGAGAGCCGCGACCGCGTGCGCGCCGCCATTCGCAACGCGGGCTTCGAGTTCCCGATCGATCGGATCACGGTCAACCTCGCCCCCGCGGACGTCCGCAAGGAGGGGGCGGCCTTCGATCTGCCGATGGCGATCGGCATCCTCTCCGCCACCGGGCTCGTGAAGCCCGGCCGCCTGGAGCGCGCGCTGGTGATGGGCGAGCTGTCGCTCGACGCCAGCGTGCGGCCGGTGCGCGGAGTCCTGCCGGTGGCCCTGCACGCCCGCCGGGAAGGCTTCGCCCCTCTGCTCGTGCCCGCCGCGAACGCCGCGGAGGCGAGCGTGGTCGCCGGCGTGGAGGCGGTTCCCATCGCGACCCTCCACGACGCTGTCGAGTACCTCAACGGCGAGCGCGAGATCCCGCGGGTGACCGTCGACCGCGCCGCCGGCGCGTCGCCAGTCAATGGCGACGGCCTCGATTTCGCCGACGTGCGCGGCCACGCGCACGCCAAGCGCGGCGTGGAGATCGCCGCCGCCGGCGCCCACAACGTGTTGATGATCGGCCCGCCGGGCACCGGCAAGACCATGCTCGCCCGCCGCGTCGCGTCCATCCTCCCGCCGCTGTCGCTGGAGGAAGCCATCGAGGCCTCCACCGTCTGGAGCGTCGCGGGCCTGCTCCCGCGCGAGCATGGGCTGCTGACCGCGCGCCCGTTTCGCAGTCCGCATCACACCGCCTCGGAGGCGGGCCTCATCGGCGGCGGCGGCTTGCCGCATCCCGGCGAGATCAGCCTCGCCCACCACGGCGTGCTCTTCCTCGACGAGTTGCCCGAGTTTTCCCAGCGCGTCCTGGAGGCGCTCCGCCAACCGCTGGAAGACGCCCGGGTCGTCGTCTCCCGCGCCGCCGGCACCGCCAGCTTCCCCGCCCGCTTCCAGCTCGTCGCCGCCGCCAACCCCTGCCGCCGCGGCTGCGCGTCATTGGTCACCTGCGCCTGCTCACCGCCCGAGCGCTCGCGCTACCTCGGCCGCCTCTCCCGTCCCCTGCTCGACCGCATCGATCTCCATCTCGAGATCCCCACCCTGCCCCACGCCGAGCTCGTCGCCAGCGCCGCGGGCGAGTCCTCCGCGATCATCCGCGCGCGGGTCCTCGCCGCCCGCGCCCGCCAGGCCGTCCGCTTCGCGGGCACCACCACCCATGTCAACGCCCGGATGTCCGGCCGCCAGACCCGACGCTTCTGCCCGCTGCCGGCCGACGCCGCGCGCCTCCTTGGGCTCGCCGTGACCCGCCTGGGCCTCTCCGCCCGCGCCCACGACCGCCTCCTCCGCGTCGCCCGCACCATCGCCGATCTCGCCGACGCCGAAGCCATCACCGCCGAGCACATCGCCGAGGCCATCCAGTACCGCACGCTCGACCGCGCGCGGTGACCGCGCGGCCGGCGGCAAGCGGCTCGACGGCTTGCCAATGCCGACAGATATGAGAGGATGACGGCGTTTTCGAAACCCACGTCCGGAGGTCCCCATGAGCCAACCCGGTAGCGCCCGGCCCACCCCAGCCGCGGCGCCTCATCCCATGGTGCTTGTCCGCGAGAGGACCGCCCTCGTCGTGATCGACGTCCAGGAGCGGCTGTTTCCCGCCATGGACTCGGACCACCGCGAGGAAGTGATGCGGAACATCAAGGTGCTGGCCGCGGCGGCGCGGCGGCTCCAGCTGCCCACCGTGGTAACCGAGCAGTACCCGAAGGGCCTCGGCCATACCCTGCAGGAGCTCAGAGAGGCCCTCCCGGCGGGGGTGGAGCCCCTCGAGAAGGTCGCCTTCTCCTGCTGGGGCGTGGAGAGCGTCCGCGCCCGGCTCACCGCGACGGGCGCCCGGCAACTCCTCTTGGGAGGCATCGAAGCCCACGTGTGCGTTTTGATGTCGGCGCTCGACCTGCTGGCCGAAGGCTACGGGGTCCATGTCGTGGCCGACGCGGTCACCTCCCGCACCCAGGCCAACTGGCGCCTGGCGATGGCCCAGCTCCGTCAGGCGGGAGCGGTGGTCACCACGACCGAGACCGTCCTCTTCCAGCTGTTGCGGCAGGCCGACACCGATGACTTCCGGGAGCTCGCTCGGCTGATTCGCTGATGCCGCGCTACTTCGACGTCCGGACCACGGTGCTCCTCGTGGTCGGCTACGGGATCCTCCCCGAAGAGGAAGATCGCCCCATCGCCTACGAGCTGAAGCGCGCGATCAACTCCCGCAGCGAAGGGGCCGACGACCGCAGCGCGGTGGTCGTGACCGACATGTGGATGCTCAATCAGGAGATGGCGGAGATGTTCCCGGCCATCGCCATCGGCGGGCCCTCGGTCAATGCGTTCTCCGCCCAGATCTACGAGGACCTGCCGCTGGCCTTCATCCGCGACCAGCAGGTCTTCATCCAGATGAACCAGGACCAGGGCAAGCGCGCCGTGCTCTGGGGGCTGGACCAGCGGGGCACGCGGGACGCGGTGGAGCTGTTCGTGAAGGACGGGCTGCTCGATCGCTTCCTCGATCTGGTCTGGCACCGCGCCGGCTAGCCGGGTGGGTCGCGCCGCCGCGTCCCTGAGTTGAGTTATCGCGGGAGCGTGCCCGACCCGCTCGGCCGCGTCCCCTACTTCCGGGTCCTTTCAGCGCGAAAGCGGGGCGCGCTCGCTCGTCGATTTCGCTCGGTCGCCTTCGCCCGCCACGAGAGCGTATTCGTGGAGGGGGAGCCGTGTGACGGCCTGTGGATCGTGGTGGAGGGACGGCTCAAGGTCTTCCGAACCTCCCCCCGCGGGCGCGAGCAGGTGCTCCACGTCGAAGGCCCGGGGGCGACGCTCGGCGAGGTACCGCTGTTCGACAGGGGTGGCTACGTGGCCTCCGCGGCGACGTTGAGCGCGGCGCGCTTGATCTGGGTGCCCCGCCGGGAGCTGGAGGACCTGTGCCGGGAGCATCCGGAGGTGGCCCTGGCCATCATCGCGACCATGGCCCGCCGCGTGCGAACCTTCGCGGGCCTGGCCGGCGACCTGGCGCTCCGCCCGGTGCAGGCCCGACTCGGGCGGCTCCTGCTCGAGGAGGCCCGGCGGGTGGGCCGCCAAACCCCGCGAGGGCTCGAGCTCACCCTGCCCGGGACCCGTGACGAGATCGCCGCGCGTATCGGAACCGTCCGTGAGCCGGCGTCACGCGCGCTGAGCGCGCTGGCTCGCCAGGGACTGGTGACGGTGAGCGGGCGCCACGTGCTCGTGCGCGACGTGAGGGGTCTGGAGGAGGTCGCCGGGGGGGGTGACTAGCGGGAAACGGTGAGGCGGCTGCCAGGCGGCAGATTGCTGTAAGTGACCGATCCGTTGGGCCCGGCGTAGCGGTACACCGAACGCGGCACGGCGGTGCGGCCAGTCCAGGCCCCGCCCCCGTGCAGCACACGCTGCACGTACTGCTGCGTCTCCGCATAGGGCGGGATGCCGCGATGCGCGTCCACCGCGCCTTCCCCCGCATTGTAGGCTGCGACGGCGAGCGGCAGGTTGCCGGGATAGCGGTCCAGCAGGTAGCGGAGGTGGCGCACGCCACCGTCGATATTCTCTCGGGGATTGAACGAGTCACGCACCCCCAAGGCCACCGCGGTCTTCGGCATGAGCTGCATGAGGCCGCGGGCGCCGGTGCGGGACACCGCGGTGGCATTGAACGCGGACTCAGCGCGAATCACCGCTTCGACCAAGGTCGAATCCACGCCGTGTCGTGAGGCGATCTCTCGGATGTCGGTTGCGTACTGATTCCGCGACGTCTCGGACATGCGGAGCCAGCCCGTGGACGTCCCGGACGCGTTCGGCAGACCGCGGTACCGCGGATCCGTCGGTGCATTGGTTAGGTGAACGGTGCCATCGCCGTCGATGAGGCGATAGGTTTCGGCTCCGACCCCTGGAGCCCACCCGAGACCGGTCACCGCAACCATCACCGCGAGCGCACTCCTGGTAAGCACGGTGGAGAGGAACTCCAAGAGGCATGCCAGGCGGTGCCAGAGACACAGAAGGGCCGCCCTGACTGGGCGGCCCTTCTGCTATATCTTTCAGTTATTTGTCGCCTAGTTCCTGGCCTGAAGGAGCGACTGCGGGATACGGTTGTCCTTCGGAATCGGCTCTTCGAGGGCCAGATTGAGCACTTGCTCGAGGGTATCGACCAAGTGAAACGTCATACCCGCTCTCGCCTGAACCGGCACGTCCTCGATCAAGTTTTTCTCGTTTCTTTTCGGCAAGATAACGACCTTGACCCCGGCACGCCGGGCCCCAAGCACCTTCTCCTTGATGCCGCCCACTGGCAAGACGCGACCAGATAACGTCACCTCGCCGGTCATCGCCAAGTCCGATCTCACGGGTCGCTGAGTCATCAGGGAAACCAGCGCCGTCACCATGGTGACACCGGCGGACGGGCCGTCCTTCGGAATCGCGCCTGCTGGCACGTGGACGTGGATGTCAGAGGTGTCCCAGTAGTCCGAGCGAACGCCCAGCTGGGACACGTGCGACCGAGCCCAGGACAGGGCGGCCTGGGCGGACTCCTTCATGACGTCGCCTAGCTGACCGGTCAGCGTGAGCGTCTTGCTGCCCTTCATCCTGGTGGCTTCGATGAACAGGATCTCGCCGCCAGTGGGCGTCCAGGACAAGCCGACCGCCACCCCGGGAATCCGGGTCCGCTCTTCCAGTTCCTCGTGCAGGAACCGCGAGGCGCCGAGCAGCTCGCCGACGAGGGCCTCCGTCACCTCCACCGAGTCCGGGCGACCCTCGACCCGTCGCTTGGCGACCTTCCGGGTGATGGCCGCGATCTCACGCTCGAGGTTGCGCAGGCCGGCCTCCCGCGTGTAGCCGCGCACGAGCAGGCGCAGCGCCGCATCGGTCCATCGGATGTGCTCACCTTGGATCAGGCCGTGATCGGCGACCTGCTTCGGCACCAGATGGGTTCGCGCGATCTGCACCTTCTCCTCTTCCGTATAGCCCGCGATCTCGATGATCTCCATCCGGTCGCGGAGCGGCGGCGGTACCGTGTCGAGCATGTTGGCGGTCGTGATGAACAGGATCTTGGACAGGTCGAATGCCACGTCGACGTAGTGGTCGCGGAACGCGACGTTCTGCTCGGGATCGAGAACTTCCAGCAGCGCGGACGCCGGATCGCCGCGGAAGTCCATTCCGAGCTTGTCCACCTCGTCCAGCATGAACACCGCGTTCTTGGACTCGGCGCGCCGCAAGCCCTGGATGATCTGGCCCGGCAGGGCGCCGATGTATGTCCGTCGGTGACCTCGGATCTCGGCCTCGTCCCGCATCCCGCCGAGGGAGATGCGGTGGAACTTGCGGCCGAGCGCGCGCGCGATCGACCGACCGAGGGAGGTCTTGCCGACTCCGGGGGGACCCACGAAGCACAGGATCGGGTCCTTCCCGGTCGGGCGCATGCTCTTCACGGCCAGGTACTCGAGGATCCGCTCCTTCACCTTCTCGAGGCCCGAGTGATCCTCGTCCAACACGCGGCGGGCCTCCGTGATGTCCAGGTTGTCGGTCGTCTGCTTGCTCCACGGCAAGGCCAGCAGCCAGTCGAGGTAGGTCCGGGCCACGGTGTACTCCGCCGCCGCCGGCGGCATCTTGCCGAGACGGTCGAGCTCCCGGAGCGCCTCCTTCTTCGCCTCCTCGGTCATCCCGACCGCCTCGATCTTCTCGCGCAGGTCGTCGAGCTCCTGCGTGCGCTCGTCGGTCTGCCCGAGCTCCTTCTGGATCGCCTTCAGCTGCTCCCGCAGGTAGTACTCCCGCTGGCTGCGGCCGACCTCCGACTCGACCTGGGACTGGATCTTCGATCCAAGCGCGAGGACCTCGGCTTCCTTGGTGAGCACCGCGACGAGCCGCGCCAGACGAGCCTTGACGTCGGGCGTCTCCAGCAGCTCCTGCTTCACCTGGGTGGTGAGAGCGGGGAGGGTTGCCGCGATGAGGTCGCCGAGCCGGTCGGGCTGGGTGACGTTCTGCACCACGGTCGCCAGCTCGTCGGGCAGCATGGGGGACAGCTCCACGACTTGCCGGAACAAAGTCACCGCGTTGCGCGCCAGCGCCTCGGCCTCGAGGTCGCCACCCGAGGGAGAGACCTCCGGCACTTCCGCGACCCGCGCCGTGAGATACGGCCGCACCTGCGTCATCTCCATGATGCGAATCCGGTGCAGCCCCTGGACAACCAGGCGAACGGTTCCGTCCGGCTGCTTCAGGACCTTGTGCACGCTGGCGAGGGTGCCGGTGCGGTGCAGGTCTGCCTCCTGCGGATCTTCGGTCGCCGGGTCCCGCTGGGTGAAGACGCCGATCAGACGGCCTCGCCGGATCACGTCCTCGAGCAGCCGCACCGACGACTCGCGCCCCGCTCCGAGCGGCAGGGCGGATTGGGGAAACAGCACGGTGTCCCGCAACGGCAGGATAGGTACCTGCTCTGGAACAGGACCGCCCGCGCTCAGCGGGTTCGCGCCTTCCGTGTATACCCTCTCGTCTGCCATGATGACGGCCTTCCTTTCCGGTCAGAACAGATCGACGGGCGAGAGCTGGCTGGATGCCGCCCGGACGAGCGCTTCGCCTTTGCCGCGCCGCTCCTCGTCCCTCGACTCCGCGATGTCGCTCCGCACGTGATTCGTCAATTCCTCGATCCGCGCCTGCATGTCGAGCATCCGGCGCCTCATCTTTAGGATGATCTCGATGCCCGCGAGATTCACTCCCAGATCGCGGGCGAGTCGGGTCACGCGGGCGATCTCCTCGACGTCCTCCGCCGAGTACATCCGTGTCTTGCCCTCCGTGCGGCTAGGCCGGATCAGCCCCTTCTTCTCGTACATGCGGAGGGTCTGAGGGTGGATCTGCACCATCTCGGCGACGACGCCGATCATGTAGAGCGGCCGGCTCCGGTCGGTCATTCGCGAACGCTCCCGGACGCGGCGGTGTCGGGCCGCGCCGGGAGCAGCCGGGCGAGCTCCCGGAACATCTCCTGCGTCCGTGGATCGAGACCGCGCGGGATCTCCACCCGGGTGGTGACGTACAAGTCGCCCCGGCCGTCACCCGCCAGGCGCCTCACCCCCTTGCCGCGCAGCCGGAAGGTCTGGCCGCTCTGCGTCCCGGGGGGCACTACCACGTCCACCAGGCCATCCACTCCCCGGACCCGGATCCGGCTTCCGAGGACCGCCTCGTTCAGGGAAAGCGAGACCTCGCAGTAGAGGTTGTCTCCCTTCCGCGTGTATCTCGGATCCTCGTGCACCCGAGCGACGACGATCAGATCGCCTCGCGGGCCGCCGAATGGACCCGCGTGACCTTCGCGGGCGATCCGAAGTTGGCTCCCGGTATCCATGCCCGGAGGCAGCAGCACGTGCATTAAAACCCGGCTGGGCGACACCCCGCGCCCACGACAGGCGGAGCATGGCTCTGCCACTCGGGCACCCTCACCGTCGCACGCGGGACAGGTCTCGCCGTCACGCGCGGCCTCGCGCCATACCGTTCCCAGTCCTGCGCAGTGCGAGCAGACCGTGGCCCGAGCCCCGGGCGCGGCTCCGGTGGCGCGGCACGCCTCGCAGGGAGAGAGCCGATCGACGGGCACATCCGCCTCGACGCCGGAGACGGCCTGTTGGAACGAGAGCTCGACGGGGACGTGCAGATCATCACCCCGGCGCCCCCCGCGGGGGCCCGGTGGCGAAGCCGACGACCGCCCGGCGGGGTGAGCGCCCTGGCGATCGTAGACCGTTCGCGTGGTCGGGTCGCTCAGGATGCGGTACGCCCGCGATATCTCCTCGAAGATTGCGTCGACGTCGCGCTCCCAGAAGTTGACATCCGGGGAATAGCGGCGCGCCAGTCGCTGATAGGCGCGCCGGATCTGCGCCGCCGTCGCCCCGGCCTCTACCCCGAGCACCGCATAGTAGTCACGCATGGTCGCGCGCGGGGCCTCGCGCTGTCTCGCGGAGCCCCGCGCTCCTCAAGCCGCCGAAACGGAGCGGCGCCGCTATTTCTTCTCTCCCAGATCCTCGAACTCGGCATCCACGACGTCACCCTTCGGTGCCGCGCCGCCGGCCGGGGCCCCCGGTTGCGGCGCCCCGCCCGCCCCCGGCTGGGCCTGAGCCTGGGCGTCGCGATACATCGCCTCCGCCAGCTTGTGCGAAGCCTGGGTCACCGCCTCCTGAGCCTTCTTGATGCGGTCCAGATCGTCCGTCTTGAGCGCTTCCCGCAGCTCGCCGAGAGCCGTCTCGGTCGCCTGCTTGTCCCCGGCGGGCACCTTGTCGCCATGGTCCCGCAGCATCTTCTCGGTGTTGTAGACGATCCCGTCGCCGAGATTCTTGATCTCGATGCTCTCGCGCTGCCGGGCGTCCTCCGCCGCGTTGGCCTCCGCTTCCTTCTTCATCCGGTCGATCTCATCCTTGCTGAGGCCGGACGAGGCGGTGATCGTGATGTTCTGCTGCTTGCTGGTCGCCTTGTCGCGGGCCGAGACGTTCAGGATGCCGTTGGCATCGATGTCGAACGTCACCTCGATCTGCGGCACGTTCCGGGGCGCCGGCGGGATGCCGTCCAAGTGGAACCGGCCGAGGGTCCGGTTGTCCCGCGCCATCGGGCGTTCACCCTGGAGCACGTGCACTTCCACCGAGGGCTGGCTGTCCGACGCGGTCGTGAACGTCTCGGCCTTCTTGGTCGGGATCGTCGTGTTGGCCTCGATCAAGCGGGTCATGACCCCGCCCAGCGTCTCGATACCGAGCGAGAGCGGCGTCACGTCCAGCAGGAGGAGATCCTTTACCTCCCCGGTGAGCACCGCTGCCTGCACGGCCGCCCCCACCGCCACGACCTCGTCCGGGTTGACGGTCCGGTTCGGCTCCTTCCCGAAGAGCTTCTTGACCTCTTCCTGGACCTTGGGCATCCGGGTCTGGCCGCCCACCAGGATGACCTCGTCGATGTCGCCGGGATTCACGCCCGCCTGGCGCATCGCCTCGCGGCACGGAGTCATGCTGCGCTCGATCAGATCGGCCACCAGCGACTCGAGCTTGGAGCGGGTCAGGGTCAGGACCAGGTGCTTCGGTCCGCTGGCGTCGGCCGTGATGAACGGCAGGTTGATTTCAGTCTGGACGGTCGTGGACAGCTCGCACTTGGCCTTCTCGGCGGCTTCCTTGAGGCGCTGCAGGGCCATGCGGTCCTTGCGAAGATCGATGCCGTTCTCCCGCTTGAACTCTTCGGCGATCCAGTCCATGACCCGCTGGTCGAAGTCGTCCCCACCCAGGTGCGTGTCACCGTTGGTCGCCTTGACCTCCACTACGCCCTCGCCGATCTCGAGGACGGAGATGTCGAAGGTGCCGCCGCCCAGGTCGTACACGGCTACCGTCTCGTCCTTCTTCTTGTCCAGGCCGTAGGCCAGCGCGGCCGCGGTCGGCTCGTTGACGATACGCAGGACCTCGAGGCCCGCGATGGCCCCGGCGTCCTTCGTAGCCTGGCGCTGGCTGTCGTTGAAGTAGGCGGGCACTGTGATGACCGCCTGGGTCACCTTCTCGCCCAGGTACGCCTCGGCCGCATCCTTGAGCTTGCGCAGCACCAGGGCCGAGATCTCGGGCGGCGAATACACCTTGCCCCGGCTCTCGACGCGCGCATCCCCGTTCTGCGCCTTCAGCACCTTGTAGGGCACCAGCTTGATCTCCCCGAGGACTTCGTCGTAGCGCCGACCCATGAAGCGCTTGATCGAGAAGATCGTGTTCTCTGGGTTGGTGATGGCCTGACGCTTCGCCACCTGACCCACGAGGGTATCGCCCTCCTTCGTGAAGGCCACCACCGAGGGGGTCAGGCGGCTCCCTTCTTGGTTGGCGATAACGGCGGGATCGCCACCTTCCACCACCGCAACCACTGAGTTCGTCGTTCCGAGGTCAATGCCGATCACCTTCGCCATATCGTGTTCTCTCCTGTCTGGGTGTCTGAGCCACCGTGAGGACGGGGTCGGCGGGCACCGACGCAATCCTGCTCGGTCCCGCCGACCCAATCGGCGGGTGGCGTTAGGCCACGTCGATCTTGATCTCCTTGGGCTTGACTTCCTCGACCTTCGGAAGCTTCACGGTCAGCACACCGTCCCGATAGGTCGCCTTCACTTGGCCGGGCTCGACGGGCACCGGCAGCGCGAGCGTGCGCTCGAACTCTCCGAACCACCTCTCGCGGCGATAGGCGCTCCCATCCTTGACCTCGTCGTTCCCGTGGCGCTCCCCCTGGATCGTGAGCAGGTCGCCCGTGAGGGAGAGATGAACGTCTTTCTCGCTGATGCCGGGCAGCTCGGCCGAGATGACCACTTCGTTCTTGGTCTCGTACATGTCCACGGCGGGAGCCCATGTGCGCTCCATCAGTCCAGGCGAGCTGGGCTGACCCAGGAAGGTGTCGAAGAGACGGTTCATCTGCGTTTGGATGTCCGCCCAGTCGCGGGACGGGTCCAGAGCCTGCGGAAAGGGTCGGAATCGAATCAAGGTCATGGTGCGTTCCCTCCTATTCTCGGGCCGTTCGTGGCTCGGATCTAAGCCTAAGTGACTTATATAGTCTGAGTGACAGGATGTCAAGTACTGTCAGGAAAACGATAATATACCAATTAAATCAGAGTTTTCGGACCTCCCCGGCGGGATGATAGGGTCTTCTCGATGAAGCTGGGCTGTCTCCGCTGCTTGGGGGGGTGTTGGCTCTGGTCTTTTCGATCTTGGCCCTTAGCGGGGGCGCGCTCTGGGTCTGGGGCAACGTTCGAGCTTCCCCACCTCTGCTGCTGCCGGCGGGCCGCTCGAAGGCTGACCCGCGTGCAGGGGCTGAGGCTGAGCGAGCCCGAGGTCGCCTCGCGCGCCTTCTGCAGGACGCCGGCCTCCGGCTCTCGTCGCTCCACACCAGATTGCGGACGACGCGGCCTCGAGCCCGCGCCGACCAACACTACGCCGAGGCGATGCTCCTCGACAGCTGGGTGGGGCGCTTGTCGATACCGGGCTGGCTCCCGACGATGCTGGCGGGCTCACGCGGGGCCTCCCTGCTCCGTTGGCAGGTTCCGGCCATCGTGGAGCGGCTGGAGGTCGGAGACGGCAAGCTGACGATCAGGGCCCGCTAGCCGGAGACGGCCTCCGCGCCGCGCGGACGAAACGCATCTGCAGGTCGTAGAGAATGTCCTCCAGCAGCCGGCTTTCCTCCTCGCTCCGATTGCCCCGGGTCTTGTCGCGGAGCATGAGCAGCACGTCGATGGCGGCTTGGGCCTGCCCAAGGTCGAGCCGGCGTTCGTCCGTCTCCGGATCCGGGACCGCGCCGAGGTTGATCAGCGCCGAGCTCGCGAACATCGTGAACAGGGCGCCGAGGTCGCTCGGGGGGGCGCCGGCCGGGATTTTGTTCGGCTGCGGACCGCCGGCGCGATCCCGGTCGGGGGCGGCATGGGACGCCGCAGCCTCGGCGGAACCGGCACCCGCGCCGGAGGACAGATCGCCGCGTCCCCTCCGGTCAGTGACCTTGAAGCTCTCTTCCTCGCTCACAACCGTGCCGCTCCTTCCACTGTCGGCGGG
>Ga0207684_10002458_pt1 | contig 18691 bp, 14 predicted proteins | sample KBSK5501metaG_FD_184342 | JGI IMG/M metagenome (GOLD analysis project Ga0207684, IMG submission 184342) | Corn, switchgrass and miscanthus rhizosphere microbial communities from Kellogg Biological Station, Michigan, USA - KBS K5-50-1 metaG... | ecosystem: Host-associated > Plants > Roots >...
CGCTTTCTCCTTCCGTATCGGCCGCTGCGGCCGGCGCTGCGCGCGGCGTCGTTCCGATGCCTGTCCAGGCGCCGAAGGTGCCGGGCAACCCGCCGGCGACCGGCCCCCAGTCGCCGCTCGATCTGTCGACGGTCGGCGATCTGCCGGCGCTGCCCGCGGCCGTGCTGGAACTGCTGCGCCTGCTCGGCAGCGACGACGTCGATCCGCGCACGCTCGCGGCCAAGATCGCGTACGACCAGGCGCTGACGGCCAAGACCCTGCGGATCGCCAACTCGTCGTTCTACGGCGTGCAACGCCATGTCACGTCGGTGCCCGACGCGATGACCGTGCTCGGGCTGCGCGCAGTTCGCGCGCTGGTGACCGCGGCTGCGCTGGTGGGCAGCTTCAAGCCGCCGAGCTGCCAGGGCTTCGACTTTCTCGGCTTCTGGCGCCACGCCATCCACAGCGCGGTCAGCGCGAGGCTTGTCGCCAACGCGATCGGCGCCGACGGCGAGGTGGCGTTCACCGCCGGCTTGCTGCACGACATCGGCCAGCTCGTGCTGGCCAGCGCGTTCCCCGAGCGGTTTGCGCAGGTGTTGGCCCGAGCCGGCGGCGACAGCGAGATCGCGCTGCAGGACGCCGAGCGCGCCGTGCTGGGCCTGGACCATGCGGACGTGGGCGCACACCTGACCGAGCGCTGGTATTTCCCGAGCCAGATCGTCGAAGCCATCGGCCATCACCACCGCAGCTGCGCGCCCGGCGCGGTCGCCGAGCTGGCCCGGATCGTTCGCGTTTCCGGCGTGCTGGCGCATGGCCTGGAGGTCGGCCAGATCCCCGTGGTCGCGCCCTCGTGCGCCGAGCTGTGGGCCGGCTTGGGCCTGGCGCCCGCGGCCTGGTCGCAGATCGCGGGCGAGACCGCAGCGCAGGCGCAATCGATCTGCGCCGCGTTGCTCAACTGAGTGAGCCCAGTGAACTGAGTGAACTGAGGACAACGATCATGACCGTCACCGACACCACGCCGCTAGGCGCCGCGCTGACCCAGCAGCAGGTGCACGAGCTGGTGCTCGCGCACGAAGCGCTGAAGGAGGCCAACGGCCGCCTGTCCGAAGCGCAGGACAAGCTCGTGCAGTCCGAGAAGCTCGCGTCGATCGGCCAGCTCGCCGCCGGCGTCGCGCACGAGATCAACAACCCGATCGGCTACATCTTCTCGAATTTCGGCACGCTCGAAAAATACCTGGACGACCTGTTCGAGATGCTGGCCGGCTACGAAGCCGCCGAGCAGGAGCTCGCCGGCACGCCGATCGCCGCGAGGCTCAAGGCGCTGCGCGAGCACGTCGAGCTCGACTTCCTGAAGGACGACATCCCGACGCTGATGGCCGAGTCGAAGGAAGGCATCACGCGCGTGCGCAAGATCGTGCAGGACCTGAAGGACTTCTCGCGGGTCGACGCCCACCAGGAGTGGAGCTGGGCGAACCTGAACCAGGGCATCGACTCGACGCTGAACATCGTCAACAACGAGATCAAGTACAAGGCCGACGTGGTCAAGCAATACGGCGCGCTGCCCGAGGTCTACTGCCTGCCGTCCGAGCTGAACCAGGTGTTCATGAACCTGCTCGTCAATGCCGCCCATGCGATCACCGCCGAGCGCGGACTGATCACGATCCGCAGCAGCATCGACAAGGCACGCGGGACCGTCTCGATCGAGGTCGCCGACAACGGCTGCGGGATCCCGAAGGAGAACCTCGGCCGCATCTTCGACCCGTTCTTCACGACCAAGCCGGTCGGCAAGGGCACCGGGCTCGGGCTGTCGCTGGCTTACGGCATCGTGCGCAAGCACCACGGGCAGCTCGAGGTTCAGAGCGAGGTCGGCGTCGGCACGACGTTTCGCGTCAGCGTTCCGATCGGTCGCGAGGGTCAGCCGTGACGGCCGAAGCGCTGCTCGCCGCCGCCGCGCCGCAAGCCGCCGCGGATCCTGGCGTGGACGCCGCCGCGGCGCCGGCGTGGACCGTGCTGTGCATCGACGACGAGCCGAACATCCTCTCGGCCATCCGCCGGGTGTTCCGCGGCACCGGCTACCGCATGCTGACCGCCGATGGCGGCGCGCAGGCCCTGCAGGTGCTGGAGCACGAGACCGTGCACCTGGTCATCTGCGACATGCGCATGCCGGTGATGGACGGCGCGCAGCTGCTGGAGCAGGTGCGCGGGCGCTGGCCCGCGATCACGCGGATCCTGCTGACCGGACAATCCGATGCCGCGTCGACGACGGCGGCGATCAACCGCGGCGAGATCTTCCGCTACGTCAGCAAGCCGTGGAACGAGGACGAGCTGCTGACCGCCGCGCACGAGGGCCTCGAGCGCCAGGCGCTGCTGCACGAGAAGGAGCGGCTCGAGCGCATGGTCGCGCGCCACAACGACGAGCTGACGCGCCTGAACGCCGGCCTCGAGCAGCAGGTGAGCGAGCGCACGGCGCAGCTCTCGGCGGCCAACGCACGGCTCGGCAAGAACTACCTGAGCTCGATCAAGGCGTTCTCGAACCTAATCGAACTGCGCGGCGGCTCGACGGCCGGCCACTCGCGCCGCGTGGCCGACCTGGCGCGGCGCATCGCGGTCCAGATGAGCCTGCCGGCAACCGAGGTCCAGGCGGTGTTCGTGGCCGGGCTGCTGCACGACATCGGCCACGTCGGCCTGAGCGACGCGCTGCTCGCGTGCCCGGTGCCGCGCATGACGCCCGAGGACAAGATCCAGTACGAGAACCATGCGGCGCTCGGCGAACAGTCGCTGATGGCGCTCGAAGACATGCAGCCGGTCGCGATGATCGTGCGCTCGCACCACGAGCGCCACGACGGCCAGGGCTTCCCCGACGGCCTGGCCGGCGGTGCGATCCCGGTGGGCGCGCGCATCCTCGCGCTCGCCGACACCTACGACGACCTGCAAAGCGGCCGCGTCGCCCGCGCCGAGCTGTCCGTCGACGAGGCGCGCACGCTGATCCGGCGCGGCCGCAACACACAGTTCGACCCCGCCGTCGTCGACGCCTTCCAGGAACTCACGCGCGAGCAGCAGGCGCCGCCGTCGTTCGTCGAACTGTCGATCGACCACCTCAAGCCCGGCATGGTGCTCGCGCGCGACCTGCGTTCGCGCGAGGGCATGGTGCTGCTCGCGGCCGAGCATGTGCTCAGCGCCAACCTGATCCAGCGGATTCGCGACTACGCCGCGCGCCAATGCCTGCCGCTGACGGTGGCCGTCCAGCTGGGCAGAACCGGCGCGGTGTGAAAGATGTGGCGTGCTTCGCGCACTGCCATTTCACATTTCATACACTTCGAGCATCTTGCCGGGGGCATGGCTCTGCCACATGGAACGAATGAGTTCACTCGATGCTTTGAATCCGCCCGCGTTGCCGTCCGACGATTTCACGACGACGTTCGAGACCGCGCGGCTGCTCGGGATGTCCGTGCGCGCGGTGCAGCAGATGGTCGACCGGGGCGACCTGGAGGCCTGGAAGACGCCCGGCGGGCACCGGCGCATCGTGCGTGCGTCGGTCGACCGCTGGCGCAACTCGCGCGGCGCCGGTCCCGCAGCGCCGCTGTCGGCGACTGTTTCGGCGGATGATGCCGCCGCGCTGCACCATGCCGACCGCGCGCCGCACGCGCAGCGGGTGCTGCTGATCGACGACTCGATCCACTTCCAGAAGCTGGTGTCGCTGCTCATGCGGCAGCGCTTCCCCGACGCCGAGCTGCACGTCGCGGACGACGGCATCTCGGGTCTCGCGCTGTACGGCCGGCTGCAGCCGCAGGTGCTGATCGTCGACATCCTGCTGCCGGGCATCGACGGCGCCACGCTGATCACGAGCCTGCGCTCGCACCCGCAGTTCGCGCGCAGCCACCTCGTCGTCGTGACCTCGCTCGACGCGGCGCAACGCGCGCCGTATGCGTTCGCACTCGAGCAGGTGCCGGTCATCCACAAGCCGGATCTCGTGACGGAGCTGCCGCGGCAGCTGACACCGTGGCTGCTGCCGGAGTCGGCAGCAACCGACGGACGCTGAGGACCACGTCTTCATGACGCTGTCGCCGCGGAGGGATCGGGAGGCCGCCGAACTGCTCGCCGACCCGGCCACCGTGATCGCGCAGCGCTTCGGCGGCGATGCGGCGCTCTACGATGCATTCGCCGCGGCCTGCGCAGAGCAGTTCGTGCACGACCTCGCGGCGGGCCAGGCCGCGTGCGAGGCCGGGGATCTGCCGGAGCTGACCCGGCTCGCGCACAACCTGAAGTCCGCGCTGACGATGCTCGGCCACGAAAGCGTCGGCGTGCTGGCCGGCCGCGTCGAAGCGCAGGCCGGTGCCGGGCAGACGCCTGCCGCGTTCGAATCGTGGCGAGCGCTGGCCGCCGTTCTGCAGCGCCTGAAGCCCGGCATCGCAGCACCATGACAAGCACACCGCTGAAGGTGCTGTACGTCGAAGACTACGCGCCGGTGGCCGCGCTGGTCCGCGAGACGCTGCGCCGCCGCGCCCCCGAGATCGAGCTCGACGTCGTCGCGACGGTCGCGCAGGCAATCGCGCAGCTGGAGCTGTCCCGGCATGCGCCCGGGAGGGTGCACTACGACGTCGTGCTGACCGACCTCAACCTCCCGGACGGGCAGGGCCTGGAGGTGCTGGCGCACGTGCGTGATCGCCGCTGGCCGCTGGCGGTCGTGATCCTGAGCGCATCGGCCGACGAGGCCGGCGCCGCCGCCGCGCTGAGCGCCGCTGCTGACGGCTATGTCCCGAAACGCGACGACTATCTCATGCAGCTGCCGAGCGCATTGCGTGCCGCGGCGGCGAAGTTTCGTTCCGCGCAGGAGTGATTCAGCCGTCGTGACCCTGTCAAGTCTGACAGGTTGAGGGGGTCTGACGAAGCCGATATCCTCGCCTTCACACCAAGGAGGCGAATGGTCCCGTTCCGCTTTGCGGATTGGCCGCTCCGGGCCAAGATGGCTGCGCTGCTGGTCGCTGCCTCGCTGCTCCCGCTGGCTGTCTGGGCCATCGTCGACCTGCAGCAGGATCGCGACCGGCTGCTGGACGGGATGAAGAACCTGTTGCAGGCGCGCGGCGACCAGATCGTCCGCGAGCTCGACGGCTTTCACCGCGGCTATCAGCGATCGGTCGAACGGATCGCGCGGTATCCGGACTCGAGCGCCTACTGCACGGGAACGCCGGAGCAGCGCGCGCAACGTGAAGGCGCGCTGCTGGGCCTGCTCTCGGTGTTCCCCGCCAGCGACTCCGGCATCCGCGGCGCGGCGCTGCTCGACGGCGCCGGTCAAGTCGTCGTCGCGACCGAGACGGCACTGATCGGAACCGATCTGTCCAACCGGCCGGTGGTCCGGGTTGCGCTCGAAGGGCGGACGGCCATTTCCGACCTGTTCGTCTCGACGCCCAAGAGCGGCTCGGTGCCGACGATCGCCTACATGGCGCCGATGCGCGGTGCCGGCGGCCAGGTCGCCTGCGTGGCCGTGCTGTGGGTGCGCGCGACCGCGCTGTGGAACGCGGTCAAGACGTCGAACGCGTTGGCCGGCCCGGGCAGCTTCGCGGTCATGTTCGATCAGGAAGGCATCCGGATCGCGCACACCTACAGCGACGACATCGTGTTCCATCCCGGTGGGCCGCTCGCGCCGGCCACGTTGGACCGGCTGGTGGCCGAGCGCCGCTTCGGCGCGAACACCCGCGCGCTGCTCGAGGACGTGCGGCCATTTCCGGATCAGTTCGACCGCTCGCGTGCGCCGGTGCCGGACCTGTCGGTGTTCCGCGGCTTCGCGCCGGTCAATCAGACCTGGAACTACGGCGTCGCGCGGCGCTTCCAGAGCGTGCCATGGACGGTCTTCTACATGGTCCCCGAGGCCGGCATCGATGCCCAGATGGCCCATGTCACGCGGCAGCGGGCGCTCGTCGCGGCCATCATCATCGCGGCCGCCGGGCTCGTCGGCGTGTTGTTCGCGGGCGGCATCCTGCGGCCCATCCACGGCCTCGAGGCCGCCGCTGCGTCGATCGGCAGCGGCGATCTGGCGGCCCGGGTTCACGGGCGGCTGCGCGGCGACGAGCTGGGCAAGCTCGGCGGCGCCTTCAACACGATGGCCGAACGCGTCCAGCGGCAGACGACGCAATTGCGCGAGGCGAGCGAAGAGCTCGAGCATCGCGTGCGGGAGCGCACGACCGAGCTGCTGGAGGCGATGCGCCGCCTCGAGGCCGAGATCGTCGAACGCGCGCGCATCGAACGCGAGCTGCGCGAGCGCGACGCTGCACTGCATCGCGCCCATGTGATGGCCAAGCTCGGGCATGTGATCACGCGGCCCGACGGCTCGTTCGAGAGCTGGTCCGACACGCTGCCGACGCTGATCGGATCGAGCGACGCCGACATGCCGCGCAGCACGCGCGCCTGGATGGCGCTGCTGCCGCCGCAGGACGGCGCGGTCTTTCGCGACACCAGCATCGCCGCCGCCGTCGAACGCACCGGCAAGGAGGTCGAATACCGGTTGCGTCGCGCCGACGGCGAGTGGATACGCGTGCGCCAGGTCATCGAGCCGATTCCCGGGTGGGCCGATGCCGACGGCAAGATGCGCTGGTTCAGCACGCTGCAGGACGTGACCGAGCAGAAGCGCGCCGAGGATGAGGTGCGCGCGAGCGAGGAGCGCACGCGCCTGATCGTCGACACGGCGCTGGACGCGGTGGTCACGATGGATGAAGCCGGCACCATCACCGGCTGGAGCCCGCAGGCCGAGACCACGTTCGGCTGGACCCGTGACGACGCGCTCGGGCGAACGCTCGCCGACACCATCATCCCGGAGCGCTACCGCGCCGACCACCGGCGCGGCCTCGAGCGTTATCTGGCGACCGGCGAGGCGAGGGTGCTGAACCGGCGCATCGAGCTGGCCGCGCTGCACCACGACGGCCGCGAGTTCCCGATCGACCTGTCGATCACGCCGATCAGGACCGACTCGACGCTCAGCTTCAGCGCGTTCGTCCGCGACATCACCGACCGCAAGCAGTCGCAGGAGCGAGCGCAGATTCAGCTCGAGCGCTTGACCCTGCTGGACCAGATCACCCGCGCGATCGGCGAGCGCCAGGACCTGCAAAGCATCTACCAGGTGGCGATCCGCAGCCTCGAGGAGCGGCTGCCGGTGGACTTCGGCTGCGTCTGCCGCTATGACGCGGCGAACGAGGCGCTGACCGTCATCCGCGTCGGCGCGCACAGCCAGCCGCTCGCGATGGCGCTGGCGATGGAGGAGCAGTCGGGCATCGCGATCGACCGCAACGGGCTGTCTCGATGCGTGCGCGGCGACCTCGTCTACGAGCCCGACATTCGCGACATTCCGTACCCGTTCGCGCAGCGGCTTTTGCGCGGCGAGCTGCGCAGTGTCGTGCTCGCGCCGCTGCAGTCGGAAAGCCGCGTGTTCGGCGTGCTGGTCGTCGCGCGCCGCCGGGCCGAGTCATTCAGCAGCGCCGATTGCGAGTTCCTGCGCCAGCTCAGCGCGCACGTGGCGCTGGCGGCGCAGCAGGCCGAGCTGCACGGCGCGCTGCAGCAGGCCTACGACGACCTGCGCCAGTCGCAGCAGACGGTGATGCAGCAGGAACGGCTGCGCGCGCTCGGCCAGATGGCCAGCGGGATCGCGCACGACATCAACAACGCCGTCTCGCCGGTCGCGCTGTACGCCGAGAGCCTGCTCGAGCGCGAGCCCGGCCTCAGCGAACGCGGGCGTGGCTACCTGCAGACGATCGCGCGCGCGATCGACGACGTCGCCGCGACGGTGGCGCGCATGCGCGAGTTCTACCGCCAGCGCGAGCCGCAGCTGCTGACCGCGCCGGTGCGGCTCAACAACCTGGTTCAACAGGTCGTCGACCTGACCCGGGCGCGCTGGAGCGACATGCCGCAGCAGCGCGGCACGGTGGTCGACATGCAACTGGACCTGGCGCCCGGTCTTCCGGCCGTGCTGGGCGTCGACAGCGAGGTGCGCGAAGCGCTGATCAACCTGGTCTTCAACGCGATCGACGCGATGCCCGAGGGCGGCACGCTCACGCTGCGCACGCGCTGCATCGAACCCGCCGGCCCGGCCGCGCCGCGCAGCGCCGTGGTCGAGGTCACCGACACCGGCATCGGCATGGACGAGGACACGCGGCGCCGCTGCCTGGAGCCCTTCTTCACCACCAAGGGCGAGCGCGGCACCGGGCTGGGCCTGGCGATGGTCTACGGCGTCGCGCAGCGGCACGGCGCGGACGTCGAGATCGACAGCGCGCCGGGGCGCGGCACGACGATGCGTCTGGTCTTCCCGATCCCGGCGGTCGAGCCGTCGTCGGCAGATCCGCAGCAGGCGCCGGCGCCGGCCGCGCGGCTGCGCGCGCTGGTCGTCGACGACGATCCGATGCTGCTCAAGTCGCTGCGCGACACGCTCGAGCTCGACGGCCACCAGGTCGTCACCGCCAACGGCGGGCAGGCTGGCATCGATGCGTTCCAGTCCGCTTGCAAGTCCGGCCCGCCTTTCGATATCGTCGTCACCGATCTGGGGATGCCGTATGTCGACGGGCGCAAGGTGGCCGCCGCCATCAAGCAGACATCCGGCAAGACGCCGGTGATCCTGCTGACCGGCTGGGGCCAGCGCCTGATCGCCGAAGGCGACGTGCCGACATCCATCGACCATGTGCTGAGCAAGCCGCCCCGGCTGCGCGAATTGCGCGCCGCGCTGGCTCAGCTGACGCAACCGGCCGCCCGGTCGCCGACCGAGGCAGCGCCATTGGAGGAGACATGACCGACCCTCCCAAAGCCAGGCTGCTGATCGCCGACGACGAGCCGGCGCAGCTGCGAGCGCTTTGCGACACCTTGCAGGACCAGGGCTACGACGTGCTCGGCTGCGCCAGCGGCGCGCAGGCGCTGGCCGCGCTGCAGCGCGCGCCGTTCGACCTGCTGCTGGCCGACCTGATGATGCCCGGGATGAGCGGGATCGAACTGCTGCGCGCCGCGCTGACGATAGACCCGACGCTGGTGGGCATCATCATGACCGGCGAAGGGACCATCGGCACCGCGGTCGAAGCGATGCAGTCCGGCGCGCTCGACTACATCCTCAAGCCGTTCAAGCTCAGCGCCGTGCTGCCGGTGCTCGGCCGCGCGTTGACGATGCGGCGCCTGCGCCGCGAGAACGCGGCGCTGCAGCAGCGCGTCCACGAGCATGCGGCCGAGCTCGAATCGACCAACCGCGAGCTCGACGCGTTCACCCGCTCGGCGTCGCACGACCTGCGCTCGCCGTTGAACGCGGTGCTGGGTTTCTCGTCGCTGCTGGTGGCGGAGCTCGGGCCGAAAGTGCCGGTCGAGCAGCGCAACTGGATGGTGCAGGTCGAGCAGGCCGCGAGGCAGATGTCCGAGCTGATCGATGCGCTGATGCGGCTGTCGCACGTCGGCAAGCAGACGCTGAACGTGCAGAAGGTCGACGTGGGCGAACTGGTTCGCGGCGTGGTCGACGAGCTGCGGCAGGCCCATCCGCAGCGCAGCGTGACCGTGCGGATCGGCGAGCTGCCTGAGGCGACGGCCGACCTGCAGCTGCTGCGGCAGGTGTTCGTCAACCTGCTGTCGAACGCGTTCAAGTACACCCGCCGCGTCGCCGAGGCGGAGATCGAGGTGCGGGCCGAGCAGCGCGGGCCGGAGCGCGTGTTTTCAGTCCGCGACAACGGCCCGGGCTTCGACATGACGCGCGCGGAGCGCCTGTTCCACGCGTTTCAGCGCCTGCACACGCTCGACGAGTTCGAGGGCAGCGGGGTCGGGCTGTCGATCGTCCAGCGTGTCGTGCAACGGCACGGCGGGCGCGTCTGGGCGCAATCGGCGCCGGGGGCGGGGGCGAGCTTCTTCTTCACGCTGTGAAGCGGTGCGGCGCGGTGCCGGCGTGGCTCAACGCGGCCCCGGGCGCCACGCATCGAGCACGCGGCCGAGCGCCTGCAGCGCCAGCGGCTTGGCGAGAAAGTCGTCCATCCCGGCGCCCATGCATTGCTGCAGGTCCGATTCGCTCGCGTTCGCGGTGAGGGCGACGATGGTCGCGCTCTGCTGCCGGTCCGCGGCGACCTCGAGCCTGCGGATCCGGCGCGCGGTCTCGTAGCCGTCGATGCCGGGCATCATGCAGTCCATGAAGATCAGGTCGAAGGCGCGCTCTTGGACCATGCGCAGCGCTTCCTGGCCGTCCTTCGCGATCTGCGGCAGGATGCCGAAGTACTCGAGCATCGCGCAGGCGACTTCCAGGTTCACGTCGCTGTCCTCGACGACCAGGACCGTCGGCCGCGGGCGCGGCTGCGCGGCGACGCGGCTGCGGCTCTCATACTGCACGGCTGGCGGCGACGCTGCAGCGTCTGCCGACGCTTCGGCCGCCTGCGCCGCATCGACCGCCTCCACCGCGAGCGAGAAGTGGAAAGACGAGCCCTTGTCGGGTTCGCTTTCCACGCGCAACTCGCCGCCCATCAGCCGCACCAGCCGCGCGCAGATCGCCAGGCCGAGGCCCGTGCCGCCGTAGCGGCGCGCGGTCGAGCTGTCGGCCTGCGTGAACGCGTCGAAGATGAACGGCAGCGCGTGCGGGTGGATGCCGATGCCGCTGTCGACGATCTCGAAGCGCAGGCCGAGCTGAGGCTCGAGCGCATCGATGCGCTCGACGCGCAGCAGAACGCCCCCGTCCTGCGTGAACTTGACCGCATTGCCGATCAGGTTCACCAGCACCTGGCGCAGCCGCAGCGGATCGGCGCGCACACGCTCGGGCACGTCGTCGGCGACGTGGACCTGCAGCGCGAGGTTCTTGGTGGCCGCCACGCCGATGAAGGGCGCGACGGCCTCGCGCAGCAGCTCGCGCGGGGCGACGAGCTCGCGTTCGAGGCGGATCTGGTTCGCCTCGATCTTCGCCAGGTCGAGCACGTCGTTGACCAGCGCGAGCAGGTGCCGGCCCGACAGGCGCACCGCATCGACGAGCCGCTGCTGGCCGGCGTCGAGCCGCGTCGTTGCGAGCAGCTCGGTCATCCCGATCACGCCGTTCAGCGGCGTGCGGATCTCATGGCTCATCACGGCCAGGAATTCGCTCTTGGCCTGGTTGGCCGCGTTGGCCTTCTGGCTCGCGGCCTGCAGGTCGGCGCTGCGCTGCACGGCCTCCTCGGCGCGCCGCAGCTCGGTGATGTCGTGACCGATCACGAGCGCGCCGGCCACCTGGCCGGCCGCATCGCGCTCGGCCACGCAGCGCACGTGGTAGATGTGCTTCTCGCCGCTCGCATGCGCGCCCCACGCCTCGACCTCGGCCGGCTCACCGGCCAGCAGCACCTGGCGCAGCAGCCGGTCGCAGGTGTGCAGCCAGTGGTGCGGCCACGGCACCATCTCGGCGGCCGTCTTGCCGAGCAGCGCGGCGATCTCGACGCCCCAGGCGCGCGCGACCGCCGGGTTCGCGTAGAGCAGCCGGCCATTACCGTCGAAGCGGGCAATGTTGTCGGGGAAGTTCTCGGCCAGCGTGCGGAATTCGCGGGCACGCTGATCGAGCTGGTGCTGGACGCGCCGGCGCTGCGTGACATCGCGCGCCACCGACAGGAGGCTGGCCGCCGCGCCGCGCGCATCGCGCTCCAGCACGATGCGGCAGTTCTGCCAGAGCGTCTCGCCGCTGCGCGTCGCGACCTCGAATTCGAGCTCCTGCATCGTGCCCGTGTCGCGCGCCGCGCGCAGCGCTGCCTCGATCTCGCCGGCGTGCCGGCCGATCCGCGGCGTCTCGGCCGGCGTCTTGCCGAGGTAATCGTGCGGCGCGAGGCCGGTCAGGCGCTCGAATGCAGGGTTGGCATAGATGCGGCGCAGCGAGAGGTCGTAGCGCACGATGCAGTCGGGCAGATGCCGCATCGTCCCGAACAGCTCGCGCCGCCGCGACGCGCGCCGTGCCAACGCGGCGCGCTGCGGCAGCCGGCGCGCGAGGCCGAGGCAGTAGTCGCGCGTTCCCGACCTGAAGTGGCTGAGCCGGATCTCCGCTGAAATCATGTGACCCTCCTTCGATCGAAGCTGCCGTTCGAAACGCAGCGCCGCGCCGCTGCAGACGCGCTGCCAGGCCGCCGCCCAATCGCCCGCATGCCCCTTGGCGTCCACGTCGAACAGCGCGAGGCGCAGCAGCTCGTCGCGCTCGTAGCCGAGGACGCGGCATGACTCGTCGTTGACGAACAGGAAGCGGGCGCCCGAATCGGTGAGCCAGGCTGCCTGGCCGATCTGGCCGAGCACCAGGTCGAGGGCTGCGAACGGCGGCGCCGGCACGCTCTCGCCCGCGGCCGCAAACGGTTCGGACGGCTTCATCGCGAAGCCCCCTGCCGCGCGCCGCGGCGATGACCCGGCGCTACTCGACGATGCCGTGGCGCACCGCGTAGCGCACCAGTTCGCTGACGCTGTTCAGCCCGAGCTTGCGCATCAGGCGGAACTTGTGCGTGCTGATCGTCTTGGCCGAGAGGTGCAGCTCCTCGGCGATCTCCACCAGGCTGCGCCCATGCACGAGCGCAAGGAAGACCTGGTACTCGCGATCGGTCATCTCGGCGCTCGGCGTCTCGGCGTCCGACGAGCCGCCCGCCTGGAAGACCATGCGCGTGGCCAGCGTCGGGTCGATGAAGTTGCCGCCCTTGCTGACCTGGCGGATCGCCTCGATCAGCACCTCGGGCTCGCTGTCCTTCGTGAGGTAGCCGCTCGCGCCGGCCTTGATCGCCCGCGCGGCGATCTGCCAGTCGGCGTGCATCGACAGCACCAGCAGCGGCACGCGCGGCGCCTCGGCCCGTGCGCGGCGTATCAGGTCGATGCCGCTGAGGCCCGGCATGCTCATGTCCATCAGCAGGACGTCCACGCCGCCCTCGCGCAGCCGCTCGATCGCCTCCCACGCATTGCGCGCTTCCGCGACGACGCTGAATTCGGGCGCGAGGCTGAAGAGCTGGCGCAACCCATGCCTGACCACCGCATGATCGTCTGCCACAAGGATGCGAACCATCGGTGGACCTCCTCAGGACTATTGCTGTGAGTATGGCGTCCGGCGCGACCGTGATTTCCACTGTATTCGAGCGCCGTCCGCGAAACGCGGCCGCGCGGCATTGGATCGCCGCAGGCGCGCGGCGGCCACGTTGGACTCGCAGGTTCATGACCACTACGATCGCCGCAACCGCGCCTACGCTCAATCAGGCGGGACTGCAACGGTGTTCGGAGTCGAATGAATCCACGGTCGGCGAAGCCTGACGCGAGATTCAGTCGAGCCTGAGCGCCGTCGCGGCGGTTCCCCGATCAGGTTGCGGCGCGACGAGCCGAAATCCGATCACGCTCCCCGTCGGGGCGACAAGGGGACGACTCATGATCCGCAGAGACATCAAGCTCGGCACCAAGCTGGGCGCCGCATTCTTCGCGCTGGTGCTGTTGACGGCCGGGCTCGGCGTGTTCTCGCTGCGGCAGCTCGCGGTCATCCATGAGCACATGGAGGCCATCGCCGAAAACAGCCTGCCCGGTGTCGAGCTGGTCGGCAAGCTGCGGCTGACGGCCAATCTGATGCGCCGCGCCGAGGCGGATCACCTGCTGGCGCTCGACGCCGCGGAACGCGCCGGCAGCGTGCGACGCATCGACGAGCTGAAGGTGAAGCTCAACGAGTTGCAGACGACCTATGAGCCGCTGATCGACGCCGGCGACGAACGCCAGGCCTACGATCGCTACCGGCAGCACCGCGACGCCTACCTGGCCGAGCTCGGCGCATCGATGGCCGCGCCTCGCTCCGGCGAATCGGGCCTGGAGGCGGGCTTCGAGGCCGCGAGGGCGGTCTTCCACGATCGTACGGCCGGCATGTTCGACGCGATGGCCGGCGATCTCACGCGGTTGAGCGACATCAACATGAAGGCCGCCGACACGACGCGTCTGAGCGCCCAGGCGACGTATTCGCAGGCTCATGCCTGGACCATCGCCCTCGTGCTGGCGGCGGTCGCGGTGGCCGCGGGCCTCGCGGTGCTGATCGTGCGCGGCATCATGCGCCAGCTCGGCGGCGAACCGGGGGATGCCATGGCGCTGGCGCGCAGCGTCGCCTCGGGCGACCTGTGCGTGCCGATCAAGCTTCGGCCGGGCGACGACTCCAGCATGATGGCGCAGCTGCGCGCGATGCAGGACGGCTTGTCCCGGCTCGTCGCCGGCGTGCGCCAGAACGCCGACAGCGTGGCCACCGCCTCGTCGCAGATCGCGCAGGGCAATGCCGACCTGTCCAGCCGCACCGAGGAACAGGCCTCCGCGCTGGAGGAGACCGCCGCGTCGATGGAGCAGTTCGCGTCGACGGTGAGCCAGAGCGCCGACAACGCCAAGCAGGCCAACCAGCTTGCGCTCGGGGCGTCGTCGCTCGCGTCGCGCGGCGGCGCGGTCGTCGGCGATGTCGTCGAGACGATGAAAGGCATCCAGGAGAGCTCGCGCCGGATCGCCGACATTATCGGCGTCATCGACGGCATCGCGTTCCAGACCAACATCCTCGCGCTCAACGCGGCCGTCGAGGCGGCCCGCGCGGGCGAGCAAGGGCGCGGCTTTGCCGTCGTCGCCAGCGAGGTGCGCAGTCTGGCGCAGCGCAGCGCGGAGGCGGCCAAGGAGATCAAGGGCCTGATCAGCGCGAGCGTGGAACGCGTCGACCGCGGGACGTCGCTGGTCGACCAGGCGGGATCGACGATGACCGAGATCGTCGCCGCGATCAAGCGGGTGGCCGACATCATGGGCGAGATCAGCGCGGCCACCGTGGAGCAAAGCGCCGGCGTGGGCCAGGTGGGCGAGGCCGTGAGCCAGATGGACAGGGCGACCCAGCAGAACGCCGCGCTGGTCGAGGAGAGTGCCGCCGCGGCCGAGAGCCTGCGGCAACAGGCGCAGCAGCTGGCGCAGGCGATGGCGGCATTCCGGATCGCGTCGGGCGAGCCGGTCGGCCAGGCTGCTTGACGCGGCTATCGATCAACCTGCCGGGATCCTCCCGGCACCCGGCGGGCGAATTGGCACCCGCCTGGCGTTCTGACGCTTCAGGCCGCTGACCGGGCGGCCTCGCGGATCGGACTCTTGCGACCCAACGGCGCGGCGGTGAACGACGGCAGGGTCTCGCAAAAATCGTCGAACTCGGCGCCCTCGAACCGCATCGTCGCGGAGGCGCGAAAGTCGGTCGCGCCCAGGCGCGCGGCGTCGACGTACTCGAACGACCCCTCGTGCGCCGACTTGGCGCGGGCCGCTGCGCGGAACACGCTGCGGCTGATCCAGCGCATCAAGTTGGTCATGATCTCGATCTCGGGAAGGCGTGCGGGGGATGCGAAGCATCGACGATGCAGCCGGGCGTGGCCATCCCAACGGTTGGGGATAGGTGCGAATCGCCGACACCCCATCCGCGCTGCCGCGGCCGACCGTCGCGCCGGACCCGCGCAACCCCTTACCCCGGTGATGGCAAACGCCGACCTGGCCGGCGAAACTCGCGGCCGACATCCGCCCCACGCCTGTTCCAGCCGCGAAGGAATCCGCCCATGACGCTCGTCGAACTCAAAGGCCGCTACGCCCAGCTCAGCGTGGAGATCGACGCGCTGGCCGATGCCGGCGGCCACAGCGAGGCGAGGCTGGCGCGCCTGACGCTCGAGCTCGACGAGATCGACCGCGAGTTCACCGCGCTGCGCCGCCGCGCCGCTGCGGCGCCGACGCTGCACGACGTGGTGGGCTGGATCGAATCAGCCCACGCCGCAGCGTCGACTAGCTCGGGTGTCCGACTCTGAGGCGCCGTTCCAGCCACAGGCTGTAGCGCGACATCAGGAAGCTCGCGCCGAAGTAGATCGCGGCGATGAACAGATAGCCTTCGATGAAGAACTCGCGCCACACCGGGTCGCCGAGCGCCAGCCGCAGCGCGCCGGTCAGGTCGTACATCGAGACGACGGTGACGAGCGAGGTGTCCATGAAGGTCGACAGCAGGTTGTTGACGAACGCCGGGATCACCGCGACCAGCGCCTGCGGCAGGACCACGCTGCCCTGCACCTGCCAGTAGCGCAGGCCCAGCGACATCGCCGCCTCGGCCTGCGTCCGCGGCACGCTTTGCAGCCCGCCGCGCACCGTCTCGGCCATGTACGCGGCCTGGAACAGCACGATGCCGATCGCAATGCGCCAGAACGGATCGAGCCGCCAGCCGGCGGGCAGCACCAGCGGAAACACGAACGTCGCGACGAACAGCACCGTGATCAGCGGCACGCCGCGCACCAGCTCGATGTAGGCGACGGCCAGGGACCGCAGCAGCCCCATCGTCGAGCGCCGCGCGAGCGCCAGCGCGACGCCGATCGGCGCTGATGCGCCGATGCCGATCAGCGTCAGGATCACCGTCAGCGGCAGGCCGCCCCAGCGCTCGGTGCCCACGCTCTCGAGCCCGAACGCGCCGCCGCGCATCAGCGTGAAGAAGGCGCCCAGCGCGAGCAGCCAGCCGAGCGCGAGCGCTCGTGCGCCGCGGCGCGACCACAACGCCGGCAGCGCGCTTGCAATCAACATCGCGAGCACCGCGCCGGTCGCGAGCGCCGGGCGCCACTGCTGCTCGTACGGGTAGCGGCCGAACACGATCAGCCGCCACTTCTCGGCGACGAAGCCCCAGCACGCGCCGTGCCCTTCCGCCTTGCATGCGGCGATCTCGGGCGAGCCGACGGCGCGCAGCACGCCCCAGTCGAGCGCGTGCCACAGCGCCCAGGCGAGCAGGCCCGCGGCCGCCAGCGTGACCAGGCTCGCGCCCGGGCTGTAGAACAACCGCTGGCGCAGCCGCTGGGCCGAGGCGTTCATACGCGCGTGCATCGCCGGTTCAGCGCGGCGCACGCGTCACGCGCGCGTTGATCGTGTTCATGATCACCGCGACGACCAGGTTCAGGCTCAGGTACACCGCCATGATGATCACGATGACCTCGAGCGCCTGGCCGTTCTGGTTGATCACCGTGTTCGCGATCGAGACCAGGTCCGGGTAGCCGATCACGACCGCCAGCGACGAGTTCTTGATCAGGTTCATGTACTGGCTCGCCAGCGGCGGCACGATCAGCCGCAGCGCCTGCGGAAAGATCACGCCGCCCATCGCCTGGCCGCGCTGCAGGCCGAGCGCGAGCGCCGCCTGCCACTGCCCGATCGGCACCGCCTGCACGCCGGCGCGCACGATCTCGGCGATCGAGGCCGACGTGAACAGCGACAGCCCCAGCCACAGCGCGAGGAACTCCGGCGTCAGCGAGGCGCCGCCGGTGATCAGGAAGCCGTCGAGCAGCGGCTGCGACCAGCCGCTCGCCACGCCCATCAGTACCCACGCGACCAGCGCCGCGACCGCGCCGGCCGCGACTGCGATCAGCCCCGCGCCGACCTCCAGCCAGCGCCGCGCCGCGAGCCAGGCTGCGGCGCCGCCGATCGCGAGTGCCGCGAACGCCGCCAGCAGCGCCGCGCGAGCGGCCTGCGGCACCGCGATCTGCAGGCCTTCCTTGGACAACAGCGCGGCGCCGTCGATCGCGATCGCGCTCGACGCCTCGGGCAGCAGTTCGGTGACGAGCAGATAGATCGCGAGCAGCTGGATCACGAGCGGCGTGTTGCGGTAGATCTCGACATACGCCGCGCCCAGCCACGCCAGCAGCGGGTGCCGCGACAGCCGCATCAGCCCGACGACGACACCCAGCACGCTCGCGAGCACGATGCCGAAGATCGACACCCGCAAGGTGTTGCTCATGCCGACCGCGAACGCGCGCAGGTAGCTGTCACCCGAGCTGTAGTCGAACAGCAGCTCGCCGATGTTGAACCCGGCCGGCGCGTTCAGGAAGTCGAAGCCCGCCTTGATCTGCCGAGCTTCGAGATTCGCGACGACGTTGCGCGCGAAGCCGATCGCGAGCACCAGCAGCAGCAGCGCCAGCGCCGCCTGCAGCGCCCACTCGCGAAGGCGGCGCGCGCGTTGCCGCGCACGCCACGCGGCGTCGCCCGTCGGGGCCGACGAGGCCGGGCTCATCGGCCGCCGTTCAGCGAATGGGGTTCAACGGACGAGGTTCAGCGAATCGGCGGCGCGTACATCAGGCCGCCCTTGGTCCACAGGTTGTTGACGCCGCGCGGCAGCCCGATCGGCGTCTTCGGCCCGAGGTTGCGCTCGAAGCTCTCGCCGTAGTTGCCGACCTGCTTGACGACGCGATAGGCCCATTCCTTGTCGAGCCCGAGCAGCTTGCCGGTGTCTTCGGAGACGCCGAGGAAACGCTGCACGTTCGGATCCTTGCTGCCTGACTTCTGCGCGTCGACGCTGGCCTGCGTCAGCCCATCCTCTTCGGCCTCGAGCATCGCAAAGCCGACCCAGCGCACGATCTGGAACCACTCGTCGTCGCCGCGCCGCACCGACGGGCCGAGCGGCTCCTTCGAGATCACCTGCGGCAGGATCACGTAGTCGTCGGGCTTGGGCGCCTTGGTGCGCGCGCCGGCGAGGTCGCTCATGTCGGTCGTGTAGACCTGGCAGCGCCCCGAGAAGAACGCGCTGGTGATCGCCTCGGCGGTGTCGAACACGACCGACTTGTACTTCATGCCGTTCGCGCCGAAGTAGTCGGCGACGTTCTTCTCGCTGGTCGTGCCGGCCTGCACGCAGACTGTCGCGCCGTTCATCTTCTTCGCGCTGTCGATCTTCAACTTCTTCGGCACCATGAAGCCCTGGCCGTCGAAGTAGTTGATGCCGGTGAAGACCACGCCGAGCGACGCGTCGCGCGTCAGCGTCCAG
>Ga0207684_10002460_pt1 | contig 18670 bp, 16 predicted proteins | sample KBSK5501metaG_FD_184342 | JGI IMG/M metagenome (GOLD analysis project Ga0207684, IMG submission 184342) | Corn, switchgrass and miscanthus rhizosphere microbial communities from Kellogg Biological Station, Michigan, USA - KBS K5-50-1 metaG... | ecosystem: Host-associated > Plants > Roots >...
CGTCTATCCGCGGTTCCGCATGGCGACGCATGCGTTTGACGATCTCATCGGCGTGAACGCGCAAGAGACCCCATCGGACGCCGAGGAGACCGCGCTCTTGAGCTCGATCAGGAGTCTCCCAAGCATAGTGGACTCCTCGATAACCGACGCATACAGCGGAGAGATCGTCGGGCCCTCCGGCGTCGCACAAACATTCCCGGACGTCTTCATCGTGGGTGGCCCCGATGGCAAGCTCGGCACAACCCTCGACGCCATGAAGCTCGAAAGCGGGCGGTACGCGGATCCGGCCCTAACGGATGAGGTGACCGTCAGCTCTATCGAAGCTGAGAAGCTGGGTGCGCGCGTCGGGAGCATACTGACGTTGCGGTTCCCTGCCGTGACGTACACGCTGCACGTCGTCGGGATAGGGATACTCGCCGGTTCGGCCGATCCGGCAGCCGCCGCCTATACGCCGGTCGTGATCGTGACGCCCGCCTTCTACGCGCAGAACGACGCCCCCGGCGAGCGACAAGGGCCGACGCTCGCAGTCCGGGTTCGAGGCGGGCTCTCTGGAGTCGCAGCCCTGGAGACAGAGCTCACTGGGGTTAGCCAGGCGAGGGCGCGTGCGGCCAGAACTCCTCGGGAAAAGCAAGCGGCAGAAAATGAGCATCTCGGCTCAACGATCACCGCCGCTCCGCAGAACGAGTCAGTGCGGCGGACGGCGTTGTTCGAAGGGGTAGGTCTCGCGATCTTCGGCGGCCTGGCGCTTCTGACGGTGCTTGCGATATTTGGGCAGTTACTCGCGCGACAGATCTTCCTAGAGGCGAACGAGCAGGACGCACTGCGCGCGCTCGGCATGTCGCGGAGCCAACTGTTCGCCATTTCCTTCGTGCGAGTCGGTCTGGTCGGCCTCGGCGCCTGCTTCATGTCGGTCGCGGTCGCGATCGCTGCTTCTCCGCTATTCCCGATCGGATTCATGCATCCCTTCGAGGTCTCACCGGGTGTCCGCGTGGATGCATTCGCGATCGCCGTCGGCGCTGCGAGTATCTTGGCTCTGATCCTGCTCGCCGGCCTGATCCCTGCGCTGCGTGCGAGCGGGTCGAGAACGGGGAAAAGCGATCCAAGTGTCGGCACCAATCGAACGGCCAACCTCTTGGCGGCGGCGGGGTTTCCGCCGACCGCCGTGGCAGGCGTGCGGTTGGCGCTTGAGCCGGGACACGGCTCGACCGCAGTTCCCGTTCGAACGACGATCTTCGGGACAGTCCTAGCGCTAGCCGCTCTGATCGCTGCCCTGACATTCGGCGCCGGTCTTCAACACCTGGTGTCGACGCCAAGTCTGTCGGGGTGGAATTTCGATGCGATCCTGCCGGGTGCCACCGGTCCACCCGGTCCGGACGATCCCTTCCCGAAAGCCGAGCAGGCGCTTCGGTCGTCACCTGTGGTTCAGTCGATCGCCCTCGGAACGTTGCCGAATTTCGAGGTCAAGGGCGTACTCATGAGCGGCTTCTCGTTCGCCCCCGGTCCGTTCGGGCCGTCGATCGCAGCCGGCCGACAGCCGCGTGGCACCGACGAGATCGCGTTCGGCGTCAAGACGCTTCGCGCGCTCCATACGTCCATCGGTAAGACGATCCAGGTCCGCATTGCCGACCCAAACACCAACCGGCCGGTGACGAAGGCCGTTTCCCTGCGGATTGTCGGAGCGGTCGTCACCCCTCAGTTCTTCTTCACGCAGTTCTCGGCCAACTATTCGGCCGTCGTCAGCCAGGAGTTCGTTGACAGTTTCCATATCCCCGGGCCGAGACCGGGTGGCGACACGTTCTACGTTCGGTTCCGTCCCGGCATCTCGGTCGACAGCGCTCTCGAAAAGATCCGCGGCGAACTTCCTCAGAGCGTGGGGTCGTTCGTACTGAAGAGAGCGACGACAGGCGACCTGGTCAATCTCGATCACATCGCCCGGTTGCCGAACGTCCTCGCAGCCCTCTTGGGTCTTGTCGCGGCCGGAACCGTCGTCCACACGCTCCTCTCGTCTGTTCAGCGGCGCCGGAGAGATCTCGCCGTCCTGCGTGCCCTGGGCTTCGTTCGCAGCCAGGTTGGGATGACCGTGGCGTGGCAGGCAACGACGATCGCGCTCATCTCGCTCGCCATCGGCCTGCCACTCGGCGTGATCGCGGGCCGGCTCGCGTGGCGGTTCTTCGTCAACCAGCTGGGCTACGTTCCGGTCACCATCGTCCCGATCCTCGGTGTGGCGCTCGCGGTCCCCGCCGCAATCATCCTTGCGAACCTGATCGCAGGCATCCCTGCGCGCGCGGCTGCTCGCACGCAACCCGCCGTTGTCTTAAGAGCGGAATGAACGCTGTTTGGGTTCGTGCCATAACTGAGCTGCGCGCGCGCTGGCGTCCGTGGCTCGCGATCGCGCTGATGGTCGGTATCGCAGGCGGGGTCGTGATAGCGGCTGCGGCGGGCGCGCGCCGAACAGATAGTGCGGTGCCTCGGTTCCTGACCTACGCCCAAGCGACGACGGCTTTCGTGGGTCCCGCCGATCCTTCGGTCTCCAGAGCAGTCGTGCCGTTGTTCCCGGTGATCGCAAAATTGCCTCAAGTTGAGTCGGCAACAGCCTTTTCTCGGCTAGTGACCACAGACACTTCCTCACGCGGCGGCACGACACCGGTGAGTGTCCTCGCGTTCATGACTCCAGGTTTGAACTCGCGGCCTATTCTCGCGGCGGGGAGGCTTTTCGATCCGAGCGATGCCGGTCAGGCGATGATCAACGACAGCGCCTTCAGAAGGCGTTCGCTGAGGATCGGTCAAGTCATTTCTCTTCGCGCTTTCACTCCTCAACAGCGCCGCACCGCCGTTGGAGGCTCGCAGATAGAACCGACGGGCCCGTCTGCGACGGTAACGGTCGTAGGAGTTATCAAGCTCCCGACGGATCTCACGACGTCGAATCCGCCCAGTGGCGTCATCTACACGGGAAACGACGACCTCTTTCTCACCCCAGCTCTGTACCAAAGAGTGAGGGGTGAGGCCGCGCAGTTCCCCGGGCTCGTCGTGCGCCTACGGCACGGCGAGGCCGACCTCCCGTCGTTCACGAAAGCGGTCGTGGCGCTTACTCACGGGCAAGCGTTCGTTGCGGGAGGGTCTGACGATCTACAAGCCGGCGTAGAGGCTCAGCGCGCGACACACACAGAAGCGATCGCCTTGTGGCTCTTCGCCGCGCTCGCCGGCACGGCCGCGCTCCTCGTGATCGGCCAGTCCATCTCGCGACAGATCTTCCTGGGGTCTGGAGACAATGCAACGTTGTTGGCGATGGGGATGTCCGGGGGACAGCTCATCCTTTCCGCTCTTGCTCTCGTGGTGGTCGTCGCAACGATCGGCGCGGTCGTGGCCGTCTCTATCGCGATATTGCTATCTCCTCTCGCTCCGATTGGGCTCGCACGGTCGGCCGAAACCGATATCGGTTTCCACCTCGACCTGCCCGTCGTTCTCATCGGCGCTGTCGGATGCATCGTGCTGATGCTTGCCCGCGCATCGTTCCCAGCGTGGCGCGCGAGCCGAGACACAGGTGACGGTGAAGATCGTCACCCATCGCGAACAGCGGACAGTCTCGCCCACGCTGGGATGCCGGCCAGCTCTGTCGCCGGCGTCCGGATGGCACTCGACCCCGGCCGCGGCCGGTCGGCGGTCCCCGTCCGGACGGCCATCGCCGGTTCCGTCGTTGCGACCGCCGTTCTCATAACAGCGCTCGCTTTCGGCGCGAGTCTCACGCATCTCGCAGACACGCCTCGGCTGCAAGGATGGACGTGGGATTACGCAGTCGGAAACCCACACGCAGACGATGCGACGGCGACGGCGATCCCGCTGCTCCGCAGCAATCCGGCCGTGGGCGGCTTCTCATCGGATGTGTACGGATCGATCGGCTTGGACCATCGCGTGGAGGTTGTCGGGCTCGGGATCGGCCGGATCGTTGGAGACGTCGCACCACCGATCCTTGAAGGGCGCGCGCCCGAGCAGCTCGATGAGATCGCCCTGGCGGGGAAGGCGTTGCGAGCTGTGAAGAAGCACGTCGGAGACAGTGTGCAAGTCTCGCCGGCGGGCGACCCGAAACACTCTCGAAAGATGCGAATCGTCGGGCGTGCGGTGATCACACCGATCATCGTCAACGGGCAGATGACGCTCGGGGACGGCGCGTTCATGACGGTCCAGGCCCTGAGACAGTTCGTTCCTCCCGTAGAGTCAGACGAAGGCGCAGTCAACGTCTTCCTCGTGAAGCTCGCTCCGGGCGCGGATCGCACGGCCGCCGAGGCTTCTCTGCAGCGGGACTTCCCGGGCACCGTTCTTACTCCCTACGCCCCTGCTGAAGTGGAAAATCTCCGACGGATCGACACGTTGCCCTACGTGCTCGCCGGGCTGCTCGCGCTAATGGCAGCCGCCACGATCGCGCACGCGCTGGTGACGTCCGTCCGTCGCCGGCGACGCGATCTCGCCATCCTGAAAACGCTTGGATTCGTTCGAACGCAAGTGCGCGCGACGGTCGCCTGGCAAGCGTCGACCCTGTCGGCGATAGCCGCTGTGTTAGGTCTTGCGGCAGGGATCGTCGGTGGGCACTGGCTTTGGATCTTCTTCGCCGAAGGGCTCGGCACCCGACCTGAGCCGACAATCTCCTTGCTCGTGCTGATCATGGTGATCCCTGGCGCACTTGTGCTCGGCAATGTCATCGCCGCCGTTCCAGCGGGCACGGCCGCGCGCACGCAACCGGCACTCGTTCTGAGGACGGAGTAGCGGTGCGCGCGGTGTGGGCACGGGTAAAGAGTGAATTGCGAGCGCGGCGGCGCGCCGCGATCGGTGTTGTTCTCTTGATCGGTCTCGGCGGAGGCGCCGTCGTCGCTGCGGCATCCGGGGCACGACGAACCGATACTGCCTATCCCCGGTTCTTGAAAACCTATAGCGGTGCGGATCTGCTCAGCGGAGCGACGATCGGCTCGGGCTCGCAAGGCGTGGCGGCCAAGGAACTGTCGGTACAAGACATCGCGCGCATCCCGGTTGTCACCGCGGCGCAAAAAATCCGCTACTACCTCCTGCGGAATCAGTTCGTTCCCCTTTCACCCGATGCCCCGCCGGATCGAGTTGTTTTCGTGGCCGACGCTCGATCTCCGGAACGGGTCGGGGCACCGATGGATCGCTACAAAGTGCTCGAGGGGCGCGCGCCCGATCCGACCCGACCGGACGAAGCAGTAATCGCCCTTCCGGGCTTCGCCGTACCCGGATTCCAGGTCGGGGCCTCGTTCAAATTAGAGGGGTTCCCACAGGTCTTTCCCGACTTCGCGGCTGCGGCTCAGAAGAAAGCTCTCATGATCCACATCGTCGGCCGCGTGGCAGCACCCGGTGACTTCCCGCCGCAGTCTGGAGACGAGACGGTTCATCTGCATCTCACGCCCGCCTTCTACGAACGATATCCAGAGCTTGATTTTGGATTTCCGGGCGGCTTCCTGCTCCGACTTCGTGGCGGAAGCGCGGGAGCCGACGCGTATCGGAAAGCGTTCTCTGAGCTCGGTGGCGACACGGGAGTCACGATCGAGCGCGCCCTTCAAGACGCCAATACACAGCGTTCCATCCACCTGCAGGCGCTTGCGTTGTGGTTGCTCGCAGGGCTGGCCGGGACGGCGTTCGTCTTGATATTCGGCCAGACCCTCGCGCGCCAGATCTTTCTCGAAGCGGACGATCATCCGTCCTTGAGGGCGCTCGGTTTTACGCGTGGACAACTCTTCGCTTCGATCATTGTGAGGGCGATCGCAGTAGCGACGATGGGAGCGTTGCTTGCCGCCGGTATCGCGATCGCGCTCTCGCGGGTGACACTGAGCGGTCTGGCGCGGACGGCCGAACCTTCGCCGGGAGTCGCGATCGACGGAACGATGATCGGTCTCGGCGCGCTGGCCGTCATCCTCGCCGTCGCTTGCCTTGCAATATGGCCAGCATGGCGCGCGGCCGGCGCGCGCTCGAGCGCAACGGACGAAACGCTTCAGCGGCCCTCTGCAGTCGCTGAGGCCTTGGCGCGCGCAGGGAGACTCCCCTCTGCGATCGCGGGCACGCGGCTGGCCCTCGAACGCGGGCGCGGTCGCGGGTCCCTCCCGATCCGCAGCACTGTCGCCGCGTTGACGTTGGGTCTTTTCGTGTTGTGGGCAACGGCGACTTTCGACGGCAGTCTTCACCACCTGCTCGACACTCACCGTCTTTACGGTGAGACCTGGGATGGGCGCGTTGGCGTTGAAACCGAAACGGCCGACCTTCCCACCGTGGGGCGTCAATTAGCGACAGATCCCGGCGTTGAGGGCGTCTCGATCGGTAAGACCGGCTTCGACATGCAGATCGGGAATCTTCTGCTCGAAGGACTCGTCATGGCGCCTGTCGGCGGACGCTCGCCGATGCCGCCGGTGACGGCCGGGCGACTTCCACGCGCACAGCCGAGGGGCGAGATCCAGGAAATTGCACTCGGGACGCGCGCACTTGGCCGGGCACACGCTCATATCGGGGACGTGGTGAAGGTCGACTCGCTCGACGCAGGGACGAGCACCTCTTTGAAGATAGTCGGCACTGCGGTCATCCCTGCCTTCAACGACAGCAGCCGACTCGGGGACGGCGTTCTCATGACGCCGGAAGCCATCGCGGATGCGACACACCTTCCCGTCGATGACGAAAACGTGCGCGGGAACGACCTCTTCGTGAAGGGCGTTGTCGACCTGGATCGGATAACCACGCTCGTGGGCCACGGCGCGATCAAGAACTCGGATGTCCATGTCTGGCCGGCCGTCCGCCCGGCCGACGTCGTCAACTTCGGCCGAGTCGAGAACATGCCCCTCTTCCTTGGGGAGGTTCTCGGACTGTTCGCAGCGGCAACGCTGGTGCACACACTCATCACATCGATCTCTCGGCGTCGCCGTGAGCTTGCGATCTTGAAAACACTGGGATTCGTTCGCAGGCAGATCAAGCGTGCGGTGCGGGTGCAAGCCCTGCTCCTCACCTCGATCGCACTCGCGATCAGCGTGCCGGCGGGGATCGCTGCCGGACGCTGGCTGTGGAGCTACTTCGCCACCCAGCAAGGTGTGATCGCTGAACCGGCTATCCAGCCTGCCGCTCTGTTTATAGGGATCCCGCTGATCTTCGTTGCGGCGATGTTTATCGCCGCCATTCCCGCCCGTTCAGCCGCGCGCACTCAGCCCGCCCTGGTCCTGAGGTCGGAGTAGGGGTGCTGGCCAACCTGGGGGGAGTGTTGCCTGCACGCTCGGCGGCTCCCAACCGGGGGGATAGGGTGCAACCATGACGGCAACAGCGGAACGGATCCAGGTCTCGGACCTGCAGCCGGCAGAGCCCCGGGGCGCACGCAGGCCGCTCGGGCTGCTCTCGGCGCTCGTGTCGATCGGTTTGGCCGGCTGGAGTCTGACCCTCATCTCCGGTTCGCCGACCGCGGGCGACTACGTGCGCGTGTCCGTCGTCGCGCTGTGGGCCGTGTGTGGGCTCAGCCTCGTTTGGCGCCGTCCTGGCGAGCCCATGGGCATGCTCATTCTTGCCTTCGCGAAAGCGGGCGCGCTCTGGGCGCTCGGCGCCGGATTGCGAGCAGACGCAACAGCCGGATCGGGGGTGCGCGATCTCGGAAGTGTGTTGCAAGCGCTTGGCGTGGCATTGCTCCCCGCGATCGGACTGCACATCCTGTTCGGTTTGCCGGACGGCGTCATCGCGAAGAGAGGCCGCACCATCACGGTGATCATCGGCTACGTCGTTTCGCTCGGCATCGCGGGCTACCTCTGGTCCCAGCGTCCGAAGCTTCCGCTCTGGCCGGTCGCCGTCATAGGGGGGCTCGCTCTGTTCGCGGGAGCGATCGTTTCAACGTCCCGCTACAACAAATCGCGGGGCCTGGAGCGACAGCGGATGCAGTGGTTCGGTTGGTCGATGACCGTTGCGTTCACCGTCGCCGTCTTCGCCGGAGCGACGCGGTTACTCGTCAAATGGCCGACGAACCCGATCGAAGTAGCCGCCGTCGCCGCTCTTCCGATCCCGCTCGCGCTGGCATTCGGTGCAACGACGAAGCGCGTGGGGCGTGTGGACAGGCTGCTCGCGCAAACGGTGTCCATCGCAGGTCTGACCGGCGTTGTTCTTCTGACGTACATCTTGATCGTGCTCGGTTTGGGACACGTGCCGACGCCGGACCAGCGCACGCTGCTGTTGCTCTCGATGATCGCGGCCATCGTCGCGGCGCTGTTGTACGTGCCGACCCGCGAGCGCCTCACGTCGATGGCCAACAACATCGTGTACGGCGAGCGGCATGCGCCGGATGAAGTCTTGCGCACGTTCGGGAGCCGCTTGTCGCGCGCGATCCCGCTCGACGAGTTGCTGTTGCAGATGGCCGAATCGCTTCGGAAGACCCTCGCGTTGGACCTCGCCGAGGTGTGGACGGGCTCGGGTGGTTCGCTCGAGCGGCGTGTCTGCGACCCCGACCGTCCGGTGATCCACATGAGGATCGGCTCGAAGGAGCTGCCGGTCGTGTCGCGTGCCGGCGTGTCCGGACCTGCATGGATCAAGGTGTGGCTGCCGCAGCTCATGGAAGCGCGCGAAGGATCGATGGTGCGTGTTGCTCCGATAACGCACCAGGGCGATCTGCTCGGCATGATCGTCGTCGAGCGGCGTGACCCGGACGAGGCATTCGGCGAAGAAAACGAACGCGTGATGACGGAGCTCGCTCGTCAGGTCGGGCTCGCGCTGCACAATGCGCAGCTGGACTCAGCCCTGCAAGAGTCGTACCAGGAGCTGCAGAAGCGCGCCGAGGACTTGCGCGCGTCCCGCGAGCGTATCGTCGCCGCCGGAGACGCCGAGCGACGGAAGCTCGAACGGAACCTGCACGACGGCGCGCAGCAGCACCTGGTTGCTTTGGCGGTGAAGGTGAAGCTCGTCAAGAACCTCGTCGAAGCCGACCCGAACACGGCGAAGTCGATGCTCGAGGAACTCGGTGGAGACGTGCAGGAGGCTGTGCAGCAGTTGCGCGACTTGGCGCACGGCATCTATCCGCCGATCCTCGTCGACCGCGGGCTCGGCCCTGCCCTCGAGAGCGCGGCGAACAAGGCCGCCTTGCCGACATCTGTCGTCGCCGACGACGTTCAGCGGCACCGTCAGGAGATCGAAGCGGCCGTCTACTTCTGCGTGCTCGAAGCGTTGCAGAACGCGGGCAAGCACGCCGGTGAGGGGAAGAGTGCGCTCGTTCGCGTGTGGGAAGAGCCAGGCGTGTTGCTGTTCCAGGTCGCGGACGACGGTGCGGGTTTCGACACGAAGACCAAAGGACTTGGGGCCGGGTTCACGAACATGAGCGACCGCTTGGGTGCCATCGGGGGAACGTTCAGTGTGGAATCGGCGCCGGGCAAAGGAACGAAGATCTCCGGGCGCATCCCGCTCAACTAACTCACATCAAGCTTCCAGCACCGCGGCCGGCCGGGTTAGTTGAGCTGCGGCCAGGCCGGGTCGCCGCCGGCGTCCCACAGGTCGCGCAGGATCCCGGGCCCGAAGTCTTCCTTGTTCACGTAGGCGACGGCGCCGCATGTGCGCGCGTCGAGCGGCAGATCGCCGACCGCGTACGTCGACAGGAGGAACGCGATCGTCTCCGCGCGAGCGGCGAGGATGCGGCGGACCGCCTCGACGCCGTTGATCCCGGGAAGGTTGATGTCCATCAGGACCAGATCGGGTCCGAGCTGGCCGGCAAGGTCGACGGCTTCTTCGCCGGAGGACGCTTCGCCCACCACTTCGAACCCAGGCGTCAACCCGACGACCGTCCGTGCCGCGTTTCGGAACGGAGCTTGGTCGTCCACTATGAGGACCCGCACGACTGCCTCGCCTGCCATAAGTGCGTCTTTCGCCTCATCATCCTGGCTCTTCCGGACAGATCGTCACAGCCTGTGGGCATGAGGATTGGCAGGGGGGGTAGCCTCCCCGGCGGGTCGAGGCCTAGATCTGGCCCAGGAACAGGAGGACGGCCTTGACCCTGCGGTGGACGTCCTTTTCCTCGGACAGGGCCAGCTTGGAGAAGATCGAGTTGATGTGCTTCTCAACCGCGCGCTCGGTCAGGACCAGGGTTGCCGCGATGGCGGCGTTGTTCTTTCCCTGAGCCATCTCGGACAGGATCTGGTTCTCTCGTGGGGTTAGCCGCTCGAGCGGAGACTCTTTCGCGCGCGCCTTGGCGGCGACCAGGACCTCGACGACCTTGGGGTCGATGACCGATCCGCCCCGCGCGACCTCTTCGATCGCCTGGCGGATCTGATCGATCTCCGAGACGCGCTCCTTCAGGAGGTATGCGCGTCCTGCGGCGCCTTTCTCGAGCAGCATCAGCGCGTACTCGGGTTCCGCGTATTGGCTGAGCACGACGACGCCGACTTCGGGATGCGTTTCGCGAAGCTGCTCGGACGCTTGGATGCCTTCATCCGTGGAGGTCGGGGGCATCCGGATGTCCGTCACGACGACCTGAGGTGAGAGCTCTTCGACGGCTTTCAGCAGTGTGGGCAGATCTTCCACCGCGGCCAGAAGGTCGAGCGCCTTTTCCGTTTCGAGCAGCCGCGCGACGCCTTCGCGGACGAGATAGTTGTCTTCTGCCAGGACGATCTTGATGGGCATGTCCGTGAGGATATCGGTTCTTCTTGACGGGGCGCCCCTCAGGGCTACTCGAGGTTCATTCTTGCCATGAGTATCGCTGCTCGAGGTACGGGAACGCGTCGTTGTGATAGCCGCGCACTTCCCAGAAGCCTCGCTGGTCGTGATCCAGGAACTCGATCTCGTTGGCCCACTTCGTGCTCTTCCAGAAGTACCGCTTCGGCACGACCAAGCGGAGCGGCCCGCCGTGCTTCGGCTCCAGTGGCTCGCCGTCATGGTTCCACGCGAAGAGCACGTCATCTTCCATCAGCGCCTCGAGGGGCAGGTTCGCGTCGTACCCGTACGGTGCCTTCACGAGCGCGTGCGCCGCTTCCGGCTTCACGCCTGCGCGCGCAGCCACCTCTTTGAAGAGGACGCCGTCCCAAACGTTGTCCAGCTTCGACCACGCGGTCACGCAGTGGATGTCGTTCGTCAGCGTGACCGACGGCAGCGCGCGGAACTCATCCCAGCTGAAGTCGGCGCCGTCGCAAAGGCCGGTACAACGGAAGCGCCACGTCGCGGCGTCGAACGGTGGAACAGGAGAGGCCGACAGCACGGGCCAGCCGCGCGTTAGGTGCTGGCCGGGTGGGATGCGCGCGGCCATCTCGGGATCCTTCTTGCGGAACATCAGCTCGTGCCTTCGAAGCGCGCGATGTCCGCCCTGCGTGTCTCGATCTGCGTGCGCAAGCCGTCGGCGGCATTCGGTTCGAGCTGCCCGGTGAGCGCTTCGGCTTCGTCGAGCACTGCGCGTGCTTGCTTGTACGCGGTTTGTGGGTCTCGGTTCTGTGCGTATTTCACGAGCTCGTCGGCCCGCTCGACGAGCTGCCACACCGACGCAGGATCGGCCGCCATGTGGGGATGTTAGCGCGCGCGGGCAATTGGGAAGGGTTTGTTTTGGATCTGTCGAAGAGAGACTCCGTGCTGCGGAAAGTCCCCGTCCTTCTCGTAGCCCTGGTCGCAAGCATCCTGCCCGCGACCGGGCGCGCCGCCGTGTGGACGGCACGCCCCGCCCACTACCCCAAGGTCGCAGTGCAGCGCGATGTCCCTATCAAGATGAGCGACGGCGTCACGCTGTACGCAGACGTGATCAGACCGGCCGACGCGAACGGGAGCGTGGTGCCTGGTCGTTTCCCCGTGCTTCTAACACAAACCCCGTACAACAAGCTGTCACCCGGCCTGAACTTCGAGACCGATTACCTCGTGCAGCGCGGCTACGTGCAAGTGATCGCCGATGTGCGGGGCACCGGCGGCTCCGAAGGGCAGTGGACCTCGTTCGGCGCGCGCGAGCAGCGTGACGGGTACGAGCTCGCAGTTTGGGCTGTGTCGCTGCAGCGTCCGTGGTCCAACGGACGGCTCGGGCTTCACGGCTCGTCGTACGGGGCGATCAACCAGATCTTCACCGCCGCGCAGCACCCCGCCGGGTTGCGCGCGATCTTTCCCATCGTGCCGGCGGGTGACACCTATCGTGATGTCGCGGTGTCGGGAGGCCAGTTCGATCTCTCATTCATCCCGGGGTGGCTCGGCCTCGTAACGGGATCGAGCCTGCTGCCTCCGACGCACATCGCGAGCAACCCGTCGGAAGCCGCGGGCGTGGTGGCCTCGCACGCGCAGAATGCGGCGACGTTCCAAGCGCCCCTCGTCGCGCAAGGGATGGCGGGTGAAGACCCGATCTACGACGGTCCTTTCTACCGGACGCGCTCTCCTCTCGAAGTGATCGACAAAGTGCACGTCCCGACATTCGTCGTCGGTGGCTGGTACGACCTCTTCCAGCGCAGTGAGCCGTTGCTGTATCAGCGCCTTGCGCGCAACGGGGTACCTGCGCGGTTGCTGATGGGGCCGTGGTACCACACCAGCGCCGCAGTGGATTCCGGTCTTCCCGCAGACGGCGTCCCGTCGCTCGACGAGCTCGAGCTTCGATGGGACGACCACTACGTGCGGGGCGTCCCCGATCCGACTCTGAACAAAGACATCGCGCCGGTCACCGTTTTCCGCCTGGGATCAGGCCACTACGAGCGTGCGACGTCATGGCCCCCGAAAGACGTTGCGTACGCCCCTCGATTCCTGTCCGGTGACGGCGCGACCGGCGGCTCGCTGCAATCGAAAGCAGGGTCGGGCGCAGATCTAGTGCCGTGGGTTCCTACTGCGGGGCTCTGCTCGCGATCGCTTGCGCAGTGGACGGCGGCTGGGACGGGACAAGGCTGCGAGAACGACCAGCGGCTCAACGACTACATGGGCGTGCACTACGACATGCCGGTCACGAAGGCGACACGTCTGGCCGGGCCGTCGAGCGTGCACTTGTACCTCACGACGAACGGCCGCGACGCTCCGTTGACCGTTCGCCTCGAAGACGTGTCGCCCGATGGGACGTCGACGCAGATCTCGGCCGGATGGAACCTGTTGTCGATGCGCGCGCTCACCATGTCCAAGACCGTGAAAGCCGGAAGCTGGATCGTGCAGCCCTACCATCCGTTCACGAAGGCGTCCGTGTTGGCGACCGCCGCGGATCAAGTCATGGAGCTGTGGGTCGAGATCCTTCCCACAACCGCGTTGATCGCCCCAGGGCACTCATTGCGTCTTTCGATCGAGCAGACCGACATCCCTCACCTTGCTCCATCCATCCCCGAGCAGATCGCTCAGCTCGGCAACATGTTGACGATCCTGCACGACGCCGCACACCCGTCGGCGGTCGTTCTGCCGCTCGAGTAGTCCCCAGCCCCGAACCGTGGAGTACGGGGGGATGACCCCATCTAGTCCGGCTCGGCCATGTGCCGGCGCCCCTGTCGTGCCGATGACCTGGTACGAAGCGACGGAGGGCCCATGGACGATCAGATGTTCGACCAGGGGCGAGAGGCGACAACGGTTCAGGATCTGCCGGCGACAGACGCAGGCACCCAATCGTTGTTGAATGAGCTGAGCGGCATGTTCGAGGACTTCGGGGCAGCGAGCCCGCCGAAGCCGCCGGCCGACACCCCACAACCTCTTGGGCAATCTCTTGAGCAACCCCCTGAGGCACCCGCCCAGGCCGTCACTTCCGAGGAGATCCCCGTGACCTCACCGCCACGAATCGAGCCGCCCGCTGCGATCATCTGGAAACCGTCACGCCGCGCGCGCTTCCGCTTCAGGCGCTAACCCTCGACGCCGACCCACGCCTCGCCGTCGACGAAGATCTCTTTCTTCCAGATCGCTACGTCGGCCTTGATCCGGTCGATGAGCCAGCGCGCGCCGTCGAAGGCTTCGCCCCGATGCGCCGAAGCGCAGGCGACGACCACGCTCGGCTGTCCGATCGGAACCGCACCGGTCCGGTGGACGGCCACGACCCCGCCGAGCCCGAATGTCGCCGCGGCTTCCTCCGCCAGCGCGCGTAGCTGCTTCAGCGCCCGGTCTTCATACGCCTCGTACTCGAGCGAGCGCACCTCGCGCCCCTCGTTCGGCGACCGCGTCGTCCCTTCGAAGGTCACGACCGCACCGCAGTCCGCTCGCCAGATCTGATGGATCAAGGCAACGACGTCGAGCGGCCCGTCGCTCAATGCCGTAACGATGGTTACAGCGGTCATGCGCGCAACATCTCCACCGCGTGAGGAAGGATCCCGATCACCGCGTCGAGACACTCTTGTACCGCTTTCGGCGAGCCGGGCAGGTTGACGATCAGGGTTGTCCCGCGCGCGCCTGCGACCTGGCGTGACAGCGCAGCCATCGGCGTGTTCGCCAGCCCGGCGTGACGCATCGCTTCGGCGATGCCCGGCGCTTCGCGCGCGATGACGGCGCGGGTCGCCTCTGGGGTCACGTCGCGCGCGCCCAGACCAGTCCCTCCCGTCGTGAGGACGACGTCGACCGTCTCGTCGTCGGCCCAGTCGCGAAGCTTCTCCTCGATCCTCGGGCGTTCGTCGGGAACGATCGCGTGGGCGACGACCTCACTGCCGGCGGCGACCACAAGGTGCTCGATCAAAGGACCGCTTTCATCCCGGCGCTCACCGCGCGCGCTGCTGTCGCTGATCGTGAGGACCGCGACTTTCATTCGAAGGTCACCGATCCGGACTTCCCGCCGGACTTCGCGACGATGCGGAGGCCTTCGACGCGCATCGTTGGGTCTTCCGCCTTCGCCATGTCGTAGAGCGAAAGGGCAGCGATGGCGCACGCCGTGAGCGCTTCCATCTCGAAGCCGGTGCGGTCGCGGCCGCGAACGGTTGCGCGCACCTCGATGGCGTCGTCGCCGACGGGCGCGGTCGTCACCTCGACGAACGTCGTACGGACCGGATGGCAGAGAGGGATGAGCTCGGGGACGCGCTTCGCGGCGAGCATGCCTGCGACTTTGGCGGGTCCGACCGCGTCGCCTTTGGCGACCGTGCCGGCGAGCAATCGGTCGCGCGTCGAGGGGTTACAAATCAGACGGCACACGGCGCTCGCTTCTCGCTTCGTTTCCTCTTTGTCTCCGACGTCGACCATGTGGAAGTCTTCGCCACCGGAGACCGGCGGAAGGACGGCGATCTCGTCGGGCTGCTCGACGGAGTGGTTCCACCAGTCGTCCGCTTTCACTTTTTCGTCTTGATGCAGCACCGTGCAGATCCCGAGCAGCTTCTCGAAGCGCGCCCCGTAGCGTTCCGTCGCCACCTTCAACGCCTGGCCGACCGTTGTGGCATCGACGTCCAGCGCGCGCGCGCCGGCAGCCTCGCGGATGGCGGCGAAGAACAGAAGACGTGGCACGCCTGCCACTCTATCCGGGGCGGAATCGGTCAAGCGGAACTCGCAAGGCATCCGCAAGACGACACGCTTCCTCGAAAGTCATGCGTTTAGCTTCCCGCTCGATCCGCGCGATCGCGTCCCTGGTCATGCCGGCGGCTTCGGCCAGATCACGCTGCCGCAGCCGCGCGCGTACCCTCTCCGCCGCTACGGCGCGGCCCGTGGGATAGGTGGATGTGTCGACTGGGACCGGCCTTAAACCATGGACGATGCTCCGGGTCGCAGCCTCCAGCGCTGACTCCCGGGCGCGTCGCTCTTCCGTATACCGCCCGAATCTCACTGCGTCCCACAGGGCTAGACAGGCCATCGAGTCGGGATCCGCCTGATCTTGCCGAACCGCTTCATCCCATTGGGCTAGAAGCTGCTCGTCTTCGCGACTTTCAAGGAATTCCCTTTGCGCCGCCCGGTGGTCGTATCCCATCGCGAACTCCTATGGGAAGGACCTGGAGGTTGGGGTGTCGGTTGATCGCCTGCGGGATCTGCTCACGGAGATGAACGTGCGCCCATGCTGCGGCGTGGCTCGCACCTCGTGTGCAATTTTCGCACGCGCTCAGATTAAGGACGGGGTATGACAGGAACCCCAGCCTGCGGCCGTCACAGCATCTCCACGGTGACGTCGGCGCCTTCGGGCAGGCCGCCGGGCGGGACGATCGCGAACCCGTGCGCGGGGATCAAGTTTGAAAGCACGACGCTCGACTGGGCGGGGAGCGGGACGGCGACGTTGGCCTCCAGCCGCACGCGGCAGAAGAGAGTCCTGCTCGGCGAGCCCTTCACGGCCGCGGCGAGTCGCGCGCGCACCGACTCCGGTTCGATCGGGCGAGCAGCCATCGCGCGGATCGCGCGCGCGACGAAGACGTGCATGCCGACGAAGGCCGAGCCGGGATTTCCGGGAAGTCCGAGCACCGGGGCTCCTTCGATGCGCCCGAACGCGACCGGCTTCCCGGGCTTGATCGCGATCCGCCATAGCGACAGCGTGCCTTCCGCTTCGAGGATCGCGCGTATCCAGTCGTGCTCGCCGACGCTTGCGCCACCGGTCGTCACGATCAGATCGGCGTGGCGCGCGACCTGGCGCAACCACGACCCGATGACGTCGGGCTCGTCGCCGATCAACGCGGTCGCGTCGATGTCGGCGCCCGCACGCTCACACATGGCCGTCAGCAATGTCTTGTTGGCGTCGTAGACCTGGCCGGGTTTCAGCGCTTCCCCGGGGATAGCAAGCTCGTCGCCGGTTGAAAGGACGGCGACGCGCGGCCGGCGGTGCGCTGCCACCTGCGTGCGCCCTAGCGACGCGATAACGCCGAGATGAACCGGGCTCAGTTCGGTGCCGGCCTGGATCACTTCATCGCCGGCATGGAGATCCTCTCCGGCCGGGCGCACATGCTTCCCCGGAGTCGTCTGGCGAAGGACGGTCACCACGCCGTCACCACGATCCGTGTCCTCCCACGGGACGACCGCGTCTGCGCCGGGCGGAAGCGGCGCACCCGTCATGATCGTCGCTGAAGTTCCTGGTTCGATGCGTACCTGCGGATCCGAGCCGGCTGGGAGGTCGTCAACCAGCTTCAAGGCGGTCGGTGAGTCGGCCGTGTCGGCTGCTCGAACCGCGTATCCGTCCATCGCCGAGTTGTCGAAGCCTGGGACGTCGAAGTCCGCGACGATCGTTTCCGCCAGGATGAGGTCGCGCGCGCGCTCCAGCGGGACGATCTCCGGCGGCAGTGGCGAGAACGCCGAAAGGATCTGCGTGAGCGCATCGGCGTAGGGAACGAGCGGCCGCTCGAGTTCCTCGTCGGTAACAACCCTCTTAGTCACCGCCGGCGTGCTCCTCCACGATCGAGATCGCCTGCGACAGCGGAACTCCGCTGCTCGACAGCATCCCCAGCACGTAACATAGAAGTGGAGCGTAGATGCGCTCGCCGCTCGAATGCGAGGCGACGCGCGCGACGTCCAGCAGTGCGCGTCGCGTCTCCGGCGAAAGCTCGAGCGCGTCGACCGCGACGCCGGTCCCTTCCGCGAGAGAGGTCGTGATCTGATCCAGCCACGTCACCCTGCAGGCCTCCTTCTGACCGGGGGCGCATCGCGCCGCATGCGCCGCGACAAAGCGACGATCGACTTCGGCGGTGTTGGGCTCGCCGTGCGCGTGGCGCGCGCGCTCACGCAGGTAGCGTACCCAGTCCTCGCCGTCGGCACCGAGGCAGGCACCGGCCTCCCGACGGTGGACGATCCGCGAGAAGGACCCCTGAAGGCGTTCGTTGCCGGCGCAGAGGCGTTGCGCGCGCGGGGCTATGAAAGCCCGATCCTCTTGTGCGCGTGCGACATCCCGTTCATCGAGCCGGCCCTCCTCGCTCACATCGCAGCCTCCGTCGCAGGGTTCGACGCAGCCATCCCGATGGTTCGCGATCGCGAGCAGCCTCTCGCGGCCTGCTACGCCCCTTCGGCGGTAGGGATCGCGAAGTGGCTCGTCGCAGACGAAGCCGATGCGATGCGGGATCTGATGCGACTACTGAACGTGAACCGGATGGTGGAAGAGGAGTGGGATCACATCGCGCCGTCGTGGTCGCTTGCCGACCTCGACACGCCGGGAGCATTGCTGCGCGCCAAGCGGATCCTGCGCGGCCCGGCATAGATGTTGAAGGAGTCACCGCGCACGAAACCGACGAGCGTCATGCCCAGCTCCTCTGCGAGCGAGACCGCGAGCGACGACGGCGCCGAGACCGCGCTTACGATCGGGATGCCGGCAACCGCAGCCTTCTGCACGATCTCGAACGACGTTCGGCCGCTCACCTGAAGGATGCGGTCACCGGCGGGAACTTGCCCGTCCATCACGAGCTTGCCGACGAGCTTGTCGACCGCATTGTGCCGTCCAACATCTTCGCGGAGAAGCAACAAGTCCCCGCCCGTGTCGAAGAGGCCCGCCGCGTGCAGACCGCCGGTTCGCTCGAAGATGCGCTGGCGCGCGCGAAGCTTCTTAGGGAGGGTGTTGAAGATCTCGTGGTCGACCTCGGGGCCGTCGGGGAGGTGTTGGCACTGAACCCTGACGGCGTCGAGCGACGCTTTCCCGCACACACCGCACGACGACGTCGTGTAGAAGTTCCGCTGCATCTGGGTGGGATCGAACGGCGCGCCGTTCGTCAGCTCGACCGTTACCTGGTTGTAGAGCTGCTCCGGCGGGCCGCTCGCGCAGTAAGAAACCTTCGAGATGTGTTCGCGCGCGCGGACCATACCTTCGGAGTGCAGGAAGCCGACGGCCAGCTCGAAGTCGTTGCCGGGCGTGCGCATCGTGACCGCGACCTGATGCTCT
>Ga0207684_10002462_pt1 | contig 18649 bp, 16 predicted proteins | sample KBSK5501metaG_FD_184342 | JGI IMG/M metagenome (GOLD analysis project Ga0207684, IMG submission 184342) | Corn, switchgrass and miscanthus rhizosphere microbial communities from Kellogg Biological Station, Michigan, USA - KBS K5-50-1 metaG... | ecosystem: Host-associated > Plants > Roots >...
TCTGTCACGACGGTGCCCACCTGCAGCCGTGCGCACGTGGAGCGCTTCGCCAGCTCTTCGGCCATGCGCATGTACACCTCGTACAACGGAATGCGGTCGACCGGCGGCGCAGCCGCACCGTCGGGCAGCACGTTGAGGAAGTGCGTATTGGCCGGCACGCCGTCCTTAAAGACGCTCATGCAGCTCCTGATCGGGATCGTAGTCCCTGTAGCGCCCGCGGGCGCGCTCCTGGGCGAGCCAGGTGTCGAACGCCGACGGCACGAGCCCGTTGGAGCGTTCCTGACGCTCCGCGGCGCCGGTCGCGAGCGTGTCGGCGTATTCGTTCTTCGCATGCCCCGCATGGCCCTCGATCCAACGCCACTCGACTTGGTGCGCCGCCGCGGCTTGCACCAGCTTCTTCCAGAGCTCCTGATTCTCGAGCACGCCGCCCTTGCGCTTCCAGCCGCGGGCCTCCCAGCCCGTCACCCACTCGCGCATCCCCTTGACGAGGTACTGCGAGTCGGAAACGTAGACGACGCGGGCGTGCTTCCACTGACGGCGGATCCATTCCAAGGTAGCGATCGCCCCGGCCAGGGCCATCTTGTTGTTGGTCGTCTGTGGCGAGGATTCGTAGAAGTCCCAGCGGGCCACGCTGTCTCCGGCGGGAGCCTCGATCAGCGCGGCATTCCCACCCGGGCTCGGTTTGGAGCTGTCGTTGCCCAGGCAGCTCTCATCCGCGTGGACCAGCACTCGGGCCGTCCCTCCCGACGCGCCGGCCACGTCAGGGCTGGATGACCACCGGAATGTCGGTGTGTCGCAGGATCTCCTCCGCGTGGGACACGACCACGGCGCTGGGCCGGCCCTCGGCGTGGCTCATGTGCGCCCCGGCGAACAGGGCGTCGCAGCGGATGCGCTTGATCACCCGGGCCACGACCTCCCCCGGCGTTCCCGATTCCACGTGCGTGACGAATGCCACGCGCTGCATGGAGAGAGTCGCCTCCGCCACGCCCACGACCTGAAGCCCGGCTTCGCGATCGGCGCTCGCATGGATGAGGTGAACGGTGCTGCCGGCCACGGTGGCGAACTGCACCGCGCGCTCGAGAGCGCGGCGGCTGGTGTCGCGTCCGTCGAAGGCGACCGCGATCGATTGCATCGGCGAGGGCAGGCCGCCGCACACGATTACGCACCGCTCGGCAATCCGGATGAGCGAGGTCACCGTCGGACCGAGGGCGCCGCCCTTCGTGGTTACCCCACGGCGGCCCACCAGCACGGCGTCCGCCGTCTTGGCGAGCTCGGCGAGCTCCACGTCCGCCTCGCCAGTCAGCTCGGTCGCCTCGACTTGCAGGCCCGCCGCGAGCACCCGCTCGCGCGCCCGGTCGAGCATGGCGGCGCCGTCGGTCTGATACCCGTGGCGCTCCCGCACGTAGGCCACGATGATCGTGCTGCCGAACCGGTTCCCGAGCAGGACCGCCTGCTCGAACGCCGCATCGGCCCGCGGGCTGCCGTCGAGTCCCACCAAGAGACGCGTGAACACGGCTACGGTAACACCGCGAACGACTCGAGCTCGCGCAGCGGAAACGCCAGCACTTCACCCGTCATCGGCAACCTTCCCTCCAGCGCCTCGTCGCGCTCCAGCGTATTCAGCCCCTCGGCGACAACTACATACTCCGTCCCGCGGCGCCGCAGCGCCACCCGGCGCCGCTCCCGCACCGCCCGCTCGAGCGCATCGAGCGCGTCGGGCGTGAGACTGCGGAACTCGCGGATCGCGCTCTTCACGGCTCGGTCACACCACGGCGATCGTGCCTGGCGTCCCCGCCACCACCCGCCCGATCACCGCCGCCGCCGGAGTCGCTTCACGCCGCAGCGCCGCCACGAGGGCGTCCGCCCGCTCCGCCGCCACGGCGATCAGGAGCCCGCCCGAGGTCTGGGCGTCCGCGAGGAGCAGGCGCGTCGTCTGGTCCACGCCGGCCGCGAAGCTGACCGCATCGGCGACGCCGGCGACGTTCCGCTCGGTACCGCCCGGGATAGCCCCGCGCCCGGCCGCCTCGGCCGCGCGCGGCAGGAGCGGGACGGCGGCTGCGCGTAGCTCCGCCGCAGCGCCGCTCGCCTCGAGCAACGTCCGCAGGTGGCCCAGCAGGCCGAACCCGGTCACGTCGGTCGCAGCGTGCACACCGACGCCGAGCATGGCGCGCGCCGCGCCGGCGTTCAGCGTGGTCATGGCCGTCACGGCGGGTGCCACATCGGCCTCACTCAGGAGGTCGCGCTTCAGCGCCGTGGTCAGTACCCCCGTGCCGATCGGCTTCGTGAGCACCAGCGCATCGCCCGCCCGCGCGCCGGCGTTGGTCACGATGCGATCCGGATGCACCTCACCGATGACCGCCATGCCGTACTTGGGCTCGGGATCGTCCACGGAGTGCCCGCCCAGCAGGAAGGCGCCCGCCGCGCGCGTCACGTCCGCCCCACCCCGCAGCACCTCGCCCAACAAGTCGAACGGGAGCCCGTCGCGCGGCCACCCCACGAGGTTGAGGGCGAACAGCGGCGTCGCGCCCATGGCGTAGATGTCGGAGAACGCGTTGGTCGCGGCAATGCGCCCGAAGTCGTAGGGATCGTCCACGATGGGCGTGAAAAAGTCCACCGTCGCCACGATCGCGCGATCGGGCGTCATCCGGAAGACGGCGGCATCGTCGCGGCTCGAGGCGTCGACCAGGATCCGGGGATCCGTCGCGACCGGCACGTGGCGCAAGACCTGCGCCAACTCGGATGACCCGAGTTTGCAGGCTCAGCCCGCGCCGTGCGAGTAGCGCGTCAGCCGGATGGCGGTCATGGGTTCGGTAGACATGGGTCTACCGAAGATACTCTATCCCAGTCTCCAGGCGAGAATCGCGCCGGCGACGACGTAACGCGCAGTGTCCATCAGACCGGCGAGCAGTTCCCGCCGACGCTCCGCCACTGCCGTCGTGAGTAGCTGCCAGCGCACGGGATAGGCTACAAGAAGCCCGATGAGAAGGAAGAGCAGCCACCACCCCCCGCTACCGAGCGAGTCGAACCACAACGACGCGAGCAACGTCACGACGACCGCCTCCAGCAGACGCCCGATGACGGCCCACCGGTTGTACGACCACACGAAGTATTGCCGTCCCACAACCAGGCCCACTCGATATCCAATCGGCGGAGCTACGACGAACCACACCGCCACGGGGACCCATGCCAGCAAGAGCCGCCCGAGCGTCACCGCTTGCCGCGCTGCTCCGGCGGCACATAGCCCGGCCCGCGCAGGCCGCGGCCGGGGCGCGCCGCCGTGAGCTTTCCGTGGTCCAGGACCTTCTGCCCGTTCACGAACACGTACGCAAATCCTACCGAGGGCTGGTGCGGCCGTTCGAACGTCGCCTTGTCGGCCACCGTCGCGGGATCGAACACCGTGATGTCGGCTGCCAAGCCGGACTTGAGCAGCCCGCGGTCGGACAGCCCGACCCGCTGAGCAGCCAAGGCCGTCATCTTATGGACCGCGAACTCGAGCGGGAAGAGCTTCAGGTCGCGCGAATAGTGGCCGAGGATCCGGGCGAACGTGCCGTAAGCGCGCGGGTGGGCGGACTGCGTGCCGAACGGTCCGTCCGGAGCCACGCCGCCGAAGTCGGTGTTCACGGCCACCCACCAGGTCTTCATCGCCGACTGAACGTCGGGCTCGTCCATGACCGCGTACACCGCATCGGTGCGGTGTCCGCCCTCCGCGAGCACGATGTCGAACAGGGTCTCCACGGGGTCGCGGCGCCGCGCCGCGGCGATTTCGGCGACGGTCTTTCCCTGCAGGTTGCGGAGCGAGTCCTGGAACGTGCCCGTGATCAGCACGCCCGCGCCGCCGCCTGCTTCGTAGTAGAAGCTCTCCGGGCCTTTGGGATTGAGCATCTCCTCGCGCAGCCGGGCTCGCGTCCCCGGATTGCGCAGCCGCGCAAGCAGGGAGTCCCACCCACCGTTCTCGGCCCAGGTCGGAATCGACGCGTCGAGCGCGGTCGCCGCACGGGTGTACGGATACTGGTCGGCCGTGATGTCGAGTCCGGTGGAGCGCGCCGAATCGATCCTCGTGAGCACGCGGGGCATGCGGCCCCAGCTCTGACGCCCCGACACCTTGAGGTGCGAGATCTCGGCCGGGATGTCGGCTTCGCGCGCGATGCGGAACACTTCGTCCAGCGCATCATCGATCCGCGCGCCCTCGTTCCGCATGTGGGACGCGTAGATGCCGCCATGCCGCCGCGCGGCTTTGGCGAGCGCGATGATCTCCTCGGTCTTGGAATAGCTCGCCGGGGCGTATTCGAGCGCCGTCCACAGACCCAGCGCTCCCTGCCGCATCAGCGTGTCCACGATGGCCACCATGTGCGCGAGCTCGGCCTCGGTGGGCTGTCGGTCGTCCTTGCCCACCACCGCCAGCCGTACCTGGGTCGCCCCCACGAAGGTCGCGATGTTCAGCGTCGTCCCTTGCTTCGCGAGCTGCCCAAAGTAGCCGTCCAGGTCGCGCCAATCCTCGCGATAGTGCCACTTTTTCATGGCATCCGAGTCGTCCACCACCAGCCGGTCGGTCAAGGGGGCCACCGAGCCGCCCTCGCCGGTGACTTCGGTCGTGATCCCTTGGGTAATTTTGGAGAACACGCGGTTGTCGATCAGCGCGTTGATCTCGGACTGGCCCATCATGTCGATGAAGCCGGGCGCCACCACGAGCCCGCGCACGTCCAGCGTCTCCCGCGCCGTGGCGCCGTTCAGGAATCCGACGGCCGCGATCCGGTCGCCCCGCACGGCGACGTCGCCCTGGTAGCGGGGATTGCCGCCGCCGTCCACGATCCAGCCGTTCTTGAGGACGAGGTCGTAGGCACGTTTCCCCTGTCCCGTTTCCGCTTTCCCGCAGGCACCGATGACCGCAGCGGCGACGAGCGCCAGTCCTATCTTGCCCATGTTCTCCTCAGCGAATCGGGGTAGAGGATCCGTCCCCGGAGCATGACCCACGCGATGCGTCGCGTGGCCGCGATGTTCGCCGCGGGGTTGGCGTCGAGCACCACCAGGTCCGCCACCTTGCCCGCGGCTACCTGCCCGAGCGAGTCGGCGCGCAGCAGCTCGGCACCCTTCCGCGTCGCGGCCGTGAGCGCCTCGACCGGCGTCAGGCCGGCGGCGACGAGCAGGCTCAGCTCCTCGTGCAGCGAGAAGCCCGGTACGAGCAGCTGGTTCGCGGCGTCGGAGCCGGCCGCGACGAGCCCGCCCGCGCGCTTGAACTCGCGGACGAACTGGTTTTGACGGGCGCGCGATCGCCGGAACGCCTGGAGTTCGGTGGTGCGCCACCCCGTGCGACGCAACAGCCCCGCAACATCGCGCACGCTCGCAGCGCTGGCGGGAACGTCCTCCATGCCCGGGCGCGACAGGAGCGTCGGGTTGTCGAGCCGCGAGAGCATTTCGTGCACCACGAGGGTGGGCACGATCGCGACGCGGGTGGCGACGAGCGCACGCGCCGTGCGCGCGAGGGAGCCGGAGTCGAGCGCGGCCCAGCCCATCTCCTCGGTCGTCCAGCCGCGCAGGAACTGGTCGTGCGCCCGGAAGTACGGGGTGGGGTCGCGACTCGCCGCGGCCACGACGCCGGCCATGTGCTCGAGCGACGCCACCCCGGCCCTGGCGGCGGTGAGGGCGTCGATCTTGCCGAGATGCGCGGCCACGGGGAGGCGGAGGGTGGTCGCCTCGTCGAGGAGCGGTCGCAGCAGGTCGGCCGTGAACTTGGTGTAGATCTTGACGTGGTCTGCTCCCGCCACCGCGCGCAGATCCACGGCCCGGCGCACCTCGGTGGCCGTTCTCACCGCGGTCGCCGTCGCATAGGTCGGACCGGGGCCGTCGATCATGGCACCCGAGGTGAGCATCCGCGGACCCAACACCGAGCCCAGGTCGAAGTCGTTCTTGATCGCGATGGCGGAGTCGGTGCTGGACGCGCCGAGGTCGCGGACCGTGGTGACGCCCCAGGCGAGGTAGCGTTGGGCCGCCCACCGCTCGACGTGCGCATGGGCGTCGATCAGCCCCGGGATGATCGTCTTGCCGATGAGGTTCACCACCTGCGCGCCGCGCGGCACCCGGATTTCGTTCACGCGGGCCACGGCCTGGATGTGCCCGCGCTGGACCAGGACCAGCGCGTCCTTGATCGGCTCCCCGCCCGATCCGTCGATCAGGGTCGCACCCTCGAGGGCGATCATGCCGTCGCCGGAGGCAGTGCAGCCGGCGAGCGCGACGAGCAGCAAGAAGCCGGGATGCGTGATGCGGGATGCGCGATGCGTCACTTGGGATCCGACGACGTGTGGTCGTGCAGAATCTGCCACCGATTTCCACGCTTCTGGAGGAGGAGCGTGAACGGTCCACTCGCGGTCACCGAGTCACGCCGCCGCAGCTGGAAGCGCGCAGTACAGAGCGCGAGATCGAGCGTGAGGGGGCGCACGCGCACCTCGTCGAATGTGAGCGAGTCGCGGAACTTGCCCGGCGCGAAGTAGGTGGTCTGGTACCGGTCGTACAACTTCTGCCAGCCATACTGCACGTGGGCGCCCGAGACGTAGCTCGTCAGCGAGTCCTTGGCGTAGTCGCCCATGAAGCCTGCCAGATCACCGTGGTTCCAATCAGCGGCGCTCCGCGCGAGCATCGCCGCGATCTCGGCCTGGGGATTCCCTGAGACGACTTTCGGCGCCGAGCAAGCGAGCAACAGCGCAGTGCCCACGCCACCCGTCCGACATGCCACCCGCATGTTCATGGCTTCACCGGTTGCTCGAGGGATGTCAAACGTGCCGCGGGAGCGCCTCGAGGAGATGGTCCAGCCATCCAAGAGGCGCTCCCGCGCACTGACGCTGCAGGATCTCTAGCGGCGACGCTTCCTGGTCGCCTTCTTCCGCTTCGCCTTGCCGCCGCGCTTCGCCCGGGCCTTGGGCCGCTTCTTGCCCGCCTTCTTCTTGGCCTTGGGTCTCGACGGCTTTTTCCGTTTCTTTGCCGGCTTCGGCCGGGGCGCCGACATCGGCTCATCCCGCATCGGCGCGGGGGCCGGCGGCATTGAGGGTGCCGGCGGGTACATCGGCTCCATCATCCCCGAGCCAGTCCAGCTGCTCTCCGAAAAATCGGTTGACGCGAGCATCGGATGATCTCTCCTCCGCTGGGTGTCGGTGGGCGTGGCCTATAGCTTACCCCGGGAATGCTGCCACGCAAGTGGATACGGACGAGACCGCCAGGGCGCGAGTAGTCTCGTGCGTTTCGTGACAAGTTAGCTTGACAACGGCACTTACGCGCGCTTACCTTCGCGCCGCTATGATGGCTCGGTGCAGCCTCCTGCTCACGGTCCTCGCTTACCCCGGCGCGTTGTCGGCGCAAAATATCGCTGAGGTCCAGGTGGCCCCCCCTTCGGTCACGATCCGAATCGGGGAGCGGAGCGGGCTGCTCGCTACGGCGTTCGACCGCGCGGGGAATGTGATCCCCACGGTGCGCATCATTTGGTCGTCGAACAACGTCGCCGTGGCGCGGGTGGACAACAATGGCACTGTGACGGGTGTGGGTGGAGGGGTGGCGATCGTCGAGGCCCGGGCGGGCACGCGGAAAGGCCAGGCCGCGGTCCAGGTTGTGGGCGCGGCCGCAGCCCCTCCGCAGACGCCCTCCGGCGGGAGCCCGCCGGCAGGAGGCCAGGCTCAACCGCCCGCTACTCCCGGCGTCGACCCCTTCGCCGGTCAGGTGGTGGGCTCCGGACCGGCCGCCGTGCTCCGGATCGCGCCGGCCACCGTGTATCTGCTGCCGTCCGAGAATACGCGTGTATCGCCACGGGCGCTCAGGGAAGACGGCTCTCCCGCCGCTCCGGTGACGGTGACATGGAAGTCACTGCGCCCGGAGATTGCGAGCGTGGACCAGAACGGCGTGGTCGTCGCGCTCGCCCCCGGCCAGGGAACGGTGCAGGTCACGGGCTCGAGCGGCCTCACCGCGACGGCGCCGGTCGTCGTGCAGCAGAGCGATATCGCGATCCAGGAGCCGGTTCCCCTCGTCTTGTCGCCGGGAGACGTCGACACGCTCCACGTGGTGGTGCCGGCCCAGGGCGGCCGCTTGGTCAGCCCGCTCGCCCTACAGTGGTCCGCCGCGGACCCGGGCGTGGCGCGGGTGAGCCTCACGGGCGTCGCCACCGCGGTGGCTCCCGGCCGAACCACGCTCAGCGTGGTCGGGTTGCTGCAGACGAAGACCGTCGACATCCTGGTGCACAAGACCGTCGAGGCCCTCACCGTCTTCCCGACTTCGAAGACAGAACTCCCGCTTCCGATACAGGGTACGGTGAAGTTCCAGGTACAGGCACTCGCGGCCGACAAGAGCCCAGTGCCCGAAGCGCCGTTCCGCTGGACCGTGGGGGACACGTCGCTCGCCAGCTTCGATCCGGCGTCGGGGACGTTGACGGGGAAGCGCGCGGGCAAGACGACGCTGGTGGTAAAGGGCCCGGGCCCGGGGTTGCTGGTCACGTGGCAGATCCGAGTTATCGCGGCGGGCTTGAAGCTCTCCGCCGCGCGGCTCGGCCTGCCGCTCAACCGGCGGTATCCGCTGAAGGCCAACTTCGCCGACGAGGCGGGCGTCATCATCGGCCCGGCGACCGGGGTCACCTGGACGTCCGACAACCCGCAGGTAGTGGCCGTCGCTGAGGACGGCACGCTGTCGACGGCGGCGTACGGGCACGCGCGCGTCACAGCCACGGCGCCGGGCGGGAGGCGCGCCGCCGCTGAAGTATTCGTCCAGGGTGAGATCGTGGTCGCGAGCTCGCGCACCGGCCGCTTCCAGCTGTATGCAGCGGAGCGTGCCAACCTGGCGCAGCTCCGCAAGATCATGGACGACACGGCGGTCGCGACCGAGCCCGCGTTCTCCCCGGACGGATCCCGGATCGCGTTCACCTCGACCCGCGACGGGCAACCCGAGATCTACATCATGGACGCGGATGGCACGAGCGCGGGGCGGCTCACCAACTCACCGGGGGCCGACGGCGACGCGTCGTTCACGGCCGATGGTCTGTCGGTAGTATTCCACTCTCAGCGCACCGGTCACCGCCAGATTTTCCTGCAGCCGATCACGAGCTCGGACGCAGTGCAGCTGACCCAGGAGCCCGCCGACAACTCCCAGCCGACCGTTTCGCCGGACGGGGAGACCATCGCGTTCGTGTCGAACCGCGAAGGCAACAACCATGTCTGGTTGATGTCGAAAGACGGCTCGAACCAGCGTCCCCTCACCCGGGGTCAGCAGAGCAAGGAGACCGCGCCCCACTTCTTGCGTGACGGCTCGCTCGCCTATCTGCTGGAGCAGAAGGAGAGCGGCCGCACCGTCACGCAGGTCGTGAAGGTCGACCTGCCCACCGGCAAGGTGACTCCCCTCTCGGGCGTCGACCTCGTGGTCGCGGACTTCACGGTCTCGCCCGCGGGCGACCTCTTGGGGCTCGTCGTCGGCGTCCAGAAGAACGTATTCCGGGTTTACATCCAGCCGGTCGGTGCGGCCGGGAGCGGCGCGCCCGTGCCGATCCCGACGACCGGCGCCGAGCAGATGGTGTCCCCCGCCTTCATGCCGTAGCGGGCCGCGCCCACGCCATGCGCGCTTGGGTGATCCGCGGCACCGGCGGCCTCGACCAACTCCAACTCGCCGACGTGCCTGACCCCGCGGGGCCCCTCGAGGCGCGGCAGGTGCGGGTCGCGCTGCGCGCGGCGGCGCTCAACCACCTCGATCTCTTCGTCGTGCGCGGGTTGCCTCACGAATACCACTACCCACAGATCCTCGGTGCCGACGGAGCCGGCGTCGTGGAGGCGGTGGGCGCTCAGGTTCGCTCGGTCCGGCCCGACGACTGGGTGATGATCAACCCCGGGATCCCCGACTACAGCTGCGCTTACTGCCGTGCGGGCGAGCATTCGCTGTGTCTCAACTACGGCATTCTGGGCGAGCACCTGCCCGGTACTCTCGCCCAGGCGATTGTGGTGCCGGAGCAGAACGTCGCCGTCATTCCCACGCTGCCGACGCCGCTCACGTGGGCCGAGGCGGCGGCGTTCTCGTTGGTGACCCTTACCGCGTGGCGGATGCTCGTCACGCGGGCGCAGGTTCGGCCGGGCGAGACGGTGCTCGTCTGGGGCATCGGGGGCGGGGTATCGCTCGCCGCCCTAAAGATTGCCAAGCTCAAAGGGGCGAGAGTGATCGTCACGAGCTCCAGCGACGCCAAGTTGCGTGAGGCGCAGAAGCTCGGTGCGGACGTGACGCTCAATCATACGACCCAGAAGATTTCCCAGGAGGTGCGCGCCCTGACCGACAAGCGCGGCGCCGACGTCGTGATCGACCACGTGGGCGAGGCGACATGGGACGAATCCCTCCGCTCGCTCGGGCGCGGAGGGCGGTTCGTGAGCTGCGGTGGTACGACGGGGCCCAAGGTCGCGCTCGACATCCGCCGGCTGTTCTGGTATCAGTGGAGCCTCTTGGGGTCCACAATGGGGAACGACGCCGAGTATCGCGAGATCGTGCGCCTGCTCGGCGCCGGTGAGTTGCGACCCACCGTCGATCGGGTGTTCCCGTTCGCTGAGGCGCGCGCGGCGTTCGAGCGGCTGGAGCAGGGCGAACAGTTCGGGAAGATTGCGATTGGGTTTGGGATCTCCCCAGCCTGAAGGCTGGGCTCGGCGAACCACCATCCTGAAGCACACTCCCGCTCGACAGCGCCGCTTCGCTCCGTGTGCTTCAGCAGAGTGCGGCCGAGCCCAGGCCCCAGTCTGGGAACTACGCTAGCTGGAATACATCAACCGATCGTCAAACGTGGGTCAGTCAATCCACACTGCAGGGCTATCACTTGTAAGTGTTGCCCCCACCCCCATTTAGCGGGCGCTTTCGCGTTGCCTTTCAGCACCTAAGTGATTATTTTTTAGCAACTTAGGCAGTCTCGCCGAGCCTTGCTGACACCCGACATCTAACACCTGACAGCTGGTTTCATGACCGCACCGACCCGCGAACGCATCCTACCGCGCCTCATAGAAGACGAGATGCGCGAGTCGTTCCTCGACTACTCGATGAGCGTCATCGTGCAGCGCGCGCTCCCCGACGTGCGCGACGGGCTCAAGCCGGTGCACCGCCGCATCCTGTACGCCATGCACGAGCTGGGGCTCGTGCCCGGGCGCCCCTACAAGAAGAGCGCCACGGTCGTCGGCGACGTGCTCGGCAAGTATCACCCGCACGGCGACGTGGCGGTTTACGACTCGCTGGTGCGCATGGTCCAGGATTTCTCGCTGCGCTATCCGCTGGTGGATGGCCAGGGGAACTTCGGCTCTGTGGACGGCGATCCGCCGGCCGCCTACCGCTACACGGAAGCCCGCCTCACGCGCATCGCGATGACGATGCTCGAGGACATCGACAAGAATACCGTCGACTTCGTCCCCAACTTCGACGATCGGCTGCAGGAGCCGACGGTGCTGCCCGCCCGGCTCCCCAACCTGATCGTGAACGGCACATCGGGCATCGCGGTCGGGATGGCGACCAACATCCCGCCGCACAACCTCGGCGAGACGGTGGAGGCCATCAATCATCTGGTCGATCACCCGGACGCGTCCATCAAGGATCTCCGGAAGTTCATCAAGGGGCCGGACTTCCCGACGGGCGCGATCATCTACGGCCGCGAGGGGATCAAGGAGTGCTACGAGAAGGGTCGCGGGCGGATGGTGCTGCGGGCCCGCGCCGTCGTCGAGGAGAAGGAGTCCACGGGCAAACAGCAGATCGTCGTCGCGGAGATTCCCTATCAGGTGAACAAGGCGAATCTCATCGCGCAGATCGCCGAGCTCGTCAACGACAAGCGAATCGACGGGATCGCGGACATCCAGGATTATTCGGACCGCGAAGGGATGCGCATCGTCATCGACTTGAAGCGGGACGCCGTGCCGGCCGTCGTGCTGAACCAGCTCTACAAGCATTCGCAGATGCAGACGACCTTCGGTGCGATCATGCTCGCCCTGGTCGACGGGGCGCCGAAGGAAATGAACCTGAAGGAGATCCTCGAGCACTTCATCGAGCATCGCCATACCGTCATCGTTCGCCGCACCGAGTTCGAGCTGAAGCGCGCGCAGGACCGCGAGCACATCCTCGAAGGCTTGAAGATCGCCGTCGACAACATCGACGAGGTCGTGAAGATCATCCGCAAGTCGAAGGACACGCCGACGGCGGACGCCAGCTTGCGCAAGCGCTTCAAGCTGTCCGAAAAGCAGTCGGCGGAAATCCTCAACATGCGGCTCGCCCGGCTCACCGCCCTCGAGATCACCAAGCTCGAGGACGAGCTCAAGGAAGTCCGCAAGTTTATCAAGGAGTGCAAGGAGATCCTCGGCTCGAAGCCGCGGCGCCTCAAGATCCTGAAAGAGGAGCTGTCGGAGCTGGCGCACGGCTTCGGCGACGAGCGACGCACCGAGATCGTCGCGGACCAGGGCGAGTTCTCGATCGAAGACCTGATCGCGGAAGAAGACATGGTGATCACCGTGTCGCACGCGGGTTACATCAAGCGACTGCCCGTGTCGGCCTATCGGCGCCAGCGGCGCGGCGGTCGGGGCGTGATCTCCGCGCATACGAAGGAAGATGACTGGGTCGAGCACCTGTTCATCGCCTCGACCCACGACTACGTGATGTTCTTCACCCAGCAGGGGCAGTGCTACTGGCTGAAGGTGCACGAGATCCCGCAGGCGGCCCGAGCCGCGCGCGGCAAACCGATCCTGAGCTGCATCGCGATGAAGCCCGACGAGCGCCTGGCGTCGCTGGTCCCCGTGCGGGAGTTCTCGGAGGACCAGTATCTCCTGTTCGCCACCAAACAGGGCGTGGTGAAGAAGACGCGGCTGTCGGAGTTCGGCAACCCGCGCTCGGTCGGCATTCGCGCCATCAACATCGAAAAGGGCGACGAGCTGATCGACGTGCAGGTGACCGACGGCCGGAACGACATCGTGCTCGCCACGCACCACGGCATGAGCATCCGCTTCCACGAGAAGGACGTGCGGGACATGGGACGCACGGCCACCGGCGTGAAAGGGATCGAGCTCGACAAGAAGGACCAGGTGATCGACATGGTGGTCGTGCGCCGCAAGTCCACGCTGCTCACCGTCACCGAGAAGGGCATGGGCAAGCGCTCCGAGCTCGATGAGTACCGGGTCCAGCACCGCGGCGGCCGGGGCATCATCACCTTGAAGCGTGCGGACAAGACGGGCAACATCGTCGCCCTCAAGGAGGTGCTGCCCGACGACGAGCTGATGATGATCACCAAGAAGGGGATCATGATCCGCGTGCCGGTCGAGGGCATCCGCATTTCGGGCCGCAACACCCAGGGTGTCAAGATCATGAACCTGACGCCGGGTGATCTGGTGGTGGACGTGGCCCGGGTCGTGAAGGAAGACGAAGCGGACGACGGTGAGGGCGACGCGGACGACGACGACGCCCCGCGGGCGCCCTCCAAGGCCAAGAAGGCTCCCGCAAAGGCGAAGCCGACGAAAAAGAAAAAGTAGCGTGGTCAACGCCCAAGACGTCCGGGAGGCGGCCGCAGGACTCGCGGGGGTGGCCGTTCGCACACCCCTGCGGTTCGTCGAGACGCTGAACGTCTACCTGAAGCTCGAGAGCCTGCAGCCCATCGGCGCGTTCAAGCTGCGGGGCGCCTATAACGCCATACGTCGTATGCCGTACGACGTACGACGTAACGGAGTCATCACCTACTCTAGCGGAAATCACGGTCAGGCCCTGGCCTACGCAGCGCAGCTGGTGGGGGTGCGGGCGGTGGTCGTGATGCCCGAGACCGCGCCGGCGGTGAAGGTCGCGGGTGTGAAGAAGTGGGGGGGAGAGGTGGTGCTCGCGGGTCGTACCTCGGATGACCGCCAGCGCGCAGCCGAGGCCATCGCCGCGCGGGACGGCCTCGCGGTGGTGCCCCCGTTCGACCATCCGGACATCGTGGCGGGGCAGGCGACCGTCGGGCTGGAGATCGCGGAGCAGCTGCCCGACGTCCGGACGGTAGTGGTGCCCGTGGGCGGAGGCGGCCTCATCGCCGGCGTCGTGACCGGGCTGGTGGCGGCGGGGAGTCGCGCGACGGTGTGGGGGGTCGAGCCCGCCGGCGCCCCGAAGCTCAAGCGCTCGCTCGAGGCCGGCCACCCCGTGCGGCTCGAGCGCACCGCCAGCATCGCGGACGGGCTGATCACGCTCGGCGTGGGGGACATCCCGTTCGCGCAGCTCGCGGCGCACCGCGATCGGGTGGCGGGCGTGGCGCTCGTGGAGGATGACACGCTGCGGGAGGCGGTGCATTTTCTCTGGCAGCACTGCCACCTGGCGGTGGAGCCGTCGGGCGCCGCGACCACGGCCGCGGTGCGCTCCGGCGCCGTCCACCCCGTCCCCCCCACGGTACTCGTGGTGAGCGGCGGCAACGTCGATCCCTCGCTGCTCGAGGACTGAAGGCCCGAGATGCCGGAGCCCGCTGCCAAGATCCTCGTCGCCGACGACGATCAGTCGTTGGTGCGGACGTTGACGTGGATCCTCAAGGAGAACGGGTACGACGTCGTCACCGCGCCCGGCGGCGAGGGGCTGCTCGCGAAGCTCGAAGACGAGCGCCCCAACCTGCTGCTCCTCGACATCATGATGCCGAAGGTCGACGGGCTCCAGCTGCTCGCGAGAATGAAGGCCGACGATCGGTTCCGGGACGTTCCCGTGCTGATGATCTCGTCGATGCCTCCGGAAGAAGCGACCGTCAAGTCGCTGGGCCTGGGCGCGGCGGACTTCATCTCCAAGCCGTTCCGCGTGCGGGAGCTCCTGGCGCGCGTGAAGGCCCACATCCGCTCGGCGCAGGAGCTGGCGCGGGCGCGCGACGAAGCACAGAGCCGCGCCGCGATCGTCGACATCCTGCACGAGGTCACCGACTCCCTCAAGCCCGACGAGATCTATCACATCCTGGTGCGGCGCGTGGCGCGCGTACTGCAGATCTCGAAATGCTCGATGGTGCTCGCCAAGCCCGGGGACCAGCTGGGCGTGGTCGTGGCGGCGTACGAAAACCCCATGCTCCGCAACCTCCAAATCGAGCTGGTCCGCTACCCCGAGATCCAGCGGGCGCTGACCACCAGTCGCTCCGTGCTGGTCGAAGACGTGACGACGGATCCGCTGTATCAGGAAGAGCGCGTGCGGTGGGAGCGCGAGCGGATCACCGTACCCACCCGCTCCGCGGTGGCCTTGCCGTTCTCGATGAAGGACCAGCAGCTGGGCGTGTTCTTCCTGCGGACCACGGGCGAGGACCCGCCGCTCACGCGCGCCGATGCCCAGTTTTCGGAGACGGTGATCCGCACGGCGGTCGCGGCGATCGAAAAAGCGTACGATTTCGAAACCGCGGTATCGGACAAGAAGCGGCTCGAGAAGCTCGCGGCGACGGACGCGCTCACCGGCTGCTTGAACCGCCGCGCCCTGTCGGAGGAGCTCGAGGCGGAGCTCGACCGCGCGCGGCGGTACAATCTCGCCCTGACGATCCTGCTCGCCGACATCGATCGGTTCAAGCTGGTGAACGACACGCGCGGCCACATTGCCGGCGATTCGGTGCTGCGCCAGGTCGGCGAGATCCTGCGACGGGAGGCGCGGTCGGTGGACCTGATCGCCCGCTACGGAGGGGAGGAGTTCGTCGTGGTCATGCCCGAGACGGCACTCCACGGCTCCGCCATTTTCGCCGAGCGCCTGCGGCGGCGCGTGATGCACCACGATTTCGCAGACCCGGGCGAAGACCCACTCAACCTGACGATCTCGATCGGGTTGGCTTCCTTTCCCGACGACCGCGTCACCAGCGCCGACAGCTTCGTGGCCCTCGCCGACCAAGCCCTCTATCGCGCGAAGAACGAAGGGCGCAACTTGGTGCGTCAATGAGCGAACGCCGCTGTCCCAAGTGCGGGACCGTGTACGCCGACAGCGCCCGGTTCTGCCCCCGCGACGGCAACATGCTCGTGGAGGTCCAGCCCAAGGCCCCGACGCCGCGGCCCGCGCCCGGCCCCCCGTCGCAGGGCGGCACCGCGGTCCGCACGCCGCCGCAGGCGAAGCCGGGGCTCGACCGCGCCTCCTCCCTCCTGGGAGAGGTGCTCGACTCGCGCTACCAGGTCCAGAAGAAGCTGGGCGAAGGGGGCATGTCGTTCGTCTACCTGGCCCGTGAGGTGTCGACCGGGCACGACGTGGCGATCAAGGTGCTCTCCCCCAAGCTCGCCACCGACCGGAGCTCCGTGGAGCGGCTGCGACGCGAGGCCGGGCTCGCCATGCGACTCGACCACCCGAATGTCTGTCGCATCCTCCGCCTCGGCGAATCCGAGGACGGGCTGATCTATCTGGTCATGCCCTTCCTGAAGGGCGAGCTGCTCTCGGACCGCGAGGTGAAGGGTGGGCCGATGGCGCTCGCCGCGGCGATCGACGTGCTGCGGCAGGTGTGCGCCGGGTTGCACCATGCGCACGAGCTGCAGATCGTGCACCGCGACCTGAAGCCCGAGAACATCATGCTCGTGGCCGAGGACAACGGCCGCGAGCGGGCCGTCGTCATGGACTTCGGCCTCGCGAAGGAGCGCCGCGCCGATCCGGCGATCGCCAAGCTCACCGCCACCGGCATCATCCTCGGGACGCCGGAATTCATGAGCCCCGAGCAGATTCGGGGTAAACCGCTCGACGCCCGCTCGGACATTTACGCCCTCGGGATCGTCGCCTTCGAAATGTTCACGGGCAAGCTGCCATTCCAGGGGCGGAACGCGCAGGAGATGATGATCGCCCGGCTGCGCGGCCAGCCGCAGAAGCTGCGGCAGCTCCGGTCCGATCTCGCCGAAGGCCTTGAGAGCGCGCTGGCCCGGGCGATGGAAGCGAATCCCGACGCGCGCTACAACACCGCGCTCGAATTCGCCGACGCGCTCACCGCGTCTCACACCGGCGGCTTCCTGTCGAAAATCAAGGAGAAGCTGAAATAAGGCGTTTCCCCGCCTTCGATCCGCCCGAGTACGTCGAGTGGAAGCCGGACCCCGCCCTCGTGCGCGCCTTCCGGGAGACGATCGAGCGGGATCCCGAGCGGGCCGCCGTTGTCGCCGCCCTCGCGGTCGAGGCCAGGCTCGGGTTGTACGCCGGACTACTGCGCGCGCGGCTGCACGACATTCAGCTGAAGCGCTGGGTACGCACCGGCGTCATCTCCAAGGCGTGGCTCGGGACCGGGGAGGAAGCCACGACCGTGGGTCCCGTGCATGCGCTCGAGCGCGGTCGCGACGTGGTCGCCCCGATGATCCGGAACGCCGCGGCCTGTTGTGAGCTGGGGCTGCCCGTGAGCGACATGCTCCGCGCCTATCTCGGCAGCGAGGACTCGCCGGCACGCGGCCGCGACCTCCACGTCGGCGCCTGGAAGCAGGGCGTGCTGCAGCCCATCTCGCACGTGGGCGATATGGTCCCGGTGACCACGGGCATCGCGCTCACGTTCAAGATCAGGCGGGAGCCGCGCGTCGCCCTCACCTGGGTAGGCGACGGCTCCACCAAGACCGCGGCCGCCCACGAGGGCACGAACTTCGCCGCGGTCCAGAAGCTCCCGGCGATCTTCATCATCCAGAACAATCAGGTCGCCCTCGGCACCCGACTCGACCAACATCACCTGCCCGGCAACTTCCAGGACTGGGCGGCGAGCTATGGCATCGCGGGTGCGGCGTTCGACGGCAACAACGTGCTCGACGCGTATGCCGCGACCAGGGTCGCCGCCGAGCGCTGTCGCCGGGGTGACGGACCGGCGTTGCTCGTTGCCGAGACGTTCCGGATGGGCGGGCATGCGACCCACGACGAGCGCGAGGCGCGCGACACTTTCCCCGCGGCGCTGTTCGAGCACTGGGGCAAGCGGGATCCGATCGGGATGTACGAGGAATACCTGAAGGCGGATGGGATCACGGTGAAGCAGCTCGCCGAGATCGAAGCGGCAGTAACGGCCGAGGTCGAGCGCGCCGCGGAGGCAGCCGTGCAGAGCCGCGAGAAGATGCCGCCTGGCGAGAGTGCGCTGGAGGGTGTGTACGCGAAGCATCAAGCCTAGACCACCAGGGAGGAGACTGCGATGAATCGACTCCTGGTGCTCGCCTCGGCCGTGCTCGCCTGCGCGATGCCGGCGGAGGACAACACGAGCGCGGCCCCGCCTCCCCCGCCCCCGTCGCTCGGTGGGCAGGATACGATCCGCATCGCCGGCCACGCGCTGTACGTGCCGCGCGGCTTCACGGTCAACCTGTTCGTCGAAGGGCTGAACGGCGTCCGCTACCTGGCACTCGGTCCCGGTGGTGCGGTGTATGCCTCCTTGCCCGGGGCGGGCCAGATCGTCCGACTCGTGGACGTCGATGGTGACGGCGTGGCTGACGCGCCGGCGCAAGCCGTGCTCGGCGGCCTCAACGCTCCCTTCGGCATCGCGTTCCGGGGCGACACGATGTACTTCGCGGAGCAGACCGCGGTGAAGCGGCTCGACCCCGGCGCGACCACGCCGCTCACTCTGGTGTCGGGCTTGCCGAGCGGCGGCCACGCTACCCGCACACTCGTGATCGGCCCCGACAACTTCATGTATGTTGCGGCCGGCTCGTCGTGCAACGTGTGCGTCGAGCTGGCGGGCGACTCGATGCGCGCGGCGGTCACGCGCTTCAACCTGGACGGGTCAGGCGGACGCATCTTC
>Ga0207684_10002463_pt1 | contig 18645 bp, 15 predicted proteins | sample KBSK5501metaG_FD_184342 | JGI IMG/M metagenome (GOLD analysis project Ga0207684, IMG submission 184342) | Corn, switchgrass and miscanthus rhizosphere microbial communities from Kellogg Biological Station, Michigan, USA - KBS K5-50-1 metaG... | ecosystem: Host-associated > Plants > Roots >...
GCATTATTGCGCGGCCATTGCGCGCGGCCGGATTCGACTCGCCCGGCAGCGCAGCGAATCACCCTGCCAGGAAGGCTACAGCTGGGGCTCGGACCGCGGAGGCGTCTGGGTCGATCACGGCTGCCGCGCCGATTTCACGATAGAAGGCCGCCGGGATGGTGACTGGGATCGGGACCGTGATCGGGACCGCGACCGTGACTGGGATCGGGGCAGCGGCCAGGGGGCAGACGCGGATCTAGTCGTTTCCTGCTCCTCCGATGACATGCACCGGCACTACTGCCCGGCCGACACGCGCGGCGGGGTGCGGGTATTGAAGCAACGGAGCGACACTTCATGCAGGCAAGGCTACAGCTGGGGTTACGATCGTCGTGGCATTTGGGTCGATCACGGCTGCCGCGCTGACTTTCAGGTCGTCCGGTAAATTCCGGAAATAGAACAATTCCAGGGCGGCCTTTTCGGGTCGTCCTTTTTCTTAGTCAGCAAGTTTCTCATGCCTCACGCGATGACCGCCCCCCTTGTCATCCTCAGCGGAGTGGCGGCTTCGCTTCGCGAAAGCAGCAGCGCAGTCGATCGAAAGATCCCGCCCGGATGACGATTGCGTATTCCCCATCAGGCACGCCGCGTTCCAGCAATCGCGGTCAAATTACCAGGGTCACTTGAGACCCGGACAACCGGCACGTAGGCTAATAGAAATCACCCTCATACCGGAGGTCCCATGGCTACACCGGGCAGAGCGCCCATTCCCAATCCCGCTCATCCAACCGTTCCACCTGCACCAGCCCTACTTTTAGCCATGCTGCAGGTCTCGACCCACGTGAGCGATCTGATCTTTTCACCCGGAAGCCATCCGCACGTTGAGGTAAGCGGCCAGCTGGTCGCGGTGAAAATGCCGGGGTTATCGGTGCTGAGCGCGGACGACACGCAGCGCATTGCGCAAGAATTGATTGGAGACAACAAGCAGGCCACTGCCATGTTGCAACAGCAGGGATCGTGTGACATTTCTTACAGCCTGCCGGGCACCGCGCGTTTTCGGGTCAATGTCTTCGTCCAGCGGGGCAGCCACGCGATTGTGATGCGAGCGATTCCCAAGACCATCCCCAGCTTTGCCGAACTGAAACTACCGCGGGACCTGGGTCAGATTGCCGATTTGAAGAATGGGATCGTGCTGGTCACCGGTCCCACCGGTTCGGGAAAGTCCTCAACCCTGGCCGCGATACTCGACCGGATAAACGAAACCAAGGCATACCACATCCTTACGATTGAAGATCCCGTGGAATTCATGCATCGCCACAAGCGTTCCATAGTTCACCAGAGAGAGTTGCACAGCGACACTCCCAGCTTTGCTCTGGCACTTCGGGCCGCCCTACGCCAGGCTCCCAAAGTAATCCTGGTGGGCGAAATGCGAGACAAGGAAACGATCGAAATCGCGCTGGAGGCAGCGGAAACCGGCCACCTTGTGCTCTCCACTTTGCATACCACCGACGCCTCAAAGACGGTGGAGCGAATCATCGGAGTATTTCCTCTGGCGGAGCAGCAAACCATTCGCAATCGCTTCGCAAAGAGTTTCCGTTACATCGTTTCGCAGCGGCTGCTTCCCTGCAAAGGGGGAACCGGGCGTGTGGCCGCCATCGAAATCCTCAAGTCGACGCTACGCACTCGCGAGTATCTGGACAAGGGCGAAGTGGAAGGAAAGAGTCTGCTGGATGCCATGCGGGATGGAGACACAGAGGGCATGCAGCACTTTGACGGAGAAATCGAGAAACTGATCCGGGCGGACATGATTGACTACGACACGGCCATGGCCTACGCCACCAACCCGGGGAATTTGCGTCTGCAACTGACTGACCTGGGATTAGAGCCCCCTCGAATTCCGGTGGAGAAAGCTGCGCCCCCGGCGAAAGAGACGAAAAAAGAGGAGACCGAACTCGAGATCGAATAACCTGAGGCGCTTCGGCGACGTGGAAGAGGGCCCTTCAGGGCTGCGTAAGCTGAGAAAGCCGCCGGGCTTTTAAGGCCCCAGGGATTTGCCTTCTCTCCCAAGCGCTGCTAGCGCACGATGACACCAGCGTAGCCCACGACCCGCTCCCGGTCACCCGAAACATCGCCGGAAGTGGCATATTTGATCAGTTCCGTGCCGGTTGCGCCCAGTCGCCGGGCCGCGGTGAGCATCGCCACTGTGGGCCCGAAGCCGCACATGCTGATGTTTTCGTTCATCACTACCTCGAACAATCCCCGCGCATCCCGCACCAGGATGCGTTCGATCGCCTTGTAGTCCTTCTGCCGGGTCACCACGTCGTTCTCGTAGTGATTCATATCGCTGGAGGCGATCAGCAGTACGCGCTCGCCCAATGCTCGTACCGCTTCGGCTATGGCGTTTCCTAGAGCATCGAGGATTTCGTAGCGACTGGTGCCCAAAGCTATCGGTACAAACGTACAGTCGGGCTTCCTGATCTGCAGGAACGGCAATTGCACTTCGGCGGCATGTTCGGCGCGGTGGGCCTCGGTGTCCTCAGCTAGGAGCGGAAAGCGTTGCTTCAGAGCCGCTGCCAGCGCGGAGTCAATGGGCACCTGTCCCAGAGGCGTCTCCCACGCGCCCTGGCTCATGATGGAGAGAGGATGTCCCATGCCGGTGTGGTTCGGGCACATCAGGATGCATCGTTGAGGCAAGTCAAGTCTCGCATATACTGCGCCGGCCACATGTCCGGAATAGATATAGCCGGCGTGCGGTACGATGCAACCGAGAGCGGCAATGGTTTTTTGTTGGGGTGGCAAAAAGGATTCCACGTCAGCGCGCAGATCCTGGGGATCGCGGGGATAGAAGCGTCCGGCAACCGCAGGATGGCGAAAGGTTGGGGCCATGACGCCTCCCTAGCGTGGAACCTGTTCAGGCGCCGCTCGAAATCCGTAGCGCCAGCGTCCTGCAGGCTGTCCCGAGGGCGTCTCGCCCTCGGCTCTGTTGACCTACTCCGTACCCCGGCTCGCCAAGGCGCGAAACAGGGCTGCACTCTTTTCCAGGCTCAAGGCCTCGGCGCGCAGCGTCGGATTCACTCCAGCCTTTTCCAAGGCTGCCCGCAACACCGCAGGCTTGTATTGCGATTTAAGATTGTTCCACAAAGTTTTCCGCTTCTGCCCAAAAGAGAGTTTCAAAAAGCTGATAAACGCAGCTTCTGGCACACGCAAGCTATCAATCTTTGACGCCATTCGGAGCCGTACCACGGTGGACTCGACCTTAGGCGCGGGCGAGAAGGCGTCGGGCGGAAGGGTGAACATTTTCTCCACCCTGGCATAGAGCTGGGCAGTGGCGGAAAGCAGGCCGTATTCGCTTCGTCCCGGCGCGGCCGCCAGTCGTTCCGCCACCTCGCGCTGCACCAGGAGCACGACGGTTTCGAAATACTGCCTGAATTCGAACAGCCGCAAGAGAATGTCGGAGGTAATGAAGTAGGGAAGATTGCCCACCACCCGCACAGCTTCAGGCTGGTGATTTATGCCGGGACGCGTGCTTCCCGGCTTCGGTCCGAAAAGAGTGTGAAAATCGATCGCCATGATGTCGCCCTCGATGATTTCCACGTTCGGCTCCTGGGAAAAATTCATGCGCAACTGGGCCGCCAGTACCCGATCGATTTCAACCGCGATCAACCGCCGCGCCCTCTTCGCCAGCAGGGATGTGAGAGCGCCGCGCCCGGGACCGATTTCCAGAACCGTACTCTGCGAAATATCGCCCAACGCTTCCACGATGCGCATGGGCGCCGCCGAGTCGACCAGGAAATGCTGACCTAGTTTGGGCTTGCCGCGACGCCCCTCAGAGGCGGCGATTTTTGTCACATTGGCCTCTTTCTGGCCGGCTGGCCGGTGTTTCGACTGGCGAGTTGTTGGTGCAAATTCACCCCGCGAAGTGCACGGCTGCGCGGGGAGTATGCTGTAAGTAGCACGCCCTATGATAGCGTGTGCTGGCACCACAGGGGCCGGTACTTACCAGGAGTCGCCTTCATGCACGTAGTCTTCGCTGCTTCGGAGTGTGTGCCTTTTTCCAAGACCGGTGGACTGGCCGACGTAGTGGGTGCCCTGCCACGCGCCCTGGTCTCCGCCGGACATCAAGTGAGCGTCTACGTTCCCCGCTATCGGCAAACCCAACTCAAGGGCGCCCAGACCGTCGTCGGCAGCATCACCGTTCCCTTCGATGATCGTTATCGCTTCTGTTCGGTAGTTAGTGGCGGCAAGCTCTCCGGAGTGAATTTCTACTTCATCGATTATCCGCCATTTTTCGACCGCGAGGCGCTTTACGGTACTTCGGCCGGCGACTATCCCGACAATGCTGAGCGTTTCGCCCTGTTTTCCCGCGCCGTGCTGGAAGCTTCGAAGATTCTCGGCGTGCCCCAGATTTTCCATTGCCACGACTGGCAGTCCGCGCTCATTCCGGTCCTGCTGCGTACCCAATATGCCGAAGACCCTGCCTTCCGCGACGTCGCCACCGTCTTCACCATCCACAACTTGGGATATCAGGGGCTGTTTCCACCCGATACACTGCCCTTGCTCACCCTGCCCTGGGACCTGTTTACCATCTCCAGGATGGAATTCTTCGGCCATGTGAACTTCCTGAAAGGCGCGCTGGTATTTTCCGATTTCGTTACTACCGTGAGCAAGAAATACAGCCAGGAAATCCAGACGACGGAATTCGGTTTTGGGCTGGAAGGCGTGTTGCGTACCCGGTCCTCAACGGTCACCGGCATCTTGAATGGCGTGGATTACGACGAATGGAGCCCGCAGACAGACAAGTTCATCGTGGCGAGGTACTCGCCGCAGGATTTATCCGGCAAGACTAAATGCAAACAAGACCTGCTCGAAGCCTTTGGCATGACCAACCCAGATGCGCGGCTGCCCGTGATCGGCATCGTGTCCCGGTTCGCAGCCCAGAAGGGCTTCGACCTCATCGCCCAAATCATGGAGCGTCTGGCGCGCGAGGAGATGATCATCGTCGCCCTGGGTAACGGCGATAAAACTTATGAAGAAATGTTTCTGCGCCTGGCCAAGCGATTTCCTCAGAAGATTGCGGTCCGGGTCGCCTACGACAACACCATTGCGCACAAGATTGAAGGCGGCAGCGACATGTTCCTCATGCCTTCCAAGTACGAGCCCTGTGGCCTCAACCAGATCTACAGCCTGAAATATGGGACCGTGCCCATCGTCCGCGCAACCGGCGGCCTCGACGACACCATTGAGCACTGGGATCCCCGCACCGGCAAAGGTACTGGGTTCAAGTTCACCGACTACAACGGCGAGGCTCTGCTACTTACGATCAAGGAAGCGCTGCGAGCCTTCCGTGATCAAAATTCCTGGCAACAACTGATGCGCAATGGCATGAACAAGGACTTCTCCTGGGGTGCTTCTGCCAAAGAATACATCCGCGTATATGAGCGTGCCCGGCAAGCGCGATCGGGGACCAGCACTCCGGCTCAACGCGCTCAACGCGCTGAAGCGATTGACTTGGAATCGATTAGCCGCTAGCATGGCCGCTTCTGTTAGGCGGCTTTCCGCATGATCGGGCGCACCATCTCCCATTATCGAATCGTAGAAAAGCTGGGCGGTGGCGGCATGGGGATCGTATACAAGGCGGAAGACCTCAAGCTGCGACGCTTCGTTGCCCTCAAGTTCCTGCCCGAGGAATTCTCCCGTGACCCGCAAGCGGTGGAACGTTTTCAGAGAGAAGCTCGCTCAGCCTCCGCCTTGAACCACCCTCACATCTGTACGATCTATGAAATTGACAAAGCTGAAGATGAGCATTTTATTGCCATGGAGTTGCTCGAGGGTCAAACTCTTAAGCATCGCATCGAAGGTCGTCCCCTAAGATTGGACCAGTTGCTCGAGCTGGGCACCCAGATTGCCGATGCGCTCGATGCCGCCCACGCCAGCGGCATCGTTCATCGTGACATCAAGCCCGCGAATATTTTTATTACCACTCGGGGAAATGCCAAAATCCTCGACTTTGGCTTGGCTAAGCTGAATCCCCTGACCCGGAGTGTTCTGCCTGCCGAAGAGATGGGTATGCCGACGGCAGCCACCGGCGCGGATTTGACCAGTCCCGGCTCGACCGTGGGTACGGCGGCTTACATGTCCCCAGAGCAGGCGCGCGGCGAGACCCTGGATGCTCGCACCGACCTGTTCTCATTTGGTGTCGTGCTCTACGAGATGGCAACCGGACGACAGCCTTTCAGCGGAGCCACATCGGCGGTGATCTTTAATCAAATTCTCGAACACACGCCGACGCCGCCGAGCACTGTGAACCCCCAAATTCCGGTAAAGCTGGAAGAGGTCGTCAATAAAGCGCTGGAAAAAGATCGGGACCTACGTTGCCAGACCGCCGCAGAATTGCGTGCCGATTTGAAGCGGCTCAAGCGCGATACCGATTCCGGACGTCTGCTGGCAAAAAGCGGATCGGCCGCGACCGCGGCGCAGCCATCAGCGCCGCCTGCGAAGCGAAAAGGGTTAATGTCCCTGGCCCTGACTGGGTTGGTGTTTTTGGCCGCCATGGCCGCGGCTTTCTTCCTGGGCAGGCACACTGGCCAGAGCAAAGCGATTGCGCCGCCCCTGTACCATCAGCTTACCTTCAGGCATGGCGGCATTCGCATGGCCCGCTTCGCCCCCGATGACCAGTCGATTCTGTACAGCGCCGCCTGGGAGGAGAGCCAGGTCGAAATCTTTTCTACTCGTCCAGAGAGCCCGGAATCTCGGCCTTTCGGCCTTCAGAACGCCGAGGTACTGGCCATCTCTCCCAGCGGAGAAATGGCGGTTTTGCTCAAGAGTCGCAATATTGAGCCGTTTATTTACAGCGGCGTTTTAGCACGGGTACCGCTTGGCGGCGGCGCACCGCGCGAGATCCTGGAAGGCGTGCAGTGGGCGGACTGGTCTCCCGATGGAAGCAGCCTGGCGGTGGTGCGCGATCTGGGGGGACAAAATCGCCTGGAATATCCCATCGGCAAAGTGCTCTACCAGACGGCGGGATGGATCAGCCATCCCCGGGTTTCTCGGGACGGCAAGTTTGTGGCTTTCATTGACCACCCGGTGCGGCGGGATGACGCTGGTTCAATTGCGCTGGTCGATAGCGCCGGCAAAGAGCAGATTTTGTCAGAAGCGTGGGGAAGCGCTGAGGGGCTTGCCTGGTCATCTGACGGCAAAGAAGTCTGGTATACGGCTACCAGGATTGGAAACGGCCGCTCGCTCAACGCGGCCGCTCTATCCGGAGGCAACCGGCTGCTCGCCAGGGAACCCGGGACTCTGACGCTTCAGGACGTTGCCCGTGATGGCAGGGTTCTGTTAACGCGCGACGTGGTGCGCGCCGGGATGATCGGGCGCAACGAGCACGACGCCAAGGAGCGGGATCTGTCATGGCTGGACTGGTCCGCCGTGACCGATATATCCCCGGACGGACAAACGCTGTTGTTTACAGAAGCCGGCGAAGGCGGGGGAGAAAACTACGGTGTCTACCTTCGCAAGAGCGATGGATCTCCGGCCATCCGGCTTGGCGAAGGGCTAGCCTACGCGCTGTCGCCGGACGAAAAATGGGTCCTCTCCGGGATTCCGAAGCCGCCATTTCAGTTGTCGATCCTGCCGACCGGAGCAGGGGAAATCAGGCCGCTGACCCACGATGCGATTAACCATGTGCGCGCCCGGTGTTTTCCGGACGGAAAGAAGGTTCTGTTCCTGGGCAGCGAACCCGAACACGGAGTCCGTCTGTATGTCCAGGATATGGATGCCGAAAAGCCGCGCGCCATTTCTCCGGAAGGTGTGAGTGCAACCCAGTTTGTGATCTCTCCGGACGGCAAGTCGGTGGCGGCGGTTGGTCCCGATCAAAAGGGATACATCTATCCAGTTGACGGTGGACAACCACGCCCGATACCCGGTTTTCCTGTCGGCGATACGCCGGTGGCATGGGCGGCTGATGGGCGTTCCCTCTACATCTATCGTTCCGGCGAATTGCCCGCCCAGGTCCACCGCCTGGATCTAGCAAGCGGTCAAAAGCAGCTATGGAAGCAATTGATGCCCGCCGAAGATGCCGGTGTCACCGACATTGGCCCCATTCTCATCACGCCCGACACAAAGACCTATGTGTACGAATACGGCCGCACCCTTTCTGATCTATACCTGGTGGACGGCCTCAAGTAATCTACCGGGCGAAGGAGCCTATCGGCGGTGCTGCCCTCCCGCAATTCCTCAAGCTGTCGGCGTGCTAGTAATATTCACAGCTTTGGCTCAAGGTTAGCCACTGCAAGCGTCCATCTAATTAAAGAAGATCTGGTTGGCTGGGAGACGAAGACACTTTGGCTACAACCACAGCCTCTCTCTCAGGATTAACCTCCACAATCTGGAACTCAATCGATTTACTTGGTGACGTCAGGGACTTGACGCGTATTCTCGCATTGTGGATTGCCATGGACCGTATCAGGTGCATAGGGCAGTGCGGTTCCGAGCTCCTGGCAGACATGTCCGCCGCAAAAGCAACCCATAGCGAACGTAAGAAGCAGCGGAACAGCATCATGGGTCCTCGACCCTGCCGGATCACGAAACTACAAGCGATTCGTCGCCAGAAGTGTCTGGTGAGCACTGCCCCACCGTCTTGGTAAAATCGAATCTCGTTCGGTCCGAGTTCCCATGAGCACTTTTCCCAAAACCATCTTCCACGTCGATATGGACGCCTTCTTCGTTTCCGTGGAAGAACTGTTCAATCCCGAATTGAAGGGAAAAGCTGTGGTCGTGGGAGGGCAACGTGACGAGCGGGGCGTGGTTTCCGCAGCATCGTATGAGGCCCGCAAATTTGGCGTGCACTCGGCCATGCCTCTGCGCACCGCGGCCAAACTCTGTCCCCAGGCGATTTTTGTAAACGGCCATCCCGACCGCTATCGTGAGTGTTCCGAAAAAGTCCACTGGGTGCTGACGTCGTTCTCGCCCCAGGTCGAAATGGCCTCTATCGATGAAGCCTATCTCGACATGAGCGGCACCGAGCGGCTGCACGGCCCGCCCCTTCGTGCCGCCCACCGGCTCCACCAGAAGATGAAGTCAGAGACGCAACTCAACTGCTCGATCGGGATCGGAATCTCACGGCTGATCGCGAAAGTCTCCTCGGCCAGGGCTAAACCCAACGGCGTTCTTTGGATTGTGCCCGGACAAGAGGCAAGATTTCTGGCTCCCCTCGACGTGCGCGAAATCCCGGGCGTCGGTAAAGTCACCGAGCAAAACTTGAACAGCCTGGGTATTCACAAAGTTGGAGATCTGGCTCGATTCGACGAGGCTTTCCTGGAAGAACGCTTCGGAAAATGGGGACTGGCGCTGGCCGGCAAAGCGCGTGGCGAAGACGCCGGCGGCTGGTTCGACAGCGAAGTCGGTGCCGACACCGATCCCAAGTCCATCAGCCACGAGCACACCTACAACCAAGACACAGCCGACCTCGAGCAGTTGGAATCCACCTTGATGCGTCTGTCAGAAATGGTCGGACGCCGCCTGCGCGAAAGCGGCCTGTACGCGCGCAGCCTCCAGCTCAAGTTGCGCTACAAAGACTTCACTACCATTACTCGCGCCCACACCTTGTCGTCGCCGACTCAGCTCGACCACGAAATCTTCGAGCAGATACGGCTGCTTTTTCGCAAGAACTGGCGCAAGCGTGCCGAGGTGCGCTTGCTCGGCGTACACGCGTCGTCTTTTGAGACCCGCACCGAACAGGGTGATTTGCTCGAAGACGACCGCCGTCAGCGCTGGCAGCAGGCACTATCGGCCGCCGATCGCCTGCGCGACAAGTTCGGCGAGTTCAGCGTGTCATTGGCGAGCGGACTCAGAGGCGGCTTCCGCGAACGCACCCATGAGAACCCCGTAGGTCTGCCAGGGAAGGGAAAGGGGAGAGAGTAGCTGCCCGCAAGTTGTCTCGGGAGCGGAGGGCCTGCTTCGCATTGGCGGAGTAGGTGCAAAGTCGACGGACCCCTAATAAGCTAAATCGGCGAGCGACGGCCCCCATGGGTTCTTACCCGACTATCGCATCTGCAATGATTCCGGCCGTGGAGATGGAAGCGTTGCCACAAATAGGGTGCTTTTGACTCGCCAGCGTCCACAAGCGGACATGACTGTCAAACTCTGGAAGACAACCCCCAAGGTTCCAGAGCTGCCGGCTAAAATACGAAGGCCGGAGCTCCGGAAGGTATTCCGGTCCCGGCCTGCGCTTAGTGCAACTCATTGTGCCAACGGATAGAGCGACGCGAGAGCCTAGTTATTAGGAGCCGCGCTAGCCGTGCTCGTAGGCGATCCCGGATTGGCGCCGCTCCCGTAGCGGGTCAGCCGCGGGAAGAAGGGTGTCACCTCAAACGGCATTTTGTCGCGGGCTGATGTGATCGCAACCGGCGAGGTCTTGATCAGTTCGACGTGGTCATCCCAGGCATTCAGCTTGACCCGTCCGCCCAAAGGCAACGCGGGAATCTGATCCAGCTTATTTGGATCCAGGGCCGGCGCCGAAGTCATCAACGCCGCCATCCGTGCAATCCCGCCCTTGCCATCGGAGAGACTGTTGCCCAAATGCGGAGTCAGCAACGCGGAGAGCCCAGGTCCTCTTTCGGACAGTTCTCGCAGGAATAATCCAGCCGTATCCAGTTTCTGGGCGTAGGGCGAATTCTTCAGCAGATCCACGGCCTTCTTGTCGGCTGCGGTTTCTTCGTCCGGAACATGCCTGAATCCCAGGTTCTGGTAGGTAGATTCGTCGGAGAACAGCATGCGGTCATTGAAGGCGTACCGGCTGCCCAGGTTGTGTCCCAGCACGATGTGCGCCAGTTCGTGCGAAAGCACCATGGCCAGGCAAGCCTCGTCAGGCAGCACGTCAATCAGACCGCGGCTCACGATGATGGTATTGCCGACGCTGAAAGTTTCCAGCGGAGAGGTCAGCATCACCCGTGTGCGAACCGGCCGGGGCAGATCGATATTGTTTGTGACCTCCAGATTGTTGACCACGGTCATCAGGATCTTGTCCACTTCGCCTTGTGGTGCCAACAAGCCCGCATTCTGCAGGCGCTCGACTACGTTGTCCTCGGCCTGCTGCTGCCATTCGCGCTGCGCCTGCAGCGGGGAAGCGTCTTGCGCCGTGGGGCTTTCGTCCTTCACAGACGAATCCACCAGCACCTGGGTGAGTTCATCTTCCTTACCACTCTTCTTCAAGTCGTAGCCCCAGATTCGGGTTTGCGCCTTGAACGCCATCTTGTCCTTGGAGCCGGAACTGAAGTCGCCTTCTTCGCTGTAGATGTACGATGGCACCCAGTAACCCGGAATCAGGTTCAGGCGCCAGCTATCCATGTGGAAGAACTGGGAGTTCCTCGGCCGGGGCGCATAGGTGCCATTCAGACGGACGACGTTGAAGTCCTGATCTTCCACCCAAATACGGCCCAGAAAACGGCCTTTGCCGGCATCTTTCTTGGGGGTAACGTCGAAGACGATGCAGCGCACGTCACCCAGAAATTCGCGATGCACATATTTGAAGTCGTAATGTGCGCGGTCAAAATCATCGCGGTCGGCAAAGATCATCCAGGAAAAACCTATGGGCTTGTATTCGAATTTGAATAGCTTTGTGAACCCGCCCATCATGCGGTTCTGAAAACTCTGTCCTCCGGAAAGATAATCCTGCCGGTCCACGGAATCGCTCAGGTCCAAACGGCCGAAGAAATAGTGGTCTTCCCGGGGCGAGGGCCCCATCTGAGGATCCAGCTTCAGGTTCTGCAGGTAGGTCTCTACCAGCGGCGTGCGCGTTGTCAGCATCGTGATCAGCGCGTGTTCGCGCTGCAAGGCCCGGTCGACCACCTGGTCCATGGTGGTAGGGGCGGAGGTGGCGATGGCTGGAGCCGCAGGGCTAGGCGCAGTCATGTTGGTCGCCGGCGGCGACGTGCTCGGTGATGCGGTCGGCGACTGCGCCGGAGAAGGGCTAGTCTTTGTCTCAGGGGACGAAGCTGGTGCCGTCGTCTGCTGCCCCATCGCGCTCAGCGTGATCAGCAGGGAAGCGGTGATCATCCATTTCCAAGTACGCATGACTCAAATCCTCTCTGTGCCTGACTCGGTAAGCCAACCTCAGTACGCCAGCTGGAAAACCACATGTACGGTCGCTGTGGAGTCTATGGGCTGATTGTAGTGCTGGGCAGGTTTGAAACGCATCTTATTTGCCGCTTCGATTGCCGCCTCGTCCAGGCCATGGCCCATGCCCCGCACAACGCGATTCACATGCAACTGACCGTTTGCCCCAAACAATACTTCCAGTAGTACTTCACCTTCCAGGCGGAGGCGACGGGCCTCCTCAGTGTAAACCGGATTAGGCTTGGACAAGATTTCCACAGGCGCTGTTGCCGGTAGGGTCTCGGCTTGTTGCGGCCTCACTCCGCCTCGTGTCACCTGCTGCTCGGCGAAGCCGGCAGTTTGTACGGTGGCCGCTCCCCGACCATTGCTACGCCCATCGCCTTGTCCACCTTGCGCGATGCCGTTCCCGAAGCCGGCGCTGGCGATCGTGCCTTTGATACCCTTCGCTCCCCCCGAACCATTGCCGGTCCCCGCACCCTGGGGCAGATCGAATGCACCTGAGTTCGCCGTTACCAGGTGAGCGTTCGGCTTACCTTGTCCCGGAATCCCGTTCGGATCGCCAAACCCGCCCGTCTGTACTTTCTGGATGGGAGCATTGACGGTCGGTGTGGCTGTACTGCCGAACTCACCGGTATGGACGATCAGCGACGGGCGGGCTCCACCGGTCACCTGCTTCAGCACAGTCGGAGTGAAATTGTTAACTTCGATCTTGGGCGCTACCTCTTCCGTGTGTTGCGGCTTCGGCGCGCGAATCTCACGCGGCACAGTCAGTTTGGGAGTTTCAAAAACCGGAGCCACAGGCAGAAGTTTGGCCCGCAGGGAGCGTGGAGGAGGCTTCATTTTCAGCGGCTTGGGCTGCAGGCTCGGCATCGGGATCAGCTCCGTCACATGATATTGTCGCGAGATATCCAGACGATCCGGCCAGATCCAGCCGATGTTGATCATCAAAACGATCAGTAATATCAACAAGCCGTAGGCGGCGGCCAACGCTCGCCGATCAAGTTTGCGCTCCGGCAAAATCCCTAACTGAAAACCGTCAGGTGTAGACATTCATAAACTCCAAAGAGGGACCCGAGCCTGGGGGGATGTGCGCCGGGTGGAGGTTTTAACTTACGGGAGAAATGAGGAAGGGTAAACGTGCCCTGCGGGGGTGTCCTTCAGTAACCCCAGTAATGCCAATTTGGAACCAGCTGAAAAGACAGCAGTTGCAGGCAAGATTTCAGGCGTCCGGGGTACGTCGCCGGGAAAAAAAGTAGAAAACCGGTATACCGGCCATGATCGTCAGGCACCCTAATGCCGATATCCGTAGATTTCCCGTGAAGGTGTAGAAAAGCAGCACCGTGGCGGCCGCGACGAACAGCGCAGGAACCACCGGGTATCCCCAGACACGATAGGGCCGGAATGCGTTGGGTTCGCGGCGGCGAAACACAAACACCGTACTGCCCGCAATCATGTAGAACAGCCACTCGGCAAAAATCGCCAGCGAGAAAAACTGCCGAAAATTGCCCCCCAACAGCAGCAGGATGATGGCCAGAATGGCTTGCACGATAAGCGCAACCGAGGGGGTGTGAAAGCGGGGATGCACTTCCGCCAGCGCGGAGAAGAAGTAGCGATCGCGCGCCATCGCGAACGGCACGCGCGCGCCGCTCATGACGGTACCATTCATGGCGACCAGCATTGAAAGCGCCACACCCGCCGACACGATGCCTGCACCCAGACCTCCCAAAGCCATGGCCATGGCATCGGACGCCGGCCGGGGCGAGGCCGCTATGCCCGACGCGGTCAATACGTACTGCACGGCCGCGTTCACCAGCATGTACAAGATGCCCACCAGCGCCACACCGAAAATCAGAGCGCGCGGAATGTTACGTTCGGGGTCGCGAACTTCTCCGGAGACCATGTTCAAGTCGTTCCAGCCATCGTAGGCCCACAAGGCTGCGACCAGCGCGGCCATAAAGCCAGCCATTCCACCCTTGGCGCCGGTAAAGCTGCCGGCGAAATTCTGCCAGCTTCCTCCGCTATAACTGAGACCAATCACTACGATGCTGAGAATGATGACAACCTTCAGCCAGGTGAACACCAGTTGGAAGTCTCCGGCTCTTTTGATTCCGACGTAATTAAGGGCAGAAATTAAGGTGGCGGCGACAATGGCCAAGAGTTGGCCGTACGTAACAGAAAAAGGTACAGAGACAAAATTGTTGGCCAAAAAACTCAAAGCCGGGAAGGTTCCCAAAACACGTACGAAACCGGTAGCCAGCGTGGCGATCGATGCCGGCTTGGCGATGAGGAACCAGGTCCATGCGTAAAGAAACCCAGCTAGCGGCCCGTAGCCATCGCGGATGTAAATGTACTCACCGCCGGCCTGCGGTTTCATCGCGCCCAGTTCGGCGTAGGTGATTGCGCCAAAGAAGGAAAGCAACCCGCCCACCAGCCAGGCCAGGTAAACCAGCCTGGCCGACCCGGCGGCTTGCATCATCTCGGCCGGCACAAGAAAAATCCCACTACCGATGATGGTGCCCACGACGACCGCGGTGGCATGGCTGGCACCCAGATCGCGGGCCAGTTCAGGGCGGACCGAAGCTCCCCGGTCAATGGTTTCCATGTAGGGGTTGAAGTATACGTGACGGATCGAAGGTGTTTAACCGCGAAGATCGCCAGGAACCCCTTCCTAGCGCCTCGCCCGAGTATCAGGACTCGTAGAACGAATTCGTGCCAGGGAGGCGCTCGGGAGGCGCGATCTCGCAATACACGCCGCGCTGCCCGGTATCGCGCTTTTTTGGTTGGTGCTCGGTTATCCTCGGTCGTATGCTTGCTGTAAGCCTTTTATATCAATCTTGTCCATTTGAAGCATGGCCTGCATGACCCTTTTTGCCTTCTCAGCATCTTGATCTCCCAGCATTTTGCCTAAAGCAGAGGGAATGATTTGCCACGACAGGCCATATTTGTCTTTGAGCCAGCCGCATCTTTCTTTTTTTCCGCCCGCAGATAGCTTCTCCCACAGCTCGTCTACCTCTTGCTGGGTCTCACAATTCACGAAGAACGATACGGCTGGCGAGAAGGTGAAGTGCGGGCCACCGTTGAGTGCGAAAAAATCTTGTCCATCGAGTTGGAATGTCGCGGACATTACCGTCCCCTTCGGTCCCGGCCCTGCTTCTCCATATCGAGTGACCCTCCCAACTTTTGAATTCTTGAAGATGGAAACATAGAAATTCATCGCCTCTTCGGCTTGGTGGTCGAACCACAAGAATGGAGTGATTTTTTGCATGATGGTCTCCCCTCTCCTGATTTATGAGGACAAATATTTATAAGCATAATCGGAGCGCGTTCCGGCGGGCTCGGCCCGCGACGTTTTTCAATCCGCCGCGATCTTCATCGTCTGGCTTGCCGGCTAAGGTACAAAGATCCGCCCAGCCAGGCGCAGGGCAAGGCAGTCAACGCGAGCGCGAGCGGATACCAGTGGGGCCCGAAGGCAGGCCCCTTGTTCCAGGTCGCCACCGCCCCCACCGTGCATACGACGAGGCCCAGAACGCCGCCCGTCAAGGCGTGCCGCATGGGGCGATCGGGCGCGAGCCAGGCAATGATGTAGCTGCTCACCACGCCGTAAGCGATACGATAGGCAGTCGCAAGCAGGAAGAGCGAGTTGGCCATCGGCTGGCCCAATGGGGAGAAGATGCCCAGTGCGCGCAGGCTGATATCGGTGCCTAGAGAGAGCGCGACGCCGACGGCGATACCCGCCAGCACAGCGCCAAGGCTTCGACCCAGAGGTTGTGGAGGTTGGATCGCGGTCACGCCGCTCTCGATTCTGAACCCTGGGACCGCATTGACGCCAGCAACTCCGCGAGCCGGTTGTAGCTCTGCGCCACACCGCTCTCCATGGGGGAGTTCAGCACGCCATCTCTAACCGCACGCGACTCATAGAGCAACGTCTGTGTCAGAGTAGTTTGTCCGTCCTGCTCCCGGAATATGATCGTGCCCACCGCCTCGCCCGGATACCAGGGCTCGTCAAATTTTTCGGTGGCAACGATTCGCTCGGGAGCCACGATCTCGCGATAAACTCCGCGCATGCCCATTTCATTTCCGTTGGCATGACGCCACAGGTAGCGGAAACTGCCGCCCACTCTCAGATCGATCTCGCAAACCGGCAGCGACCAACCCTCCGGTCCGTGCAACCAGAGCTTAAGCAGTTCCGGCTTGGTCCAGGCGTCGAAGACCAGCGTGCGCGGTGCATCGAACACCCGTGTGATCACGATCTCGCGGTCGCCTCGTGCCGTCAGTGTTAGAGTCTTAGTGTTCATCGCGATCTCCTGTTTCGCTTGGAGTTTCCACCGTTGTTCTCCCGGGTCTTCAGGGCGTCGAGGCCGTCAGGCCGCGTCTTCCGAATTTTCCCGCGCGGGTATCGACGGCAACAGCTCAGCCAGTTTGTCGTAACTCTCCGCCGCGCCGTGCTCCATGCCGGAGTTGATGACTGCATCGCGAACTTCCTTTGCGGGGTAGAGCACCGTGGCCGTGAGCGTCGTCTGGCCTCCCCGCTCGACCAGGGCGGTGCTTACCTGCGACTCACCTGGGTAGTCATCGAACGACTCCATGTGGACGGAGCTCTCGGGCGGCGTGATCTCGCGATAGACGCCGCGCATACCCATCTCAGTTCCGTCGGGGCGACGCAGCACGAAGCGAAAGGTACCGCCCACCCTCAGATCGACCTCGCAGAGCGCCAGCGACCAGCCGTGCGGCCCAAACCAGCGTTTCAACAGCTCGGGCTTGGTGAATGCGTCGAAGACCAGATGGCGTGGAGCATCGAAGACTCGCGTGAGGACAATTTCGCGGTCGGTGGGCATGGTTACTTTCAAAGTTCCAGTGTTTTTCATTGGCGATCTCCTCTAATGTTTGCTACGTCCATGTTTTTTCTCGGTGATCTTCAATTCGTCGAGCAGAGCGTCCAGGCGCTGGAAGTTGCCCTCCAAAACTCGCCGGTAGCGCTCCAGCCATTCGGTGGCCTCCGCGAGCGGCTTGGCCTCGAGCCGGCGCGGCCGCCGCTGCGCGTCGCGCCCACGCGAAATCAGACCGGCGCGCTCCAGCACCTTGAGATGCTTGGAGATCGCGGGCTGGCTGATCGCGAACGGCTCGGCCAGCTCCGTGACCGACGCCTCACCCGAGGCGAGCCGGGCCAGGATCGCCCGCCGCGTGGGATCGGCCAGCGCGGCGAAGGTCGCGTCCAGGCGCGCGGGGGTCAGCTGTTCATAACCCTTAGGTTGCATAACTGATAAGCTATATACAGTGAGAACCCATCAACTGTCAAGCCCCGCCCAAGTGGTCTTCCGCCGCCATCGCACCACCCGCACTTGGCGTTTCTCAGTTTCGCGTATTCTTGGTCTTCTTTGGGGTTAACAGGTCTTTTTCTTCAGCGTCAAGCTGGCTCCATATCCGACCCCAAACGTCACCACCGTCCCAATTGCCACATACCAGGTCCAGGGCACTCGCGTGTTCAGCCCGATGTAGAGTTCGGCAATGAATCCGCACAACATACCCACGATCGCACCAGCCTGATTCGCCCGGCGGGTCAGGACGCCCAGCAGAAACACCCCCAGCAGAGCGCCATACGCCACCGAAGCGATCTGTAATCCCACTTCGATTACGCGTCCGACTTTATTTAGCGAAAGCACGGCCAAGCCAAACAGCAGCAGCGCCCACAACAAGGTCGCGATCCGCGAGAGCCGAATCTTTTGGCCTTCGTCAATTTGAGGATGACGCTGCAAGTAAAAATCAATGATCGAACTGGATGACAAAGAGTTCAGCGCAGCGCTCAAGTTCGACATCGCCGCCGCCAGAATGGCCGCAATCAGCAAACCTGAAATACCGTGCGGCATCTGGGTGATGATGAACGTCGGATAAATCCTGTCGGCTTTGCCGAAATTCGCCGAGGGTACGTGATAAAAAGCAAACAGCATGACACCAACTAACAGGAACAGGGCAAACTGGAAGAGAATCGCAACTCCACTGGACAGCAGCGCGGTGACCGACTGCCGCTGGTTCCGCGCCGCCAACAGGCGCTGCACAATCAATTGATCGGTTCCGTGGCTGGCCAGGGTAAAGAAAGTCCCTCCGATCAATCCCGCCCAGAACGTGTAGGGCTTCCAGAAGTCAGGCGTGAAGTCGAAAACCCGCAGCTTACCTGCGCTCTCGGCCAGACTATGAATGGCTGGCCAGCCACCAGGTACGAGATGCAAAATCGTGAACAGACCCACCAGCGTTCCACCGACGTAGATGGCGGTTTGCACCACGTCGGTCCAGATCACCGCCGTCAGCCCGCCTTCGAATGTATAAATCAGCGTGAGCGCGGTGATGATTGCAATCGAGGCGATCTCCCCCGTCCCCAGCGCGATTGCCACCACGATGGAAACGGCATAGACTCGCACCCCTTCGGCCGCGGCGCGCGTCAGCAGGAAGAGGCCGGCGGTCAAGGAACGCAGTTTTTTCCCAAAGCGCCGCTCAATAAGCTCGTACGCGGTATACAGATCACCCCGGAAGTAATGAGGCAGAAGAACAAAGCTGATAATCGCGCGG
>Ga0207684_10002464_pt1 | contig 18638 bp, 17 predicted proteins | sample KBSK5501metaG_FD_184342 | JGI IMG/M metagenome (GOLD analysis project Ga0207684, IMG submission 184342) | Corn, switchgrass and miscanthus rhizosphere microbial communities from Kellogg Biological Station, Michigan, USA - KBS K5-50-1 metaG... | ecosystem: Host-associated > Plants > Roots >...
CGGACGAACCTCTGGTGTGCCAGTTGTTCTGCCAAGAGCACGGCTGGTTGGCTACGTTCGGAAGGGATAACCGCTGAAAGCATCTAAGCGGGAAGCTCGCCTTAAGATGAGGTCTCCCTCGGGGTTAACCCGGTAAGGCCCCCAGCTAGACGACTGGGTTGATAGGCCGGAGGTGGAAGCGTGGCAACGCGTGGAGCTGACCGGTACTAATAGGCCGAGTGGCTTGGCTTCTACATTCTTTGTGCCTGGGAGGCGACTCCCAGGACAGTGTTTCGCGTCCACTATGCGGTTCCCGAGGTGCGGTCGGCCGTGCCTGGGCCGGAGTGCAGACTCCGCGCCTGGGCGTGGAGACCTGACATCTCCATAGAGTTTCGGTGGCCATGGCGAAGGGGAAACACCCGGTCCCATTCCGAACCCGGAAGTTAAGCTCTTCAGCGCCGATGGTACTGCGCGGGGGACCGCGTGGGAGAGTAGGACGCCGCCGGACATACTTTCGTTGGGGCCGCTCCCGTTCTGGGGGCGGCCCCAACGTTTTGGGCTGCCATGGCGCTTGTGCTGAGATCGTGGCGGGCGGCACGGTTGTTAGCGACAGAGTGGTTTTATCGACATAGCGGCCGTGAGGCAAGCTTGGAGGAAGAGCGTGGCAGGGGAGCGTCGGGAGACGGGGAAGGGCGGTCCTGTCCGGCCAGGCAGGCCGTCCGGGTCGTCTGGCGGTCCCCGGGCCGGCGGTTCCCCAGCGCGGCGGCAGGCGGCCCGCCCAGGTACGTCGGCCCGGGGGACGGGTTCGGGACAGGGTAACGGACGTGGTCGGCCCGAGCCCGCCGCGGGCACCGCTGCGGGCAGGGCCGGGCGCCAACTCGATCCGGACCGGGACAGTGGAGATCCAGCCAGCGGGGCCAGAGGCGGTCCGCGCCGGGCGGCCGGCGGATCCCGGACTGGTGCGCCCCGGACTGGTGCGGCAAGGGAGCCTGGTGCGCCACGAAGTACGCCGCCACGGGTAGCAGGACAGCGGAGCGCCGCGTCACAGGGTGCGGCACCGCGAGGTGCGCAGCCGCGGGTCGGCGGCCGGTGGGGTGCGACGACATCGGGTGCTGGGCCGTCGTCGGCCAGGCCTCGTAGTGGGGCCCCTCGTGGTGCGGCCGCCCGGGCCACCGGGACGGCGGGCGGCGATCGCGGACGTGGCGGGCGCGGCTTCGGCTCGCCGGGCGCGGCCCGCCGCGACGAGGGCCGCGTGACCGGCGATCGTTCGTGGGCCGCCCGGACATCCGCTGGGCCCGGGACCGACCGCCGCAGCCGGGATGGCCGCGCCGGTTCAGGCGGGCCAGAGCGTTCGGCCGAGCCAGAGCGGGGCCGCCGGAGAACGGCCGGGCAGGCCCGGCCAGCCAGGCCGGGCCCGGCAGGCGGCGAGGGCTCATACCAGGGTGCGGGTGGCCGGGAACGTGGGCGGCGTCCATCCAGCCCGTCGGCTGCCTATCGTGGAACGACCGGAAGGCCTGACCAGGCGGGATCCGGGCGGCCGTCCGGTGCCTGGGCCGGGGCCCCGGAGGCCAGGGCGGCCCGTGGGCGGCCCAGTGGGCCGGGAACCGGAAGGCCTGACCGGGCGGGATCCGGGCGGCCGTCCGGTGCCTGGGCCGGGGCCCCGGAGGCCAGGGCGGCCCGTGGGCGGCCCAGTGGGCCGGGAACCGGAAGGCCTGACCGGGCGGGATCCGGGCGGCCGTCCGGTGCCTGGGCCGGGGCCCCGGAGGCCACGGCGGCCCGTGGGCGGCCCAGTGGGCCGGGAACCGGAAGGCCTGACCGGGCGGGATCCGGCTCTCGCGCGACAGGATCGGCGTCGGCTGCGCGGCAAGGCTGGAATTCGGGAACCTCCAGGTCGGCGGCACCAGGTGCGCGACGGGGAGCGTCTGGTGGACCGCGGGCATCCGGGCCCGGCGTATCCCGGCCCGGCGTATCCCGGGACGGTGCGTCCCGGGGCGGTGCGTCCAGGTCAGGGTCATCGAGGTCAGGGCGGTCGGCCGATGGCGCAGGGGCACAACAAGCGCGGCCCGCCGCCGCAGGCACTGCTCGCCTGGACATCCCGGACGGCATCACGGCGGACCAGCTTGATCCGGCCGCCGCTGCCGAACTCCGGACTCTGCCTGGTGACCTCGCGGAGGCCGTCGCCCGCCGGCTGGTGGCCGCGGGCGCGGCAGAGGACCCAGAGCGGGCCTACCAGTACGCGCAGGACGCGCGCCGGCTTGCCGCACGGGTGGGCATCGTCCGGGAAACCTCGGGCGTGGCGGCCTACCGGGCGGGGCGCTGGACGGACGCGCTCGCTGAGTTGCGTGCGGCGCGGCGGCTGACCGGACGGTCGAGCTACCTGCCGCTGATGGCCGACTCAGAGCGCGCGCTGGGCAGGCCCGACCGTGCGCTGGCGCTCATCAACGATCCCGGCGATGGCCTGGACCGCGCCACCGAGATCGAGCTGCGGATCGTCGAGTCGGGAGTCCGCAGGGATCAGGGTCTCCCCGATGCCGCCGTGGTAGCGCTGCAGGTGCCCGAGCTCACCGACGGACGGACGCGCCCATGGTCGGCCCGGCTGTTCTACGCGTACGCGGACGCACTGCTCGAGGCCGGGCGCGACCACGATGCACGCGCCTGGTTCGGCCGGGCCGCCGCGGCGGACGCCGCGGACGAGACCGATGCCGCGGAACGTTGCGAGGATCTCGACCAGATCATGATCGATGACCTGATGGAGCCAGCCGACGCCGCGGAGGATGACGCCGCGGAGGATGACGCCGCGGAGGATGACGCCGCGGAGGCTGACGCCGCGGAGGATGACGCCGCGGAGGATGACGCCGCGGAGGATGACGCCGCGGAGGATGAGCCCGCGGACCACGGCATGCAGGACCACGGCATGCAGGACCACGGCACCGGCGGCGACGGGTCCGGTGAGGACCGGCCGGACCGCTAGCATCCCGCCGGGAGTGCTGGGCGCAGCGCGTTCAGGAATGGGTATCTGATTTTTCGAGCCAGTGCATGATGCCTGCCACGCTGGAAGCCGTGCTGCTGACCGCTTCGAATCTGGCTGCCACGGCCGGGTCAGCGTCCGCGTTCAGCATGGCGTAACGCGGCCGGGTTCGCTCGTGCACCATGGCCACCGCGTGATCAAGGTCGAGCCTGGCATTGCGGGCCCGCCGGGTCTCCTCGACCCAGAGCGTGATCTCTTCCGCCGACCGGTCGAGGACCTGATCGACGGCGCCGGTCGGCCCATAGTGACTGAACAGCAGCCGGGTGGGCCGCAGGGCGGCGAAGGTCCGCAATGACCCGAGAGCGGTAGCCAGATCGAAGTCCGGCGGTGGCGTGGCGGGCCGCAGATCCCCGGTCTCCGGGATGTACACACCAGCCGCGTCGCCGACGTACAGGTCCCCGGTGGCCGAGTCGATGAGGCCCACATGGTGCTTGGCGTGGCCCGGCGAGTAATGACTGTCCAGCCGCCTGCCGCCGCCGAGGTCGATGGTGCCGCGTCCCTCGACGGTCCTGATCCGGCCGGCCGGAGTCGGGGTCATCTCCCCGAAGAGCTCATCGAGCGCGCTGCCGTACATCATCCGGGCGCTGGCCACCAGGCGGGACGGGTCGGCCAGGTGACGGGCGCCGCGTTCGTGCACGACGATCTCCGCCTGCGGGTACATGGCGGCGATGTCACCCGCCCCGCCCGCGTGGTCCAGGTGGATGTGCGTGACCACGACGGTCGCCAGGTCGGCTGGGCCGACGCCGAGTTGCGCCAGGGCGTCGCGGACGACCGGCGCGGACGGCGCGGTCCCGGTCTCGACCAGGCACGGCCGGTCGGCCAGGATCAGGTAGCCGGCGGTGATGCCCTGGTACCCGGCCATCCGGGTGTCGATCTGGTACACCTCGTGCCCGAGCCCGGTGATGCCGGAGCCCGTGGCCTGCCGCTCAGCCGGGTCCATGCGCTCATCGTCGCAGACTGTCGTCGCCGGTGGTCCGGCGCGCTCCGGACCCCGGCACTACGATGCAGGCTGTGAGCGGAACGCCTTTGAGAGCGCCTCACGCGAGGTGGCGGCCCTCTTCGGCGGCCCCGCGCGGGGAAACCAGCCCGGAGCGGGCCGGCCGGGTGACGACCGTCGTCATCATGGTGGCGACCGTCGTCGGGCTCGGGCTGCGGCTGTACCAGCTAAGCCGGCCCGGCTACCTGCTAGGCGTGACTGAATACGACGACGGCCCAGACTTCGGCAGCGCGATCCGGCTGGTCCATGGGCACCTGCCTTACCGTGACTTCATCATCGTGCAACCACCCGGCATCACGCTGCTGATGTCCCCGGTGGCGTTGCTGACCAAGGGCCTCAGCACGGCCAACGGGATGGCTGTCGCGCGGATCGTGACCGCCATCGCAGGCGGGGCATCGGTCGCCCTGGCTGGCCTGCTCGTCCGGCACCGTGGCCTGCTCGCCACGACGGTAGCCTGCGGGATCATGGCGGTCTATCCACCCGCCATCCAGTCCGCGCACACCGTCCTGCTGGAGCCGTGGCTGGTGCTGTTCTGCCTGGCCGGGGCGATCGCTGTGTTCGACGGTGACCAGCTGACCGGCAGCGGCCGCAGGCTCGCCTGGGGCGGCGCCGCGTTCGGGTTCGCCGGCGCGATCAAGGTGTGGGCGGTGCTGCCGGTGGCGGTCATTCTCCTGCTCACCGCGCGCAGGCCCCGGCGTGCGGCCTGCTACCTGGGCGGGGTCGCGGCCGGTTTTCTCATCCCGGTGCTGCCGTTCTTCGCCGCCGCGCCCCGGACCTTCTACGACAGCGTGATCGTCGCCCAGCTGGTCAGGGTCGATGCGGTACGGACCGCACTGGCGTTCCGGCTGCACGAGATGACCGGCTTGGCCGACGTGTCCGGTCTCGGGCTGGTCCCCCTCACCATCATCTCCGTTGCCGTCGTCGCGGCGGTGGCCGCCTGCTCCGTGCTCGCGTCCCGGATCACCCGGCGCCCGCCGCCCGCGCTGGAGTGGTTCGCTCTCGGCACCAGTGGCCTGGTCGTGGCGGCCTTCCTATGGCCGACCGACTTCTACTACCACTACGCCGGCTTCCTGGCGCCGTTCCTGGCTCTGGCCATCGCGCTGCCGGTATCCCGGCTTGTGACGGCCGCCCGGTCACCCAGCGGGCGCCAGGCGGGCACCCGCTCGCTCACCAGGCCCGCGGTGGCGGCCGCCGGGGTGGCGGTCATCATCATGGGGTTTGCCCAGTTTGGCGCAGAAGCCGCTTCGCGGTCACCACTGTCCCCCCGCACGTCGGGCGTTCCCCAGATCGACGTGGCCACTGCCCGGCGGATCATCCCGCCCGGTGCTTGCGTCCTGGCCGACCAGGTCTCGAACGCGATCGCTGCCGACCGGTTCATCTCGCGGGTGCCGGGCTGCTCGCTCATGGTGGACGGGGTCGGCACCGACTACTCGCTCTCGGCCGGCCGGAACGCGGCCACCGGGGCGGGCAACTCGCCTGCCGTACGCGCCGCGTGGCTCGCCGCGCTCAGGCCTGCCCAGTACGTGTGGCTGTCACCCCTGGCCCGCAAGAGGATCCCCCTGGCGGCGCCCCAGGTGGCGAGTTACTTCAAGACCCACTTTGTTCCTGTGCCCGGCGGCACCGTCGGCCTCTATGTCCGCAAGGGGCCGCACCCTCGCTAGGCCGTGTTCTAGCCCACTGCCTGGCCGACGCCTGGTCAGTCACCGTTCAGGGTCCGCATCACCAGGCCCGTGCGCGCTTTGGGCGCGAACGAGGTTGACTTGCGCGGCAGGCGCTCTCCCTGCGCCGCGACGGCATAGACGTCCGCCGGGGACAACGGGGTGCAGATCACCGCGGTTCCGCGGGGTGTCTCGCCCGCCTCCGCGATCGCGCGGGCGGCATCATCATGCACCACCCGGACGGCGCGCTCGTCGTCGGTGATCCCCCAGACGCGGGTGAGCAGCAGTTCCTGGAGGACGGAGGCCGGCAGGGCCCGCCAGCGGGCCGACCGTCCCGCCGGCATCGCTGCCGCCACCTGCACCGGGTCCGGATCGGTGAGCAGGTGGATCTCACCGCTGCCCGCGATCAGGAAGGCCGCCCCATGCTGCTCCGCCGCGGCGAGTGCGGCCAGGGCGGCGGGCAGGCCGGCCGGGCCGCCGGGCAGCGCCCGTACGGTGAAGGCCCCCCGGGCGCGGCGCACGGCATCGGATGGGTCCAGCCCCGGGAGGACCCGGTGGATCGCGCCGATCCGCGGCGGGTAGGCGGCCGAGTCGACCAGGAGCGCCAGGCCAAAGTCCCAAGGGCCCGGCGCATCACCCGCAGCGCGGCGGTGGGCCTGCATCTCCAGGTAGGCCGCGTAGCGATGGTTCCCATCGGCGATCAGCGCCTGCCGTGAGGCACGGTCGGCCGCGACCGCGGCGAGCGCGGCCGGATCCGTCACCGCCCAGAGGCTGTGCCGTGTGCCGTCCCCGGTCTCCGCGCTCAGCAGCGGTGGCCTGGTCGTGGCTACCTCATCGGCGATGCGGGTCGTGGCGCTGCCGGTAGGCCCGCCGGCTCCGGACGCGGCGCCGGCGCGAGCTCCGTCGTAGAGCAGGAAGATCGGTTCCAGGTTCGCCTGGGTCGCCTCCATGAGCTGCCGCCGGCCGGCCACCGGCCCTGGCATGACCTCCTCATGCGGCAGCACGATCCCCGATCCGGGCGGGGCGAGCCGCAGCGCGCCGATCAGCCCGCGTTGCACCACGCGGCCGCCCCCCGGCCTACCGGGCAACACCGTGCCCTGGCCGTCTTCCGCCGGCGGCTCCCCGCCGGCATGCTGCTGGTCGACGCGCTGTTCGTAGACGTACAGGGCCGGCCGTGGATCTGACACCAGGATGCCCTGATCCTGCCATTCCCGCATCAGCCGGGCCGCCTCGCCATACGGTCCGCCTGGCCGCCCCGGATCCTGGCGCGGCAGGATCAGCCGGACCACGTTGTGCGGGTCGGCCGCGAGCAACTTGTCCGCAGTGTCGTGGGCGATCACGTCGTACGGTGGTGAGGTGACCTCCGCGAGTCCGGCGACCTTTTCCTGGGCATAACGGACTCCACGGAATGGCTCAAGCGCGAGGCCGGCCGACCCTGGTGCCGCTGGTCCGCGGCCGGACGGAAGGATCTGCACATATGTCAGAAGCACCGCCGGGCGGCCGGGATTCCCGCCCGGAGAAAGATCCGCGCTTGTCGGGCGAACCACCGGCCCCGCATGGTGACGCGTACTCGTGGTACCAGCGGGGCCTCGAGTTGCTTGGCCGGGGCAGCGCGGCGGCCGCCGCGCAGCTCCTGGAACGCGCGGCGGAGGCCGAGCCGGGCTCCCGGAGTGTGCTGGAGGCCCTCGGGCGGGCCCAGTTCGACACGGGACGGTTCGCGGCCGCGGCGGCGAGCTTCCGGCAGATCGTGGAGGCGAGCCCGAGTGACGACTATGCGCAATTCGGTCTCGGCCTCGCGCTGGCACGCGGCGGTGATCCGGCGGCAGCCGCGGAGCATCTCGCGCTCGCTGCGGCGATGCGTCCCGAATTGCGGCATTACACCGACGCCTTGCAGGGGGTCCGCGCGACGTTGCGCGCCCGCTCCCGGGCGCAGGATGGCAGCTGAGCATGCCCGTGGAGCCTTCCGCAACTGACCCTGCCGCGCCGAGCGGGCCGAGCCAGCCGAGCCAGCCGAGCGGGCTGAGCGGGCTGAGCGGGCTGAGCCGCGGTTGCCCGGATCCGCTGGTCAAGGTCTATGACGTCGCGCTGCTCGACCTTGACGGGGTCGTCTACCTGGGCGGGGCGGCTGTCCCGGGCGCCCCGGATGCGCTGGGCAAGGCATCGGATGCCGGCATGCGGCTGGCCTACGTGACCAACAACTCCTCCCGGACCCCGTCCGCGATCGCTGCCCAGCTGGCCGGCTTCGGCGTCGCGGCCAGTGCCCGGGACGTGGTGACCTCGGCGCAGGCGGCGGCCAGGCTGCTGGCCACACGGCTGCCGGCGGGCGCGGCTGTCCTTGTCGTGGGTGGCACCGGCCTGCGTGTCGCCCTGCGGGAGCGTGGGCTGCGCCCGGTCACCGTCGCCGCGGACCGGCCCGCCGCCGTAGTCCAGGGCTACTCGCCTGACATCAGCTACTCGCTGCTCGCCGAGGGCGCGCTCGCGGTCCAGGCCGGCGCGTGGTTCGTAGCCTCGAACGCCGACTCGACCATCCCGACGGCCCGGGGACGCCAGCCCGGTAACGGGGCATTGTCGCAGGTGATAGTGGCCGCGACCGGGCAGCAGCCGGTTATCGCGGGCAAGCCGGAGCCACCGTTGCACGCCGAGTCCGTGGCCCGGACAGGTGCGCAGCGCCCCCTCGTCGTCGGAGACCGCCTGGACACCGACATCGAGGGCGCGGTCCGGGTGGGCGCGGACAGCCTGCTGGTGCTCACCGGGGTCAGCCGCCCGCTGGATGCCGTGCTTGCGCCGCCCCATCAGCGCCCTACTTACCTAGCGGCCTCCTTGACCGGGCTGCTAGAACCGCATCCGCCGGTCAGCATAAGCGGGAACGCCTTCCGGTGCGGCGGCTGGACGGCCCGGTGGCTCGCCGGGAGCCGGCTCGTCCTCGAAGGCTCCGGCGACATGATCGACGGCCTGCGTGCGCTCTGTGCCGCGGCGTGGTCGGCCGGGAATGTCACCCCCGACATGGCGCGGCACGCTCTCGCCGCACTGCAGGGCTGAGCCTCACATCCGCTGGAAGGCTGAGCCTCATATCCCGCTGGAAGGCTGAGCCTCACATCCCCCTGTGGTCGCATGCGGATCAGCACTGCGGCCGACGCGGTGCTGCCCGCTGGCCGGCCAGACTTGCGGCCATGGCAGACGGGCACGGGGTCCGCGCCGGAGGAAGGGAATTCACATGATCGAGGCGCGGAGCCTCACCAAGCGTTATGGCGAGAAGGTGGCGGTCGACCATCTCTCGTTCAGCGTAGAGCCCGGGAAGATCACCGGATTTCTCGGCCCGAACGGGGCGGGCAAGACCACGACGATGCGGCTCATCCTCGGGCTTGACCACCCGTCGGTGGGCACGGTCACCGTGAACGGCAAGGCATTCCGGCAGCTCGCTCATCCCATGCATGAGGTGGGTGCGCTCCTCGACGCCAAGGCTGTGCACGGCGGCCGCAGTGCCTACAATCATCTGCTCTGCCTGGCCCAGACCAATAACCTGCCCCGGCGGCGGGTGGGCGAGGTCCTCGAGCTCGTCGGGCTGAGTGAGGTGGCCAAGAAGCGGTCTATGGGCTTCTCCCTCGGCATGGGGCAGCGGCTCGGCATCGCCGCGGCGCTGCTCGGGGACCCGGCCATCCTGATGTTCGATGAGCCGGTCAACGGCCTGGACCCCGAGGGCATCCTGTGGATCAGGACCCTGATGAAGGCGCTCGCCGCGGAGGGCCGCACGATCTTCGTGTCCAGCCACCTGATGTCGGAGATGGAGAACACCGCTGACCATCTCCTCGTGATCGGCCGGGGCAAGCTCATCGCGGACTGCACGGTGGCGGAGTTCATCGCGCGCAACTCCGTCCAGACGGTCCGCGTCCGCACCCCGCAGCGGGAAGCGCTGGTGCAGCTCGTCACCGCGGCCGGGGGCAGCGTCCTGGACGGTGCGGACGGCGTCATCGTGGTGCAGGGCCTGTCCGTGGACCGGATCGGCGACCTGGCCTTCGAGAACGTCGTCCGGCTGCATGAGCTTGCCCCGGCCCAGGCGTCACTGGAAGAGGCCTTCATGGAACTGACCGCGTCCAGCGTGGAGTTCCACGCGGGCATGCCAGCCCAGCCGCATGAGCGGCCGGTTCACTCGGGAGGGGTGGCCTGATATGGCGGCGACAACCCAGCTGCCCGCGAGCGCCAGGCCAGGCGCCCGGCCAGTTCAGCGCGGGCGGGCCGGTTTCAGCGGAGCACTCCGCTCCGAATTCACCAAGATCCGCTCGGTCCGCTCCACCTACTGGACGCTGCTCGCGCTGGTGCTCGTCACGATCGGCATCGGCGCGCTCGCCAGCGCCGGGACGGCCTCCCACGCCGGCCAGATCGACCGGGGCAGCTTCGACCCGACCCAGCTCAGCCTGGGCGGGCTGTACGTGGGGCAGCTGATCATCGCCGTGCTCGGCGCCCTGACCATCACCTCGGAGTACTCGACCGGGATGATCCGCGCGTCGTTGAGCGTGCAGCCGCGCCGCGGGACCTTGTTCGCGGCCAAGGCGGTCGTCTTCGGAGCGGTCGCGCTGGTCACGGGCCTGGTAGCGAGCTTCGCCGCGTTCTTCGTGGGCCAGGCGTTCTTGTCCGGCAAGCACCTGAACGCGACCCTGAGCCAGCCGCACGTCCTGCGCGCGGTGATCGGCGGCGCGCTGTTCCTGGCCGTCTGCGGGATGCTCGCGTTCGGGCTTGGCGCGCTGCTGCGTCACACGGCCGCGGCCATCACGGCGGCTATCGGGCTGCTGTTCGTGCTGTCGATCCTGGTCAACTTCCTGCCCCACTCCTGGCAGGACAATGTCGACAAGTGGATGCCAGCCATCGCAGGCAGCCAGATCTGGACGACAAAGGTCAGCGCGGACGCGCACCAGTTCTCCGCCTGGACCGGGTTCGGCGTGTTCGCCGCCTACGCGGCGATCGCGATCGTCGTCGGGCTCGTGCTCTTCAGGAAGCGCGACGCCTGACCCCGGGCTGCGCGGCCCGGTGCCGCTCGCCGCACTCCGCATCGCGCCCGGTGGCCTCCCGGCAGGGACGGCCACCGGGCGCGCGCGTCTGGCTCAGGCCTGGCAGTGCGGGCACCAGAAGGTCACCCGCTCGCCGGGGTCGCTGCCCTGGGCCGCCGTCTTGATCGGGGTGCCGCAGCGCCGGCAGGGGCGGGCGGCCCGCCCGTACACCCAGGTCTCCTCGCCGCGCCGCGGCACACCGGTGGTGACCTGGCCGATGCGGTCCTTGTTCGCATCGAGCAGGCGCCTGGCCAGTTCCACCAGGGCGGTTGGGTCCGCGATGTCCCCTACCGGGCGCCAGGGGTTGATGCCGCGCAGGAACAGGACCTCGGACTTATACAGATTGCCGACCCCGGCCAGGTTCCGCTGGTCGAGAAGGGCCTCGCCGGCCGGCCGCCCGGGCGAGGCGCGCAGCCTGCGCACCGCCTCCTCCGGGTCCCAGCCGGGTCCCAGCAGGTCCGGGCCGAGATGCCCGATGACCTGCTCCTCCTGTGAGCTGCGGAGCACCTCGACGATGCCTAGCTGGTAGCCGATCGCCTGCCAGGTGTCGTTGGCGAGTATCAGCCGGATCCCGTGGCTGGCCGGGACACGGTCGCTGGCCGCGCGGACGCGCCAGGAGCCGTCCATGCGGAGGTGCGTGTGGACGGTGAGGCCGCCTTCCACCCGGAGCAGCAGGTGCTTGCCGAGCGACAGGGACTCGATGACGGAGCGGCCGGTCAGGTCGGAGGTGGCGAACCGGGGGACCCGGAAATCACTGCGGGTGAGGACGCGTCCAGCCAGCGCCTCGCGGAGCCGTTTGGCCGCCAGCCAGACCACATCGCCCTCAGGCATCCGGCCCGGCTCCCGGTCCGGCTCCTGGTCCGGCTCCCGGTCCGGAATCTGGCCTCAGCCTGGGGCGGGTGACCCCGGTCACAGCAGTTTGCGCAGGCGAAGCAAGTCAAACACGCTCGCCTCGATCTTGAGCCGCCCGGTGAGCCAGGCCCGGGCAATGCTCGCCGGGTCCTCGGAGATGGCCAGCAGGACGTCACTCTTCATCGTGAACTTGACCTGGGCGGGCGGTTCGTCGCCGGTCGCTTCGGTGACCGGGCCAGCGCCGTCGGGACCCAGCCGCGTCAGGAAGGTGATCCCGAGATCGTCCACCCGGCAGCTGATCGCCCTGTCGACCAGATGGGCAGCACGGTCTTCCGGGCTCATTTCGGACAGACGGCCCAGTAGGCTCTCCAGTGCCTTGCGGCACTCCTCAGCACTCGCCATGATCACCTAGCCTCCCAGACAGTGTCCATTCTGCAACTCCGCCCCTCTTAGCGGCGGATCAGGCGTGCCGCCGGCGCGCCGGGTGACCCGCCCTGTCGGCTCCGGGCGGTAGCGTTCCTCGGAGAACCAGCGCACGCGGGGAGATGCGGGCGGACGAAAGGAGCGCGGCCTGATGGAGCGCCACGATGACGGCGTTGCGGCGCCCGGGCACGCCACGCCAGAGCAGGTGCTTGCAGACTACGTGGCGCCGGAGCAGGCGGTGCCCGAGCGCGCCGGGCCAGGCGAGGCGGGAACTGGCGACGCCCGTGTCGACGAGGCACTGGCCAGGCTGGGCGATCTCGACCGGCTGCCGGTCGACGAGCACCCGGCGGTATTCGAGCATGTGCACAGAGACCTCACGGCGGCGCTCGGGACGCTGGACTCCGGCCCGGAGAACCCGTCCGGCACGTCAGGAACTCGTGGAACTTCAGCCGGCCCCACTTCGCCGGGAAGCTGAACGGCGGGCCGGCCACTGCATGGGCACGCGGAGACGGCTGGACGCCGAACTGGTGAGACGGGGACTGGCGCGATCCCGTGAGCACGCTGCGGAACTCGTCACCGTCGGCCGGGTCCTCGTGGCGGGCCAGGTAGCGGGCAAACCCGCCACCCAGGTCACGCCGGACGACTCGATTGCCATCCGGGAGCTGCCCGGAATGCCCGACTACGCGTCCCGTGGGGGCCGGAAGCTGGCCGGGGCCCTGGCCGCCTTCCCGGGCCTGACGGTGGCCGGCCGGCGCTGCCTCGACGCGGGCGCGTCCACCGGCGGGTTCACCGACGTCCTGCTCCGGGCCGGTGCCGCGCACGTGGTCGCGGTGGACGTCGGCTACGGCCAGCTGGCCTGGCGGCTGCGCAGCGACCCGCGGGTCAGCGTGCTCGACCGGGTCAACGTGCGCCAGCTCAGGCCGGAGCAGGTCGCTCCGGCCCCGAGCCTGGTCACCGCGGATCTCTCGTTCATCTCGCTGACCTTGGTCCTGCCCGCGCTCGTCAGCTGCGCAAGCCCGGATGCGGACTTCGTGCTCCTGGTGAAACCCCAGTTCGAGGTGGGCAAGGGCCGGGTCGGGGCGGGCGGCGTGGTACGCGACCCTGGGCTGCGGGCGGCGGCGGTCGCGGGCGTGGCCGACGCCGCCGCCGCATCGGGTCTCGGGGTGGCGGGCATAGCCGCCAGCCCGCTGCCGGGCCCGGCCGGGAACGTGGAGTATTTTCTCTGGCTGCGCCGTGGAGCGCCGCCGCTCGACAACGGTCAGCTTGAAGCGGTAATCGCGGAAGGACCCGAGTGAATTCCAAGCGCACGGTGCTCGTCGTGGCGCACACAGGCCGGTCGGCGGTGCGGTCCAGCGCGCGTCTCGTCGCGGGGATGCTCACCGCGGCCGGGGTCCACGTCCGGGTTCTCGCGCCGGAGGCCGCCGACCTCCGCTGCGCCGGCGCCGACGTGGTCCCCGCCACCCCGGAGGCGGCTGAGGACGCCGAGATGGTGATCGTGCTCGGTGGCGACGGTACGTTGCTGCGGGCCGCCGAGATGGCGAGGCCGGCCGGCACGCCCCTGCTCGGCATCAACCTCGGGCATGTCGGCTTCCTGGCCGAGGCTGAGCTGGATGATCTGCCCGATGCCGTTGAACGTGTCCTGGGCCGGCGTTATGTGGTGGAACGGCGGATGACGGTAGACGTCACCGTCCGGCGCAACGGCACCATAACCGCGAAAACCTGGGCGCTTAACGAAGCCACCGTGGAAAAGGTCGCCCGGGAGCGGATGATCGAGGTGGTAATCGAGATCGATGGCCGGCCGCTATCCAGGTGGGGCTGCGACGGCGTGGTGTGCGCGACCCCGACGGGCTCCACGGCATACGCGTTCTCAGCGGGCGGCCCGGTCGTCTGGCCCGGGGTCGAGGCGTTGCTGCTGGTGCCGATCAGCGCGCACGCGCTGTTCGCCCGGCCCCTGGTGGTCTCGCCGGACTCACTGCTCGCGGTCGAAGTGCCCGACGCGTCCATGGCGGGGCATCGCCCGGCTCCGGACGGCCAAACAGAGACGTTCCCGGGCGTTATGTGGTGCGATGGGCGTCGTAGGGTCGACCTCTCGCCCGGCGCGCGCGTCGAGGTGCGGCGCGGCTCCGAGCCAGTGCTGCTGGCCCGGTTGCGCGGCGATGGCAGCGCGGCTGGCGGGGCGCCGTTCACCGACCGGCTCGTCGCCAAGTTCGGCCTGCCGGTCGCAGGCTGGCGCGGCCGGCGCCCTCGCACGGAGGAGCGGGACAGCAACGAGCAGAGCAGCAACGAGCAGAGCAGGATCGAGCAGAGCAGGATCGAGCAGAGCAGGGAACGGCCGGACAGGGAAGAGGAGCCGCGCACCCATGCTTGAGGAAGTCCGCATCACGGCCCTCGGCGTGATCGACGACGCCGTCCTTGAGCTGTCTCCCGGCTTCACCGTGGTCACCGGGGAGACCGGGGCGGGCAAAACCATGGTCGTGACCGGGCTCGGCCTGATGTTCGGCGGCCGCGCCGACCCGGCGCGGGTCCGGCCCGGGGCAGAGCGGGCGACCGTCGAGGGCAGACTGCGCATCGACCCGGAGGGCCGTGTCGCGCAGCAGGTAAACGAGGCTGGCGGTGACCTGGACGACGATGGCGGCACCCTGATCGTCAGCCGCTCCGTGTCCGCCGAGGGGCGGTCGCGGGCCTACGCGGGAGGCCGATCCGTCCCGGTGTCGCTCCTGACCTACGTGGCCGACGACCTGGTGGCGGTGCATGGTCAGGCCGACCAGCAGCAGCTGCTCAGGCCGGCCAGGCAGCGCCAGGCGCTGGACCGGTTCGGCGGCCCGGAGCTGGGCGCGGTGCTCAGCGCCTATCAGCGTGCCTACCAGCGGCACCGCGAGGTCCACGCGGAGCTTGCGGAGCTGACCGGGCTGGCCCAGGATCGCGCGCAGGAGGCCGAGGACCTTCGGCGGGGCCTGGCCGAGATCGAGCGGCTGGAGCCCGTCGAGGGTGAGGACACCGCCCTGCTGGCGGAGGAGGACCGCCTCGCGCACGCGGACGCGCTGCACGCCGCGGCGACCACCGCGCACGAGGCGCTGCTCGGTGATCCGTCCAGCGGATCCTATGAGGCGTCAGACGCGGTGACCCTGCTCGGCGCGGCCCGGCAGGCCCTGGAGGCGGTAACCGAGCACGACGCGTCGCTGGCCGGCCTGGCGGGCCGGCTGTCCGAGGCGGCCTACCTCGTCTCCGACGTGGCGGCCGAACTAGCCTCCTATGTGCAGTCAGTGGAGGCGGACCCGGTGCGGCTCGCGGCGGTACAGGAACGCCGCGCCGAGCTGACCCGGCTGATCCGCGCCTATGGCCTGGCGGCCGACCGGCCGCCCGTAGGGGATCTGGCCGCGGGTGACCTGGGAGCGGTGCTCGCCTGGGCGAAGCAGGCAGGCGGCAGGCTGGCCGAACTCGCTGGCGACGACGACCGGATCACCGGGCTCGCCGAGGAGGAAGCACGGCTCGCTGGCACGGTCAGCGAGCTGGCGGGACAGCTCACCACCCTGCGCAAGGCGGCCGCGGAACGCTTCGCCGCCCAGGTCACTACGGAGCTTGTCGCCCTCGCCATGCCGCACGCGAAGCTCACGGCCGCGGTCACGCCCGCCGACGAGTTCGGCCCGCACGGCGCCGACGAGATCGAGATCAGGCTCGCCGCTCACCCGGGCGCGCCCTCGCTGGCGCTGAGCAAAGGAGCTTCCGGCGGGGAGCTGTCCCGGGTCATGCTGGCGATCGAGGTCGTTTTCGCGGGCGCCGATCCAGTACCCACGTTCGTGTTCGATGAGGTGGACGCGGGGGTGGGTGGCAAGGCGGCGGTGGAGGTCGGCCGCAGGCTGGCCCGGCTGGCCCGCCTGGCGCAGGTCATCGTGGTGACCCACCTGCCCCAGGTCGCGGCGTTCGCGGACACGCACCTGATGGTGGAGAAGGCCGACGACGGGAGGGTCACCCGCAGCGGGGTCACCCGGCTCGACGAGGCGGGCCGCGTGACGGAATTGTCGCGCATGCTGGCCGGCCTGGAGGACTCTGAGTTCGGCCGGGCGCATGCCGGGGAACTGCTGGCCGCGGCGGCGGCCGAGCGGGCCGGCCCGCTCGCGGGCCCGGGACGCTGAGTGGTGGCTGACTAGCCGCTGACCAGGGGCTGACGGGGGGCTCCGCGTCCCATGAACAGCTGGGCCGTGCGATGACCTGTGTGGCTACGCGGGTCCGGTCCGTCTGGCAGGATGGACGGCAAGATGGCTCCGTTCCTGAAATTCCCCGTGATCCGCCGGAGCAGGCCCGACGACCTGGCCGGTATAACGGGGCGGGCCCGACTGGACCGCCGCACGAAGAGCCTCACCAGGCGGGTGTGTCCCGGCGAGATCGCCATCATCGACCACACGGACCTGGACCGGGTCAGCGCCGACGCGCTGATCGGCCGCCAGGTCGCGGCGGTGGTGAACGTGGCGCCCAGCATCAGCGGCCGGTACCCCAACCTCGGGCCCCAGCTCCTCCTGGAGGCGGGGGTCCCGCTCGTCGACAGCGCGGGGCCCGATGTGTTCGCGCGGCTGGCCGAGGGGGAAACCGTCCGGCTGGAGGGCGAGACCCTCTACCTGGGCGACGAGATCGTCGCCAAGGGCACGCTGCAGACCGCGCAAACCGTGGCCGCGGCGATGGCCGAGGCGAAGACGGGGGTCGCCGCGCAGATCGAGGCCTTCGCGGTCAACACCCTGGAGTACATGAGGCTCGAGGGTGAGCTGCTCGTCGAGGGGATTCGCGTGCCGGAGCTGCGCACGCGGATCGAGGGCAGACACGCGCTCGTGGTGGTCCGTGGCTACCACCACCGCGAAGATCTGGTCGCGCTGCGCCCCTACATCCGGGAGTTCAAGCCGGTCAAGATCGCCGTGGACGGCGGCGCGGACACGCTGCTGGACGCGGGATACCGGCCTGACCTGATCGTGGGCGACATGGATTCGGTCTCCGACGCGGGCCTGACCTGCGGCGCCGAGCTTGTGGTCCATGCCTACCCGGGCGGCAGCGCGCCGGGGCTGGCGCGCGTCGAGCGGCTTGGCCTGCCGTCCGTGCTCTGCCCGGCCGCAGGCACCAGTGAGGATATTGCGCTGCAAGTGGCCGACACCAAGGGCGCCACCCTGATCGTCGCAGTCGGTTCGCACAACACCCTGTCGGAATTCCTCGACAAGGGCCGGTCGGGGATGGCCAGCACCTGGTTGACCAGGCTGCGGATTGACAGCAAGCTAGTGGACGCCAAGGGCGTCAACCAGCTCTACCGGAGCCGGATCTCCGGATGGGCGCTGCTGACCCTCGCGATCGCCGCTCTCATCGCCATCCTGGTCGCCGTCTCGACCTCGGATGCCATGCGGGGCCTCCTCGATGTCCTGCTCGTGCAGCTGGACATCATCAAGTACTGGTTCATCGGATTGTTCTAGTGATTGATTTCCGCTATCACCTGGTTTCCATCGTCGCGGTCTTCCTGGCCTTGACGGTAGGCGTGGTCCTCGGCACGGCGGCCCTGAACGGCCCGCTCACGGCGGGATTGCGCAAATCTGTGGCCACGCTGCGCCACGAGTACGACAACCTGCATGCACAGAACCAGTCCCTGCGCCAGCAGATCCAGAGTGATCAGCAGTTCGCACAGGTGGCCGGGCCTGTGCTGCTCAGCCACCTGCTCACCGGCCAACGGGTCGTCCTCGTGGCGGCACCCGGTGCCCCCACCCAGGTGACCGACGCGGTCAGCCAGGCCCTCACCCAGGCGGGGGCCAAGATAACTGGCCGGGCGGACATCCAGCCCAAGTTCTTCGACACCAGCTCCAGCACGGAGTCCACGCTCGGGCTGCTCACGCAGCAACTGACGCCGGTCGGCACAACCTTGCGCAGCGGCACCAAGCAGGCCCAGGCCGGGCAGCTGATCGCGAGCGCGATCCTGACCAAGGACGGCCTCGGCCAGCCCGCGGTAGGCAGCCAGGACAGCGCCGGCACGGCTATCCTCAGCCAATTCGTCGCAGGAGGTTTCCTGAGCGTTAGCGCGCCGTCCATTCCCCGTGCCACCCTGGCTGTCGTGATAGTCCCGGCCAGCCCGCCCACGACGAACGACTCCAACCCGGCCAGCCAAGCCCTGGCGGCCGTGTCCCAGCAGCTGAGCCTCGCTGGCCAGGCAACGGTCGTGGTCGGCTCGGTGGCCGGATCGGGGCCGGGCAGTGCCATCCAGGTGATCCGGGCGGCTGGCCAGCAGGCCCGTCTGTCCACCGTGGACGACGCCGACATCATCAGCGGCCAGATCGTGGTGGCCCAGGCCCTGTATGAGCTGCTGGCCAAGGGAAAGCCGGGTAGCTACGGCACCGGGCCCGGCGCCAGCGCGCCCGGTCCGAGCCCCGCCCCGACTCCCTCGTCGTCCGCCTCGGCGGCCGGGATCACGGCCACGCAGCGAACGGCTCGCCCGTCAGCCAACGCGTCCGCATCGAGCCATCGATGAGCCGCGCTGCCGGTGTCTCCCGCTCACCTGCGGGACCCCACCCACCTTCCCATTCCCCCTTCACTGCGCCGCCTTCCCTCGTCGCTCGTTCTCTGCTTCCCGCTCGCCTGCCGGGGCGCTTTGAGGCGCCGCCTTCCCTCGTCGCTCGTTCTCTGCTTCCCGCTCGCCT
>Ga0207684_10002468_pt1 | contig 18631 bp, 17 predicted proteins | sample KBSK5501metaG_FD_184342 | JGI IMG/M metagenome (GOLD analysis project Ga0207684, IMG submission 184342) | Corn, switchgrass and miscanthus rhizosphere microbial communities from Kellogg Biological Station, Michigan, USA - KBS K5-50-1 metaG... | ecosystem: Host-associated > Plants > Roots >...
GCCACCATCGCGAGTGAGAGCGCGCGAGCGAACGGCAACAGCGCGCCGTGGGACCACCGCGCGAGATCGCGGGACGCCAGCACGCGCTCGGCGTCGGACACCGGCCGCGTGGAGTCGTGGAGCAGGAGGTCGCTCACGGGAGCGTCCGGGCGGCTGCGCCGCGGCGATCCCTGATACCTAAACGTTGTCGACCTCCTCCAGTTGAAGCGCGTACAGGCGCGCCACCGTCTTGGCCGTCTTGACCACGCCTTCGGCGGTCTTCCTGTCGAGGACGCCACTTTCCAGGACGTGGCGCAAATTGGCGAAATGGTCATCGTCGTTCGTTCCGTGATAGGTGAGAAAGCTCGTTTGCTGGTCCGTGAGCTGCAGTTGCTCGCGCAGCAGCTCGGCCCAGCGCCCGGCTTTCTTCGCGCCGAGCCCCTCGATGACGAACATGGCGCCGAGCAGATCGAGCGGATCCGGCTGGCTCGCATGATGGAACATGAACGCGGAGAGCGCTTCGCTGCCGATGTTCTTGGGCTGCGTGGTGATCTCCAGCAGGGTGCCGCCCACGGCGACGAAGTCGCGCTCGAGCATCTGGTAGTCCTTGTGCTCGTCGCCGGCGTGGCCAATGAACATCGACCGGAGCGGGAACAGCTCGATGGAGACATTGGACGCCGCGCGGGCGATCCACCGGGCGCCTTCCATCACCTGTTGGCGAAGGTTGACGAGCAGACGCTTGTAGTCTTCGAGCGTGGCCACGCCCTCTTCGATGCGCTGCACCATCGGCACCGCGCGCAGCATCCGCTCGAAGTCCGCCCACACCAGTGCGAGCTCGACGCCCAGATATTTCTGAATTTCGTCGCGGCTGGCCGCGATCTCGGTGAGCGGAGAATTGGCGATCGCGAGCCGCACGCTTTCCTCGTCGCGCGATTGTCGCGGTCGGCCGGCGATGGATGTCGAGGTCCAGCGTCGGTCCGCGGCCGCGGCCGGCACGATCACCGGCACGTGGTCGTCGGCGGAGTCGACCACTTTGAGCTTCGCGAAGCCCACTTGAAACCTTCCGGATTCGGGGACCATCAGGATAATGACGTCGCCCTTCTTGAAGCGGCCGGTCGAGAAGGCCTCCTCGAGCATGATGAAGATGCTCGCGGCGCCGGTGTTGCCCTTGGTGTAGAGGTTGCTGAACCACTTCTCCTCGGGGATCATCACTCCCGCCTTCTCGAGCAGCTTGACGATCTCGCCCTTGAAGAAATGCGAGCTGTAATGACAGAGGACGTGATCGATCTCCTCGGTGGAGATGCGCGCGTTCCGCACGAGGCGCAGGTATTCCTCGACCCCGAGCTTCACGACCTCCGGAAGGAGCCTGGTGTCCTGCCGGAGCTTCATCATCCCGGTGCGGTAGGCGTCGCCGATGGTGGGGTAGTCCAGCCAGGTGTTGCCCGCCCGGGGCTTGTCCTTGTCGACGATCCCGCTGTACATGCACACCGGTCGCTCGTGCGCATGGGACACGAGCTCAATCCATTCCACGCGCAGCGACAGCCCCTCCGGACGGGGTGTGTTCTCGAGCACGACGGCGCCAGCGCCGTCCGAGAGCATCCATCGCAGGAAGTCCGCGTCGAACGCACGGAAGCCGTCAGCGCCATCCTCCAGCGTACCCTTCTCCTCGAACTTCGTCGCCCGGAAAGTTCTCGACACCATCTCGCTGCCGCACGCGACGGCGTTTTGGCGTTGCCCGGACTGGACGGCGCGAAACGCCGTCAGCAGCGCGGCCATGCCGGAGCAGCACACGCCTGACGTCGACACGATCTCCAGCGCCGTGCCGCCGAGACGGCCATGGACCATGGATGAAAAACCCGGCAGCGGCACGTCGCCCTGGGTCGTGCCACAGGCCAGCATCTCGAGCTCGTCTGGACGAAGCTTGCGCCTCGCGAGCGCGTCGCGGATCGCGAGCGCGGCCAATTCTTCGTTCAGGTGGGTCGTGCGCCCACACTCATCGAGCGCGTAGTGGCGAGAGCGAATGCCGTTCTGCTCGAGCACGCGCTCCCGCAGCCGGCTGGGCGCGCCTCGAACCCGACCGAGGACCTGCTCGATGTGGGCGTTGTCCACCGGCGCGTTCGGGAGAAACGCTCCCACCGAGGTGATGTACACGGGATTCATTGGCTTGCTCCTTTCGAGCGCCCGTGTATGGTGATACGCATCGGGATTTCAAGATGTTCCCAAGGGAAGGTGAAAATGGTGGCACGCTTCACCGCTTCGACATCGAGATGGTTCAGTTCCCAGAATGAACCGAGGACCGCGACGGGAGCCATCGAGATATCCGGGGAGCGTGGTATGTCCCGGGGCGAGTTCAAGAAGAGTTCAATGGGACTTCAAAGGACAATCCGGGATGCCCTGGACGCTCGAGGACGGAAGCTAAGAGGTTGATCCGGAAACGTCGCGTAACGTCCGGAAGCGCGACCTCTCCTTGCCAAGGTGGATGTCGCGGGTTTGACCCCCGTTTCCCGCTCCGACCATCTCGTCACCCGCAAACGCCCGAGTCTCGACCGGGCCTTGCTGGGCGCGGGCGGGATGGGCGAGGGTGCGCGGGCCGCGTGGCTGCCCCGCGCGGTGCACGATCCCCCTGGCGCGGGCGGTGGCTCGAGCCACCGTGGGAGGGATTCGAAGCTCGATCGCGATGTGGCGATCAAAAAATGGGCCCGCGCGTCGCGCGAGCCCATATCACTGAAGATCCAAATCCGTGGAAGCCCGTTGGAAAACCGCCTCTACTGCTTGTTGTAGACAATCGTGTTGCTCACGGCCTCGCCCTTCGCATTCGTTCCGGTCTGGGTGATGGTTATGGTCTTGCCGTCCGCGGAGACAACGACCTTCGCCGCGATTGTTGCCTTCCCACCCTTCTTCCAGGTGTTGTCGTAGCTGTTGTCGTCGATCTTCTTGGGCGAGGCCGTGTCGGCGTCCGGATTGCCCTCGTACGGGACATCCTTGCCGTCGAACTTGGACAAGAACATGCTGTGGGTTGGCTTGCCATCGGCGCCGACACCCTCACCCGTGAACTTGATCCCGCCCGGCGTCGCTTCGAACTTCAGCGTGAGACTCTTGGGCGCCGGCCCGGGGCTGTAGTTGGATTTCGCGAGGTCAACTTTCCACGTGCCGAGCCAATTGTCGGCGGCCAGGACAACGGAACTCGAGAGAACAATGGCGCACGCCGCGAGAGAAACCGTGAGCAGACTCTTCCGCATAACCCCTCCTTGTAATAGGTGATGTTCGAACGATTTCAGGAGCCGTTGGGGCAGGTTCCCTCTAGAGTCGAGTGCATCATACCGGACCATCCCCCCGCGGTTCCGACTGGGACGCTCCGGTGAGCCCAGTTCCGAGCGGACCCACCGGGCTGACCGTCGGGGCATAGAATCCTCGCCGCCATCCGATGACACTTTCCGTCGGGACCCGCCTCGGCCTCTACGAGATCCTCGCGCCTCTCGGTGCGGGTGGGATGGGGGAGGTGTACCGGGCGAGGGACAAGAAGCTGGACCGGGACGTCGCGATCAAGGTCCTCCCTCAGTCCGTCGCAGCCGATCCCGACACGCTCGCCCGGTTCGAGCGCGAGGCGAAGGCGGTCGCGGCCCTTTCCCATCCAAACATCCTGTCGATCTTCGACTTCGGAACGCAGGGGGGCATCTCCTACGCAGTCATGGAGCTTCTGGAAGGCGAGACGCTGCGCGGGAAACTCGACGCGGGGCCGATTCCCAAGAAACAGGCGGTGGACTACGCGCTCCAGGTCGCAAAGGGTCTCTCCGCCGCCCATGAGAAGGGCATCGTCCATCGGGACCTGAAACCCGAAAACCTCTTCGTCACCCGAGACGGCCATTTGAAGATCCTCGACTTCGGCCTGGCGAAGCGAGTCGAGGCAGTGGCTCCCGGCAAGGAGACGAGCGCCCCGACGGGCTCGGGTCAGACGGAGCCCGGGACGGTCATGGGGACCGCTGGCTACATGTCGCCCGAGCAGGTCAAGGGATTCGCGGTCGACCACCGCTCGGACATCTTTTCGTTCGGAACGATCCTCTACGAGCTGCTCTCGGGCAGGAAGGCGTTCAAGCGAGACACTAATGCCGAGACGATGGCGGCCATCCTGCGAGACGAGCCGGTGGAGCTGACGGAGTCGGGGCGGAACGTTTCGCCGGCTCTCGACCGCATCGTCAAACATTGCCTGGAAAAGGACCGGGATCGCCGGTTCCAGTCGGCCAGGGACATCGCGTTCAGCCTTTCGGAGCAGTCCGCATCGACGACACCGAGCAGCGCGCGGGGGATCGCCCCGCCGATCGCCTCGGAGGGTCTCTGGGTCGCGGTGCTGCCGTTCAAGTACGGCGGTACCGACGCCGACCTCGCCGCCCTGGCCGACGGGCTGTCCGAGGAGATCGTGACCGGCCTCTCGCGGTTTCGGTATCTGTCGGTCGTTGCGAGCGCCTCGGCGACTCGCCTGAAGGGAGAGGCCGGAGACGAGCGGGCGCTGGGCGCCAGGCTCGGCGCGCGCTACGTGGTGGAGGGAAGCATCCGCGGGGGAGGCCCCGTCCTTCGCGTGAGCGCCCAGCTCGTCGACGCGCAGACGGGAGCGCAGCTCTGGTCCGAGACGTATGGTCGGGACCTCAAGACGTCGAGCGTGTTCGAGGCGCAGGACGACGTCGCGGCGCGCATCGTCGCGACCGTCGCGGACAGCTACGGGGTGCTCGTGCATTCCATGCGGTCGGCGATGCGGCAGAAGGACGATGTCGATCTCACGCCCGTGGAGTGGCAGTTCCAGTATTTCGCTTACCGCGAGCAGATTACGCCCTCGGCCTACGCGGCACTCAAGGGCCGGCTGGAGCGGGCGTTGGAGCGGGACGACCGGCAGTCGGACCTGTGGGCCTGCCTCGCGCAGATGTACGTCGACGAATACGCGTTTGGCTTCGGGGGCGACGCGAACTCTCTCGATCGGGCGCTGGCGGCGGCCCGCCGCGCGGTCGAGCTCGATCGGGCGAACCAGTTTGCGCTCGTCTCGCTGGCGCAGACGCACTTCTTCCGCCAGGACCTGGCGGCGTTCGGCCCCGCGGCCGAGCGCGCGATGGCCCTCAATCCGCTCAATACCGACGCGGTCGGGATCCTGGGGCTGCAGATCGTGCACACCGGCGAGTTCGAGCGAGGTGCCACGATCGTGCGCCGGGCGATGGAGCTCAATGCCAACCACGCGGGTTGGATGCATTTCGCTTCACTCTGGGAGCACTTCCACAAAGGCGAGTACGAGCAGGCCCTCGAGTGCGCGAATCGGGTGGACGTACCTGGACTGTTCTGGCCCTTCCTCGTCATGGCGTCGGCGTGCGGACACCTCGGCCGGCGCGCCGAAGCCGCGGCCGCGGTACGGGATCTCTTGGCGCTCGATCCCGAGTTTGCGGCGCACGCGCGCTCCAACGTCGGGACCTGGCACTTCGCGAGCGGCCTCATGGACCCCATCCTCGACGGGCTGCGCAAAGCGGGGCTCTCGATTCCCGCCACCGCCGGATCGTCCGACTCGCCGAGGCGGAGCGGGACGGTCAGGGCAAAGGCAGAACGAGCGGAGTCGGGCACGGACTCGGGACAGGTTCGGACCGACGAGGGATTCTGGGTCGCGGTGCTGCCGTTCAAGTACGGCGGCACCGACGCGTCCCTCACGGCCCTGGCCGAAGGATTGACCGAGGAGATCGTGACCGGCCTGTCGCGCTTCTCCTACCTCAGGGTGATCTCGCGCAGTGCCACCGTCGACTCGCGGTCCGCCGGCAAGCAGCTCGGCGCGCGCTATGTGATGGAAGGCAGCCTGCGTCAGGCCGGGACCAAGCTGCGGCTCGCCGTTCAGCTCGTCGATGCGACCAGCGGCGCTCATCTCTGGGCTGAAAACTTCGAACGCACCTTTAGTCCCGAGACTGTCTTTGAGCTACAGGACGATCTGGTTCCGCGGATCGTCTCGACGGTTGCCGACATGTACGGCGTTCTGACCCGCAGCATGAGCGAAGCGCTCCGCGGCAAGGCCGATGAAGAGTTGAGTCCTCACGAAGCGGTGCTGAGCGCCTTTGGCTACATGGAACGAGTCACGCCGGAGGAACATGCGCGGGTGAGACGGGTTTTGGAACGGGCCGTCCGCATTGCGCCCAATCAGAGCAATGCCTGGGCCATGCTGGCGAACCTGTACTGGGAAGAGCATGCGCACGGATTAAACCCACAGCCCGACCCGCTGGGGCGTGCGCTTGCGGCCGCGCGGCGCGCCGTGGAGGCGGCGCCCTCGAACAACCTCGCCCATTACGCCCTCGCTTGCACGCTGTTTTTCCAAAAGGACTTTCCGGCTTTTCGTTCCGCAGCGGAGCGGGCGATCGAACTGAACCGCATGGATGCTTCCGTTGCGGCCTTCATCGGAAACCTCATCGCCTATTCCGGTGACTGGGAACGCGGCAGCGCGGTGGTGGAATCCGCCATGCAACTCAATCCCCGCCATCCGGGCTGGTACTGGTTTGCCAACTTCAACGACGCGTATCGCCGGCGCGATTATCGCGGCGCCCTTGGTTGCGCCCTCAAGATCAACCTGCCGGGAAATTTCTATACCCACGCCGTGACTGCGGCGGCCTACGGGCAGCTTGGCATGCGCGAGGAGGCCCGGAAGGCACTGCAAGAACTGCTTTCGATCCGGCCCGACTTTGCCAAAACGGCGCGCGAAGAATTTGGGAGATGGCTCGACCCGCCACTCGTCGAACACAATATCGACGGTCTCCGCAAGGCAGGACTGGACGTGCCCGCGCCGGCGGGAGCCGATCCCGCGACATAGAGTGGGTGATGCTGTTGAAAGGAGACTGGTCATGCTGAGGAGATGGAGACATACCCTGGCTTTCCCAGTTCTTTTCCTGATTGTCGCGGCTTTGCTGGCGCAGGGCGCTGAGGCAGGCAAGGCGAAGGCGACGCACAAAGGGAGCACAAAGAAAGCGGTTGTGTGGCCTGCGGCCGATCTCAAGTGGGAGCCCACGGCCGGTGCGCCTCCAGGCGTGATGGAAGTCAGGCTCTGGGGCGACCCGACGAAGGGTGCCTTCGGCGCCATCCAGAAGTTCCCGCCCGGCTTCTCCGCGGCGCTCCACACGCATTCGTCCGATCTGAAGATGGTGATGATCTCAGGCACGGTAATCCACGGGCCGGAGGGGAAGCCCGAGGTGAGACTCTCGGCAGGCTCGTACCTCTACGAGCCCGCGAACTACAAGCACACGACGGCGTGCGACAAGGCGTCGGACTGCGTCTTCTTCGTCGAGAGCAACGGGAAATTTGACGTCAAGATGGTCGAGGAGAAGAAGTCGCCGGCCAAGAAGTAGAGGTCGTCAGTCCGGCACCTCAAGACTCGCGCCGGGCCGCCTTTTCTTGCCAAGGCGCGGTTCCCAGCGGCTCCGCTGCTCCCCTCTCGTCTCCGGGTTCCTGCCTCCGGGACGAAGGTTGCTCTCTTGGGGAAGGCCGGCGGCCCGGGCAGACGAGCGCATGCCGCCCTGGTCTCGAGAGCGGGAGCTGACCCGCGCGTCGATGCTCCGGATTGGAGCATAAAATCCTCGTCGCCGTCATCCGATGACACTTTCCGCCGGGACCCGCCTCGGCCGCCGCCCTCGACTGGAGCGGAATGGGGGCGGAAAGCAGAAGCTTGCGGCAGCCCGGTATGCGAGGAGGGTTCACCGAGAGTTCATCCGCGACCTAGGCGACAACTGGTGACGGACAGCGCGGACGAGGAGGGTAGGGTGGGGGGATCGGTCTTCCTCATCGGCTCCTTCCTTGCCACTGCGCTTTGCGCATCCGAACCTTCTTGTCTCGAATTCCGATTCATCGGCAACGCTGCCTTCGCGATCACCGACGGAGTCACGACGCTCTTCACGGACTTCCCCTATCAGTCCGGCGCCTTCGGATACATGGAGTACGAAACGACGGCAGTTCCCCCGGCGCGGGGTGCTCTCTGTCTCATCACGCACGGCCACCTCGATCACTTCGATCCAGCGCTCTTTCGGAGAATGAAAGCGGCCTTGATCGCGCCGCCTTCGGTGACGGTCACGATTCAAACCAACAGCGTGATTCCGTTCGCGTCCAGGATGTCCTACCGAGACATCCGGGTCGAAGCCTTTCGGACGCCCCATGGAGATATCGAGCATTACTCGTACCTGGTGACCTGGCACGGCCTGCGGCTCTATTTCACCGGCGACACGGACTCGGCCGAGTGTTTGCTCGCGATGCGTGACTTGGACGTGGTCTTCGTCTCGCCGTGGCTGCTACGAGCGGTCGGGGGAGGTCGATTTCGGATCGACGCGCGGCGCGTCGTCGTCTATCACCAACGCGCGGACGAGCCCGTGCCCGACGTGCAACGAAGAATCCTACCGAGGCAGGGCGAGACGTTCGCAGTCGAAGCCCGACACGAGCCTTGAGAAGAGGAGCGAGTGATCGCGGCGGTCGTCCGCCCCTCCACCGAAGGATCCCGTTAGAGCAGAATCACGCGGGCCAGCGGTTGAGAACTGGCGCAGTGAGGCATATCGTTCGGATCCCGGAGGCCGGTGCCGGAATTTGCGCGCGGGCGGGCTGGGGTAAGGTCGGTTTGGGAAGGTTCAGACGTCAAGCCCGGTTAAGCTAATCAGGCGAAAGGAGCGAACGCAATGGGCAGAGGCCTTTTTCAGCCGATGCACCTTCTGGTGCTGCTTGCGATAGCCCTCCTTATCTTCGGGCCGAAGAAGCTCCCCGAACTCGGGAAGGGATTGGGCGAAGCGATTCGAGGGTTCAAGGATTCGCTCAAGACAGACGAGGCAACTCCGCCTGTGCAGCCGCCAGGGACCACGACCTTCCCCGACACCAAGAGTCCGACCGAGTCGAACCAGCAGTCAAAGAACTGAGCGGATTGGGAAAGGAGGGGGGCATGAAGAGCCGGAGAGAGATCCTCGAGACCGGCGCTCATGCCTGTCTGGGTGCGATCGGGCTGGCGGCCATCGGCGCGGCAGAAGCTGGTGCTCAGCCGAGCGAGGAGAAGTCGGCACCACAGAGGTTTCTGCTCGTGGGGCTCTGTGGCTCGGAGAATCCCACGCGGTCGAACTTCCCGTTTGTTTGGGCATCGGCGCTCAAGGAGGCGGGCAATGAGGTTCGCATCGAGTTGGCCGGCGACGGCACGGTCATGATGCGGACTCAGGTGGCGAACAACGTAACCGCGGTGGGATGGCCTCCGTTCAGCCAGGCGCTGGCCAAAGTGATCGAGCACAAGATCCCAATATTTGTTTGAAGGGCCCGCGCGAGCGCCCGTGGGGTGGTTGACTCAGACTTCGAAGGCAAGAACGCTCAGTTCACGAACCCGCAGATTACAGCTGCTACGATGGCCTGGGCCACAAAGATTCTTGTGGTGTAGCCGCCCAACATGGCATTGCCGCGGCCTCGCCGCCCTCGCATTCGCTAGTCAGTCTCCTGCTTGAGCAGCCTCTCCCATCGCGGCTTGAGGCACTCAGGAGTGAGGGGGTCGGATCGAATGCTCGAGCGCGTGCAGCAAAGCCGACAAATCCTCGAACGCGGCGGTCTGGGCGGTCTGGGTCAATCGTGTATTCCTGTATTTCGAGCCAAGCTCACCGCAGGGTATGTCGGCGAGAGACGGGTCGATCGCGAGGATGACAAAATGCTTCGGCCGGGAGGAGTCGACCTTCGACCCCGGGGGCTCAAGGATCCGGTCGACAGAGACAAGTCTGTTCGGGGAACGTCGAACGAACCTCGTCCTATATGCACCCACGGAATACAGGAATACACGATTGACCCCATAGCCTCGGCGTCAGTCGCATCGCTGGAAGTGCCTGAGCAGAAGCAGTCGAGGCGGCGAGAAGGGGCAGAGCGCAACTGATTCGCGCCAGCTCCGTTCAAAGGTGATGCTTTCTCGAATCTCGAACTGAAGGAGAATCTCATGCGTGCCCCCGCGAGGTGACAACAGTCCCTCCACGGAGACGCCGCCTTAGGCCCGGCCGTTCGGAAAGCCCCTTTTGCCGTGCTCCGGCCGATTCGCGGGCAGGAACGGGAGTTGCAAACCAAGACAGGCTGACAGAAGGATTACGATGAAAAAAACATCCAACGCACTTACTCTCTGGACGCTTGGGGCTGTTCTCTTTGGCCTCTTTTCTTCTCTCGGGACGGCCCAGGTCCGCGACGAGTACGGGCAGATCTACCAGACCGTCGCCCGGATCTCTTTCCTTTCCGGCCAGGTGTCGTTCTCCCGCGGCGACGATCCCGAGGACTGGCAGCCTGTGGACCGCAACGTTCCGATGACCCTCGGCGACCGGATCTATACCGGTAGCCGCAGCCGGATCGAGCTCCAGGTCCACGGCGGCGACTTCGTCCGCCTGGGCGCGCGCACCGACTTCGCCGCGCTCAACCTGACCGAAGACACCAAGCAGTTCTCTCTGAAATCCGGAGTGGCCTCGATCCGGATCCGGCGCCTCTCCGACTCGGAGATCTTCGAGATCGACACCCCTAATGCCGCCGTGACCTTCGAGCGGCCGGGCGATTACCGCGTGGACGTGGACGAAAACGGCTTTACCCGCGTTGCCGTGCGCAGCGGAAGCGCGACCGCGGCGGCGGGAGGGGGAGAGGTTCGCTTGAACGCCGGCGAAGAGATGGAGGTCGAGGGGATCGACGCGCCCCGTTATGACATCGTGGCGCTTGCCGGACCCGACGCCTGGGACCAGTGGGTGAGGCAGCGCGACGACCGCCAGACCCGCACGCGCTCGTACCGGTACGTCAGCGCTGACATCGTGGGCGCGGACGACCTCGACGAGTACGGCCGCTGGGAGCAAGTGCGCGACTACGGATCGGTCTGGTTTCCGACGGCTGTCGCCGCCGACTGGGCCCCTTACCGCTCGGGCCACTGGATCTGGCAGGATCCCTGGGGCTGGACCTGGGTTTCCGCCGAGCCGTGGGGCTGGGCGCCCTACCATTACGGCCGCTGGGCGGTGGTCTCGTCGCGCTGGTGCTGGGTGCCGGTCGCGCCGGCCGTTCGCTACGTCAGCTACTCGCCGGCTCTCGTCGCCTTCGTCGGCGGCGGGCCCGGCTGGTCCGCCTCGGTCTCGGTCGGACTCGGCGGATTTGTCGGATGGTTCCCGCTCGGCCCGCAGGATCCGTTCTCCCCCTGGTGGGGCGACCGGCCCCGCGCGGGCTACTCGGGCGTCGGCGGCAACGTCGCTTACGTCAACAGGACGTACGTCACCGTCGTCAATCAGAACATCTTCGTTTCGGGAGGCGTGGTCACCGGAAACATCGTGCGCGATCAGACGGTCGTCAGCCAGGTTGCCGCGGCGCCTGTCCTTCGGGGGCCGATCCCGGTCGTTCCGACGCGGGACTCGCTGCACGTCGCCGTGAGAGCGGACGCGGCCGCCGCGCCCCGGCCTCCCGCGGCGATCGTCTCCCGCGTGGTCGTCGCGCGCACGGCGCCTCCGCCCGCTCCTCCCACGTTCCAGGCGAAGCTCGCCGTGATCAGCGAAAGCCGAGGCGCGCCCGTCGCCCCGGCCGCCGCGGCGAGGATCTCGGTCGAGAACCGGGGACGGCCGCAGGCGGTCACCGACGTGCGTCCCGCGGCCGCGCAACCGGGGCGCGTGACTCTCTCGCCTCGCGAAGCGGGATCGGGAGGAGCCGCGGCACGGCGCGCCGAGCCCGTCACCGCGTTTCGAGGCCGGCCGATGGCGACGTCGGAACAGCCTGTCTCGGCCAGACCGGTCTCCGGACCGGCGGCGCCCCCGTCGGGTCCTTCCGGCCGTGAGATCGCTCCGCGGTCGGCGGTCCCTCCGGCCGCACCGGCGCCGCAGCCTCCGTCTGACAGAGGTCGCGATAGGAGCGTCATTACACCGCCGCCGCAACCGACGAGCGTTGCTCCAGCCGAGAAAGTCCGGCCGCAGAACGAGGACTGGCGCCAGCGTGTCCGGCCAACGGAAGCGCCGCCGCCGCCCCCTCCTTCCGCGCCATCCCTGGAACGCCGGCGCGTGGCTCCGCCTGCCGAGACGCCGGCCCCGGCGCCGCCAAACGTCGAGCGCCAGCGGCAGCAACGGCCTGAGGAGCCTGCGCCCGGCCTCGAGCGCCGGCGAGAGCAGCCGACGGCCGCGCCCGTGCCCCCGCAGCCAAACCTCGAGCGCCGCCGCGCGGTCCCTCCGACGGAGACGCCGGCCCCGGCGCCGCCAAACGTCGAGCGCCAGCGGCAGCAACGGCCTGAGGAGCCTGCGCCCGGCCTCGAGCGCCGGCGAGAGCAGCCGACGGTCGCGCCCGCGCCCCCCCAGCCAAACTTCGAGCGCCGCCGAGAACCGACACCCGCCCCGGAGCCGCCGCAGGCCCGCGAGGTCCGGCCGGAAGGGCGCCGCGACGTCGCGCCACCTCCCCAGGCGACCAAGCCTCAAGGCGAGCCGCGGCAGCCGGTCCAGCGGGGCCGGACCGTGACGCCGAAGCCGGAGGATCAGAAGGACAAAAAGGACCCGAACGACAAGAAGCCGGATTAACGAGACTGTCCGCCGATCGGAAAACGCATCTACGGGAACCGGCTGCGCATGGGACCAATTGAAGCCATCGACGGCACGCCGGTCGTCGACATCAAGCTGGTGCTCGGCCCGCTGGAGAGGTGAAGGGATCCGCTCCATGTCTCTCCTCAGCAGGCCGCTGATGTCCTGATTCGCCGGGCACCGTCGTCGCCCTCGGCGCCGCCCGCCGGGGAATGCCCAACTCACCGAGACGAATCATGGAACGGGCAGCTTCGCTTCCCGCGCCTTCTTGCCGTCTGCTTCGCGGTGCTTCCGTCGTGAGGCGGTCGGTCGTAATCTTTCGACGGTCATGACCGGGTTCGAGTCGCTCCTCAGCGTATTGCTCGTGGCGGTCCTTCTTGCTGCCATCGCTCGCAGGGTCGGCGCCCCGTATCCCGCGTTTCTGGCGCTCGGCGGCGCCGTTCTGGCTTTTCTGCCGGGAGCGCCCAAGTTCTCGATCGACCCCGGAGTGGCGTTGGCGCTGTTCGTCGCCCCGGTGTTGTTGGACGCGGCGTACGACACGTCGCCTCGGGACCTCAGGGACAACTGGGTGGCGGTGGCGAGTCTCGCCGTCGTGAGCGTGCTCCTGACGACGTTCGTCGTCGCCGTCGTCGCGCGCGCGCTCGTCCCGGCGATGCCGTGGGCGGCGGCGATTGCCCTGGGAGCCATCGTGTCGCCGCCCGATGCCGCCGCGGCGACGGCGGTCCTGCGTCAGCTCCGCCCGCCGCATCGCATCCTGACGATCCTCGAGGGTGAGAGCCTTCTGAACGACGCCAGCGCCCTGCTGATCTACCGACTGGCCGTCGGGGCGGTCGCGATGAACGCATTCTCGATCGGGACTCTGGCGCCCACGCTTCTGTTGGTCGTCGTCGGGAGCATCGTCGCCGGACTCGTGCTGGCGCGGCTCGTGATGTGGCTGACGAAGGACGTCCGGGACGTGCCCACCGCCGTCATTCTCCAGTTCATCAGCACGTTCGGCGTCTGGATTCTCGCCGACCGCCTTGGCCTCTCGAGCGTCCTCACGATGGTGAGCTTTGCCATCGCGGTCGCGCGGCGGTCGCCGGAGCGGACGCCGGCGCGGCTTCGCCTGCCGTCCTATGCGGTCTGGGATACCGCGGTCTTCGTGCTCAACGTGCTCGCGTTCGTGTTCATCGGCCTGCAGATCCGTCCCATTCTGACGAGTCTCGAGCCCGACACGCGCATGCGCTATCTCTTCGTTGCGGGCGTAGTCCTCTTGACGGTGATCGGAGTGCGGTTCGTCTGGGTCATGACCCACAACACGGTCGCCCGGTGGAAAAACCGCCGGTTCGGCTTTCATCCACGCCGGCCCATGTCGCCCCCGACCGTCGGCAGCGGCCTGATCATCTCGTGGTCCGGCATGCGCGGAGTCATCACGTTGGCTGCGGCGCTCGCCCTTCCGAACCGTGTCGGCGAAGGCGCCTTTCCGTTCCGCGACCTCATCGTCCTGACGGCGTTTGCGGTCGTCATCGGTACGCTCGTCTTGCAGGGGCTGACGCTCCGGCCTCTCATCCGAGCGCTCGACCTCCACGATGACGATCCGGTCGGGCGGGAAGTCGACGCGGCGCGTGAGCGAGCGCTGGAAGCCGCGCTCGCCACCTTCGCAGGCGACCCGTCGCCGGCGGCCGAGGCCGTGCGACTCGAATTCGAGGCCCATTTGAGCCGCTCGGCGCCGGGTGCGGCCGCCGCGGAGTCCCGAGGCTCTGCCCACGGGGAGATCCACCGGCAAGCGCTCGCCGCGGCCCGGCGGGTTGTCTTCGACATGAGGGCCAGGGACGACATCGGTGACGATGCGTTCCATCGGCTGGAAGAGGAGTTCGACTGGATAGAGATGGGGATCGGAGCGTCCGGCTAGGTCGTCCGCCTCTCAGGAAGAGAATGGGGTGAAGCGGGTATTTCGTGCATTCTGTCGGTGACCGAGGGGCCGCCTTCTCGCTGAACTATTCTTGCTAGCCGGTCGGTGCCGTGCCCACGCCGCTCCACCGCCCTGTCCACCACCCTGAAGGGGGAGAAAAATGAACGATGAACGCCCGACGCTCGAACGAATCATGCAGGTGGCCTCGGGCGGTTGGGCCCTCGCCATCCTGGCCGCCGCCACCCGCCATTCCGTGTTCACGCACGTCGAGGCCGGCGCCGACACGGTCGAGGCCCTGGCGAAGAAGGCGGGCATCTCGGCCCGAGGCGCCGGAACGCTGCTCGACGGGCTCGTCGGTCTGGGGTTTCTGACCCTGTCAGCCGGGCGCTACCGCAATGCTCCCGATGCGGCCGAGTTCCTCGTCGAGGGGAAGCCGTCCTACTTCGGAGGCTTTCCCAAGGTGCAGCTTGCCGAGCTCCCGGAAATGCTGGCGCTGCCGGAAGTGGCGCGGACGGGGCGGCCCGAAACGACCGATACCACGGATGTTCCGGAGAGTCCCTTCTGGGAGGAGCTCGTGCCGGCGATCGCTGTGCTCTCCGTCCCCGTCGCGATGGCCGCGGCGGAGCGGCTCGAGCTGGCTCGCGCCGGCCCCATCTCGATCTTCGACGTGGGCGGCGGCTCCGGTATCTACTCCGCGCTCTGGCTCGGCATCAACCCGAAGGCGCGCTCGACCCAGTTCGACTGGGCGAACGTCAATCGGATCGCGAAGGATTTCGTCGGCCGCCGCGGCGTGGGCGACCGCTTCCGCACGGTCGACGGCGATTTTCACAAGGCCGATTTCGGAACCGCCGAGCACGACGTGGCCGTTTACTCGCACATTGCGCACCAGGAGTCGCCGTCGGAAAACATCGCCACCTTTCGCAGGATCAAGAAGGCCTTGAAGCCCGGCGGCACGTTCGTCATCTCGGACTTCGTCGTCGACGACGACCGTTCGGGACCCCCCTTTCCGCTGATCTTCCGGTCGGTGATGCTCCTGCGCACCAAAGAGGGACAGACCTGGAGGCGCGCGGACTACGAGGCGTGGCTGCGCGAGGCCGGCTTCAGCAAAGTCTCGATCGAGCCGACGGGGACGCCTGCGACGCTCGTCTACGCTTCGTAGGAACCCGGGCGCATCGCTTTCGCGATCACGCGCCGACGACGTCGAGCATCCTCTGCAGGACGCCGACCACGCCGCGCCATTCGTCCCAGACCTCCGGGAAGACGTTGGCCCGGCGGATGGCCTGATCCGTCTCCCGTGCGTCGTCGAGCAGATGGCTGATCTCCTCCCGCAGCCGCCCCCGGGAGTTGATCTCCCCGGACTCGTAGCGCTCGTGGAATGAGCGCGCCTGGTCGCTGAAATGATGGATCCGCGCGAAGAACTCCTGCTCGCGCGGCCCGAAACTCGCGGCGTGGGTCTCCGCGAGCTCGTGCGCCCTCGCGGCGCGGTCGTCGAGCTCGTGCGCCAGAGCGGCGAAGCGCTCGTTCGAGTAGCCATAACTTCTGTTGTCGGGCGGATAGTACGGATGGCTGTAACGGTAGCCGGGTTCGCCGTAGGGCCCCGAAGGCGGGTACGACGACGTGCAGGCGATCGCCAGGGCACTCGAGGCCAGCGCCGCCCACGACAGGATTCGGAGTCTCTTCATACAGGCCTCCCGCGATGACTCGGCGCAAGATCGGGGCCAAGAGAAAAGCCCTGCGGCGAACCGACTGACGGATGGCGCCACCTGGCGACGCACTGAGCGATCCACCCGGGGGACGGTCGTCACCAGCCCAATCCAGTTGGGCCTGGTCTTCTGACCCATTTTGCCGAAGTGGATGTCGCGGGTTCGACCCCCATTTCCCGCTCCAACCACGCAGTAGCTCGCTTCCGAGGGTCGAGATCCGCCGCGTGCGCGCTGCGTTACTGTCCGAACAGGACGAGGACGCCGGCCGCCACGGCGAGAACGTTCATGAAGGTTCCGCTGCGGTCGATGTGGATGGACAGTAGCGGAATCAGACCCGAAAGAATCAGCCAGACGGCGAGCAGAATCATGCCCCAGCTCTTGGTCAATCTGATTCGCTCGCACTACCGGGCGCGAGAATTGTCTTCACCACGGTACGCCGTGACGTCGATGAATACATCCGCAACGAGTGGCAGCGCAAGCCGGATCCTGCGGTCGAGGTCATCCATCGCTCGGGTGAGCTGCTCGATATTCAGGCTCGCCGATGGACGAACCTTGGCCACGACGATCGCCTCTTCGGGTCCCACGTACACTGTACGAAGCGACAAGACTTGTTCGATCGCTCTGTCCTCGTTGACGATCGAGTACAACTTCTCGAGCAGCGGGGCAGGGAGCGACCGCCCGACCAGGAAATCCGCGAGCGGACGGGCCAGCCCGAACGCCGTGACTGCGAGAAGCAGCCCGATGAGGAGCGATGCAAGAGAGTCCGGCACGCTCGTTCCGAGAATCTTGCTCAGGAGAAGACCGCTTGCCGCCAGGCAGAGACCGACGAGCGCAGCGCTGTCCTCGACGACGATCGCACGCACGACGGGGTCGCTGGAACGGAGGATGTAGCGCCATACGGTGATCCCATATTCTTTCGCCTGACGGCGTGCCTGCCGCATGCTCTGCAGCCAGGACGTTCCGTCCGCCGCGAACGAGATCCCGAGAACGATCCACGCCGCGAGACCGCCGGACACAATGTGGCGTGCCTTGAACCCTGCAATGGCTATGGCGACGGACAGGCAGCCGCCAATCAGAAACGACGCGATCGCGGCCATGAAGGCCCAGAGGAATCGCTCGCGTGCATGGCCGAGGGGGTGCGTCGCGTCTGCAGGTTGGCGGTCACGGTGCACTCCGACGGCGAGGAACACCTCGTTCACTGAGTCGGCGGCGGAGTGCGCGGCCTCGGCAAGCATGCCGGTGGATCCGGAAACGAGTCCGGCAATCAACTTCGCAATCGCGATGACGATGTTGGCAAGGAACGCGATGACGATGGTGCGAGTGCTTTCGCCTTCCGCGGCTCTCCGGAGAGCGGTGTCGGAGCGTCGCCGGGGAAGGATTCGCAAAATGGTCGAACCTCCTTTCCCTTCGGCGGCGCTCAGATCCGGCGAGCAGCCGCTCCTGATGCCGAATCAGGCTTTCGGGCCGATCCCGAATGGCCTTTCGATGATCGGGCGCACGTCTCCGCGTTGTGGCCGGCGGATGTAGAGTTTCATCATGGCGAACAAGAAACGAAGCAGCAAGAGGACGACGGCGCGCAAGAAGATGATCGCCAAGAAGCGCGCGCCCCGCACGGAGGCCGGGCGAGGCAGGAAGGCTGCCGGCGAAAAGGAGCCCGGCAAAAGGAGTGCCGGCATGAAAACGAAGCGCGCTCCGGCGACCAGGCATGCCCGGGGTCGTACGGGCTCCGCCGTCGACATGCCGTCGGCGATGCGCGGGCTGGGACCGGAGGCCGGCGGTCAGTCCGGCGACACCGAAGGGCTGTCGAGAGCCGAGCTCGCCGATTCGGAGAGTGTGGAGGAACTGCTCGAGGAGGGCCAGGCCTTCGAGGCGGGTATCGTCAGCGGCGTCGAGAACGCGCCCGAGGCCGACAAAGGCGGAGTCCGGACGCGGCAGTTACCCGAGGATGACGTTCCTCAGGAGTATCTGGACGAGGACTAGGCGGCGGCGCCGCCGACGTCAACATTGCGTGTGCTGACGGGGGCCTGCGGTTGGAGCGGCGCTTTTGCCTTGTTCTATCTTCCCACTACACAAGAGCATGTCAGCGCCGGAGTCGGTTTTCGAGCGCCTCCGCGCGCTTGCGCGCCTCCGCGAGTGCCTCTTCGGCCGGCGTGTGCTTCCGCCGCCCGAACTCAGCGTTGGCGAAAGCGACCCAGTCCGGCATCTCGACGCCGAAGGCTTCGATGTCGGACTCCTTGAGAAGCTCGATCGAAAGGGAGCGGCCGTCCCAGTGGAGATCGCGGGCGCGGATGGCCTGCGTGCCGAACGGGGCCTCCCGCAAGAGCTCGATCCAGTGCGCGGGAGGGGTCGGCGAAGGCTGCCACGCCACGAGAAAGCTCGTCACGAAATCGTGCTTCGTCAGCTCGCCAGACTTGCCGCGAACGGGAACGACGTGGGGCCGCACGCGCGGGTCGCCCATCCGGATGTTGACCTCCGGCGGCTCCGTGGCGGACTCCTCCTCGGACCGAAAAGGCTTTTCATCGAAGGGGGACATTGTTACTCCGGCG